>ERZ777003.5241-NODE-5241-length-9935-cov-4.597368_pt1 | contig 9935 bp, 8 predicted proteins | sample MGYA00374956_ERZ777003 | MGnify/ENA primary metagenome ERZ777003 (study PRJEB29302, sample SAMN06268252) | bioreactor metagenome | isolation source: Joint BioEnergy Institute, California, USA | place: USA:Joint BioEnergy Institute, California, USA | collected... | reverse complement strand
GCCGGGAATGTCGTCGTCGGGAGTGTCGTCCGGCGTGTCGTTGGGGGTGTCCGGCGTGTCGTGAGGGTCGTCGCCCGGGGTCATCGACGGCGGCGGGAGCATCGTCGGCAGGCAGGCGCTCGGATCGGCAGCGCAGACGAGCGCCAGGACCGTGTTGCGGATCGGGTTGCAGCGGTGCAGCTCCGGATCGGCGAGCATCGCCTGCAGTGCCGCGTTGTCCTGCCGCTCGATGGCCTCGCCGAAGGCGAGCCAGTCGTGGGGGGAACAGTCCATCACGCCGCTGCTGGCGGCCTGCGCGCCGGCCTGGATGCCGAGCAGGCCGCCGAATGCGATGCCGGCCAGCAGTGCGGCTCTGGTGATCATGTCGGGTCTCCATCCTGTTCGCGTTGATGCATTGCGAAGGCCACGTGCCTTGCTGCGCGGTCTGTCGAGACCCGGACGCCCGCGGTTCTGCAGGACCCGGGGCATTTTCGGGATTTGTTGACCATGATTTCGCCGCGTTCGCGGCGCGGACGGTGGCCGCCCGCCCACAGGACTGCCGCGGCGCAAGGGACCGCCAGATCTGGCGGTGTCGGACAGGGCAGCGGCACCAGATGTTGACCGGCCCAGGCGAATCACCTAGTGACATGGTCCCGGCCAGCGTTGGTGGATGGCCGGTGGCGAAACTGGTAGACGCACCGCATTGTTCATGCGGCACCGCGGGCAGCGGTTTGGAGGTTCGACTCCTTCCCGGCCAGCCAACCCGGCAACGCTCGTCGCGATCGTTCCACGTCCGCTTTCATCGCGGCCCTGATCTGGGCTAGACTCGCGGTCACCAGCCTGCTCCGTCGCGTGGAGACGCCGATGTGCGCCATCATCCGCGCCTGCCGCTGCCTGATCGTCATCTTGGGACTTGCCGTTGTACCGGTCGCCGGGCCCGCGGCCGCCGATGCGCCGCCGGACAGCAGCGAGGAGCTGATCCGGCGCATGTTCGAGGACGGCGGCCTCGAACCGGGCTGGATCGCGCCCATCGCGCGCGCCCAGCTCACGCCGCAGCTCGTGCGCTCGGTGGTTGCCAGGGTCAACGCGGCCGGCGGACAGCTGGAGTCGGTCGCCCCCGACGGCCACATGTGGCAGGCGACCTTCGAGAACGGAACCGCCGGGATCATTCTCGGCCGGGACGAGAACGGCCTGGTCAACGGCCTCTGGATCATGGACCTGATCCCCCGCGACCTGACGCTGGAGCGGGTCGCCGCCGACTTCGCGACCCTGCCCGGAGAGACGGCGCTGCTGGTCACGCAGGGCGGTGCGGTGCTGGCGGAGCACGCCGCCGACGCCGAGCTTCTCGTCGGCTCCACGTTCAAGCTCGCGGTGCTGGAGGCGGCGCGCGACCGGGTGGAGGCGGGTACGCTGGCCTGGGACCAGGTCGTGCGCTACGACGCCGCCAGCGCATCGCTGCCCTCGGGCATGCTGCAGGGCTTCCCCGATGGCCACCCGATCACGGTGGCGTCCCTCGCCGCGATGATGATCTCGCTCAGCGACAACACCGCGACCGATGTGCTGATCGACCTCGTCGGCCGCGCGCAGGTCGAGGCGGTGGCGGGCATGGCGCCGCTGCTGAAGACCGCGGAGTTCTTCAGGCTCCAGGCGGACGCCGGTCTCTATCGGCGCTACGTGGGCGGCACGGAGGCGGAGCGCCGCGCGATCCTGGAGGAGCTCGCCGACGTGTCGTTGCCGCATGTCGGTGACGTCGCCAACGGCCGCACCGCCCACGGCTGGCGGATGTCGGCGCGCACCGCGTGCAGCCTGATCGCCGCGGTCAACGACATCGACCTGATGACGATCAACACCGGCGGCGTGCCCGAGGCGGACTGGGAGCGCATCGCCTTCAAGGGCGGCAACGACGTCGGCGTGGCCAACCTGACCTACATGCTGACCCCGCGCGGGGGCGAGCCGATCTGTGTCGCCATGACATGGAACGATGCCGAGGCCCTGGACGACACCGTGCTGATGGCGCTCGCGAACCGCCTGTTCCACGTCCTGCACGAGCGCGGCCCGGAGTGAGCGGCCGCGCATCCGCTACCGCGCCCGTCGTCGTCCGCGACGCCCGGCCCGGGGACGAGGCGGCCTGGCGCCGGCTGTGGGACCAGTATCTGCGCGCGCTGGATGTGAACGTGCCCGAAGCGGTCACCGGGCTGACCTGGGCAAGGATCGTCGATCCGGGCCGGCCCGACCTGTTCGCCCGGCTGGCGGAGCGCGACGGCCGGGTGGTCGGCTTCGCCGTCTGCGTGCTGCACGCCGGCACCTGGACGCCGCACCCGATCTGCTATCTCGAGGACCTGCGCGTGGACGAGGCAGCCCGCGGCGCGCGGATCGGCCAGGCGCTGATCGAGGACCTGCTGGCGCTGGCCAGGGCGCGCCGCTGGTCGCGGGTCTACTGGCACACCGGCACCGGCAACGCCGCCGCCCGCCGTCTCTACGACCGCTTCGCCCGCGCCGACGACGTGGTCCGCTACCGCATCCACATCGACTGAGACTGAGACCAGGCCGGGCGCCGGCTACAGGGCGCGCGCGTCCTTTGCCGGGCGCACCGCCGCAGGCGTCGGGCCGCCACGGGCGACGAGCACCACTCCGCCCAGCACCGCCGCCATGCCCACGACGTGGAACCAGTGCAGGGTCTCGTCGAGGAACAGCAGCGACAGGACGGTGGTGATCACCGGGATCAGGTGGATGAACACGCCCGTCCGGCTGGCGCCGATGGTGGCGGTGGCGTGGTTCCAGAACACGTAGGCCAGCAGCGAGGCGAACACCGCCATGTAGGCGACGATCGCGGCGTTGGCGGCGGTCACGTGCGGCGGGCCGGTGAAGGCGAGTTCGATCAGGCTGGCCGGCAGCAGGGCGGCAACGCCGACGGTGACGATGACCCCGAGGAAGGCGAGCCCGCCCAGACCCGCCGGCCGCAGCCGCAGCAGCACCATGTAGAGCGCATAGACCAGCACCGCGCCGATCACCCACAGGTCGCCGGGCGTGACCTCGAGCTGCAGCAGGGTCTCCGGCGCACCGCGGGCGACGATCCACAGCACGCCGCCGAGCGAGATCGCGACGCCGGCCGTCTGCCACGCGGTGAGCCGCTCGCGGAACAGCAGCCACGCCAGGATCACGATGGCGAGCGGCATGGTCGAGTTCAGCACCGAGGCGTTGATGGTGCTGGTGGTGTGGAAGGCGACGTAAACCATCGTGTTGTAGCAGGGCACCGACAGCAGCCCGAGCAGGGTGAGCCGGGGCCAGTAGCGGCGGATGACCGGCCACGCCCGACGCATCGGCCGCCAGGCGAAGGGCATCAGGATCGCCCAGGCGAGCAGCCAGCGCCAGAAGGCGAGCGACACTGGCGGGAACTCGTCGATCACCACGCGGCCCAGCACGTAGTTGCCCGACCAGAACACCGCCGTCGCAGCCGCCAGTGCGTAGGGCAGCGCCCGGCCGGTGAGGGAGGCGGTCACGTGGAGAGTTCGACCCAGACGGGAGTGTGGTCCGACGCCTTCGGCATGGCCCGCGGCTGGCGGTCGATCTGGCAGTCCACCAGCCGGTCGGCCGCCTGCGGGGAAAGCAGCAGGTGGTCGATGCGCAGGCCCTCGTCCTTCTGCCAGCGGCCGGCCTGGTAGTCCCAGTAGCTGAACTGGTGCCGCTCCTCCAGATGGAGCGCGCGCCAGGCGTCCGTGTAGCCGAGGTGGAGGAGGGCGCGGAACCGCGACCGCGTCTCCGGCTGGACGAGGGCGTCGTTCGCCATCGCCACCGGGTCCCACAGGTCGTCGTCGGTGGGGCAGACGTTGTAGTCGCCGCCGAGCACGACCGGGCGCTCGCTGTCGAGCAGCGCCCGGGCGTGGGCGATCAGCCGGTCCATCCACGCGAGCTTGTAGCTGAACTTCTCGGTGCCGACCGGATTGCCGTTGGGCAGGTAGATCGACGCCACCCGGACGCCGGCGACGGTCGCCTCGACATAGCGGGCATGGTCGTCGCCGTTGCCCTCCGGCAGCCCCTCGACCACGTCCTCGATCGGGCCCAGTTCCCCGCGGGCGAGGATGGCGACCCCGTTGTAGGCCTTCTGCCCGTGGACGACGCAGCGGTAGCCCGCGGCCTCGAACTCGAGGAAGGGGAAGCCTTCCGGCGGGGTCTTGATCTCCTGCAGCAGGGCGACGTCGGGACGGGCCGCGTTGAGCCAGTCCACCACGTTGGGCAGCCTCGCCTTGACCGAGTTGACGTTGAAGGTCGCGATGCGCATGGCGGCGTTCTATACGGCGGGGCGGAACGAGGGAAGGGCTATCCGGAGAACATCCGGGTCCACGCTTCCGGCGGGATCGTCAGGGAGCCGAAGGGGACGGCCGCCGCCCCAGAGCGCCGTCCGCCTCAGATGGCGAAGGAGGAGCCGCACCCGCAGGACGACGCGGCGTTGGGGTTCCGGATCCGGAACGACGAGCCGATCATCTCGGTCACGTAGTCCACCTCGGCTCCGGCCAGGAGCTCGAGCGAGATCTCGTCGATCACCACCCGCACGCCCAGGTGGCTGAACACGCGGTCGTCGTCGTTGACGGTGTCGTCGAGGCTGAAGCCGTACTGGAAGCCGGAGCAGCCGCCGCCCGAGACCGCGATGCGCAGGCTGAGCTCCGGATTGCCCTCGCTCGCGACGATCTTCGCGATCTGGCGCGCGGCGCGATCGGTGATCGAGATCGCCGGGCCCGCCGGCGCCGCCTCGCGGTCCTGGGTTTCTGTCTGCAGCGTCATGGCCTGTCCGGATCCGTTGCCGCGCCCCCGTGGCGCAAGGGCAGAATTGGTGAGCGGATTGGCTATTGTCAAACGGCGGCGCTGCCCGCATGGTCCGCCGCGCAAGCAGAACTGCCAGCCGGCGCGAGGCCCTGCGCCGCGCGTTCACATGCCGACAGGCGATGCAGCATGACCATTCCTGAACCGGCCCCGTTCGCGACCTCGCCCGCTGCGAGCCGCGGCCGGCTGATCCCGGAGGACGATCCGGCCGGGCGCAGCCCGTTCCAGCGCGACCGGGACCGCATCATCCATTCCAGCGCGTTCCGCCGGCTCAAGCACAAGACCCAGGTGTTCGTGGATGCGGAGGGCGACCACTTCCGCACCCGCCTCACCCACAGCCTGGAGGTGTCGCAGATCGCGCGGTCGATCGCCCGGGCGCTGGGGCTGGACGAGGACCTGACCGAGGCGCTGGCGCTGGCCCATGACCTGGGCCACACCCCCTTCGGCCATGCCGGCGAGGCGGCGCTGGACCAGGCGATGCGCGACTACGGCGGCTTCGACCACAATGCGCAGACGCTGCGCATCGTGACGAAGCTGGAGCGCCGCTACGCCGCCTTCGACGGGCTCAACCTCTGCTGGGAGACGCTGGAGGGGACGGTGAAGCACAACGGCCCGCTGACCGGGCCGAATGCGGTGCGCCCGGCGGACGAGCCGCTGCCGGCGGCGATCCTCGAATACCAGGCGGTGCACGACCTCGAGCTCGACACCTTCCCCGGGCCCGAGGCGCAGGTGGCGGCGCTGAGCGACGACATCGCCTACAACAACCACGACCTCGACGACGGGCTGCGCGCCGGCCTGTTCTCGATCGAGGCGCTGGAGGAGGCGCCGACCGCCTGGGCCACCTTCCGCGAGGTGCGCGACCGCTATCCGGGGCTGGAGCCGTCGCGCTGGATCCACGAGTCCGTGCGCCGGCTGATCAACGCGATGGTCCAGGACCTGCTGGCCGAGACGCGGCGGCGCATCGCCGCCGAGCGCCCGCAGTCGGCGGCGGAGGTGCGGGCGATGGGGCGCCCGCTGGTGGCCTTTTCCGACGAGATGAAGGCCCGGGACAGGGAGTTGAAGGCCTTTCTTCACCGGCGTATGTATCGCCACTACAAGGTGAACCGGATGGCCAGCAACGCCCGGCGCGTGGTGGCCGAACTGTTCGACCGTCTCTTCGCCGAGCCCGAGCTGCTGCCCCCCGAATGGCAGGAGCGGTGCGGATCGTCCGATCCGCACAAGCGGGCGCGTGTGGTTTCCGACTACATCGCGGGGATGACCGACCGTTTCGCCGAGGTCGAGCATCGCCGGCTGACCGAGGTGCGATCGTCGACGATATGAGCTTCTATTCCGACATCCACGCGCGGGTGATCCGCGCCATCGACGCGCTGAGCGAGGCCGGCGGCATCGCGCGCGGGCTCGACCTGTCCCGGGTGGCGGTGGAACCGCCGCGCGACCCCGCCCACGGCGACGTCTCCACCAACGCGGCCATGATCCTCGCCAGGCCGGCGGGGCAGAACCCGCGCGCGCTGGCCGAGGCGCTGGTCGCACAGCTCGCCGGCGATCCTGACCTGGCGGAGGTGAGCGTCGCCGGGCCCGGCTTCATCAACATGCGGCTGCGCCCGGGTTACATCCGCCAGCAGCTTGCGGACCTTCTCATCGCCGGCCCGGACTACGGGCGGATCCCGCCGCACGACGCCGCGCCGGTGAACGTCGAGTACGTCTCCGCCAATCCCACGGGGCCCCTGCACGCCGCCCATGCGCGCGGCGCGGTCGTCGGCGACGTGCTGGCGCGGCTGCTCGCCTTCGCAGGCTACCGGGTGACGAAGGAGTATTACACCAACGACGCCGGCGCCCAGGTGGACACGCTCGCCCGCTCCGCGTTCCTGCGCTACCGCGAGGCGCTGGGCGAGGACATCGGCGAGATCCCGCCGGGCCTCTACCCGGGCGACTATCTGGTGCCGGTCGGCCGGGCGCTGGTCGAGCGCTATGGCGACAGCCTGCGCGACCGCGACGAGGCGGAGTGGCTGCCGCTGGTCCGCAGCTTCACCATCGACGCCATGATGGCGCTGATCCGGGAGGACCTGGAGGCGCTCGGCATCACCCACGACGTGATCGCGTCGGAGCGGGCGCTGGTCGAGTCCGGCGCGGTGGATGCGGCGTACAGGGCGCTGGAGGAGCAGGGGCTGATCTACATCGGCACGCTCGACCCGCCGAAGGGCAAGGCGCCGGAGGACTGGGAGCCGCGGCCGCAGACCCTGTTCCGCGCGACCCGGTTCGGCGACGACGTGGACCGGCCGCTGAAGAAGTCGGACGGGAGCTGGACCTATTTTGCCAACGACATCGCCTATCACTACGACAAGTTCCGCCGCGGCTCGCCGGTACTGATCGACGTGCTCGGCGCCGACCACGGCGGCTACGTCAAGCGGATGCAGGCGGCCGTGACCGCGATCAGCCGCGGCGAGGCCCGGCTCGACGTGAAGATCTGCCAGATCGTGCGGCTGCTCGACGGCGGCCAGCCGGTGCGGATGTCGAAGCGGGCCGGCAACTTCATCACGCTGCGCGACGTGATCGACGCCGTCGGCAAGGACGCGGTGCGCTACATGATGATCTCGCGCCGCAACGACCAGACGATGGACTTCGATTTCCAGCAGGTCCGCGAGCAGTCGCGCGAGAACCCGGTGTTCTACGTGCAGTACGCCCACGCCCGCGCCTGCTCGGTGCTGCGCCACGCCGCGGCGGAGTTCCCGCACATCTCGCAGGCGCCGGCCGATCTGGCCGCCGCCGACCTCGACCCGCTGGACGACCCGGCCGACCTCGCCATGATCCTGCGGCTGGCGAGCTGGCCGCGAGCGGTCGAAACGGCGGCGGCTGCCCATGAGCCGCACCGATTAGCCTTTTTTCTCTATGACTTGGCGTCCGAGTTTCATACATTGTGGAACAAGGGACGCGACGAGTCGCATCTGCGGTTCCTGGTGCAGGGCGAGGACCGGAAGACACGGGCCCGCCTGGCGCTGGTGGCCGGGGTGCGCTCGGTGCTGGCGATCGGAATGGGGCTGATCGGGGTGACACCGGTCGAGGAGATGTAATGGCTGCTCCGGAGCTCTACGCGCCGCGGCGCCAGGCACCGGCCAGGGGACGGCCGGTCCGGCAGCAGAAGCCGCCGCGGCAGGAGGGGCGGCAGGAGGCCGCGGAGCCGGGGCGGCGCAGGGGACTGGTCTACCGGGCGCTGACCAGCGGGGTGGCCCTCGCCGTGGTCGGGGGGTTCGGCTACTACGCCTGGAGCGCCTACAGCGGCGGGCGCACGGCCGATGCTGCGGCCAGCCGCATGGTCGCGATGATCGCAGCGCCGGGAGAGCCGGTGAAGGTGCCGCCGGAGAACCCCGGCGGCATCACGATTCCGGGAAGCGAATACGAGTTCTTCGCCGGCATGACCGGCCAGCGGCTGGCGGTGCGGCCGGACGAGGAGTTCGTGCTGCCGCCGCCGGAGGCCCCGATCATCGAGCCGACCCCGGAAATCTTCGACCGGCCGCCGCCGCTGCCGCCGGAGCTCACGCTCGCCAGCGTGAGCTCGGCGCCGGAGCCGGAACCCGAGATGTTCGAGCCGCCGACGCCGGTGGCGCCGCCCGGCGTCGTCGTGCCGCCGGTGCTGGCGACTCCGATGGAACCGCTGCCCGTGGTGGAGCCGTCGGCGCTGACGGCGGAGGCCGTGCCGGAAGACCCGGCCGCCGCCGTCTCGCCGCCGCGCTCGGCGATCGACGCACTGGTCGCGTCCATCGCCAGCGACCCGCAGTACGGCGTGGCGTCCTCGCCCCCGCCGCCGGCCCCTGCCGAGACGACGGCCGCCACTGCGGCGGCCACGCCGGCGCAGCAGACCATCGCGAGCTCGGCCAGCGGGCCGACGGTCCAGCTCGCGTCGATGCTGTCGCGGGAGCTTGCGGAGGAGGAGTGGGCGCGGCTGAACCGGCTGCTGCCGGACCTGCTCGCGGGGCGGCAGCCGATCATCCGGACCAGCACCAGCAACAACCGCACCTACTACCGGGTCAGCGTCGCCGCGACCGACCGGGCGGATGCGGACGCCCTGTGTGCCGCGATCAAGCAGCGCAGTTTCGACTGCATCGTGCACAACTGAGCGCGCGGTGCGGCCGGTTCCTGCCGCGGGAGCGCGCGGGTGAGCGCTGACGCCGGTCTCGCCCCCGACGCTCCGGCCGACGGCTGGCCCGGGCCGGGCCGGCTGGCGGTCGCGTTCGGCTGCGCCGGCCATGCGCTCACCGCCGACGAGCGCGCCTTCTTCGCCGACGTGCGCCCGCTGGGCTTCATCCTGTTCGCCCGCAACTGCGCCGAGCCCGCCCAGGTGGCGGCGCTGGTCGCGGCGATGCGCGAGACGGTGGGCGACCCGTTCGCGCCCGTGCTGATCGACCAGGAAGGCGGCCGGGTCGCTCGGCTCAAGCCGCCGCACTGGCGCGCCGCGCCGCCGGCGGCCCGTTTCGGCCAGCTCGCCAGCCTTGACCGGGAGAGCGCCGCCGAAGCCGTTCGGCTCAATGCGCGGTTGCTGGCGCTGGAGCTCCGCGCCCTCGGCATCGATGTCGACTGCGCGCCGGTGCTCGACCTCCGACTACCCGGGGCGCACGACGTGATCGGCGACCGTGCGTTCGGCGCGGATCCGGAGATCGTCGCGCATCTTGGTCGCGCGATGATGGACGGATTTCTCGAAGCGGGCGTCATTCCGGTGGTCAAGCACATCCCCGGCCATGGCCGGGCGACGGTGGACAGCCACCACGCGCTGCCGCGGGTCTCCACCTCCAGGGCCGAGCTCGCCGAAACCGACTTCCGCCCGTTCAGGCTCTGCGCCGACGCGCCGTGGGCCATGACCGCGCATGTCGTCTACAGCGCCATCGACGACGAGCGGCCCGCCACCACCTCGCCGATCGTGATCCGGGACGTGATCCGCGGCGAGATCGGGTTCTCGGGGGTGCTCCTGTCGGACGATCTCTCGATGGAGGCGCTCACCGGCTCGTTGGGCGAGCGCGCCCGGGACGCTCTGTCCGCAGGCTGCGATGTCGTGCTCCACTGCAATGGCAAGCTCGCCGAGATGGAGGCCGTCGCCGCGGTCGCCGGGCCGCTCAGCCGCGAGGCCGAAAAGCGCGTGGCCGACGGCC
>ERZ777003.5240-NODE-5240-length-9935-cov-8.119231_pt1 | contig 9935 bp, 12 predicted proteins | sample MGYA00374956_ERZ777003 | MGnify/ENA primary metagenome ERZ777003 (study PRJEB29302, sample SAMN06268252) | bioreactor metagenome | isolation source: Joint BioEnergy Institute, California, USA | place: USA:Joint BioEnergy Institute, California, USA | collected... | reverse complement strand
ACCGGACGGGGCCGCCGCGGGTTGCAGGAGGGAAACCGACCCGGAGGTACCCGATGAAGCGCATCCCGCGCCCCTCCCCCGCGATGGTCGTCGCGCTCGCCGCCCTCTTCGTCGCGCTCGGCGGCACCTCGTACGCGGCGCTCAGCGCCGGCTCGATCACGACGCGCGAGATCAAGAACGGCACGATCAGGAACGAGGACTTCAAGGACGGCACGCTCCGCGGCCAGGAGTTCAAGCGCGACTCGCTCGGCGGCGGCGCGATCAAGGAGCAGGCGCTCGACGGCGACCTGATCCCGAAGGTCGCGAGCGCGAGGACGGCCGACGCGGCGACGGCCGCCGACGGCCTCGCCCGCCACGTCATCGTCGCCGCCGACGGCGCGAAGTCCCACGACCGCGGCGTCGTCTCGGTCGCCAAGACCGACACCGGCCGGTACCAGGTCGTCTTCGACCGCGACGTCTCGGCCTGCGTCCCGACCGCGACGCTCGTCCAGGGCACGCCGCCGGCGAACAGGCCCCAGCAGGTCGTCACCGGCCAGATCGCCGTCTCCAAGCCGGCCGACAACGTCAACGCGGTCGCCGTCGTGACCGCCAACGCGGAGGGCGCCGCAGCCGACCGCGGCTTCACGCTCGTCGTCTCCTGCTGAGCCGGCGCCGCCGCCCGGTCGCGCCCGGCGCCCGGACCGAGCGGCGCCCGCGACCCGGCGGCGCCGATGCACGCAGCGCCGCCGGACGCGGCAGCGGCGGCTAGCCCTGCTGCGGCGCGGGGACGACGCGCATGTACGGCAGCGGCGTCTCCCAGCCCTCGGGGTAGCGCTCGCGCGCCTGCTCGTCGCTGACCGAGCCGGCGATGATGACCTTCTCGCCCTGCCTCCACTGGGCCGGCGTCGCGACCTGCTCCTTCGCCGTCAGCTGGAGCGAGTCGATGACGCGCAGGATCTCGTCGAAGTTCCGGCCCGTCGTCATCGGGTAGATCATCACGAGCCTGATCTTCTTGTCCGGGCCGATGACGAAGACGTTGCGCAGCGTCGCGTTCTGCGCGGGCGTGCGCGCGGTCGGGTCGCCGTCGACGTCCGGCGGCAGCATCCCGTACGCCTTCGCGACCGCGTGGTCGGTGTCGGCGATGATCGGGTAGTTCGGCGCGGCGCCCTGGACCTTCTCGATGTCCGCCGCCCACCTCTTGTGGTTGTCGACCGGATCCGTCGACAGCGCGATGATCCTCACCCCGCGCTTGTCGAACTCGGACTTGATCGACGCCATGTAGCCGAGCTCGGTCGTGCAGACCGGCGTGAAGTCGCGCGGATGCGAGAAGAGGACCGCCCAGCTGTCCCCGATCCACTCGTGGAAGTCGATCTCCCCCTCGGTCGTCTGGGCACGGAAGTTGGGGGCCGTTTCCCCGATCGTCAACGCCATGGTCGCTGCTCCGATGGTCGGTGGTATAAAGGCGATCGGATTTTAGCAGTATCGCCATGCGATATCGTGGCGCGATATGACTCGCGGCGACCGCGCCCCCGACCGGCTGCGCCCGGCCCCGGTCGACGATGCCGCGTACGCCCAGCTCGCCGCGCTGCGGGCGGGCATCCGGCGCTACCTCGCCTGGGGCGAGCGGTGCGCCCGCGAGCACGACCTGACCGCCGCCCAGGTGCAGCTCGCGCTCGCCGTGCGGGCCCACGACCATCCCGTCGGGCCGACGCTGTCGGAGCTCGCCGACGCGCTGCTGCTGCGCCACCACAGCGTCGTCGGCCTCGTCGACCGGGCGATGCAGGCCGGCCTCGTCGAGCGCGTCCGCGACGACGCGCACGCGAACCGCGTGCGCGTCCAGCTGACGACGGCCGGCGCCGCGCGGCTCGATGCGCTCACCGCGCGGCACCTGCGCTGGCTCGCCGACCACGGCGCCGAGCTGGCCGCCGCCTGCGCCGCGTTCGCCGGCGGCGCGCCCGATCAGGCGGCGCCGCCGGGCGCGTCGTCGCCGTCGGGCGCGTCGTCGCCGTCGGCGAGCAGGCGGTAGAGGTCGCGCCGCGCGTCGGCGAGGATCCGCTGCGCCGCCGCCCGCTGCGCCTCCGAGCCGGTCTGCAGGACCTGGAAGACGGCCATGCCGAGCTCGCGCCCGGCCTTCAGCAGCGCCCACGCGTCGTCGCCGACGCCGTCGGCCAGCTCCTCCCAGGGCGCCGGCGCGTCGCCGCGCGCCGCGACCGCCCTCCGCCCGGCCTCGGTCAGCTCGTAGTGGCGACGGCCGTCGCGCTCGTGCGCGCGGACCAGCCCCTCGTCCTCGAGCTGCTGGAGCGCCGGGTAGACCGCGCCGGGGCTCGGCCGCCACATCCCGCCGCTGCGCTCCTGCAGCGCCTGCATGATCTGGTAGCCGTTGCGCGGCTCCTCGGCGAGCAGCAGCAGCGCGGCCGTGCGGACGTCGCCGCGCCGCGCCTTGGGGCCGCGGCCGCCGAAGCCGAAGCCAGGGCCGCCGAACGGGAAGCCGCCCGGGCCGGCACCGAAAGCCCAGCCGTGGCGGCCGTGGTGGCCGTGGTGGCCGTGGCCTCCCGGGCGCGCGCCGCGGCCGCCCGTCATCGCCCGCCACAGGACGGCCAGGTCGAACGCCTCGCTGCGGGGTCGGCAGCCGCCGATCGGCCCGGCGATGGAGATCGCGTCGCGGTGCATGCCGCGCTCCTTTCGTCGATCACTCGCGATACATCCACGATATATCGCGATACATCCGCCCACAAGGGCGTCCGATGGGACGGCGGGCAAGCGGGCACGCAACCGCTCGCACGGACGCGCAACCCCGGCCGCGCCGCCACGTTATGGAGCGCGTGAGCCGTCCGACCCCGAGCGATCCCGCCCCGCGCCCCGCGACCGCGGACCCCGAGGCGCGGCGGCGCGCCGCCGAGCTGCGTCACGCGATGAGCCGGGCGCCCGTCGGCTCGCGCGAGCGCCGCTTCCTGCGACGCGCCGCCGAGCGCGCGCTCGCGCGCGCCCGCCGCGGCTGACGCGCCGCATCCAGCCCCAGGCCCGCCGCGCCGCGCGGCGCCGCGCGATGCCGGCCGCGACCGCCACGGCACGGCGGCTGCAGGCAGCCTGCACGAATGCGAACGCCCCAGCGCCTGGCGCCGGGGCGTTCGATGCTCGGCTGCCGATGGGGGCGTCGGCGTCGAGCGCTCCGAGGGGGGAAGCGCAGCCGGGGGATGCACGCATCGAGGGGACGTGCGCGCGGCCGGCTGCACCCGACCCGCGGTACCGCGGACTATACCCAAGAAAACCGTCTACAGGTGGAGGTTCCCCTCCTCCGCATGCACGACGCGCGAAGTATGCGAACATATGTTCGTGTCTTCCGCCCCTTCTCCGCACGTCGTCGCGCTCGCGCGCACGATCCGCGCGCTGCGGCGCGAGCGCGGGCTGTCGCAGGAGGCGCTCGCGGCGGCCGCCGGCATCAACGCCAAGCACCTGAGCGAGATCGAGCGCGCGAACAAGGAGCCGCGCGCGACGACGATCGCCCGCATCGCCCACGCGCTCGGCCTCTCGCCGGCCGAGCTGTACGCGCACGCGCTCGGGACGCCGCCAGGCGCGTCGTGACCGCGCGGTGCGGTCAGGCCGGGTCGGGCGCCAGCAGCTGCGGCCCCTCGTTCCGGACGCTGTTGACCGCCCGGCTCGCGGGCCGCAGCTCGACGCGGTCGTCCGCCAGCGGCGCCAGCAGCGCGACGAGGTCCTCGGCGCCGAGGTCCGGCGACAGCCAGGCGGCCTGCTCGGCCGGGTCGGCGAGCACGACGGGCATGCGGTCGTGCAGCCGGCGCGCCGGGCCGTTCGCGGCGGTCGTGATGATCGCGGCGGTCGTGATCGGCTCGTCGAGGTCGTCGACGCGGGTCGTGCTCATGAGCCCGGCGAAGGCGAAGACGGCGCCGCCGTCGACGACGTGGTGGAAGGGCGCCGGCCTCTCCCCCCTCGCCTCCGCGTGCAGCCACTCGTACCAGCCGGTCGCCGGGATCAGCACCCGCCGGCTCGGCCGCTCGAGCAGCGGCCGCCAGAGCTTGGACCTCAGCAGCGCGTCCGCGCGCGCGTTGATCGGCTGCATGCGGTCCCTCGACGTTTTCGCCCAGCGCGGCAGCAGGCCCCACCGAGCGGCACGGCCGCGACGGGTCCCGTCCTCGGTCGCCTCGACGACGGCGATCCGCTGACGCGGCGCGACGTTGTAGCGGTCGGTGGCCAGCCTGGCGGTCTCGGCGTCGAGCGCGACGCCGAGCCGGTCGGCGATCTCGTCCCTCCTGCCGGGGACGGCGGTGTAGCGGCCGCACATCGGCGGTCACGGTACCCGACCGGGCCGGACGGCTCGGCCGGATCCGCGCCCCGGCCGTGGCCGCGGGCGGCACGGCAGCGGCGAGCGGAGCGGCGAACGCGGCGCGCGGCGGCGCGCGCCGCGCCGGCGGGGCCGCGCCGGCCCCGCAAACGGGATCGGGCCGAGCAGCCGCTCGGCCCGATCCGCTGAGGCACGCCCGACGGGGCTCGAACCCGCAACCTCCCGCTTAGGAGGCGGGCGCTCTACCAATTGAGCTACAGGCGCACGTCGTGTCTAAGTTGTAGCGATTTTGCCAGCGGAAGCCCAGGGAGTCGAGCCCGATCCGCTCGTCCCCGGCGCTCGCGGCGCCGGCACCCCGAAACGGTACCGAACCGCGCCGCCGATCGGGTGCCCGACCACGGCGGCGCGGCCCGCGCGGAGGTCACGTCACGGCGCCGCCCGGCCGCCTACAATGCGGGCTCCACCGGGGGACTGGTGTATCGGTAACACGGCGGTCTCCAAAACCGCAACGCGAGGTTCGACTCCTCGGTCCCCCGCTCCAGACGGTCCGTCACCGGGCGCACGAGATCGCGCCTACCGTCGCTTCGCCACGGTCAGCCTGATCGTGTCGCTCGCCCGGCCGGCGGCGAGCCGGACCGCGTAGCGGCCGGCGCGACGGGGCGCGCGGAACGACACGCGGTTGCGGCCCGGCCGCGCATTGGCGCGCACCGTCAGGACCGTGCGCTTGCCGCGGCGCGCGGTCAGCGTGACGCGCACGCGCTCGGTCGCGATGTACCCCAGCGAGACGCGCGCGCCGGGCTTGGCCCGCAGCGACTCCTTGAGCGCGACGAGCAGCAGCGTGCCGGTGCCCTTCGGCCCCGCGGGGCCGGCAGGGCCGGCGGGGCCGGTGGGACCGCCGGGGCCGGCGGGGCCGGCGGGGCCGGCGGGGCCCGCAGGCCCGGCGGGCCCGACAGGCGACCGGAGGTCCACGTCGATCCGCCGCACGCGGTGGATGCTGGAGTCGCTCACGAGCACGCTGCCGTCCTCATCGACGGCGAGCGCGACCGGGTTGCTGAGCTCCGCCTCCGTCGCGCGCCTGCCGTCGCCGCACGCCGCCGTCGGCGGGGCGCACGACACGCCGGTTCCGGCGATCGTCGTGATGATCCCGGCCGGGGACACGCGCCGCACGCGCCGGTTCTCGCGATCGGCGACCAGGATGCTGCCGTCGGGCGCGACCTCCACGCCGCGCGGGCCGAAGAACTGGGCGGCGAGCGCGGAGCCGCCATCGCCGGAGAAGCCGGGCGCGCCGAGCCCCGCCACGGTCGCGATGCTCCCGTCGGGCGCCACGCGCCGGATCCGGTCATTGAGCTCGTCGGCGATCACGAACCCGCCGTCGGGGGTCACGGCGACGTCGCGGGGGACGTTGAGTCGCGCCGCCGTGGCCGAGCCGCCGTCGCCGGAGAACCCGCTCGTCCCGGTGCCCGCGACCGTCGTGATGATCCCGGTCGGCCCCACGCGCCGGACCCGGTGCGTCGCGCCCTCGGCGAGCAGGAAGCCACCGTCGGGCTGGACCGCGACGCTCAACGTCGCGATGTCGGCGCTCGTCGCCGGGCCGCCGTCGCCGGAGAAGCCGGCCCTCCCGGTCCCCGCCACGGTCGCGATCGTCCCGTCGGGGGCGACGCGACGCACGCGTGCGTTGCCGTTGTCCACGATCAAGAACCCGCCGTCCGGCAGGCTGGCGACGTCGGTCGGGCTCGACAACGCGGCCGCCGTGGCCGGGCCGCCGTCGCCGGAGAAGGCGGCCATGCCGGTCCCGGCCACGGTCGCGATGGTGCCGTCGGGCAGGATCCGCCGCACGCGGTGGTTCGCCATGTCGGCGACGAGATAGCCGCGATACGGGCCGTCGCGCATGACCGCGACGCCGGCGACCCCGTTGAGCTGCGCGAGCCGCGCCAATCCCTGGTCGCCGGAGAACCCGGCCGTGCCGATGCCGGCGACGGTGAAGATGTTGCTCGTGCTCGCGTGCGCGGAGGGAGCCGCCAGGGCGGCTGCCGTCGCGATCACACCCATCACGCGGCGGAATCTCATCCATGCCTCCTGTGGGTCCTGCGGTGGCGCCGATGGCGTACCAATGGATTCGCGGTCGGTGGCTCGATGCCTGTCGCGTTGCCGACTTCGTGGCCGGCCGTGCGGCTACGCGGGCACGCGCTCGCGTGGCGGTGGCGCGCCGGCCGCGCGCAGGACGGCGTCGAGCAGGCCGGGGAAGCGCCGGTCGAGGTCGTCGCGGCGCAGCGACAGGAGCCGCCGCTTGCCGTCGACGCGCGTGGCGGTGATGCCCGCCTCGCGCAGGACGCGGAAGTGATGCGAGGCGGTGGCCTTGCTGACGCCGAGGTCGAACGCCCCGCACGGCCGCTCGCCGCCCCGGGCGAGCTCCCGCACGACGGCCAGCCGCGCGTCGTCGCTGAGCGCGTGCATGACCGCCGTCAGCTCGATCGCGTCGGGATCCGGATGCTCGGGCACCGTCATCGTGCGTCCCATTCTAAGCCGGGCTCCGGGGCCCGATGCGCCGCTTCCCGGGCGGATGCGACGCCGGTCGCGGGGCGCGTCCGAGCGGCGCCTGATCAACGGCACGCGGCCGCGTCGCGCCCTGGGACGAGCGCGGCGCTGCCCGGGCGGCGGGCCCGTGCGCGAGCGAGGCGGCGGCGCGCGACGCCAGTGCGGGCGGAGGGACTCGAACCCCCAAGGCCTCTACCAGGCCAACCGGCTCCTAAGGCCGGCGTGTCTACCGTTTCACCACGCCCGCGGGGGAAGTGCGCCATGCGGCCGCGCGAGATTGTAGGGTCCGGGCGGGATGGAGGCTGGCTACGTCATCGAGCGGCCCAACCGCGCGAGGGCCTCGTCGAAGACGACGCGGGCCGTCGTGATCGCGCTGCTGCTGGCGTCGGTCGCGCTCATGCTGATCGTGATCGTCGGCGGCTGGTCGGCCCTCCAGGGCGCGAAGGCGATCCAGATCGGGTACGTCGTCGTCTACCTCCTGCTCGCCTGGTACATCGGCCAGTGGAGCCGGGGCGCGCTGCCCGTCGCCGCCGCGTTCGCGGTCATCCTCGCGATCTTCGCCGGCGTCGCCGGGCCGGAGTGGACGGCCCGCGACAAGGACGGGTTCGCGACGCCGGAGACGATCTTCGGCACGACCGGCCTCGAGTCCGCGGCGCTCGCGCTGCTGACGTTCCTGCTCATCCCCGTGCAGCTGCTGCTGATGACCTTTTGCGCCCAGGGGTTCCGCCAGGACTGGCACGTCGAGGTCGAGGTGCCGACGAGCCGGCCCGGCGCCCCGGTCGGCAGCCGCCGCGGCAGGCGCGCGCGCCGGTAGCGAGACCGGGCCGCGGGCCGCGGGCGGCCAGCAGCGTCGGCCGCCTGCCGCGCGTGCGCAGGCGCACCGTGCCCCGGCACGCGGTCGCCTGGCGGCGCCCACCGCGCTTCGCAGCCGTGCACGGCGGGCATGCGGGCCGGCGAGCCCGCGGCACGCGGGGATCGACGGCGCCGCGCGCCCGGCCGACGCCCCGAGTGCCGATGGCCCGGGCCGGTTCGCCGTACACTGGCAGCCACGCGCGGCGGTGGCGGAACGGTAGACGCGGCGGCCTCAAAAGCCGCTGGGGGCAACCCCGTGTGGGTTCGAATCCCACCCGCCGTATCGGGCGGCGGCGGCATCGGCCGCCCCGTCAGGCGAACGGCGGGCGGCGAATCCACCTACCCGCGTCCGTCGCTTCAGGAGACGACTGCGGCGGGTAGCCGGATTTGCCGCCCTGGGCGCGGCCCGGGGCCGGCCCGCTGGCCCGGCCCCGTCAGTCGGCCACGAGCGCGTGGAGCTCGTCGACGAGCGCCGGGGGCGCGGCGACGAGGCCGAACGGGAGGCCGTCGGCGGCGGGCAGCTCGCGGATCGCGAGACCGGCGCGGGTCGCGATCAGCCGGCCGGCGGCGTAGTCCCACGGCTGCACGTCGCGCTCCCAGTAGGCGTCGACGCGGCCGGCGGCGGCGTAGGCGAGGTCGAGCGCGGCGCTGCCGCCGCGGCGGATGTCGCGCACGCGCGGGAGCGCCCGGGCGACCACCTCGGCCTGGCGCGCGCGGAGCGCCGCGTCGTAGCTGAAGCCGGTCGCGACGAGCGCCTGGCTCAGCTGCGCCTTGCCCGAGCAGGCGATCGGCTCGCCGTCGCGCAGCGCCGGCCCCGAGCGGGTGGCGGCGAACTCCTCGTCGCGCAGCGGGTCGTAGACGACGCCGGCGAGCGCGCCGTCGGCGTCCTCGCAGGCGACGCTCACGCTCCACATCGGGAACCCGAACAGGTAGTTGACGGTCCCGTCGAGCGGGTCGACGATCCAGCGCACGCCGGTCGTCGCCGTCGCCGCCGTCTCGCCGCCCTCCTCGCCGAGCACCGCGTCACCCGGCCGGCGGGCCCGCAGCAGCTCGCGGATCGCCCGCTCGGCCGTCTCGTCGGCCTCGCTGACGAGGTCGGTCTCGGTCGTCTTCGTGCGGACGTCGCGGGCCTTGCCGTAGTAGCGCAGCAGCACCTCCGCCGAGGCGCGCGCCGCCGCGCGGGCGACGTCGAGCAGCTCCGCCTCGTCCGTCGTGGTCGTCGTCTCGGTCGCGTCGGTCACGCCGGCAAGGGTAGGCGCCCGCCGCCGCCGCGGTCGTGCGGCCGGCCCCGCGCCGCCGTCAGCCGAGCGTCGGCATCACCCGCGACGCCGGCCTGACCGCGAGCCCGCGCGGGGCCGCGAGCCGCTCGAGCATCACCGCCGTGTCGGCGAACGGCACGCCCGTCAGGTGCTGGTCGCGCTGCTCGAAGTCGGCGACGATCGCGCGCAGCGCGGTCGCGTACGCCGCCCCGTCGCCGGCGGCGAGCGCGTCGATCGCGTCGGCGGCGCCGCCGAACGCCTCGTCGCCGGCGCGCATCTGCGCGGCGGCGGCGCGGGCCGCCGCGTCGTCGCCCTGGACGAGCGCGGCGATCGCGAGCGCGTAGGCGCTCGCGGGCGAGTCGGCGCCGTCGCCGAGCGCGTCGCGCACGTACGCGGCCTGCTCGCCGCCGTGGCCGGCGAGCACCCCCGCCTTGGCCATCCCGACGAGGCGGCCGAAGCTGCGCGGCGGCGCCGCCTCCCAGGAGGCGCGGTAGCGGTCGGCGGCCGTCGCGAACAGGCTCCGCGCGCGGCGCACGTCGCCGCGCAGCAGCGCCTGCTGGGCGGCGCGCTCGTGGCGGATCGCCTCGTGCAGGCGCGCGACGTGCTCCTCCTGGGCCTCGGCCATCCGGCCTCCCACGCTAGCGCCTCGGCCCGTCCGCGTCGTCCGGCGCCCTTTCGGGCGGCCCGGCCATGCCGCCGTCGGGCCGGCGGACCTCGGTCGGCGCGTCGGCGTCCGCCGCGCGCGCCGGCCGCGTCCAGAGCGCGCCGCGCGCCGGCGGCGCGTCGTCGCCGAAGCGGCCGCGGACCGCCTCGCCCGGCCCGTCGGGGCGGTCCGGCTCGGGCGGCAGCGGCGCACGCGGACGCAGGCCGACGGCGATCAGCGCCCCGCCGGCCAGCAGCAGGGCCAGCGGCCAGAACCAGAGGCTCGGGCCGTCCGCGCCGGGCCCGCCGACGAGCACGACGAACAGCGCGAGCACGACCGTCCCCAGCCAGGCCGGCCCCGGCTCGCG
>ERZ777003.5238-NODE-5238-length-9941-cov-4.990390_pt1 | contig 9941 bp, 14 predicted proteins | sample MGYA00374956_ERZ777003 | MGnify/ENA primary metagenome ERZ777003 (study PRJEB29302, sample SAMN06268252) | bioreactor metagenome | isolation source: Joint BioEnergy Institute, California, USA | place: USA:Joint BioEnergy Institute, California, USA | collected... | reverse complement strand
TGTGGGCAAGCCCTCTGCCGGACTCGAACCGGCGACCCCTTCCTTACCATGGAAGGCGCCCTGTCACGTCGGGTCACGAAGAGCCCGCCACGCCGGGACATCCCGCGCCCCACGAGCCGCCCGAGGCCCCCACTGGACACACCAAACGCCCCCTGAACGCCCCCTCGCCGAGCGCGAGCAGCGCCGTCGTCCCGGACGACTCGACCGCGCCGCTGCCGAGCGCGCTCGCGGCACGCGTCGACCGCGAGGCCGCCTTCGGCGACTACAGCCCCGGCCGCTACTGCTGGCTGCTCGACGAGATCACCCCACTGGCCGAGCCGGTGCCGGCCGTCGGCATGCTCGGCCTCTGGCGGCCGACCGCCGACGTCGCTCACCAAGTCATTCAGGCAGCACGCGATGCGGGAGGTGACCGTTGTCCAGCGTGACCGCCACGCCCACGGCCGATCTGCTCGCGCACGCCCGCCAGCGCGGCGTGCCGCTGTCCCGGCAGGGCGCGCAGCAGATGCTGCGCCGCCGAGGTGCCGACGGCGCGCGCGAGCGCATCGACGCGATCGCCGCGCTCATGGACCTCGCATCCGCGCTCGGCCGCGAACTCTCCCCGCTCGCGGCCGCGCGCCGTCTCGACGCCGCGGGCGGGTACGACGGCGCGCGCAAGCGCCTGGTCCTCGAAGACCGCATCAGGCGCGGGCGGATCTTCGATCGCGAGTGGGCACGCGCTGAAGCCGAGTGGTGGGCGCGCGACGCCGCCCGTCGCCACGCCGCGCACCTCGTCGCCCGCGATCACGGGTCACTCGGCCACCGCGCCTCGCTCACGCTGCTCGCCGCTCGCCACGCTGGCCTCACGCGCCCGTCTGCCGACGTGCTGCGCGCACGGCTGACGCGCGCCGTCAACGCCGAGATCAGCCGCCGTCACCCCGCCCGCCCCGACGATGTCGACGTGATCCCCGACGATCCGATCGAGCGCGAGCAGTGGGAGCGCGAGCGTGAGCGCTACCTCGCGCACGTCGAGAGGGTGCTCGCTGCCGAGCGCGCCGCGCGCGAGCTCTTCGAAGCGCGCCTGCGCGACGACGACGGGCTGATCGTGCTCGCGCACGCCATCGACCGCCTCGCCGACCACCCTGCCTTCCGGCGCGACATCGAGCGCGCGCTGGGTCCTGCTCTCGCGCGGCTGCGCGAGAGCGCCGGTGCGGGCTCGTGGCGCCCAGACCCCGACGGCTACCGTGACTTCGTGATCAACGCCGCGGCGCGTGCGGCTCAAGCCGCATGATTGACGCGATCCTCTTCACCGCGTGCGGCACCGTCGTGGCCGTGTGGATCGCGAGCGCCATCGTGCGCGGCGGTCTGCAGGCGCTGCCCACGATCATGGGTCGAGACATTGGCGCCGCGCGCGCTCTCTTCCACGGGATACGCGAGCACGATGGCAGCCACGCTCGACGAGATCGCGGACGGGCTTCGAGCGGCGCGTCGAGCTTGAGCTCCTGTGTTCCGTCCGGAGCGATCCCTAAGTTGGGTGCCAACGTGCCTCCTGGCGCGTGTTTCGTCGTTCCAGGAGGCCATATGGATCTCCGCCAAGCGCTCGCCGCCGCCGGCATTCACCCTCACGGCCGCGATCCGCGCTCGCTTTCCGACGCCGAGCTCGACGCTGCGCTCGTCGACCTCGGCGCGAGCTTGGCGCAGCTGCAGCGGGCAAGCGTCGACCCGGCTGGCTCGCTGGTGGCACTCGGCGCCGCAATGCGCGCCGTCGCTGCACACCTTCCTCGAGGAGACGCAACTTGACGAAGCGGGATCGGCGCGCGCTCGTTCGATACGTGCGTGCGATGGCGGACGCGCTCGAGCTCCGCGATTGGACCGTCTGGGTATCGATCGCCGAGCCGGGGGCCCCGGATCGCCCCGACGGCAAGCGGTGGATGGCGACCAGCGAGAGTGCTCCTGGGCGAAAGGACGTCGAGATCACCTTCGCGCCGGACGTCCGAGAGTGGGACCGGGAGAGGCTGCGCCAGACGACGGCGCACGAGCTGATCCACGCGCACTTCGCGCCTCTGGTCGAGATGTGGCGTGTCGACTTGCACGGGCACCTCGGGCGGGAGAGCTACGTGCTCTTCGACGCCAGCGCGACGCGCTGGCTCGAGTACGGCGTCGATGCGCTGGCCGACGCGGTCGCGAAGCATCTCCCGCTCATCGAGTGGCCGCGATGAAGGCCCCGACGGTCTGTGCAGTCCCTGGCTGTCCAGCTGATGCGACACATCGCGGGCGATGCGCCAGGCATCAGCGCAGAGCGTGGGCTCAGCGCAGCCCCTCGAGCAGGGCGCTCGCGTCCTCGCCCGCTCACCGCCGGGCGCGCCGCGCCGCGCTCGCCCGCACCGGCGGTGCGTGCGATCGCCGCGGGCGGCGTCTTCCCGAGTCGCAGTGGCGTCTGCTGCAGCTGCATCATCCGCTCCCGATCAGCCACGGCGGTGCGATCGTGCAGCCCCACGCCGAGCTGCTGTGCCCGTCGTGCCACGCGCGCGCTGACCGCGAGGCCGGCGCGCGATGAGCGCCGCGGGGCCCCCGGGGGTGGACCCCCTTTCGAAGGGGGATGGGAACCGCCCGGGGTATCGCCTCTCGCTGCGTGTACGGATCTGAAGGTTCGCGTGCGCCGAAAAAAGCGCGCGCGGGTAAGGCCCCGCCGGCCCGGTGCCGGCGCGACCCCGGAGGTCATCGATGGCCCTGCCGAAGCCGCCAGGCGAGCGCATCCGCCGCAACCTCGATCAGCGTCAATGGCGCCAGATCCAACGTGGCGCGGTCGAGGTTCCGCCGATGCCCGGCGCCAGCTCGTTGACGAGACGCCAACGCGAGGTCGCCACCGAGTACTGGAACACCCTGTGGCACGAGTACGGCGAGCTCTACACGCCGGCCGATCGATTCCCGCTCGCTCGCCTGTGCAAGCTGCACGCGCGCGCCATGGTGAGCAGGAGGGGACTCAGCGCGCAGGCCGAGGGCGAGCTGCGCCAGCTCGAAGCTGCGTACGGTTGTTCTCCTCTCGGGCGTCTGCGGCTGATGGTCGAGGTCGTCGACGGCGAGCAGATGAGCAGCGCCGAGACGACGCCCGCTGGCGTCGTCGTCGACATGAAGGCTCAGCGCACGCGGCGCGCCCGGATCGAGCGCGGTGCGGAGACTTGATGGCGTCGACGCCTTCCCAACGCTCGGATGGGCGGCGGTCGCCTGGATCGAGACGTTCTTGTGCCACGGCCCGGGCGATGTCGTCGGCGAAGAGATCGTGCTCGACGACGAGTTCGTCAGGTTCATCTGCGACTGCTATCGCGTGTTCCCGCCGGGATCGCCACACGCGGGCAAGCGCGTCTTCCGGCGGGCGGTCCTGAGCCGACCGAAGGGTCGTGCCAAGTCCGAGCTGGCAGGCGCGCTCGTGTGCTGGGAGGCGCTCGGCGAGTGCCGCTTCGACCACTGGGCGCGGCCGTCCGAACGTAGCTGGTGGGGCTACGAGTACGAGGCTGGCGAGCCTGTCGGCCGGCCGGTCGCCTCCCCGTTCATCCGCTGTCTCGCGACCGAGATCCAGCAGAGCGGCAACACCTACGACAACGTGCGTGAGATGCTGTCCAACGACACGGTCGTCTCCACGTACGGCTTCCGCAGAGGGGACATCGGACGCACGCGCGTCTACCTGCCAGGCGGCGGCGAAATCCGACCGTCGACCGCGGCCGGAGCGTCGAAGGACGGCGGCAAGGAGACGTTCGCCGTCGCCGACGAGACGCATCACTTCGAGCTCGACGAGCTGCGTGACATGCACGAGGTCGTCCGGCGCAACCTCCGCAAGCGCAAGGCGGCCGAGCCGTGGATGCTCGAGACCACGACCGCGTATCGGCCCGGGATGGACTCGATCGCGGAGCGTGCCGCCGAGTACGCCCGCCAGCTCGGCGGACGCGCCGAGCAGGCAGCACGCGGACTCCTCTACGACCACCGTGAGGCGCCACCGGTCGAGAACATCCGCAACCCCGACGAAGTCATCCCAGCGCTCAAGTCCGTATACGGTCCCTTCGCCGACGTGATGGACCTTGAGTCGATCGCGCAGGACCTCCAGGACCCCAGCGTCGAGGAGGCGGACGGCCGGCGCTACTGGCTCAACCAGGCGACGCTCGGCAGCCTCGCCTGGTGGACCGATCAGCAGCTCGCCGACATCTTCGACGTCGGCGCGCTGATCGCCGAGCTCGCCGCCGGGTCGACCAACCCGGTCGTCGTCGCGCTGCTCGGCACGCTCGGCACGGTCGTCGTGATCGGCGGCCGGATCGCGTGGGCGGCCGTGACGCCGCTCGCGATGCCGCGCCTGGACCCCGAGACGCCGCTCGTCGTCGGCAGGATCGAGCCGCCGCCGCAGCTCGCGCGGAGGCCGACGCTGCCGTAGGGAAATCAACCGGGGTCGGTTCCGTCCGACCCAATGCGGATGATTCTTTGTTGCCAGAAAGCGGAGAGGCGCCCGAGTTGACCGCTCGGGCGCCTCTCAAAGTCAAAGCCGGTGGCTCGGCCAGACGTGGGTGGGTTGTCCACATCTTGGCAGAGGCTCCGGCGGAACCGCAACGTAGGAGCAACGCCATGAGGTCACCACCGGAACAAGACGACGACCTTCTCGGTGTGGTCGCTGACCGCTGGGGTCGGATCGTCGTGTTCACGCAGAGCCGGCTCACGCACATCCACCTCGGACATGTCGAAGTCACGGAGCGCGACGTCAAGCTGGCGATCCGCGATGCCGATATCCGAACAAGGGGCCACCGCCCCGGCGACGAAGTCCTCTGGTGCCGCCACGTTGGCGTGGCGCGCTGGATGAAGGTCGTAGTAGCGTATGAAGCAGGCGAAGGACGGGTACGCACCGCCTATCCGTCCAGACGCGGACCAGCAGACGAAGACAGGATCGAATGAGCATTCACATCGGAGGCTGGGAGTTCGACCACGCGTCGTACGACGCCGAAGCGGACGTGCTCTACCTGTCGATGGGAGGGCCTCGTCCGGGCTACGGCGAGGAAACGCCGGAGGGCCATGTGCTGCGCTTCGACGAAAACGACCAGTTCTACGGCGTCACGCTGATCAACCCGCGGTATCTCCTGGAACGCGGCGAGCTTGTCGTCAGCCTGCCCCAGAACAAGACGGTCTCGCCAGACGAGATCGAGCGGGTCCTCCAACCCGCCTGACGTCGGCGACTTCTCCCGAGAGCCCCGTCCCGCCATCGTGCGGGCGGGGCTCTCGGTCGTTAAGCGCTGAGCGGCCCGGCACCGAAGGGGGCGGTGCCGGGCCGCGCGCGTCCCGGATCCGGGGGAAGATCACCCTGGACGCTGTCGCTCTGGGGGTGTAGAGCGACGCGCTGTCGACGTCATGACGCCGCCGGCGGCGCGAAGGTCGGCGCCTCGGGCTTGGGCAGGTCCCCGTCGAGGGGCAGCCCGGCGAAGCCGCGCAGGGCGATGTTCTGGTGCTTGGTGACGTACCAGTAGTGGACGAACAGCGGCACCACGATCAGCATGCCGGGGAAGTAGAGGAGGAACGCGAGCGTGGGGTTGATCTGGCGCTCTCTCGGCACGTCGACGAGGCGCTGCGCGCGCTTGATCCGCTGGCCGTAGTTGTAGACGGTGAGCGCTGCCGGGATGATCCACCAGAACCCGAGCAGCAAGGCGGCGACCGAGTTCGTGGGGCTCGACGACGCGAGGTTCGGGTCTTCCTTCTCGGCGCCGATGTCCTTGAGCTCGTCGTTGACGAAGTAGTACCAGCAGAAGCCGTAGATGCCGGCGGTGAGGATCGTGAGCCCGAGGCCCACCCAGAAGCTCCGCAGCTTGCCGTAGCCGCCGCGGCCGAGATCCACTTCCTGCGCCACGAGATCCCTCCTCGAAGTGACGGGGCGGCGCCCGATACGCCGCCGCACCGCGGCAAGCTACCTAGTTCCCAGACCATCGTGCGCCAGTTGCCCGTTCCACGCCTCCGGTTCGTGATCGAACGCAAATGTGCAACTGCGCGCAAACACCCTTGTCTCTTGAGGTAGCGTCACCTTCCGGGCCGGCTCTGCCAGGTGGGTCGCCGCCGGCTCGGGCGCCCTTCCGGGGGAGGGCCGGGACGAGCGCGACCCGCCTGGAGGAGTTGGTCGTGATGCGACATGGAGAGTCGCCAGAGCGGAGGCCCGACCAGGATCCGCAAGCGCGCCTCGCGGCGCTCGAGCGCCGCGCCGACATGCTGCTCGAGCAGCTGACCCAGGAGCTCCGGGCGCTACGTGCCGCGGTCGACGACGCCGATCGCTCGCCTCAGGTCGCGGACCTGCACGATCAGTGAGTCCACGACCTCGAGCTTGCGCTCGAGCGCCTCCATGCGCTCATTGATGGTCGGATCGTCCGGCTCCGGCGGCGCATCGAAGCCCGAGGCCATGAACCACTGTGGCACGTCGCACACGTCTGCGATGCGCTGCAGCGTGGCGTCATCAGGGGCGACCTCGCCGCGCTCCCACCGCGACAGCGTCGTGACGGTCCCGGCCGCGCTCGCCGAGCGGGCCGAGAGGGTGCTGATCGGGCTGCGCGCGATCCAGCAGCGCGTCTCGCCGCACAGCGCGCCGCCGACGCTGTGCCGCGTCGGGCTGGCGATGCGCGCCTTCCCGGACCTCGACCACCTGCACATCGTGCAGCGGCTCGAGATGTGGGCGATGGAGCCCAAGCGGCTCGCCGGCCGCCACCGGCACGGCCGCGACCTCGACATCCCCGGCCTGTTCCTCGAGTTCTGCCGCCGCGCGCAGTCCCAGACGCGGCCCGTGCCGGGCGTTGTGCAGTCGCCGGTCGTGTCGGGTCGTGCGGTGCTCGAGGCGCAGGCGGCGGCTCGTCGCGCCTCACACCGAGCCGAGGCGGAGGAGGTACCGGCGTGACCAGCGGCGTCCAGTCGGAACGACCGGCGAGCGTGCCGCACAACCTCGAAGCGGAGCGGGCCGTTCTCGGCGCCGTGCTGCTCGTCGGCGAGTCGATCGCCGAGCGGCTTGCGACCGAGGAAGGGCTGCGGCCAGAGCACTTCTACCGTCCCCAGCATGGGGCGATCTTCTCCGCGATGCTGCGCATGAGCGATCGCGGCGGCAGGGTCGACGTGCTCACCGTGTCGGCCGAGCTCGAGAGGATCGGCCGACTGGACGAGGTCGGAGGTCGCGCCGCCCTCGACGCGCTTGCCGCGTGCGCGCCCGTCGCCGGGAACGCAGCCGAGTACGCACGGATCGTCGTCGAGGAAGCGACATGGCGGGCCCGGCTCAGAGCGGCGCGCCAGATCGAGACAGCTGTGCACGATCGCGACGAGGACGCCTTCGGCGTGGCTGAGGCGATGCTCGCGAGAGCCGACGGCCCGGAAGCCACCACCTACGACGCCGAGCGGCTCGCATCCGACACCTTCGACTGGCTCGCGCAGCCGGGCGAACGCACCGACCTCATCAAGTTGCCCTGGCCACGCCTGAACCCTGCACTGGGAGGCGGACTCGCCCCCGGCGACGTGACGATCGTCGCCGGCTGGACGTCGGCAGGCAAGTCCGTCGTCGTCGACGGGATCCTCGAGCACGCCGCTCAGGCCGGACGCCGCGCGCACCTCTACATGAACGAGATGAGCATCCGCGACCGTCACCTGCGGTGGCTCGCGTCGATCAGCCGCATCCCGTTCAAGCGCCTCTACACGCGCAACCTCAGCGACCACGAGCGCGAGAGAGCCGTCCGAGCACTCAACATGCTCCGCAAGCTCGGCGTCGGTTTCACCGACTGCGCCGGCTGGCACGCCACAGACATCGCTCGCCACATCCGCCGCAATCGCTGGGACATCGCGGCGATCGACCTCGTCAACCTCATCCCCAGCCCGCCCGGCAGCGACGGTCGCACCAGCGGCGCAGACGAGATGAGCCGCATCCTCAACACGGCGGCGCGCCAGGCGGACTGCCACCTCGTACTCGTCGCTCAGCTCAACCAGACGCGCAACGTCGGCGGCGCCCCGCCACGACCGGTCAGGCGCGACATCCGCGACACCGGCCAGTACGCCAACGACGCGGCGAACATCCTCTTCATCCACCGCGAATACGTTGAGCTCGACGTCCCCGGTCAGCCCGGCGCTGCCATCTACGAGCCGACCACCGACGGCACGCTCTACACCGACAAGCAGCGCAACGCAGAAGGCGGCGGCGTCCCCGTCGTGCTCAACACCCAGCGGATGCGCTTCATGGAGGTCGCCTGACGATGCTGCTGGAGCTGCTGCCCCCCGAGCGCGTCGCCGAGCTGTGCGGCGTGAGCGTGCGGACGGTGATGCGCGCGATCGACGCCGGCGACCTGCGCGCCAGCCAGCTCGCCCGCCGCGGCTGCTGGCGGATCCGCCCCGAGGACGTCGAGGCCTGGCTTGAGGCGCGTGCGAACCGCCCGCGGGCGCGCGCGGCGGCGGCGGCCGCGGGCCCGGCACCGGCGCCGCTGGCTGGCTCACCCACGATCGCGCGCCGCGGTGGCCGGTCGCGCCGGCGCGGCCATGGCGGGAGACTGCTCGTCCCACCACCGACACGGAGGGATCGATGAGCAGGACGAGGACGAGGAGGCCGAGGAGACCGAGGCGGGTCCCGGGCATCGAGACACGATGGAGGGGCGGTCGCTGGACCCATCGCGTGCGCTGGACCGACCCGGTCACCGGCCAGCGTCGCAGCGAAGAGTTCGACGCGCTCGCCGACGCGATTGACTTCCGGGAAGCGCTGCGCCGCGCGCGGCGACACGGGCGCATGCAGGATCTCACCGCCGGGCGCGAGGTGCTGCGCGAGTTCGTCGCCGGCGAGTGGTGGCCGACGCACGCGACGGTGAACCTCGAGCGCGCGACGCTGATCGCCTACAGCAGCGTGTGGTCGAAGCACCTCGACCCGCGCGTCGGTCACCTCCAGTTGCGCGAGATCGACCCCGGGGTCGTCGCGAAGCTGCGGCTGGCGATGGAGCAGGACGGCGTTGGCGCGCCGACGATCGTCAAGGCGATGACGATGCTCCAGTCGATCTTCGCGACCGCCGTCATCTGGGGCCGCGCGCAGACGAATCCGGTCGCGATGGTGCGCAAGCCGACGGTGACTGCGCGCGTGGTCGAACCGCTCTCGCCGCTCGCCGTCGAGCGCATCGCCGCGCAACCGGTCCTCGACCTCACAGGACGGATGCTCATCTACGTGGTCTCCTACGCCGGCTTGCGGCCCGAGGAGGCGCTGGCGTTGAGGTGGCGTCACGTGCGCAGGCAGACGTTGCTGGTCGAACAGAAGAACGTCGACGGCGAGATCTTGAGCTACCTCAAGGTCCGCACGAAGCCGCCACGGTCGGTCGATCTGCTGCGCCCGCTGCTGCAGGATCTCGCCGCCTACCGGCTCGCGCTCGGCCGTCCTCACGACGCCGCGTTCGTGTTCGCGCGTCCCGACGGCGGGCCATGGCTCGCGGGCGACTACCGCAACTGGCGCCGGCGCAGGTGGCAGGTCGCCTGCGACGCGGCCGGGCTGGGCGAGATCAGGATCACGAGGCTCGCGGGCAGGGCCAGGCGCACGTACGAGGGGCCGACGCCGTACTGGCTGCGGCACAGCTTCGCCTCGCTGCTGTTGCACGAGGGCCGGCTGTCGCCGGCAGAGCTGGCCGAGCAGCTCGGCCACAGCATCCAGACGCTGCTGAAGACCTACAGCCACGTGATGGCCGACCTCAAGGGCCAGCCGCGCGTGCCGGCCGAGCAGCAGATCGCCGAGGCGCGCGCCAAGCTCGCCGGTGCCACGGCGGCGACCGATGGGCAGGTGTGAAGTGCTCACTACGACAGCTTGCCCCGCCCCCTATTCGCCCCCTGGAGGACCGATGGACGACCACGAGCAGGACGGCCGAAACGACGAATCCCCCGCCGTGACAGGGGATTCGGTGGCAAGCCCTCTGCCGGACTCGAACCGGCGACCCCTTCCTTACCATGGAAGTGCT
>ERZ777003.5232-NODE-5232-length-9965-cov-5.310595_pt1 | contig 9965 bp, 5 predicted proteins | sample MGYA00374956_ERZ777003 | MGnify/ENA primary metagenome ERZ777003 (study PRJEB29302, sample SAMN06268252) | bioreactor metagenome | isolation source: Joint BioEnergy Institute, California, USA | place: USA:Joint BioEnergy Institute, California, USA | collected... | reverse complement strand
GCCGCGGCGCGTCCCCGCGGGCCTCAGGCGGTCGTGGCGACGGGCTCGCCGCGGGCGCGGGCCAGCGCCTGGAACTGCGGGCTGGTGCGGAGGAGCTCCTCGTAGCTGCCGGCGGCGGCCACGCAGCCCGCGTCGATGAGGACCACCTGGTCGCACTCCTTCACGGTGGCGACGCGGTGGGTCACCAGCACGACCGTCTTGCGCCCGGCGAGCTTCGCCAGCGAGTCGAAGACGGCCTCCTCGGTGACGCTGTCGAGCGCGCTCGTGGCCTCGTCGAGGACCACGATCGGCGGGTCCTTGTACAGCGCCCTGGCGATGCCGAGTCGCTGGCGCTGCCCGCCGGAGAGCCTGACGCCGCGCTCACCGATGCGCGTGTCGTAGCCCTCGGGGAGCCCGGCGATGAAGTCGTGGATCTGCGCGATGCGCGCCGCCCTCTCGACGGCGGCCGCGTCGATCTTCTCCTCGGCCACGCCGAAGGCGATGTTCCGCGCGATCGTGTCGTCGCTGAGGAACACGTGCTGCGGCACGTAGCCGATGGCGGCCTGCCACGCGCGCACCTTCTCGGGCGTGAGCGGCTCGCCGTCGACGAGTACAGCGCCCTCCGTCGGCCGCAGCAGGCCGAGGAAGACGTCGAGCGCGGTGGTCTTGCCCGAGCCCGTGGGGCCGACGATGGCGGTGGCGGTGCCGCGGGGCACGACGAAGCTCACGTCGCGCAGGGCGGGCGCCTCGGCGCGCGGGTACGAGTACGACACGCCCCGCAGCTCGACCTCGCGCTCGAAGGGCAGCGGCGCCGCCTCCTCGAAGGCGTCGTGCCGGCTCCGCAGCTCGGTGGTGCTGCGCTCGATGTGCTCGAGGGTGGGGATGTTGTACCTGAGCGCGGCGATGGCCTCGTAGACCTGCGAGACCGCGGGGATCATCCGGTAGCAGGCGAAGGCGTACAGCGTGACGATGCTGATGACAGCCGACGTCGACTTCCCCGTCGCGAGCAGGTAGAGGATGATCCCGATGATCCCGCTGAAGGCGATGAGCTCGAGGAGCGACCGCGGAGCGACCTTCGTGACGTGAAGCACGACCTCGAGGCCGGCGTGGCGCTTGGCGGCCCGCGAGAAGCTCTCCAGGAACGTCCTCTCCTTGCCGGAGACCTTGACGTCCTTGAAGCCGCCGAAGGTCTCGGTGATGGCGCGGTAGCGGTCCATGTCGGCGTCCTGGCGCTCCTCGCCGATGCGGTTCAGCACGCGCCTGACCAGGAGGAGGATCACCGTGTAGACGCCCGCCAGGGCGAGGCCCGTGGAGACGGCCAACAGGGGGTCGACGGCCACGAGCAGCCCGAGCAGGACCAGGAGGGCGCAGGAGCGGACGACGATGGTCAGGTACGGCGCGATGACGCCGTTGACGAACTGGTAGACCTCGCTGAGCACGTTCTGGCCGATCTCGCCGCTGTGGGAGGTCAGGAACTCCTCGTACGGCCGCGAGAGCGCCAGGTACATCAGGCGCCGCTGGAGGAGGTGGCTCTGGCGCTGCGCCAGGCGCTTGACCAGGTACTCGACGGCCACCGTCAATGCGTTGCTGAGGAGCAGTACGACGAGCGCCCCGCACCCGAGGAGGATCAGGAACGGCGTCGTCTCCCGGAAGCCGAGCGCGTCGTAGACGGCGCCCAGGTAGCGGTTCGAGAGGGCGCCCTGGGGGTCGGTGACGACGGCGATGAAGGGCAGCACCGTGGCGATGCCGACGGTGTCGAGCACCGCCCGCACGACCATGAGCGGCACGAGGCCGGCGACGGCGCGGCGCTGGTCCGGGTCGAGGACCCTGAGGACTCGCTGCCCGATGGTGAGGATGCGCATGAGGGGACCCTTCCAGGCTGCGCCTCGCGGTGGCCGGTGCGGCGCCGGCCGTTCCACGCGGGCCCGAGCAGGATAGGACCGGCGCGGCGGCGGCGGCTTATTAGCCGTCACATCCTGGCCCCATCGGCTTGTGACGTCGTAGCCGGGCGCCCCCGGGGCGTGACCGATAATGCTGTGCCGTACGGAGGCAGCCGCCAGCGTGCCGCAGCCGCGCCCCCGCGCGAAGGAGAGCAGTGCACAGCCCCACCGGAGCCCCCCTCGTCACCGTCATGATCCCCACCTACGGGCAGGCCCCGGTGCTCGCCAGGGCGATCGGCTCGGCCCTCCGCCAGGACCTGGGCTCTCTCGAGGTGGTCGTCGCCGACGACGCGTCGCCAGACGACACCGCCGAGGTCGTGGCGCGCTTCGACGACCCGCGGCTCCGCTACCATCGGAACGAGCAGAACCTAGGCCGCGTCGGCAACTACCGCCACACGCTCGAGCGCCTCGCCCGCGGCAAGTACGTGCTGAACCTCGACGGCGACGACTGGCTCGTCGACCCGACGTACCTCAGGCGGGCGGCGGAGCTCCTCGAGGCGGAGCCCGACGTCGTGCTGGTCTTCGCGAACGCCTGGCGCTACCGCGAGGAGGACGGGGCGTTCTTCCGGCTCTCCGGGCAGAACGAGGGCCTGCCGCGCGTGATCTCGGGCACCGACGTCTTCCTCCGCTACCCTACGGGCGAGGTGTGGATACCCCACCTGACGGCTCTCTACCGGCGCGAGGCCGCCCTCGAGGTCGGCTTCTACCGGGAGGACATCATCGGGTCCGACACCGAGTCGCTGCTCCGCCTCGTGGTCGGGCGGAAGGTCGGGTTCATCGACACGCATGCCGCGGCCTGGCGCATCCACGGCGCGAACGCGTCGAGCAGCCTCGACGTGGACGCGCGGGTCGCGAACCTCGCCTGCGTCGACGGCCCCTTCGAGGCGGCCCGCGCCTGTGGCGTCGTGGAGCTCCCGCTCCTCGAGCGCTGGCGGACCGCGATGTACGGGCGCCTCGGCCTCGAGTTCCTCCGCGGGGCCGTCAGGAGGGGCGACATCGGGGCCTCGGGGCGCTTCATGGCGCAGCTCCTGCGGCGGAGCCCGCGCGCCGCGCTGCGCGTCGCGGGGGCGGCCGCGAGCTTCGCCCTGCGGCGCGGGGAGCGCAGGCGCTTCCTGCCCGTCTACACCGAGCTAGCCGAGGAGGCGCTGACGTGACGGCCGGCCGCCAACACGAGGAGAGACCGCGGTGACACGTTCTTCCTTCGCTCCCAGACCGGACCCCCTCGCCGGCGGGGACGTCGACGCCGACGTCCATATCTCGCAGGACGACGTCGTCCGCTTCCTCAAGCGCGGCTTCGTGTGGGCGATGCTGGCCGCCGCGGTGGCCGCGGTGGGCATGTACCTCTACCAGCGCGAGGCGCCGCCCGTGTACCAGGCGGCGACGACCCTCTACGCCGCCGACAACGTCGTCGACCTCCGGTCGGTGGGCCTCTCGTACCTCGTGTCGCCGACGCTCCACGTCGACGCCTACGAGGTGGCGGCCCGCAGCGACGAGGTCCTCGCCGCCGCGCTCGAGCGGCTCGGCCCCGAGGCGCAGGCTCGCATGGGCGTCGACTCGCTGCGCCGGCGCATCGACGTCGACACGCAGGAGAACTCGCGGCTCATCACCGTCTACGCCCTCGCGGGCACGCCCATCGAGGCGGCCGCCCTCTCCGAGGCGGTGGCCCAGGCGCTGGTCGCCTGGGACGCCCAGCGGCCGCGCGACAACCTGCTGCGGATGATCGAGAGCCTGCGGCTGCGGATCGCCTCGATGGACGCGCAGATCAGCGGCCTCGAGCCCGGCCCGCAGCGCGACGGGATGGTGGCGCTGCGGGACGAGCAGGTGGCCCAGCTCGCGACCGCCGTGATGCTCTCCGACTCCGTCGTGGGCCGCCTCGAGATCGTGCAGGCGCCCCAGACGCCGACCTCGCCGGTGGCGCCGTCGCCGGTCTTCGACGCCGTGCTCGCCGCCGTGGTGGCGTTCGTGATCGCCTACCTCGTGAGGCTGATGCTGGCGATCTTCGACGCGCGCCTACGCGACCCCGAGCAGGTGCCGCTCGTCGGCGGTGTGCCTCTGCTGGCCGTCTTCCCGCCCGTGCCGCGGATCGGCGCGAGGTCGCTGCCGGCCGCCGCGACGGGCTTCCTGCGCTCCGCCCTGGTGCCCGACGCCTCGCGGCCGACGGCCGTGCTGTTCGCGCCCGTCGACGCGGCCAGTCGGGCTTCCCGCCTCGCCCTCGCGATGGCGGAGAGCTTCGCCCGCTCGGGCGCCAGGGTCCTCCTCGTCACGACGACACTGCGCGACCCCGACGTCGTCGAGCGGACGTCCTTCAGGCCGACCGCCGACAACACGCTCGAGGCGCACCTCAGGTTCCAGGGGCGCCAGGCGGGCCCCTCCTTCGTCAAGGTCGAGGGACCGGGGCTGCTCGCGATCCTGCCCGCGTGGGAGCCGAGCCACGACGCCTCCGAGCTCCTCTCGTTCGGGCTGCGGGGCGCGCTCGAGGCCTGGCGCGAGGAGTACGACGTCGTCGTCGTGGTGACGCCCCCCGTCCTCGAGGCGGCCGACGCCGTGACGGTCGCCCCGCTGGTCGACCGCACGGTGCTGGTCGTCTCGAAGGGCGCGAAGCGCCGCGACCTGGCGACCGCCTCGGGCCTCCTCAGGCAGCGCGACGTCGTCCCCAGCGGCGTCGTGGTCACGGGCGTGAGGTCGGTGGCGGCCGCGCGGCGCGTCGCGGTGCGGCCCGAGCCGGCGCCGGCCAGGAGCGCCGGGGCGACCGGCCGCCGCGCCACCGCCGTGAAGTGACCCGCCGTACGCGGTGAAGTGATGCATCTCACATCCGGGGCGGCCGAGCGCCGCCCGCGGAGCGCCGCTGGCGCGAAAGTTACCTCCGGCACGGTCTCGTCCGCCGCGCCTGGGACGGTGCCGCGGATGCGAGCGACGTCACATCCGCTTATCTTTGTGGCGTTTTGCTAAGTAGACCCTCATGACCCGGGCATAGATTCCCGTCGGACGGCCGAAGGGGCCGCCACTCGAAGGCTGTGATGCCTGTTCTCGCAAGTTGGGCGCTTGAGGCAGGCGGAGCCAGTAGCGCAACCGGTCGAGGGGAGACATGTTCCATCATCACAACCTGCTCGTGCTCCGGCAGCCGGTAAGCGCCCGGACCGGGCCCCTGCGCGCGGAAGCGCTGGGGCGGGCCCGGCGGGGAGCCGCTGATCGCGGTCTCCGCTCCCTTCGCCGGGAGGGGCCCATCGCGTTCGGAGAGGCATACCGATGCTGGATGCACTCGGCGGCCGCGGCGCACTACCGCGCCGCATCCAAGGTCCCTGGCGAGCGTTAGGGCTCGCGGTACTGACGGCGCTGACCCTCGGCGCCTGCTCGTCGCCCGACGAGCTCGACCCTTCGGGCGTGTCGTTCGACGTCGCCTACGAGAGCCGGAGCGGCGGGCAGGTACGGACGGGGTCGCTCGACGGAGCCACCGTCGACGGCACGTTCACAGTCGTGGTGAAGACGAACCGTCACGCGCGGGTCGCCAGGTTCTACCTCGACGACGTGCGCATGCAGGGCATGCCGTTCGAGGTCGACACCTCCGAGCCGTTCACGGCCACGCTCGCGACCGGCGACCTGGAGCCGGGCAGGCACTCCGTGACCATCGCCGTGTACACCTCGCGGGGCAGCTGGCCGAACGTGAAGACGGTGTGGTTCAACGTCGCCGAGCCGTCCGGCGAGCCGGCGGACCCCGAAGAGCCGAGCGACCCGACCGACCCGGGCCAGCCCGGCGAGCCGACGGATCCCGATCCGGGCGAGCCCGACGAGCCCTCGCCGCCGCCCAGCCAGCCCGAGCCGCCCAAGACCGACTACCCGGCCCCGACCTACTGGGTCTCGACCACGGGCAGCGACAAGAACGACGGCCGCACCGCCGATACCGCGTTCAGGACGATCGCCAAGGCCGCCTCCGTCGTCCGCCCCGGCGACGTCGTCTACATCCGCGGCGGCGTCTACAGGGAGTACCTGACCGCCGACAAGTGGAAGACGAGCGGGCAGCCGGGCAAGCCGATCACGATCATGGGCGCGCCGGGCGAGAACGTGATCATCGACGGCAGCGACAGGAAGAACTCGGGCACGAACCCCAGCGCTCCGCAGCTGATCTGGCTGCGCGTCGACTGGTACGTCTTCGAGAACCTCACGCTCCGCTACTCGGCGGGCCGCGCGATCGAGCTCGAGGGCAGCAACCACGTCGTGCGCGACGTGGTCACCCACAGCAACCACGGCGACGGCATCTACATCGAGGGCGACAACAACCTCGTCGAGGACGTCGTCACCTACGACAACTACAGCACCTCGAACGGCGGCGACAGCGCCGACGGCGTGAAGATCGCCTACGGCGACGGCAACGTCATCCGCCGCGTGGTCGCGTACGAGAACTCCGACGACGGCATCGACCTGTGGGACAGCACCAACTCGCTCGTGGAGTACACCGTCTCGTACCGCAACGGCCGCGGCACCACAGGCAACGGGCAGGGCTTCAAGCTCTCGAACGGAGCCCGCAAGGACGCCCGCCACACGATCAGGTACAACGTCGCCTTCGGCAACCGCTCGAACAACTTCACCTACAACGGCGGCGGCGGCCTGCTCGTCTACAACAACACCTCGTTCGACGCCGGCGCCAAGGGCTTCGTGATCGAGGGCCGCAGCGGCTACGCCGACTCGAAGGTCTACAACAACATCAGCTTCGGCGAGAGCTCGTCGGTGAGGTCGGTGACCCAGGACCGCAACTCGTGGAACCTCGGCATCTCGAACCCCGCCTTCGCCAGCACCGAGCCCGGCTCCTCGCAGTTCCTGCGCCTGACCTCCGGCAGCAAGGCGATCGACGCGGGCCGCGACATGGGCCAGCAGTACGTCGGCAAGGCGCCCGACCTGGGTGCCTACGAGTACGGCCTGCCGAGCATCGTCGCCGGCGCCTTCTGACGGGAGGGCTCGGCCGCGAGCTCCTCGACCAGCCTGCTGAGCCTGGCCCCCAACGCGGCGAGGTCGTGCTGCCCCTCCAGGGCGGCGCGGCCTCGCCTGCCCATGGCGGCCCGATCCTCCGGCGGCATCTGGGCCAGCCGCAGCACGGCGTCGGCCAGGGCCCGCGGGTCGCCCGGCGCGAACGCGAGCCCCGCGCGCGCCTCGTCGACGATCGTGGTCGGGTCGGTGGTGCTGTAGAGCACGGGCCGGCAGGCGGCCAGGTAGTCGTACAGCTTGTTCGGGCTGCGCCCGTAGGCGTCGAAGGTCGTCACGGGCGCCAGGTGGACCATGAGGGCGTCGGCGGCGCGGGCCGCGGCCGGCACCGCGCCCTTGGGGATGGGGTCGTGGAAGCGCACGTTGGCGATGCCCTCGCGGGCGGCGCGCTCCATCAGCTCGGCCTTCTGCTGGCCGGCGCCGATCAGGACGAAGGCCGCCGGGACGTCCGGCCGCTCGGACGCTAGGAGCTTGGCCGCGTCGAGCACGTTGTGCAGGCCGTTGGCCATGCCGTGGGCGCCCATGTACATGACGACGAAGGCGCCGCGGCAGGCGTCGAGCTCGGCGCACAGCGTCCGCGGCAGCGGCTCGGTGGGCTCGCCCCTGTCGTCGAGGAACACGCCGTTGGGCAGGTGGACGATCTTCTCGCGCGGGACGCCCCTGGCCTCGAGGTGAGCGGCCAGCTTCGGCGGCACGGTGACGACGCGGTCGGCGCGCGCCTCCAGGTACCGGGCGAGGCGGTCGAGCGCGAGGTGCACCGGGCCGCCCTGGCGCAGCGCGCCCATAGCGACGAGGTCGTCCGGCCACACGTCGCGCAGCTCGAGCACGAAGCGCGCCCCGTGCCGGCGCGCCAGGTCCAGGCCCGCTAGGCCGCAGAGGAGGCTCGGGGACGAGCCGATCACGACGTCCGGCCTGCTGACCCTCCCGGCCAGCCTGGCCGTCACGGCGCGGACGTAGAACTCGACCATGTTGAACACGCGCCGCGCGTCGTTCTTCCGGTACGGGGCGCTCTCGAGCCACACGAAGCGGACCCCGTCGTGGTCGGTGACGCCGCGGTGCGACACGGCCAGGTCGTCGGCCCGGTAGTAGTGGAAGCTCGACGCGATCACGGTCACGTCGTGCCCGTGGTCGCGCAGCACGCTCGCGAGGTCGCCGTGGCGGGTCATGCCCGCGGAGCCGCGCGGCAGCGCGTACTGGTTGACGATCCAGACGTTGGCTGGCTTGGCCGTCACTGGTCCTTCTCCTCACCGCCGCCCAAGGGGACGAGTGGGCCTGGCGCGTCGCGCCAGGCGAGGGGCGGCAACGTGTCGGAAGAGAGCTCGACGAGGCCGGCCCCGCGGCGGAGCAGGGCGGCCGCGGGACGCGGGGAGACGACGGCGGCGAGGTAGCGCCTGCCGGAGGCGAGGGTCCCCGTCACCTCGACGAGCGCCCGCGCGCGCCTGTGGCCGAAGCGCTCGGCGTGGAACGAGGCCTCCGCCTCCGCCGGCACGAGCGACGCGGAGTCGCGCTCCTCGAGGCCGGCGATCCGCAGCCACGTCGGCCGAGGAGGAGAGCCGAGCGCGAACGCCGAGTCGCCCGCGGCGCGTGCCTGCAGGCCGGGCGCGAGGTGGTAGCGCAGGCGGAACGTCGTGGGCGCGGCGCCGTCCGCCAGCTCGAGCGCGTCGAGCACGACGACGGCGTCGCCGCGCACGCCCACCCAGCGGCGGTGGGTGACCCCGGGTCGCGACGCGTAGCCGTCGTGGCCGGCCGTCGCCCAGCACCAGCCGCCGTCGCGGCCGCGGGCGCGGTCGAACGTCCTAGCCGTCCTGCCCACGCGGAACGAGCCCCACATCTCCGACTGGTCGAGTCCCGCGACCTCGACGGTGTTGTGGGCGGCGGTGGAGCGCTCCCTGTCGCGGTCGGGGCCGGCGTCGTAGGTGCTGGTGCCGCTCTCGACGATCAGCGGCCCGCTCCCCGTGTGGACGTCCACGTTGAGGCAGTCGGCGTGGCCGTGCCCGGCCATGCCGCGGGCGCCCGTGTCGGCGCCGTCGAAGACGGCCACGACCCCGTCGCCGCGGAGCACGTGGTAGCCGCTGGACGGCGCCAGCGGGGCGAACGGCGGGCACGGGACGCGTTCGAACGCCCTCCGGCCCTCCGCGGTCGACGCCGAGGCGAGGAGCTGGGCGTAGGGGTAGGGCAGGCACGCGGCGCCCGCGCTCGCCTCGCCCTCGTCGCAGGCGGCGGCGAGCGCCCCCTCGGCGAGCCCCACCACGGTGTCGAGGGGCGCGACGCTGTCGCGCGTCGTGTCGCTCCAGAGGGGGTAGCCGCCGTCGGGCAGCCGCATGCGCCCGGCGAACGCCGCCATCGCGGCCAGCGCGCCGAGGAGCGGCGCGGGCGTGGCCAGCCCCGCCGCGGACAGCGCCAGCGAGGCCTCGGCGAGCATCGCGAGGACCTGCAGGTGGTAGCCCGCGGAGAGCTCGACGTGGCAGCCGTCGGCCGTCACCTGGCGCGGGACCTCGCGCGCCAGCCCGCGCAGCGCGCGCTCGACGATCGCCTCGGCCTCCGCGCACCGGTAGCGGAGGCCCGCGACGACCAGAGCGCACAGGTCCTGGAGCAGGTGGTTGCCGCCCGCGTGCGTCTCGAGGTTGCGGGCGAGGTAGCGCGCCTGCAGCCAGTGCGAGCGCTCCACCCCGGGCGTGACGAGCGCGGGGAAGGTGCTCATGAGGTAGGTCCACGCCACGAGCCGCTTCGCCGTCGGGTAGGGGTGCCAGGCGTCGTAGCGGCCGAACGGGACCGCCCGGGTCCATGACCTCATCGCCGCGAACGCGGCGCGGCCGGCCTCAGCGGCGTCCTGGGCGTCCCTTACCGCCGCCACGGCCCAGTCGAAGTAGTGGAGCGTGAAGCGCCACAGCCGGCCCTCGCCGGCTGGCTCCCAGTCGATCGGGTGCTCGAGGCGGTGCGGACGGCCCAGAAGCTCCACGGTGAGGGGCGCCGCCTCCCCGGGTCCGACGTCGCGAGCGAACGCCGCGAGGTAGCCGGGGCGCAGGGCTGGGGCGGGCAGGTGCGCTCCCGCGAGCCTCTCGCGCCAGGCCC
>ERZ777003.5229-NODE-5229-length-9971-cov-5.590863_pt1 | contig 9971 bp, 9 predicted proteins | sample MGYA00374956_ERZ777003 | MGnify/ENA primary metagenome ERZ777003 (study PRJEB29302, sample SAMN06268252) | bioreactor metagenome | isolation source: Joint BioEnergy Institute, California, USA | place: USA:Joint BioEnergy Institute, California, USA | collected... | reverse complement strand
TAAGATTGAAACCGGACCCCCCTATGGGGTCAGGCCAGAGGAGGTCTTCTACGGCTGGGGCTTTGGCGGCCAGATGGTCTATGTCGTGCCGGGACGCGCACTGACGGTGGTCATGACCTCCGACGAGAGCGGCCCCGCCGGCCGCAGCGGCCACCGTGATGACCTGCACGTGCTTCTGGAGCGGATCATAGAAGCCATGGACGGCGTTCGCGACGAGGCGTTGGCCGAGTAGGTGTGCCCCCTGGCTGCGAGGGAAATATTGCGCAGCCCATGACCTTGTGACCGCTTCCTTGCGAGGATGGCGGAGCTGGTAAGCGAGATACCGCGACGCTGTCGCGACTTCGCACGGATATCCTGGCTGGCCGACGGTGCGCTGTCCGGTCGACCGAACAGCGGCTTCCGTGTCTCAATTCCAGCGGATCGGGGGCCGCTTTCGCGACGGGTCAGGAATGGGCACCGCCGAAAGAAGTGCCTTCGTGTATGCTTCTTGCGGGGATCGGAAGAGATCATGCGCGCTGCTCATCTCTACCAGATCGCCCTTATACATCACCGCGACGCGATCCGAGATGTCGTCGACCACGGCGAGATCGTGAGAGATGAACAGGATCGTGAGGTTCAGCCGCGCGCGCAGGTCCTTGATCAGGTCGAGAATGTCGCGCCGGATCGAGACGTCGAGCGCCGAGACGCACTCGTCGGCCACGATCAGCTCCGGCTCGACGGCAAGGACGCGCGCAATGCCGATCCGCTGCCGCTGGCCCCCCGAAAACTCGTGCGGATAGAGATTCCTGCGCGCGGCATCGAGCTGCACCGTCTCGAGCAGTTGCGCGATGCGGCGATCGCGCTCCTTCCGCGTCCGCACAAGTCCGTGAATGTCGAGCGCCTCGCCGATGATCTCCCCTACGGTCATGCGCGGGTCGAGGCTGGCGAACGGATCCTGAAAGACGATCTGCATTCTCCTGCGGAAAGCGCGCAGGTCGCGCGCCGGCAGCTTCGTCACGTCGGTGTCGTCAAAGATGACCGAGCCGGAGGTAGGCTCGATCAAACGCAGAATAGTCCTGCCGGCGGTGGTCTTGCCGGAGCCCGACTCGCCCACGAGGCTCAGGACCTCGCCCCGGTGGATGTCGAAGGACAGGTCGTTGACCGCCTTGACGTAACCGGTGGTCCGTTGGAGGAGGCCGCCCTTCACGGGGAACCATTTGCGCAGTCTGTGGACCTTGAGGAGCGGCTCGGACGCTCGTTTAATTGCGGGGGCGTGCCTTTCCGGATCGATCTTCGGCACGGCCGCTAAGAGGCGCTGCGTGTAGGGGTGGCTGGGCGCCTCGAAGACGGCCCTCGTGTCGTTCTGCTCGACGACGCGGCCGTTCTGCATGACCACGACGCGGTCGGCGATTTCCGCCACGATGCCGAGGTCATGCGTGATGAAGATCACGCTGGCGCCGAACTCCCGCTGCAGCTTTTTGATCAAGTCCAGGATCTGCGCCTGGATGATCACGTCGAGCGCGGTGGTGGGCTCGTCGGCGATAAGAAGCTTTGGATTGCAGGACAGCGCCATCGCGATCATGACGCGCTGCCGCTGCCCTCCCGAAAGCTGATGCGGATAGCTTTGGGCGCGCTGCGCGGGTTCCGGAATCTCCACCAGATCCAGCATCTGGACCGCCAGTCTGGCAGCCTCCGCCCGCGTCTTCTTCTGATGGATCATGATCGCCTCGGCGATCTGGTCCCCCACCGTGAAGACGGGGTTCAGCGAGGTCATCGGTTCCTGGAAGATCATCGAGATTTCGTTGCCGCGGATGGTCCGCAGTTCCCGCTCCTCGAGCTTCAGAAGGTCACGCCCCCTGAAGAGAATCTCGCCGCCGGCGATCCGTCCGGGCGGCGTCTGGATGAGCCGCATGATGCTGAGCGCGGTGACGGACTTGCCCGACCCGGATTCGCCGACGATCGCCAGAGTCTCGCCCCGATCTACGTGAAAGGACACCCCGTCGACCGACGTGACCGTGCCGTTGTCGGTATCGAAGCAGACTTTGAGATTCCGGACCTCCAGAAGGACGTCTCTTCCTGGCGAGGATGTCGGGTTCATGGTGTCGTCCTTCCGACTAGTCTGCATCGTCGATGTCCTGCCGGATCGAGAGGTCGATGAAGCGCTGCTCCTTGGACGCGGCGCTCTCGATCCGGTCGAGATTGCGGTGCACCGCCTCCGGCTGCACGCGGGTACAAAACGAAAGCAGCAGGTTGCTCATCGCGATGGCGGCAGCGAAGGAATTGCCGAAGAAGCCGGAATTGACGGGCGACACGAGGCAGTGGTCGCTGAGGAGGGCGGCGGGAGACGTCCGGGAATCCGTGATAGTGGCCGTGCATGCGCCAGCCTTCTTGGCGATGCGCACTGCGTTGATCGTCGGCTTGCTGTAGCGCGGAAAGGAGAAGGCCACGAGCACATCCTGATCGTTGATCCAGTTGAGCTCCTCGAAGATAAGGTCGCTTGTCGTGATGGCCCTCACCTGCGGGACGATTTTCATCAGATAGTGGCTGAGAAGGGTGGCAGGCGAGCGAGAGGAGCGCAGGCCGACCACGTAGCAGTGCCGCGCGCGGCAGATGCTTTCCGCCAGGGTTCGCATTGCCCGGACGTCGACCTGGCCGAAGGCGGCCCGGATGTTGGCGACCTCCATTTCAGCCACGTGTTCGGCCAGCTGCTTCTCGTCCGCAATGTCGCGATGCATGTCCAGCCGATCGGCCGGCGACAGGGATTTGAGCAGTCCGGCGCGCAGGAATTCCTGCAGCTCGGGAAACCCCTTGAAGTCGAGGATGCGCGCGAAGCGCACCACGGTCGACTCGCTCACCTTCACGCTCGCGGCGATATCCGCTGCCGTCATGAATGCAGCGTTGTGGCCGCTCTCCACCAGGAAGGACGCGATCTTCCTATGACTTTCGCTGAGCGAGCCACCGATCTCATCCAACCGCTGCAGCAGGTTTCTGGCTTGCATAGCTCCCCTTTCCGACTGAGGCTGAAAGCAGGTCGGGTTTGTTTATATCATTATGACAGAAGACTTGCATCAATGACAGAAGATTGCTAGCGTCATTTTGACGGTCGGTCCATATGCGCGACCACCCGGGTCCCATTGTCCGACACATCTCGCCGAAAGGACAGTCCTTGACCAGTTGGGCCAAACATTTTGTCGATTGCCTGAAAAAGAACGGCATCAAACTCATCACCTATGTCCCCGACAAACCCATCGCCAAGGTCGTGACCGTTGCCGAGGAGGATCCGGAGCTGGTCGCGATTTGCGCAACCCGCGAGGAAGAAGGGGTGGGGATCGTCACCGGCGGTTTTCTCGGCGGCATGCGCGGTGCCCTCCTGATGCAGACGGGCGGCATAGGAAACTCCCTCAACGCGCTGACGTCGCTTGCCATTCCGCAACAGCTTCCCTTCCTGCTGGTCGTCACTCAGCGCGGGGAGCTGGGTGAGTTCAATCTGTCGCAGGTTCCGCTGGGCCGGTCGCTCCGGGCGATATTCGACGCGGTCGGCATCCAGCACTTCACCCTGCACGATACTGACGAGAAGGAGATGGCCTGGACGATCCAGGGGGCTGTGAAGCTCGCCTATGCGAGCCGGGTCCCGGTGGCGATCATCCTCGCCCAAGGTTTCGAAGGCAAGCTGGAGTGGCAGGCATGACCGAGGTTCTGGACCGCATGGAGGCGACCAAATACCTGGTCGGCAGGCTTCGGGATGAACTGGTGGTGACCAGTCTCGCCAATCCGGCCTTCGATCTGTTCTTGGCGGGCGACCGCCCTGAAAACTTCTACACCTGGGGCGCGATGGGTTGTGCCGTTTCGATCGGCTTCGGCCTCAGCCTGGCCAGCCCGGGAAAGCGAGTCATCGTGCTCGACGGCGACGGTTCGCTTCTCATGAATCTCGGCGCGCTGGCGACAGTCGGCCGCTATCCGACCAAGAATTTCGTCGACCTCGTCTGGGACAACGGTTCCTACGACATCACCGGCGGCCAGGCTGCCGCGTCCGCCACCAACGCGGATTTGGAGCAGGTGGCTCGTGCCTGCGGCATTGCGAACACGATGACGGTCAGCGACATGGCATCCTTCGCCAAGGCATGCGACCGGTTCCTGACGGAACCCGGCCCGTGGGTGGTGGTCGCCAAGGTCGGCCCTACCCCCGCGGGGAGGAAGACTCCCGTCGCGGCGCTGAGCGACCGGTATCTCCTGAAGGAACCTTTCATCAAAGCGGCCACAGCCGGAGCTGCCTGACATGACAAAGCACAATCTTGCAGATTTTTCGTGGCAGGAAGCTGCGGAGGTTCGTTCGCGCAATCCCCTGGTCCTGATCCCGTTCGGGACGACTGAGCAGAACGGCACGCAAAATCCGCTCAGCACCGACACCAAGATCGCGAGCTATTTCGCCCGTCGCGTGGCGGAGGAGAGCGGGAACCTCTACCTGCCGCCGGTGCCCTACGGCTACTCCGCCGCCTTCCGCAACTTCCCCGGCACGGTCTGGCTGCAGCCGGATACGCTGCGCCGCGTGGTCGAGGACGTCCTGTCGAGCCTTCTCCACAACGGCTTCAACCGCCTCCTCATCGTCAACAATCACGGCCCCAACGAGCCGATGATGGAGCATGCGATCCGGACGGTTCAGGACAGATATCCGGACGCGCTGATTCCGCTGGTCTGGCCGGCCAAGATCCTCAAGCAGATGCTGGAGGGCATCCTCCCGCCCGGCACCAAGACGGGACATGGATCGGAGCCCACGACGTCCCTGATGCTTGCCATCGACGCGGCGTCCGTCTCGCTGCCGCGCGCCAAGGCCGACACGCTCGCTCCGGCCGGCCCCTTCAAGATCAGCAACAGCTGGACCGGGCACTACAAGGGCGCGGCCTTCGGCCTCTACACGGACATCGACTGGCTGTCGTCGAGCGGCATCGGCGGCTCGCCGGAGGGCGCCTCTGCCGAGCGCGGCCAAACCATCCTCGACCGCTTGACCGCATGGGGTCTCGATTTCGTCGCGAGCCTCAAGGACCTCGATCCCTCGGCGCTCCGCAAGAACCGGCTGGAGTCCTGACCGTGACGGGCAGGATCCCGCGCGAAAGACTCACGCGCTTCGGTTCCGCCATTCTTCAGCGGCTCGGAGTCGGAGCGGACGACGGCGATCTCGTCGCGCGCATCCTGATCGACGCGGAAGAACGAGGGAATGCCTCGCACGGCCTCGCCCATCTCCTCCTCTACGCGAAGCGGCTCCAGGAGGGGGTCACCCGGCCCGACGCGGCCGTGGAGACCGTCGCGGATGCAGGTGCCATCGTCGTCCTCGATGCCAATTTCGGTCTCGGCCAGATAGCGGCTTCCCATGCCACCGAAATGGCCGCCCAGCGTGCCAAGACCCATGGGATAGCCCTCATCGCGGTACGCAACAATACCACCTTCGGCGCCTGCGCCTGGTACGCGGAACGGCTCGTGGAAGCTGGGCATGTCTGCGTGATCTTCTCCAACAGCGGCCCCATCATGGCGCCCTGGGGCGGAAAGCTGCCCCTGATCGGGAACAGTCCGTTCGCGATGGGGGTTCCGACCGCCGAGCACGGCCCGCTCGTGCTCGACATGGCCTGCAGCGTGACGGCGCGCGGCAATATCGTGCTCGCGGCCGAGCGGGGCGAGGAGATCGCACCGGGGCTCGCCCTCGACGCCGAGGGCCAGCCGACCACCGATGCCGCTTTCGCCCTGCTCGGCTCCGTGCTGCCCTTCGGCGCCTATAAGGGCTACGGCCTGGCCCTCATGATCGAGATGATGTCCGGCATCCTCGCCGGTGCCGAGATGGTGACGGCAGACATGCCGCCCGGCGGCTACGAGCGCGCAGCCGGACGGGCGCAGACCTTCATCGCCGTCGATATCGAGCGGCTGATGCCGCTTACGGAGTTTATGGCCCGCAGCAGCAAGGTGGTAAGGCAGATTCTTTCCTCGCCCCCGGCGCCCGGCCATTCTGAGATCCTCGTGCCCGGGATGCGCTCGCTCAGGACCCGCGAACGCGCCCGTGCCGAGGGACTGGCAGTGCATGCCGATACGCTGAGCAAACTAGAAAAGCTGGGGAAGACGCTCGGGGTAACCCTGTGAACTCCAACCATTCGGTGCGTCCCGATCAACCATGGGAGGTTGAAATGTTTCGAACGCGACAATGTACCTTGCCAGGCGCCGGCGCCTGGCGCCTGCCTCCACCACTGAGGCGCATCGTCCTGGCATTTTTGATGCTGGTGCCGTTGCAACTCGCGCAATCCCTTCCCTCGCAGGCGGAAACGCTCCGGGCGAGACTGCTCGGGGATATTTCAAACCTCGACCCTGCCTATCTCACGACGGTTCACGACCAATACGTGGCGACAAACGTCTATAATCAGCTCGTCAAGTTCGTGCCGGAAGGCTCGGAAATCGTCCCCGATCTTGCCGAATCCTGGGAAACCTCCGAGGACGGGCTGACCTGGACCTTCAAGTTGCGCCAGGGGGTGCAGTGGCATCACGGCTACGGCGAGCTGACCTCGTCCGACGTGAAGTTCAGCCTCGAGCGGATCATGGACCCGGCGAACAACTCGCCGAACCGCAGCTATCTTTCTGCTGTCGAATCGGTCGAAGCGCCCGACCCCTACACCGTCGTCATCAAGCTCAAGCAGCCATCCGCCGGTCTCCTGGGCAACCTTGCCTATCGCGCCGGGTGGGTGGTGAGCGAGAAAGCGGTGAGCGAACGCGGCGAGGATTTCGCGCTGAACCCGGTGGGCAGCGGCCCCTTCGAGTTCACGAGCTGGCAGCCGGGTGCGGAGGTCGTTCTGACGGCGTTCGACGCCTACTTCGGCGGGCGGGCAAAGATCGACGAGGTGGTGTTCATCCCGATCGCCGATGAAAAGGTCGCCGTCCTCGCGCTCGAGGCCGGCAATCTCGACCTTGCCTACATCCGGGACGGCGAAGCGCTGGAGCAGCTTCGGAGCAATCCCGATCTCGAGGTGCGCTCCAAGCCCGCGACCCGCACCCTCTCGCTGATCATGAACAGCACGCGGCCGCCATTCGATAACACCGCGGTGCGCAAGGCGGTCGCCCACGCGATAGACAAGAACCAGCTTGTCGCGGCGATGGGCGGGCTCGGTGTAGTTGCCGAGGCGGCGATCCCGCCGATGTATCTCGGCTACACCGAAGACGTGGTCACCTACCCCTACGATCCGGAGAAATCCAAGCAGCTGCCGCAGGAAGCGGGGGTCACCACCCCGATCGAGATCGACTTCCTCTACACCCAGCTCTCGCCGTGGCCGCAGCTGGTTCCGGTCATCAAGGCATTCCTGGACAATGTCGGCTTCAAGGTGAATCTCGTCGGCATGGAGCACGGCGCCTGGACGGCCGAGCGGGCCAAGGGCGAATACGTGATGACGGTGAGCCCCCTCACCCGCCCGCCGGATGCCGAGTTCGTGCTGAACTACGCCTATCACTCAAGCCAGGTTCCGCCCGGATTCAACATGTCCTACTACTCTGGTTCGGATGCTCTGATCGAGCAGGCCAGCAAAGAGGTGGATGTTGCCAAGCGGGTTGAGCTCTACAAGCAGATCCTGCGCCAGATCAGCGAGGCCGCGACTTCGCTTCCGCTGATCTATCCCACGTCGGATGTGGCCCATTACAAATACGTCAAGGGGCACCCGATCGCGATCAACAACGACTTCCACGCCTACCCGATCACCATCGAGAAGTGACGGCGCGGGTGGATCTCGGATAAGCTCGACGGCCGTGTGGCAGCGCCTCACGGCCGTCTTGAACGGGTCGACGGGAGACTTCGTTGCAATATCTGACCAAGCGTCTGCTGATGACGGTCCCGACCCTGCTCGGGGTCCTTGTCATCACCTTCGTCTTCGTGCGCCTGATCCCGGGCGACCCGGTGGTGCTGCTGCTGGGCGATGCCGCGACGCCGGAGGCAGTGGCGGACATGCGCCGGCAAATGGGCCTCGATGAGCCGATCATCATACAGTTCGGCCTTTATCTCATGGATGTCGTCCGCGGCGACATCGGCACCTCCATCAGGACCAACCGCGACGTCCTGTCGGAGGTCCTCCGCGTGCTGCCATACACGCTGCAGCTGACATTTGCGGCCGTGGCCGTCGGCACTCTGGTGGGGATACCGATCGGCATCTGGACGGCGGTTAGGCACAACACCGTGACGGACTATGTGGCCAACGCCGTCGCGATGCTTGCCATGGCTACGCCGGCCTTCTGGTTCGGCATCCTGCTCATGCTCCTGTTCTCCTACTATCTGAACTGGTTTCCGGCCATCGGGGTCGGCCGGGGCGACGGCCTCTGGACCACGTTGAGCCATCTCTTCTTGCCGGCGCTCGCGGTCGGGCTGCGCAACGCCGCCGGCGTGGCACGCATGACCCGCGCCTATGTCCTGGAGGTGCTCTATCAGGATTATGTGCGCACAGCGCGCGCCAAGGGCGTGGCAGAGCACGTGGTCGTGCTGCGGCATGTCCTGAAGAACGCGATGATCCCGATCGTGACCTATATCGGCCTGGACATGGGCGTTTTGCTCGGGGGCACCGTGGTCACGGAGGTCCTCTTCTCCCGTCCGGGGCTCGGCAAGCTGATGGTCGACGCCATCTACGCGCGGGATTACGCGCAGATGCAGGCCTGCATTCTTTTCTGGGCCTTCGCCTACATGGTCATCAATATCATCGTCGACCTCACCTACAGCCGCCTTGATCCGAGGGTCCGATATGAGTGAGGCCGGAACCGCCACAGAGTCGCGACCCGGCAAGAGCGGCTTTCGCCGCTTCATCCAGCACCGTGGCGCACTCGTCGGCCTGCTCCTGGTCGCAGTCGCCGTTGGCCTTGCCGTGCTCGCGCCGCTGATCAGCTCGGGCGATCCGGCGGCGATCGACATGACGAGACGCTTCCTCTTTCCCGGCCCCGATGCCCTGATGGGCACCGACAATTACGGCCGCGACGTCTTCACCCGTCTCGCCTATGGCGGACGCGTCACCCTGCTCGTCGGTCTCGGCGCCGTTGCCCTAGGCTGCCTGATGGGTGTGACACTGGGCCTGGTCAGCGGCTATTTCGGTGGATGGATCGACGCGCTCCTCATGCGCATCACGGACATCCTGCTCTCCTTCCCGAGCCTTATCCTCGCCCTGGGCATCATGGCGATCGTGGGCCCTGGCGTCATGAGCGTGATCCTCGCCGTCGGGATCACTTCGACGCCGATGATTGCCCGCGTGGTGCGCTCGGCGACCCTTGCCCTGCGGGAGGTGGCCTTCATCGACGCCGCAAGAGCACTCGGCGCAGGCAACACCCGTATCCTATACAAGCATCTGCTGCCGAACGTGCTCGGCGCCGTCGCCATCCTCGCGGCCCTGAACGTCGGCTCTGCGATCCTGATCGAATCGAGCCTCAGCTTCCTCGGCCTCGGCCCGGGGCCGGACGTCCCGAGCTGGGGGTCCATGATCGCCGAGGGTGCAGCCTATCTGAGACGCAACCCGTGGATGACGATCTTCCCTGGCGTCGCGATCACCCTCACCATCCTTGGCTTCAATCTGCTCGGCGACGGCTTGCGTGACCTGCTTGACCCGCGCCTGCGACAGTTCATCAAATGATTCGCCTGGTCCTAGAAAGGAAACGGCCTTGCTGACCCTGATACGAAACGCGGAAGTCTACGCGCCCAAGCGCCTCGGGAAGAAGGACCTGCTGATAGCGGGCGGGAAGATCGTCCGGATCGGCGACAGGATCGACATTCCTGAAAAGCTGATCGAGCGGGAGATCGATGCCGCCGGACGTATCCTGACGCCCGGTCTCGTCGATTACCACATGCATTTCCTGGGCGGCGGCGGCGGCAACGGCTTCTCCAGCCGCGTGCCTGACCTGCCCTTCAGCGAGTTTACGCGGGCCGGCGTCACCACCGCGGTGGGCTTTCTCGGGCGGGACAACCATACCCGGACGATGGAAGGCCTGCTCGGGAAGGCCAA
>ERZ777003.5228-NODE-5228-length-9972-cov-14.504689_pt1 | contig 9972 bp, 8 predicted proteins | sample MGYA00374956_ERZ777003 | MGnify/ENA primary metagenome ERZ777003 (study PRJEB29302, sample SAMN06268252) | bioreactor metagenome | isolation source: Joint BioEnergy Institute, California, USA | place: USA:Joint BioEnergy Institute, California, USA | collected... | reverse complement strand
GGAGCGGGGCGGAGCGCCCGCAGACAGAACCATTCAGCGCGGGTGGAGCGCCTGCGAGCGGAGCGATACAGAAGGAAGAAGCCGGGGTACGGGGCGGAGCGCCCGCACACAGCGCCGTAGGGAGCGCGAGGCCCGCCTCGCACAACAGCCATGTCACCAGCGATCGAGTTCGAGCACGTCTCGAAGAAATTCATCCTCCACCGGGAGCGGCGCGAAGGGCTGCAGGAGCGCGCCGCCGGCCTGCTGCGCCCGCGCCCGCCGTCCGACGAGTTCTGGGCGCTGCGCGACGTCAGCTTCGCCGTGGACCGCGGGCAGAGCATCGGGCTGGTGGGGCACAACGGCGCCGGCAAGAGCACCGCGCTCAAGCTCATGACCCGCATCCTCGAGCCGACCAGCGGCAGCGTCCGGGTCCGCGGGCGCGTCGCGGCGCTGCTCGAGCTCGGCAGCGGCTTTCACCCGGACCTCACCGGGCGCGACAACGTGTTCCTCTACGGCTCGCTGCTCGGGATCGGCCGGCGCGAGATGGCCGCCCGCCTGGACGAGATCGTCGCCTTCGCCGGGGTCGACGAGTTCCTCGATATGGAGGTCAAGCACTACTCGTCCGGGATGTACACCCGCCTGGCCTTCGCCGTCGCTACGTCGGTGGACCCGGAGGTGCTGATCACCGACGAGGTGCTCGCGGTGGGCGACGAGGCGTTCCAGCGCAAGTGTATGGAGCGCATCTACGCCTTCCGCCAGCAGGGGCGCACGATCGTCTTCGTGTCGCACGCCCTGGACACGGTGCGCACGCTGTGCGACACGGCGGTCTGGCTGGACCACGGGGTGGCGCGCGCGGTGGGGCCGGCGAGCGAGGTGGTGGACGCCTACCTGGCCGAGGTGAACCGGCGCGAGCAGGAGGAGCTGGAGCGGCGCGCCGCGGCCGATCCGGACCAGGCCGACCCGCTGCGGCGCTACGGCAGCCGCGAGGTGGAGATCGTCGGCGTGGAGCTGCTCGACGCCGAGGGGCGGCAGCGGGCGGTGTTCCATGCCCGCGAGCCGCTCACCGTCCGCATCCGCTACCACGCGCACCGCCCGGTGCCGCGCCCGATCTTCGGCCTGGCGCTGCACCACGAGGGCGGCTTCCTGCTCAGCGGCCCGAACACGCGCTTCTTCGGCCTGGATATCCCGCAGCTCTCCGGCGCCGGGCACGTCGACTACACCATCCCGTCGCTGCCGCTGCTCGGCGGGCGCTACCTGCTCAGCGCCGCGGTGTACGACGACTCGATGCTCCACCCGTACGACCACCACGACCGGCTGTACCGGCTCACGGTGCAGAGCGACCAGGGGCGCGAGCGCTTCGGGGTGCTGGCGCTGGAGGGGCGGTGGTCGTGGGAGGGGGAGTAGCATCCGGGGGCGGCGGCCGCTCTGGGACGTACTGCAACGACAAGCTATGTCTGAAATCGCTCAGCTGAATAGCCGGCTCGCCGACCCGCGCGTCCTCCGCCTGCCGTTCGACATGGTCGGGCGCTACCGGATGGTCGCCGAGGTGCTCGACGCCGCGCGCCCGCTGCTGGGCACGCGCCTGCGCGTGCTCGATGTCGGCGGGCTGGTCTTCACCCGCCGCGGCGAGGCGCTGCTGCCCGCGCGGCTGTTCCTGCCGGACGACGACGTGACGACCCTCGACCAGCCCGATGTGGACCTGCCCGGCTACGTGCGCGGCGACGGGCGCGGGCTGGCGTTCCCGGACGGCAGCTTCGACGTGGTGATCTCGTGCGATGTGCTGGAGCATGTGCCGGCGCAGGACCGCCCGGCGTTCTGGCGCGAGCTGCTGCGCGTCTCCCGCTACGGCGTCGCGCTGACGGCGCCGTTCGCGTCGGCGGAGGTCGAGGCGGCCGAGCGGCTGCTCTTCGGCTACATCAAGGCTGAGATCGGCGACGAGCAGATTCAGCTGCGCGAGCACCGCGACTTCGGCTGGCCGGAGCTGGCGGCGACGCAGGCGCTGCTCGAGGGCTGGGGGCGCCGGACGCGCGCCTACCCGTCGGGCTATATCCACGCATGGCTGGCGATGATGGTCGCCAAGCACTATCTGTTCAGCCGGACGGACGACGAGGCGCTGCACGAGGCGCTCGATGAGTACTACACCCGCTTCCTGAGCGCGGGCGAGCGCCGCGAGCCGGCCTACCGCCACCTGCTGCTGGTGGAGCAGGAGGGCGCCTGGCTGGACGCCGCGCACGCCGCGCTCGCGCCGACCCTCGCGGCGGACGATGCGCCTGCGCCCGGCTGGCCTGACCTGGCGGGCTGGCTGGCCGAGATGCTCGGGCACTCTGGCCCCGACCAGCGCCCGCTGAGCCAGGTGACGGCGCGGCAGCTGCGGCGGATCGCGGAGCTTGAGGCGGCGCTGGCGCAGCGCGAGGCGCAGGTGGCCGACCTGGAGGCGCGCGCCGCGTGGCTGGAGGGGCAGGCGCGGGCGGCGCGCGGGGCGCTCGAGGCGGTGGAGCGCGGCCGGCTGATGCGCCTCCTGCGCTGGGTGCGGCGCGTGGCGGGTGGGCAGCGGTGAGCGTGAAGACCACATTGCCGGAGGTCGGCGCGCCGTCTGCGGCGTACGGGCTGCGGCGCTCGGCGGCGCTGCCGCTGCTGGCCGCCGCTGCCGCTGTGGCAGCCGTGGGGGCCGGCGCTGGCGGCGAGCTGCTCGGCTGGGCCGCGGGCGGGCTGGCGGGCCACTGGTGGCGCGCGATCCTGATCGGCGGCCTGTACCTGCTGCCGGGCCTGGCGCTGCTGCGCCTGCTCTGGCCGGCGGCCGGCCTCGCTCCGGCGGCGCGCCTGGCCCTGGCGGTGCCGCTGAGCGCCGCGCTGCCGCCCGTGCTGCTGCTGCTGTTCGAGACGCTCGGCCTGCCGTGGGGGGCGGTCGCCACCTGGGGCTACCTGCTCGTCAGCCTGGCGATCTGCTGCGGACTCTGGGCGGCGGACTCGGGGGTGCTGGGGAGACAGGCCGGCGCCGGGCGCGGCGCGCGGGTGGCCCCGGAGCCCGCGGGCGGGCTGGCCGGCCTGGCGCTGCTGGGCGTGTGCGTGGCCGGGCTGCTGGCGCGGCTGTACGTCGTCCGCGAGCTGCCGGCCGGCCTGTTCGGCGACTCCTACCACCACACGCTGATCGCGCAGCTGCTGGTCGACAACCGCGGGCTGTTCCGCTCGTGGGAGCCCTACGCGCCGCTCACGTCCTTCACGTACCACTTCGGCTTCCACGCCAACGCGGCCTTCATCCACTGGCTCACCGGCGCGCCGGTGACGACGAGCGTGGTCTGGGCCGGGCAGGTGCTCAACGCCGCCGCGGCGCCGGCCGCCTTCGCGCTGGTGGTCGTCGCGCTGCGCGGCTCGCCGTGGGCCGGGGTGTGGGCGGCGGTCGTGACGGCCTTCGTGCTCACCATCCCGGCCTACTACGTCGTGTGGGGGCGCTACACCCAGCTCACCGGCCAGGTGGTGCTGGTGGCGGTGGTCGTGTGCTGGGCGCGGCTCGCCGATCGCAGCCTGCAGCTTGCGAATAGCGGGGCGGAGGAATCCCGACTCAGCCTGCGATCTGCGCTCGCCGATCTGCGGGCGGGCTGGCGGCCGATCCTCCTCACGGGGCTTGTGACGGCGGCGATGCTGCTGACCCACTACCTGGTCACGGTCTTCGCCGCGCTCTTCGTCGCCAGCTACCTGCTCGCGGGCGCCCTCGCGCGCCGCTCGTGGCGGGCTATCGGGCGGCTCGCGCTGGCCGGCGGGCTGGCGGCGGGCCTGGCGCTGCTGGTGGCCGCGCCCTGGCTTCTGAACCTGACGAGCGGGATGCTGGTGCGCAACGCGGCGGGCTTCACCAACGGCGAGGTCGACGCGGCGCGGGTCGCTTCCTACACCGCGCTGCCGCTCGTGACGCCGCTGTACGCCAAGGGCTACGTGCTGCTGGCCGCGCTGGCCGGGCTGCTGGTGGCCGTGTGGCGCCGCGAGTGGCGCGTCGCCCTGCCCGCGCTGTGGGCCGCGCTGCTGGTGCTGTGCGTCGTGCCGCAGGTCGTCGGGCTGCCCGGCGCCGGCGCGATCGACCACCTGACCGGGCTGAGCGCGCTCTACCTGCCGCTCGCGCCGCTCGCGGGGTACGCGCTGGCCGCACTCCAGGCGGCCTTCTCCAACCTTGAAGCGCGCTTCACGGCGGGCGGCTCACGCTCGGTCGAAAGCGATGCCGGCGGCGAGCGGCGCGTGGTAGATGAACCGCAGCGCACGACGCTCGGCGGGCGGCGTTCGATCTCCGCAGCGTCCGCGGCGCTCAGGTCCCTCGTGCTGGCCGGGGCGCTGCTGGCGGTCACGGCCTGGGGCACGTCCTGGCAGAACGGGCTGATCGACGGCTCGACCCAGCTCGTCTCCCGCGCGGACGTGGCGGCGATGGAGTGGATCCGCGAGCAGACGCCGCCCGACGCGCGCTTTCTGGTGAACGCCTTCCCGGCCTACGGCGGGACGCTGGTGGCCGGGAATGACGCCGGGTGGTGGCTGCCGCTGCTCGCTGGGCGGCAGAGCACCCTGCCGCCGCTCACCTACGGGAGCGAGCGCGGCCCCTACGACCGCTACGAGTGGGAGGTCGGGCTGCTGTACCAGGAGCTGCGCGGCCGGCGCCTGACCGACGCTCGACCCGTGGCTCTGGACCTGACCGCGCCCGAGGCGGTCGCGCGCCTGCGCGAGCTCGGGGTCACCCACGTCTACAGCGGCGCGATCGCCTCGCCCGGCCCGGACGCCGCGGACCGGATCGACACCGCGAAGCTGCGCGCGAGCGCGGACTTCCGCCTGGTCTACGAGCGCGACGGCGTCGAGATCTTCGAGTTGGTGCGGCGCTGAAGTCAGAGAGGAGGGTTCGGTGTCCAGCGTACGGGCTGCCAGGCGCGCGGAGCTGCTCCAGCGCGTGAGCGACGCGCTCTTCTAAGACCAGCGCGTCGCCGGCGCGGTCCTGGTCGGCAGCGGGGCGGCCGGCTTCCGCGACGACGAGTCTGACCTCGACATCGTCGCGCCTGTGGACGCGGGCCTCGATGCCGCGCTCGTCTTCCGCGAGTGGAAGGGGCGGATCGGGCAGGTGGTGGGGGAGCACTACCAGGCTGACACCGCGGCGACCGAGGCCGAGCATCTGCTCGTCGTCCACTGCCCGGGCCTGCTGGAGCTGGACCTGTCTTTCCCGCCGCTCGCGGAGCTCACCGCCCTCGCGCCGCGCTGGCGCATCCTGTGGGCGCGCTCCGACGCGGTAGCCCGGCGTCTGGAGCAGCCGGCCGCCGCGCCCTCTCAGGCCGCCGAGCTGGCCTACCGCTGGACGCTGCACCGGGCGGTGCACCGTGTCACCGCAGCCGCCCGCGCCCTACGGCGCGGGAACGTGTGGAAGGCCATCCTGCAGATGGACGAGCTGCGCCGCTTCGCGCTCCAGCTGGCCTGCCTGGAGCTGCGCGGAGACACGCATGTCGACGCGCACACCGACGCGCTGCCGCCGCAGGTGCTGGGCGCCTTCAGCGCATCGCTGCCCCCGTCCCCCGATGTGGACAGCGTGCGCCGCAGTCTGGAGGCGTGCGTGGAGCAGCTGCTCGCCCACACCGCGGCCCTCGACCGGCGCTACGGGGTCGGCCACAGCCGCTCGCTGGAGCCGCTGCTCAGCGAGCATCTCCGGGGGGCCGGGCTCGCCTGACCGCGGCCGCGATCATCCGGCGCCTATCGCCTCCAGCCGCGCGCAGACCGCGTCCAGCGCCCGCTCCCAGCTCCAGCGCTGCGCATCGGCGGCGGCGCGCTGGCCCTTCGCGCGGCGCTCCTCGGGGTGGGTGTGGACCCGCCGCAGCAGCTCCACCAGCGCCTCCTCGTCCGGCTCGGCCCAGCGCGCGCCGCGGAAGTACGGCCCCGCCTCGTCGGCCGGCACGAGGCCGCGCACGGGCAGCGGGTAGCCGTTCTCCTCGCTGAGGAAGGCCGCCGGCCCACTCCAGACGGTGGCGATCGCCGGCACCCCGCACGCCATCGCCTCCAGAATCGGCATGCCCCAGCCCTCGCCGCGCGTCGGCAGCACGAAGCAGTCCGCGCTGCGGTAGAGCTCGACCAGCCGCTCGGGGGCGAGCGCCTGGTTGTAGAGCAGCGCCACCGGCGGCGACGGCTCGGGCAGCAGCGCCGCGAGCTCGCGCGCCGGGTTGGCCCCGGGCGCCCGGCAGTCCACCTTCAGTACAAGCAGCACCGGGTCGGCGGGCCGGAACGCGGCGCGGTAGGCGCGCAGCAGCAGGTCCCAGCCCTTGCGCGCGCCCCACTCGAACACCGACAGGAACACCGTCCGGCCGGCGAGGCCGGAGCGGGGCGGGGCGGGCCGGAAGCGCCCCGTGTCCACGCCGAGCGGCACCACGTGGGTGGGGCGGGTCACGCCGCTCGCCGCGAACACCTCCGCGCCCCAGCGGGTGGGGGTCCAGACCTCGTCCATCTGGTTGGCCTGCTCGACCCAGCTGCGCGGCAGGGCGTCGGCCTCGTGCATCGTGAAGCCGATCCGGTAGGCGCCGCTGTTCTTGCTGAAGCGGTCGCCGGGCGCGTACACCACCTGGGGGACGTCCAGGCGCAGCGGGGCGCGCTGCAGCTCGGCGATGCGCGGGTGCAGCCGGCCGGCGGCGAGCAGCTCGTCGTGGTCGGCGCCGTACAGGTACAGCGGGCGCACCGCGTACCCGCGCGCATCGAGCCCCAGCGCGAACGCCAGCGACGAGCCGCTGTAGCCGGTGAGCGTGGCGAAGCTGGAGTGCCAGACGATGTGTGGTCGTTCCACGTTGCCCACGCCCCGGCGCTCAGCGCTCCAGATCCCCGGTCGCGAGGTGCTCCTCGATGCGCCGCCGCGCCGCGCGCTCCTGGTCCACCAGCACCACCAGGCTGTCCACCAGCCGCACCAGCGTCGCGTGGACGTCGTTGGCCTGCCGCAGCTCGGGGCCGAGCAGCCACCAGGCGAGCCGCGTCCGCAGCCGCGCCAGCAGCCCCGACGCCGGCGGCGGGCGGAGCTCCCAGCTCCGGTGCAGGTGCTGGAGCTGCTCGGCCAGGAACGGGTCGCCCATCGCGACATCGGTGAGCGCCGGGAGCTCGGCCAGCGCCGGGGCGCCCTCGTGGAGCGCGCGCTCGATCGCCCGGTCGATCGGCTCGTCCGGCCCCGGCGTCACCAGGGACAGGGTGTGTTTGGGCTCGGACATTCGAACTACCCTATCTCGGCGGGCGGCGCGGGGAGGCGTGCCCTCCATTGCGCCTCCCGCGGGGCTGCGGCGAGCATCGCAGGTTACAGTCCCATCTCAAGCTGCCATGCTTGCGTCCTTGAAGCGAGATTGTATCACACCTGATCTTTGCAGCGGGTGTGCGAAACAGGTATAGTGGCATTGTTCTGAGGTCACGAGGAGGTGTCAATGCAGATCCAATCGCGCCATTACGTTACAGCCTTGGGGATTATTGTGCTGCTGCTGGTTGCCGCGCCGGTCGCGCTCGCCGCGATCGACCATGCGCCGGCGCAGTCCGGCTTCACACACCCGCTGAACGGCGACACGGTGCCGGGCAAGCAGATCGGCGACCGGCCGGTCGAGCACGGCTCAGTGGTGATCGCCGATATCGATGGCAACCTCGCCAACGGGCGCGAGGTCGTCGTCGGCGCCAGCGACGGCTGGGTGCGCGCGTTCCGCGCCAACGGCTCCAAGCTCTGGGAGTATCGCACGATGGCCTGCGCCTACCGGGGCTGGAACCTGGGCGATGATGTGATCCGCAGCATGCCGACCGTCGGCGACCTCGACGGCGACGGCAGGCCGGAGGTGGTGGTCGGCTACGGCAGCGTGATGCCGGTCAGCGAGTCCGGCTGCCCGGCCGACAATCGCGGCGGCGTCGTGGCGCTGAACGGCCAGAACGGCAGCGTCAAGTGGAGGTTCCTCACCCCGCTGGAGGATATGAACGGCGGCATCCTCACTGGCGTGATCACCTCGCCGGGGCTCGCGGACGTGGACGGCAACGGCACGCTGGAGGTCGGCTTCGGCTCGCTGAACAACAACGTCTACCTGCTGGACGCCTACGGCAACCAGCTCTGGCGCTACCGCGCCTTCGATACGGTCTGGTCCTCGCCGGCCTTCGCCGACGTGAACGGCGACGGGCGCAAGGAGATGATCATCGGCACCGACTGGGGCCCGGGCAATAACCCGCCCGGCGGCCGGATCAACGCCCAGGGCTTCGTGTACGCCTTCAACACGGCCGGCGGCCCGAACCAGCGCCGCGAGTTTGGCTCTGGCTACCTCTGGCGCCAGCAGTTCGACCAGGTGATCTTCTCCTCGCCCGCGGTCGCCGACCTGGACGGCGACGGGAAGCTCGAGGTCGTGGTCGGCTCGGGCACCTTCTACCCCACCGGCGGCCACTGGGTGAAGGTGCTTGACGCCGCCACCGGCGCCGTCAAGCTGACGCTCAATACGCCCGGGCGCGTGCCGACGACGCCGGCGCTGGGCAATATCGCCGGCGACTCGAAGCTGGAGATCGTCGCGACGGTCGAGGGCGGCCACGTGATCGCCTGGGACGCGAGCGGCAACCAGCTCTGGAGCGTTAAGCCGGTCGACGCGTTCAACATCAGCGCCAACTTCCTCGAGCCCTCGAACTCGCCGATCATCGCCGACCTGGACGGCAACGGGTCGCAGGAGGTGGCCGTGACCGTCTGGAAGTCGGTGGTGGTGCTGCGGGGCGACAACGGGCAGACGCTTGGCGGGAAGACCCTGATGGCCTGGCACCCGGCGCTCTCGACGCCGGCCGTCGGCGACATGGACGGCGACGGCGACCTCGAGCTGGCGCTCGGCAACGCCGGCAACGAGGGCGAGTTCAATGGCAAGGGCTTCCTGTACGTCTGGACTGATTTCGCGTCGTGGCTCAAGAGCCCTGCGGGCTCCAACCGGCCCTACTCGGCGCCCTGGGCCACGATCCGCGCCAATGCTCATGGCAATGGGCTGGTGGCGACCGCCATCCAGGTGCCCGGCGAGCTGCGCTCGCTGCTGCAGACCGGCACGACGCAGAGCTTCTCGTTCCCGGTGCGCGACAACGGCGGCGGGGTGATCAGCTGGAGCGTGAGCGAGAGCGATCAGAACAACATCGTGTCGGTGGACCGCACCAGCGGCACGGATGAGCTGCTCACGGTGACGCTGCGGGCGCCGAACACGCCCGGCAAGTACACCGCGACGCTGACCGTCTCGGGCGGCGGCTTCCCGAGCAAGACGATCGCGATCGAGGTGACGGCGACGTCCAACGAGGTACACCGGACGTACCTGCCTATGACGAGGCAGTGAGCGAGGTGTGAGCGCGCGGGCCGGCGCCGCAGCTTTGCTGCGGCGCCGGCCCTTTTTTTCGCTGAAGGGCCCGAGCCTACTGGTCCCGGCCGGCCTCCCCCAGCCGCGCCTCGAGCTCGGCGACGCGCGCGCGGAGGGCCTGCAGCTCCTCGCGCTGCGCCAGAAGCTGCTGCTCGAGCAGGGCCGTGCGCACCAGCACGTGCCCGCCGGCCACGTCCTCGAAGCGCTGCTCGAGCCAGTGCTGGTTCCTGACCAGGGCGGCCAGCACGCGCACGACCGCGCCGTGGAAGACGTTGACCTGCCCCCACTGCGGCGCGCCGTACCACCACGTGGCGCGCCGGACCAGCCTCTGGAAGCGGTTGATCGCCCAGCCGAGCATCGGGCGGCGCGAGACGACGATCGCGTGCTGGTCGATCGCCCAGCTTGCGTGCGCCGCGACGATATTCTCGGCCAGGTACGGGTCGCCGCGCACGATCTCGAGCAGGCGCGGGTCGACGCCCTCCGGCGCCTGCGGCCGGTCCTCGCCCTGCCCCTCGAGCGCCCGCTCGACCGCCGCCAGCGCGTCGGCGGCGTTCTCGCTGTCGGTGTGTGACCAGTAGATTGTCATTGGCTCCGCCTCATGTGTGATCTACGCGGTGCGGTCAGAGCGTGCTTGCGGGCGAGAGGGGTTGCGACCCCTCTCGCGCTCTCC
>ERZ777003.5223-NODE-5223-length-9979-cov-4.476925_pt1 | contig 9979 bp, 8 predicted proteins | sample MGYA00374956_ERZ777003 | MGnify/ENA primary metagenome ERZ777003 (study PRJEB29302, sample SAMN06268252) | bioreactor metagenome | isolation source: Joint BioEnergy Institute, California, USA | place: USA:Joint BioEnergy Institute, California, USA | collected... | reverse complement strand
TTTCGTTGGGATAGTAAGCCGCTTTCTTTTCGGGTTCGGTCGGGTCTTCCGAGACGGGGGTGTGGGCCCGCGCTTCTGCGCGGCGTAGAGCCGCGCGGACAAGGTAAGACGTAAGCAGAACTGCATGCGAAAGGTTAAGACTCGTGATTTGGCCGAAAGTGGGAAGGCGGCAAATATGGTTCGCAAGTTCCATTTCTTCGTTCGACAGGCCGTCGTCTTCGGGCCCGAAGAAGAGATAAATCTGTTGCTTTGGATCGTGAAATGGGTGCTCGGGATCATCGACGAAACGGTCGAGCACGCGATCGAGAACGTCGGGCCGTTTGAGCCGGCCGTCACGACCGCTGAGAGCGATGCGGATTCCTTCCCCCTCGGCCTCATAAAAAGCGGTTTGCGATCCGTAGACGACAGCATTGCGCAGAATCGCTTGGGCGTGGGCGGCGCCTTGGCGCCCTTCTTCGCTCAGGTGATCGCAGCGTGGTGAGACCAAGACGAGGCGCTCAAGACCCATATTAGCCATCGCCCGCGCGCACATCCCGACGTTACGGGCGTAGATAGTCCGGTGTAGAACGATGGTGACGCGATTCATGGACAATCAGTGAACAAGGAGGTTTAAACCGGCTCGGATTTGGTCGCCCACGAGCGGGTCACTCTGCGCGATATTTTCAAGTTCGATGGTCACGCGGCCGCGCCACCACTCGGATGGAACTTCGAGGCTGAGTTCATAGAGGTTGAGACGCAAGAGCCAGTCGTTGGGGAAATCGCTTTCGAGTTTTTGCAGCACGCCCTCAAGGCGCGACGAAAGCGCTTCATCGGGTCTCAAGCTGCCGTCGCGGAGGGCTTCGCGTATATCGCGGACTTCTTGGTAAAGCGAGTGCTTGTACTGCATGAGCGGCGACCACTGTTTGCGCGGAATGATTTTGGCGACGAAATCGTCGGTTTCGCCGTAAGCCTCGCGGTCCGCAGGGCCTCCATAAACCGAAGGAATCGAGCTGCCGACGGCCATGTCATATACTCCCCACGATGGTTCGAAGAGCGTTTGGCCGCCACGGGTGACCGTGCAGTCTTTGAATGTAATGAGAAGCAGAGTCGAGTCCGGAGCCCGGGTGAACCCGGTCACCGTTCCTTTCACGCGTGCGCCCGTTTTAAATACGAGTTCGACGCGTTCGCCGACTTTGATGCCTTTCGCTTTGAGGTCCTCATCAGTGAATTTCGACAGGCATTTGTCAGCGTCCTCAAGGAGACCGACGGGGCAGCCGAAGCCATGTGAGTGATAAGACGTTCCGTGGCCTTCCAGCTCGCGGTCCTGATAGCAGAGCTGTGTCGGACCCTCAAACTGCAGATACGCGACTTCGGAGCCGGTGACGGCGTAGTCTTTGAGTTTGCCGCTGATTTGCAGGCCCGAATTCAACTGGACGGTGTTCACTGTCTTCGCAAGCAGGATCTTCTTAAGGCCTTCAGCGCCGCCTACCCGGAACGCCATTTGTTTGGCGAGCTCTTCGAGCACGTCACCCAAGTGTTGGAAGCTCGGGGTGACGAAAAGCTGGGGTTGCGGCTCCGTGATGTCGTACGAGTAGTTGATGCAATCGATGGTCAACGGAATCTTCTTCACCTTGGGATCGAGGCAGGATTTGGATTCCCCAACGGAGGAAAGAAGGCCGGCGCCGAAAATTTTCGGGTTGTCCAAGCTGCCGATGAGGCCGTACTCAGCCGTCCACCAGTTCATTCGGCTCAGGTAAGTAGCTTCGGAAATATGCGAGATCGAGTTGGAGACCCTCGTCAGCCGTTCTTCGGCCTTGCGGATCTGCTCGGGCGTCGAATTCGGGTCTTCCTTCACGTCGGAAAGAATGCGGATCGCCTCGTATAGATCCATGTCTTCGCGGCTGATTATCGCTTTGCGCGCCACTTGGGCGTACGAGCGCAGATAGGCGGAAAATTCCTCATCCACCAAGATCGGCGCGTGGCCCGCGGCTTCGTGAACGATGTCGGGCGCGGGCGTATAGCCGAGATGGTCGATCGTGCGCATGTCGGAGGCGATCGGCAGATAACCCAGGGCTTGAAGCTCCATGAACGCCGCGGGCGGGATGAAGCCGCTGACAGCGACCGTCCGCCAGCCGAATTTTTCCATCTTTTCGCCCATCACTTTGATGTCAGGAATGCGATCGACTTCGATGCCGGTTTTTTCAAGGCCGTCGCAATAGCAAGGATGCGCATGGACGGAGAGATAGCTTTTCAACTGGCGCAGAATGTGGCGCCAGACTTCCTGGTCGACGGGCGTGTAACGCGAATAATCCTGATCGACAACGTATTTTCTTAAATGTGAAGGAAGCATCGCCAATCTCTCCATAGACAAGCCTCAAAGATACGAATCCTCCCCGTAGCCCTGTTTGGCAAGATAGTTTGCCAAATAATCATCGATGGCACGCTCCAGGGGCCACTGTGGCTTTGAAAGCCCAAGGGCGAGCAATCTGTCCATTTTTGCTTCGGTGAAGTACTGGTAGCGGGGGCGCATGGCCTCAGGTATGTCCGTCCACTCGATGTTCATGGGCTTGCCCAGAGCTTTGAAGGCGGCCGTGGCCAAATCGAGCCAGGTGCGCGCTTGTCCGTATCCCATGTTGTAGATTCCGGAACGCAGGCCGTTCCGGTTCATCAGTTCGAGCATCCAGCGTGTGACATCTTTCACGTAGACGAAGTCGCGCATCTGTTTGCCGTCTTCGTAATTCGGATTATGGGAACGGAACAAAGTGAGCGAACTCTTCTCCTGGATTTGCACGAAAGCTTTGAAGGGGACGCTGCACATGAATCCTTTGTGGTATTCGTTGGGACCGAAGACGTTAAAGAAGCGCAAGCCGAACCAAACCGGCGGGGTCAGGGTTTGCTCTTCGACCCAACGGTCAAACGCGGCCTTCGACTCGCCGTAGGGATTGAGCGGTTCGAAAATTTTCGAAGGCAAGGAATCCTCAAAGCCTTTCGAGCCGTCTCCGTACACGGCCGCGCTTGAAGCGTAAATGAAAGTTTTTTGGTTCGCCGTACACCATTCCCAAAGACGACGCGTGTATTCGACGTTGTTTTCCGTTAGAAACGCGACGTTGGTTTCCGTTGTGGACGAGCAGGCCCCCATGTGGAAGACCGTTTCGACTTTCGTGCGGGCTTCCGGGCTTTCGAGGAACTTCCAGATTTCGTCTTTCAAGAGAAACGAAAGATAGCGTCTCTTTTTCAGAGGCCCAGGGCGCTCGGCGAGTGAAACGGAATCAACACAAATAATGTCTTCGCGGCCGGCTTGGTTGAGTTCCCAAACCAACGCGCTTCCTATGAAGCCATTCGCTCCGGTGACAATGATCATAAGAACCGGTTCCTTTATTGCGGCGCGCCAAATCAGCGCGGACACAATGTAAGTTACTCGATGAGGGGGGATTGTCAACGAAGAGGGGGAGTCTAAATATCCTCCTCGAATTCCTGCGCGATACGCACGAATGCTTCGTAAAGGCGGCCTGCGTTGGAGGCTAAGCTCTGCGGGCGAAAGCGGCGCCCTTTCGTTGCAGGATCCGCAGCTTGGCTGGCGATAAAAAGCTGGAGGGCTGAATAGATTTCGTTGAAGCTCAGACCGCGTTTCTGTGCTTTCATGATCTCTTCAACGACGAATTCGGCGCCGTTCCCCGTAAGCCGGGCGGCGCGGTTCCGTTGTTCCGCTCTCTGGGCGATCTGCTTCAATTCGGCGGCCGCGCGTGCGGCGTTTCCGCAAGCGCTATTTATGACACGCGTGTAGAGTTTGAGAAAGCGCTCGATGCGGGCCCGCAGACGGGGCGTGAGTTTTTTGTCGGACCTTTTGGCGTGCGAAGCGGTGATCAAAGCCAGTAACTCTTCGGCGGTGAAAAAGGCGCCCGCGTGCATCAGCTCCGGCTCGCGGGCAAAGGCGCCGGCAAGTTCCCTTAAAGCCTTTCTCATATTGAAGATCGCGGGTCTATTGATCCCGTCGGGCAGCTTTTGCACGCGCGCTTTTGTCTTGGATTTTTCGAGCGCGAGGAAGGCGGAGTAATAACTCTCGACGAGCGCTTTCTTCTCTCTCATCAATTGCTCGATCTGCTGTCGGTTCAAGCCGGTCTGCTCGAGGAAGATTTCCCGGAGACGGCGTTCGAACTCGCGATCGAATTCGCGCACCGAAGAGTGGTTCGCGAACGTGGGGAGGGGTTTTCTCCGGCCGGTCTCAATAAAATCAACGAGTTGGGCGAAAACTTGTACCGTCAAACGGGCTTTCCCGCGCTGCTCGTTCAGGTTCGTGGAGTAGCGGTCCACGTCTTCGTAGCGGTATTGGTCATGGCGAAGCCCGAACTGTCGGATGCTGCCGTAATCGATGATGCCGGCGCTCGCCAGAACGTTGTCGCCGTCCCAATCGAGCCAAGCGAAGATGTATTCTCTTTCAAGTTGGGCCGCGAAGCGGGCGAACGATCGGGAGATTTCCTTGAGCATGCGGCGGTAACGGTCCGGGGAATCGAAGTCGAAATTCCAGACGCCGTTATCGATTTGCCGACGGATGAAATAATCGGTCGCGCGTCTGAGCGCATCCAGCCGTCCTTGTTTGAGATAAAGAAAAAGATGGGCGGGGCGCAGAAGGTTCCGTGCGGCGCGGACGCCGATGCCGCAGCCTTTTCCGATGTCGATGATGGCGAGAACTCTTTCGGTTTCGATTCCTTGCAAATGCAAAATTTCAGACACGAGGGCGGAACCCCATAGCTCGCTGAGGTCCGCGCGTCCGCAGCCGTAACCGAATTCCTCGTCGCCCGTGCGCAGCGGACGGTTGGCTTGGACGGCGCCGGGCGCGAGACACGTGACGCCCGTGCCGCGGCTGCTGATATCCCACGTGATCCCTTTATGGCGGAAATAACCGTTCCAAATGCTTCGTCCGTCTCCTGACGTGCGGCCGCGCTTGTTAGCGTGTTGTAGTTGAAGATAGCGCGTGGCCATGTGCGGGTGCTCTTTGATGAGGTGCTTTGGAATCCGGACGCCGTTTTGCATGTCGTATTCGTTGATGATTTGAATCGAGAACGTTTCAAGCAGTTTCTTCTCGAGTTCCGGTGTCAGTTCGTCGCTGTGATCGGGAGGAAGAAGTCCCATCTCGCGTGCCAGATCGAAGTTGAAGTAAGCGACCCTGCCTTTCTCGAGGCGCCGGACGTAGTAGGGAACGAACCCTTCCTCGACGGCGGACTGCCAGGGATGCCGGCCGTCGATTTGGTCGAAAGCGTGATAAGGGCTTAACGGCCGCAGATCGATTTGAATTCTACTCGGCAAGCGCTTTGACATTTCTTCTCAACTTCTCCTAAGTGTTTGAAACCTCATCGGCAGATTGACGCCGCACTTAAATTTCTGGACTCGACGAAGGTGGGAGTGAGCGGTTGCAATCCCGGCGGGATTGGAGGATTCTTGATCGGAACTAAAACCGCTCGCGCGCTTCCGAGCGGGGTGGAGTCGCCATGTTCTGTCGGAATGGTTTTGCAAAACAGACGTTATTTTCAAGACTTCACTTGGCTGTGGCTGCCGTTCTGTTCTTGAGCCAATCGGCTTGCACCACCGAAAAGTCACCCTTCTCCATCGACGAAGCGGCTGTCAGGAAAGTTGCCGCGGACGTAAACGTTGAGTCGATTTGCGCGCGCGAAGACTTACGCTGGTTCGTCAGCGAATCGGGGCATGAGGTTGATCTCGAAAATGAGACCTTGCCGCGGGCTCTCTTCCTCGCGAGCGAGGCCGATCTCTTAATCGAAAAGAGGACCGTCGACGGCGGGGTGTCCCGCGTTATGATCCGCGAAGTCTTCGGCGGAGGACGTGGGCCCGAGATCCGTTGCGCCGAAAAGGTGGAGGGCTTCGGCTCACAATTCGGGATGACGATGACCGGGCTGGTGAAATTCGACACCTTGAACCGCCCGACAGGTTCGGGTTTCGCTCTTCGCCAGTTTTTCTTCTATCAGGATCATTCGGGATATGGTGTTGTTGTTTCCAACCCGCAGCTCACATCTCCGATTTTCGATTTGCGAAAGCTCGTGCGTGGCGGTGTCGCTCCCGGCAAACTCATCCGCACGGGTGAACGCAGCTATCTTCTTCGTTATTTGAGAACACGCGAAGACGGCGTGCGTGCTTCATTGCTGATTCGCTTAGAACTGATCTGAGGCATGTCTACAATCGAGACGATCCCCTCGAAAGTGTCGTCTTCTTTGACAGTCGTAGGAATCTAATTCGCTCAAAAGCACTCAAACCCTTCCAGAATGCGTTTCTGGGTGTGCCCGGTAATTGCAGCTGGAGAGGGTATGATTCAATTCATTCGCACTTTCATGGCAGCGATGCTTCTTCTTGGTGTCTCATTTGAGGCCGCGGCTGAAGTTTTGGCCGGAAACAGCGGCGCGGGTGCGGATTACGCAGTGGATAGCATCGAAGCGCTCATTGAGGCCTCCGAGGAAACGACAGGGAAGAGTCGCCACAAAGTTGGCTTGACGGCTGAATTCAGGGAAAAGGGCGCGAAATATTGCTCCCGCTTCATTCAGGACAACGGCGAGTACGGGGTTTACGGTCAAATCCTCTACAAGACGTTGATGAAGGACGCGCGTATCCGCCGGGTTTTGATCGATGATGCGGACAAACGGATCGCCAAGGACCCGGTTATGCAACAGGTCTGCCCCGGTTTCACCAAGCTCAGTAAAGAGGATCGCGCTCGCTTCTGGATTTGGACGATGGCTGCCATCGCCTGGGACGAATCAAAGTGCGACGGGCTCGTCAAACCCAAGAAAGGACCGAACGACACGTTGATCGGACTCTTCCAATTGGAGGACCGGCGTTCTTCGCGCGCTTGGCGAGGTGAGTATTGCGGAGTCAAGGATATCAAGCCCGTGGACGCGCAATTGAGATGTGCTATTGACATTATGCGTGGCCAATATGAATGCACGCCGGGTAAGGCGGCTTGCAATCCCCAAAAGGGAACCTATGGAACTCCGAGCCTAAAAAGTTCATACTGGGAAAAACTGAGACGTACGGGTACTAGCACGATTAAAGCGAGAATTTCGAAGTTTCCTGGATGCAAGGGCTGAACGATGTTGAAAAATAAATTCGCCGTCCTATTCACACTTCTTTCGATCACAATCGGCCAACACGCCCGTGCCGAAAACGCTTCGGCGGAGTTCCGAGCCTGGCGCAATTTGAATGGAGTTGATTTCGAAACCGCCGAAGGGGGCGCCAAGTGCTCCAGCGGCGAGTTCGTTTTCAATGAAGATGACGGCGTCATTATGATCCGGCTTGGGCCGACAATTCAGTTTCAATACGATACCGTTAAGCGGAACGCGGTGAAAACGGTTGAGCGGGGCGATGCCACGAGATGCCGGTATGAAACGAATCTCGTTTTGACGGAAACGGCGCTCAACCAGGAAACGAAGGCGATCGGATGCCTGAATCCGCGTGATAATTCCGTTACCAAACAGGAATTAAGGATTTTGGGGGATGATCGTTTGTCTTATTCGAGCGTGGTCATCACCCACGACGGTAAGAAAAAAGAAGTTCGCTGTGTCTTCAAGAAGGAAGACTGATCATACCCACTCGATCGCGGCGATTCCACCCCCAGGGGTTTGAGCGTTGGTCAATTGCCCCTGGTAAAGGCGGGCGCACGCGATCTGGATCCGGTCGTTGTAAACGAAAAATCTTAAATCGTATTTAAACTCCTGGTCCGCCCCTTCAGGACGAATCGACGGCGCTGGAACGTACTCTTGGGCCAAGTAGGGTCCGTTCACGACACGTTCGAAAACACCGCGAGACATCGTGGCGCCCCGGTAAGCCGCTTTTCCTCCGAAAGACTGCTTGGTCTTAAAGAACCACTTCTTCCGGTCTTGCCATAACTCATCGGCGCTAGCGAACTCACGAACGTCGACCGTGCGGATCAACGTGCGACGGATCGCTTCGCGATCCTCTTCGCTCAGAAAAGCTCGTTCGAGGGCGCCTCCGCGAGAAAGCTCAAGAAGGCGTTCTTTATCGGCGAGTAGGCGGTATTCGTGCGGATGCGGCGTGATGCACGCAGCGCGCGCGAGCATCGCCGAGCGGAGCGCTTGGTTATCGGCGTTCTCGAAATAAAAATCCGTATTCCGGTTGTAGACGAGATCGACTTTTTTGTCGCCAAGGAGAAGGCCGCCTTCCTCCGAGAAGGAGAATTCTTTTGTGTCAACAATCGCGGTTTCCCAGCCTTGGCGCGAAAAGAGTTCCCGGTACATGACGAATTCGGTGAACTGGCGCTGTTCTTCCGGTTTTTCGTCGGCGATCGCGGCAAAAGTGACTTCACGGCCGGATAAAGCCAGGGCCGCTTCATGCTTGAAACACGACATGATCTCGTTTTCGAAATCTTCGCAGAACGGGTTTTCCAACTGGTGGACGTCGTACAAAAGGTCCGTGATGAGGCTCGCCGAGGCGTTAGTGTTGATTTCAATCAGCCGCAGATTCGCGTTCTCATCGACATGAAAATCATAGCTCATGAGAACCGAAGTGTGACCGGGATCGATCACGCGCGGCGGGCGTTCGCTCAAATCGCGATCGCGTTCGGGGTTTGAGCGCAGGGCAAAAAACGCACGCACGATGCGGGCTGCTTGATCGGCCAGGTTTTTCGATAGTTGAACTTTGTAAGGACAAATGAGCGTGGGTGAAACCCTTTCCTTGAGATTCAAGGCGCGCGCCGTAGCGGGGAACCGATCCTGAATGCGTCGCAGGTAACGCTCGTAAAAATTCGCCATTTTTCGCCCTTCTTTGTTGCCATGGAAACCGGAGTCCGGCAAGACTCCGGGCCAACGGTTATTTGCGAATCCGCGATTGATACAGCGTGCAAGGGGCGTTGAGCAAATGAAGATTCTTTCTTGGAACGTCAACGGGATACGAGCTTGCTCGAAAAAGGGCTTTATCGAGTTCATCGAGCGCGAAGATCCGGATATCTTGTGCGTGCAGGAAACTAAGGCGGATCCGTCGCAGTGCGAACCCTCGGTCGTGCGTCCTGCCGGGCGAATCGGCTTTTGGTCCACAGCGAAGCGAAAAGGTTATTCCGGCGTGGCCACTTTCGTGCGGTCTTCGCAAGAACCGCGCTCGGTTCGTCACGGCATCGGAATCGAGGAGTATGATTCGGAAGGCCGTTTCGTGATCACCGAGCACGAGGGTTTCACTCTGTACAATATTTACTTCGTGAACGGCGGTTCCGGACCTGAGCGGCACGCTTTTAAGCAAAGATTCTTAAAGGATCTCAACGCGCACTTAAAACCGCTCATCGATGAGGGGCGTCCGATCATAGTCGCCGGCGATTTCAACGTCGCTCACCGGGATATCGACGTGCACGATCCGGTCGGTTTGCAGAACGAAAGCGGCTTCTTGCCCGAAGAGCGCCAATGGTTCCAAGATTTCCTCGATCTCGGGTTCGTCGATACGTTTCGGCATTTTCATCCCGATGCGCGCGATCGATACACCTGGTGGCCGTATTATGAGCGAGGGCGCATCGCGAACCGCGGCTGGAGAATCGACTGCATTTGCGTGACAAAGAACCTCGTGCCGCGGCTCAAGCGAGCGGATCATTTGGATGGGCAAATGGGATCGGATCATTGCCCTGTGCTTTTGGAGTTGGAATAAATGCCGGTATTTCTTCTCTTTGTCGCTTATTTCCTTCTCGAGGGTTATTTGCTCGCGACGTTCTGGCGGGAGTTCGGTTTCGTGAACGTGTTGTTTGCGCTTTTGGTCGGATTCGTTCTCGGGATCGGAATTCTGCGCACGCAGGGGCGCTACATGCTCTTCAAGATCCAGCAAAGCGTGGCGCGTGGAGAGCCGCCGACGGACGAGATCATCCAAGGTGTTCTCAATTTCGCAGCGGGAATTCTGTTTTTGATCCCGGGATTTGTTTCCGACTTGATCGCGCTTTACTTCATTTTGCCTGGTTTCCGGCGCCTTGCGGTCCGCTCGTTTAAACGTCGGATCGGACGTATGATGA
>ERZ777003.5222-NODE-5222-length-9983-cov-4.282534_pt1 | contig 9983 bp, 8 predicted proteins | sample MGYA00374956_ERZ777003 | MGnify/ENA primary metagenome ERZ777003 (study PRJEB29302, sample SAMN06268252) | bioreactor metagenome | isolation source: Joint BioEnergy Institute, California, USA | place: USA:Joint BioEnergy Institute, California, USA | collected... | reverse complement strand
CTCGTTCTCGACCCGGATGGTGAAGTTGCCGGTCCAGGCTGGAGTCCAGCTGCAGGTCTCGTAGGACGAGTAGCCGGTGCTGGAGCAGATCAGGTTGCCGTACTCGTCATAGACCCAGAGGTCGATGTCCGACGGGTTGTGGCCCTGCAGCGTCACGATCGCCTGCTCGCCGCCATAGAAGGCCTCGTCGTAGTAGACGTTCTGATAGCCGTCGACATAGCCGTCGTAGTAGCCGGCGCCGTAGATGCTGCCGCGCGAGCCTTCCGCCGCGACGTCATCGATGAGGCCGATCAGGTCCTGACGGTCGCCCGCGAGATCACGGGCGGCGGCAAGCATCTCCTCCGCGCTGTGCAGGACCGTCACCTCGCCGTCACCCGGCCGCTCGGGCTCGCGGGGCTGCAGGGTCGTCTCGCTGGCGGCCACCTGGCTGGCGAGGCGGGCGGCGGCGATCAGCAGGATCGGGTCACCGGACTCCACGCCGATGCTGGCGAGCTGCTGCGCCATGGCCATGCTCTGGATTGCCGACACCAGGGCCTCGTCGGGCTGGGCGTTCTCCGCGACGTTGTTGTCTTTCGCAGGCTGGGCCAGAGCCGACCCGGCCCCGAGCGCGAGCGCTGCCAGGGCGGCAAGGCCGGTGACGTGAATTCTGTTCATGGCAAGCTCCCTCTGCTGCTGATGCTGCCGTTGTTCGCGCCGCCCGGCGCGGCGCGATGTGGTTTTCTGCACGGTCAGCGCGGTGCGACCGTCCAGCTGAAGGATGACATCGTGGCCAGCGAGCCCACCGGCCGGCCGGCGCCGCGGGTGGCGGGCACGTCGATGCCGGCTTCGCTCAGGATGTCGGCGATGGTGGCGCCCGGCACACCCCCCGCGCCGAGCGAGCGCGTGGCCATGCCCTGCTGGGCGAGGAAGGAAAAGTCGGCGCGGGGCGCCCCCGGCTGGACCGCGGCCGCGACGAACAGGAACCGCTCGACGCCCGTGGTCGTGAGGTTCACCTCCAGCGTCGAGGTCAGCGTCTCGCCGGGATGCATCCGGTTCGATTCGCCCTGGTAGGGGAACCACGGCTCGATGCCGTAGGTGCTGTCGATGAACAGCGCCGTCAGGTCGATCACCTGGTTCGACGTGTTGGTGACCGAGAAGGAGAGCACGTCGCCGTCATGGAGCGTCGGGAAGTCGGCGAGCCCGAAGGTCTCGGTGGTGCCGTCGGTCCGGCGCAGCGTCAGCTCGACGGTGAGCTCGCGCCCCATGGACGTCGCCGACAGCTGGTTCGCCAGTGCGAACAGGGTGTTCACCCGAGCGACCTTGGTGATGTTCTCCTCCAGCGCATCGACGAAGGCCGCCACCGCCGCCGCGTTGCCGGACGCCGGAATGGTGAGGTAGGTCGTCGTGTGCGCCCCGTCCTCGTACAGCGCGCCCGAAGGCGGCAGGAACCACAGCCGGCCGTCGGCGACGTGAAGCCGCAGATCGGCGTTCTCGCCTGCCGGCACCCAGGCCACGGACACCCGGTCAATCCCTTCCGCCATCACCCGCTCGAGCTGCTCCATGGCGACGGCCGCGGCCGGGTCGTCGGAGGGTTCCGGCAGGGCGACAACGAGCTCGACCGTGAACCGGGCGTCGACCAGCCGGGCGAAGGCGCCTTCCGGAATCTCCTCCAGGGCCGGCGTGTCGCCGTAGGCGACCGGCGTCACCAGGCTGTGGACCACCTGCGCATTGTCGACCACGACATAACCCAGCGGCTCGGCGTCGAGCGGCGCGGCCGCGTCGGGGAAGACGGCGAGGATCGAGCCGTTGTCGATCTGGTTGAGGCGGCCGGCGGGAATGCGGTAGTCGCCGCGCTCCGCCGTCAGCGGCCACTGCCGGATCTCGTCGGCCGGGGTGCCGCTCAGCAGGATCGCGTCGAGCGCGGTGCCGTCGCTCTCGAACAGCGGCGTCGGCTTCATGCGGTTGTCGGCGACATATTCCGCCAGAATCTGCTGCGCGGCCTGGCGGTAGGTGATGCCCGGATAGGAGGACAGCACCTTGGCCAGGGTAAAGCTGAACAGGCCGTAGGTCTGCCGGTCCGGATCGCCCGGCGGCAGGCGCAGCTCCGGCGTCGTCTCGGTGGTCTGCGCGGCGTAGAAGGCGACATAGCCGCCCAGGCCCGGCGCGTCGTCGGCCACGTCGAGATCGAGGATCGACTGCTCCGACGCCTTCAGCGCGCCGCGGGTGGCGACGGCCCGGCTCTCCGCCTCGGCCAGCACCTGCTGCGGGATGCCGAGCTGTGCCGGATCCAGCCGCCGGTCGGTCTCGTCCGCGGCCACGGCGCGCAGCATGGTGCCGGAATGGCAGCTGTCGAACACCGCGAACACGAAGGCGCCGGCCTCGCGCAGCGCCATGATCCGCGGCTGCATCTCGTTGTCGACGATGGCGTTGGTGACCACGCCGGCGCGGCCGTCCCACGGGCCGACATCGGCCGGCAGGAATATCTCGTCGAAGCCGTCGAGCTCGGTGTCGTCATCCGGCGCCGCCGGCTGCTGCGAGCCGTGGCCGCCGAACTGGAGATAGACGAAGTCGCCGGGCCGGACCGTCTCGATCAGCGAATCGATCGCGCCCAGGATCGCTGCCCGCGTCGGCTCGCCGTCGGCATTCGGCCCCTGGGACAGGACGATGATGTGCTCGTCGCTGAATCCCTGCTGCAGCAGGACCTGCTCCATCAGCACCACGTCGTTGGCCGGGCCGTTCAGCCAGAGCTTCGGGTCGAGTGCAGGATATTCCGTAACGCCGACCAGCAGCGCATAGCGCTCGGCCGCGATCGCGGAGGAGGCCTGCGCCGCGAGCGCGACGCCCGCGAAGCCGGCGGCGGATGCGGCGAGCAGCAGCGAACGGAGCCTGGAGAGCATGCCGATGCCTCGAAAACTGTGAAACCCTCTCTTCAGCGCTGTCCATCTATACTGCAATTGTGGCTCCCGCCGGGGCCAAATGTGGTTTTTTCGTAATGGGGGCTGCCCGTGGTCCGCAGGCGCCTTGTCGGCTACATCCGCGTCGAGCGCCGTCGCGACCGGCGGCGGCCGATCGCGCTCGCCGCCCGCATCGGCGATCAGGCGGTCACCATCATCGACATCAGCCTAGGCGGCATGGGCGTTGCAGCGGTGACCGTCCGGTCCGGGGAACTGCGGACCTACCACATCGGCCACCAGCACCGCGTCGTGCTCGAGGTCCCCAGCTACGGCCTGCTGGAGCTTCTCGCGGAGGTGGCGCGGGTGGATGCGGCGCGGCAGTTCCTGGGGCTTCGCTTCCGCGGCCTCGATCCCGTCAGCTACCGGGTCATCGAGCGCCTGGCAATCGGCCGCCCGGTCCTTCCGGCCCGCTGACGCGGTCCTCAGTCCGCCAGCGGCGGGAACCGGTGCAGCCCGTCGGGGCCGACCGGCAGCGGCTGTGCCCAGACGACGGCATCCGGCGGCAGCGGTCCGTAGAGGTGCGGAAAGAGCTGTCCGCCGCGTGACGGCTCCCAGCGCAGCGCCGGCCCCAGCCTGTCGGCATCGACCGCGAGCAGCAGCAGCCCCTCCTCGCCCGCGCGATGCTTTCTGGCGCTCTCCTCCACGTGGGATGCAGTCGAGAAATGGATGAAGCCGTCGCGGAGGTCGTCGCGGCTGCCGCGGTAGCTGCCGTCGGGCCCGTGGCGCTGCCAGTCCTCCGCCCGCGCCATGTGATAGATCAGCATCGCCGCCCCCGTCAGGCTCCCGTGCGCACCCGCTCGATCAGCGCCATGGCGGCCGCGGGATTGCGCTCCTTGAAGCCGCTGATGACGTAGAGGAACACGTCGCGTCCCGCGCTGTCCGCTACGGGCGCGAGCGGCTCCAGGTCCGCCGGCACGCGGCCCGCCTTCCACGCCTGCGCCCGCTCGGCCCAGCGGTCGAGATCCTGTGCAGCGTAGCCGAGCGGTTCCGTCTCCGCCGTGCCCATGATGCGGACATAGACGAACGGCGCAGTCGGATCGGCGATCAGCGGATAGGCCGAATCGCCGGCGACGACGACGGCGACGCCATGCTCGCGGGCGACGGCGACGAGCTCGGGGCAGCGGAAGCTGGGGTGCCGCACCTCGACCGCGTGGCGGATCGCGCGCCCCTCGACCGAGCGCGGCAGCAGGCGGAGGAAGGCGGCGAAATCCTCCGGGTCGAACGTCTTCGTCGGCATGAGCTGCCAGTTCACCGGGCCCAGCTTGTCCTTCAGCAGCAGCACGCCCGACCGGAAGAAGCGCTCGACCGACTCGCCCGCCTCCGCCAGCGCCTTGCGGTTGGTGACGAAGCGCGGACCCTTCAGGGCGAAGACGAAGTCGTCCGGCGTCTCGTCATGCCACTTCGCGAAGCTCTCCGGCTTCTGCGAGCCGTAGAAGGTGCCGTTGATCTCGATCGAGGTGAGCCTGCGGCTGGCATACTCCAGCTCGCGCTTCTGCGGCAGGCCGTCGGGATAGAAGGCGCCGCGCCAGGGCGCAAAGGTCCACCCGCCGACGCCGATGCGGATCCTGGGCGTGGCATCCTGCGGCACGGCAGCCCTCCCCTGTTGTCCCCGCTTCGCAGCCGGTTTCCGACGCCGGGCTTCGGCCGGCGGGGCGCAACAGATACCACCCGCGCCGCCAGCGCGCCAATCCGCCTGCCCCGCGCGGGCGGCCGGGGTGTGACGGCCGTCACCGTCGGCGCGGCGCGCTGCGTGCGTCGATGTCGGCGCGGCGCCTCCCTGGCCGTCCTTGTGGCGGATGCAACATGGAGAAGCATGATGACCAACCCTTCCGCCATCGCTCCCGCCTCCGACCGCGAACTGGTGCTCACCCGCCTGATCGATGCCCCGCGCGGGAAGCTCTACCGGGCATGGACGGAACCGGAGCTGCTGAAGCAGTGGTTCGCGCCGCGGCCGTGGACCGTGCCGGTGGCCGAGATCGACGTGCGGCCGGGCGGCTCCAGCTACGTCGTGCTGCGCGGGCCCGACGGACAGGAGTTTCCGAACCGCGGCGTTTATCTGGAGGTGGTTCCCAACCGCCGGATCGTGGTGACCGACGCCTACACCCGCGCCTGGGAACCGGCGGAGAAGCCGTTCATGACGGCCATCGTCACCTTCGACGACGAGGACGGGAAGACCCGCTACACCGCCCGTGCCCTGCACTGGACGGTGGCCGACCGCGAGGAGCACGAGCGGATGGGCTTCCACGAGGGCTGGGGGCAGTGCGCCGACCAGCTGGCCGCCCTCGCCGCCACCCTGTGAACCGGACCAGTCTCAACCCCGGGGAGGAATCGCATGCCCTATGTCGACGGTTTCGTGCTTGCAGTCCCGAAGGAGAAGCTCGAAGCGTACAAGGCGCTGGCGCGCATCTCGGGCGAGGTGTGGAAGGACCACGGCGCGCTGAGCTACGTGGAATGCGTCGCCGACGACGTGCCCTACGGCGAGCTCACCTCGTTCCCGCGTGCAGTGATGGCGAAGGAAGACGAGGTCGTGATCTTCGCCTGGATCACCTACCCCTCGCGCGCCGAGCGCGACGCCATCAATGCGAAGGTGATGGCGGATCCGCGCCTCAGCCCCGATGGGTGGGAAATGCCGTTCGACGGCAAGCGCATGATCTACGGCGGCTTCGAGACCTTCCTCGAGCTCTGACGACCGCCCTGCCGGCGGGAGAGCTTTGCACTGCGAGGCGGGAACGCGCCGGGCCATCCCGCGCACCCGGGGGCCGATTTCCGGCACAGGGCCGGGCGCGCAGGGCTGCGAGCGCCGGGACCTACGACGCCAGGCGCTTGCTCTCGCGCTTGCGTTCGACGGCGTCGAGCAGGCGCTTGCGCAGGCGGATGTGCCTCGGCGTCACCTCGACCAGCTCGTCCTCGGCGATGTAGGAGAGCGCGCGTTCCAGCGTCATGGCGATCGGCGGGGTCAGGACCACCGCCTCGTCCTTGCTGGTGGTGCGGATGTTGGTGAGCTGCTTGCCCTTGAGCGGGTTCACCTCGAGGTCGTTGCCGCGGCTGTGCTCGCCGATGATCATGCCGGCGTAGACCTCGTCGCCGGGCGAGATGAACATCGGCCCGCGGTCCTCCAGGTTCCACAGTGCATAGGCGACCGCCTTGCCGGCGGCGGTGGAGACCAGCACGCCGTTGCGCCGCCCCTCGATCGGCCCGCGATAGGGCTCGTGGCCGTGGTAGAGCCGGTTCATGATGCCGGTGCCGCGGGTGTCGGACATGAACTCGCCGTGGTAGCCGATCAGCGCCCGCGACGGCACGAAGAACTCCAGCCGCGTCTTGCCGGCGCCGGTCGGCCGCATCACCGACAGCGTGCCCTTCCGCGCGGTCAGCTTCTCGACGACGATCCCGGTGTGCTCGTCATCGACGTCGATCACCACCTCCTCGATCGGCTCCAGCCGCTGGCCGGTGGCGGGGTCGGTGCGGTAGAGCACGCGCGGCCGGCTGATCGACAGCTCGAAGCCCTCGCGGCGCATGGTCTCGATCAGCACCGACAGGTGCAGCTCACCGCGGCCGGAGACCTCGTAGGCGTCGCTGTCCTCGGTTTCGCGCACGGTGAGCGCCACGTTGCCTTCCGCCTCGCGGAACAGCCGGTCGCGGATCAGGCGCGAGGTGACCTTGTCGCCGTCGCGGCCGGCAAGCGGGCTGTCGTTGACCGAGAAGGTCATCGCCAGAACCGGCGGGTCGATCGGCTGCGCCGGCAGCGGCATTTCCACCACGGGCGCGCAGATGGTGTCGGCGACGGTCGCCTGGGTGAGGCCGGCGATGGCGACGATGTCGCCGGCGACCGCCTGCTCGATCGGCACCCGCTCCAGTCCGCGGAACGACAGCAGCTTCGACGCGCGCGCCTGCTCGATCAGCTTGCCTTCCCGGCTCAGGGCCTTGATCGGCGCGTTGACGTTCAGCGTGCCGCTTTCCACCCGCCCGGTGAGGATGCGCCCCAGATAGGGGTCGCTGTTGAGCGTGGTGACGAGCATCCGGAACGGCCCGGAGGGATCTGCCGCCGGCGGCGGCACGTGGCGGAGGATGAGTTCGAACAGCGCCCGCATGTCGCCTGGGCGCTCCCCGGCGTCGAGCGCCGCCCAGCCCTGCTTGGCGGAGGCGAAGCAGGTGGGGAAGTCGAGCTGCTCGTCGCTCGCGTCCAGCGCGGCAAACAGGTCGAACACCTCGTTCAGCACCTGGCTCGCCCGCTGGTCGGGCCGGTCCACCTTGTTGATGACGACGATCGGCCTCAGGCCCAGGCGCAGCGCCTTGCCGAGCACGAACTTGGTCTGCGGCATCGGGCCTTCGGACGCGTCCACCAGCAGCAGCACGCCGTCGACCATGGAGAGGATGCGTTCGACCTCGCCGCCGAAGTCGGCGTGGCCGGGAGTGTCCACGATGTTGATCCGCGTGTCGCCCCACACCACCGAAGTGCACTTGGCGAGGATGGTGATCCCGCGCTCGCGCTCCAGGTCGTTGGAGTCCATGACCCGCTCCTGCACCTGCTGGTTGGAGCGGAAGGTGCCGCTCTGCCGCAGCAGGCAGTCGACCAGCGTGGTCTTGCCGTGATCGACATGGGCGATGATCGCGATGTTGCGCAGCTGCATGGGGCCTCTATGGATAGGGAGCCGCGCATCCCGCCCGGCAGCGCGGAGCAGCGCCGGCGGCCGTCGATGTGGGCTTTGCGGTCGAGATCCGGGCGCGGTCGCCTCACCCGCACGCCGCCTGATGTAGCGATTTCGCAGGTGCGAAACAAGAGATTCCCCGCGCCCCCTCCCGCCGCAAGGCACCGGATGCCGGCAAGCCGCTCTCCCGCATCGTCATGGCGGGGCCCGCCCCGGCCACCCCCCGGAAAGTACGTGCCGAGGAGCCGCTACCGCCGCGACGGCCGCGGACCGGCGACGTAGACCATCTGCGGCTCCGCAATGCCCTTGAGCGGGAACGGGCCGATCGGGGCCGCAGGAATGCCGGCCGCGTCGACGAAGGCGCCGGAAAGCAGGATCGGCTCGCCGAGCTGGGCGCACAGGCTCTCCATCCGGGTCACCAGGTTCACCGCCGGTCCGATCACGGTGAAGTCGAGGCGGTCCGGCGCGCCGATGTTGCCGTACAGCACGTCGCCGATGTGCAGGCTGATGCCGAAGTCAATCTCCGGCGCCTCGTGGATTCGCCGCGCCATGTTGAACGCGTCCACCGCGATGCGCGCATCCTGGGCCGCGCGATAGGCGGCCTGGCAGACGGCGCGCACGTCGGCGTGCAGCCCGATCGGGAAGATCGCCAGCACCGCGTCGCCGATGAACTTCAGCACCTCGCCCCCGTTGCGGCGCACGGCGTCGGTGATCATCGAGAAATAGTCGTTGAGCAGCCGGATCAGTTCGCCGCGCGGCAGGCGCTCGCTGTGCTGGGTGAACGACCGCAGGTCGCAGAACCAGATCGCGGCGCGGATGTCCTCCCCGTCGCCGCGCTTGACCTGGCCGTAGAACACCCGCTCCGCGGCGTGGGGGCCGATGTAGGTGTCGAGCAGGGTGTGCGCCGTGCGGTTGAGGCCGTGCATCGCATAGAGGCGGCCGAGCAGCGGCGCCGTGCGGCGCAGGTCGTCCACCAGTGCCGGGTCGAACCCGCTCGGCCGGCCGGTGGTCACCGCCATCACGTCCACCCGGTTCCCGTACGGCATCGGCAGCGCGAGGTAGTCGGTGGCGCCCAGCCCGCGCAGCCGCTGCAGCAGCGGATAGGGCGCGATCGCCTCAGGGTCGCCCATGTCGATGCGGACCTCGGGCAGCCCGTCCTCGAACAGCGGCCGCATCGGGCTCGTCAGCCAGTCGGGGCTCGGTGCCGCGCTGTGCGGCGCGTCGAACTCGCCCACCGCGCCGTCGTTGGCCCCGTTCTCCCAGCAGTAGCCGGCGGCCCGCACCAGCGGGTGGACGATGTAGACGCCGACGAACAGCCGGATCAGGTCCGGATCCTCCGCCCGCAGCAGGCGGACGAAGGATTCGGTCAGCTCGCGCGGGCCAAGGTGCCGCCACGCGTCGCGCAGCAGCCAGCCGAACACCGGGCCGACCCGGTCGCCCACCGCCAGCGCCGCCGCTTCCTCGGGCGTGTCGCGGTCCAGTTCCTCGATCTCGACCCGGTCGCGGTAGAAGGCGACATAGTCCTTCAGCGGGGAGAGCTCCGGAAAGGGCTGGGTGTACTGCCACAGCGCCTTCTCGTCGGTCCGGCCGTCTGCGGTCAGGTTCCAGTAGCGCGCCTCGCCCTTGTACGGGCAGTAGGTGCGGTGCTCGCTCTCCTCCAGCACCGCCGCGTCCACGTCCGCCAGCGGCAGGTACCAGGTCGGCACGTAGCCGGTCTCCCGCACCAGCAGCGGCGCGCTGGTCTCCGCGACCACGCGGCCGCCCCACCGGACGCGCAGGTGCGCCGACCGGGGGTACAGCTCGACCCGGTAGCCGTCCCGGTCGAGCACCGCCGACGGCTGCTCGGTCCTCAGACCCACCTCCCCCATCGTGCTCCTCCTGTCGGCACACGCGTCCGCCGCATGTCAGAGGCCATCATACGCGCTGACGCGGGCGAACATACTGAAATGTTCTTCATATGTTCCCTTGGCGGGATACGGGGTCAAACGCCGGTCACGGCGTTTCCAGCACAATCTGTACGCGGTCGGCGGGAAAGCAAGCGACGCCGAGCTCGATCGGCGGGCCGTCCACCAGCGTGTTGATCGCTTCGGCCACCAGCAGCGGACGGGTCCGCGGCATCGCGAGAAGGCCGACCTCGCGGCTGGTCGGGTGTCGGGCGGAGATCCGGGTGGCGCGCCGCACATAGTCGGCGATGCCACGCCCGGCGAGTGCAGCCGTGATCGAGCCGTGGGCGCGGAATCCCGGCTCCAGATCGCCGACGCGCTCGAGCACGAAGTGATGCGCGGCCACGCACAGCGGCTGGCCGTCCGCGAGGTGGAGCACGTCGAGCACCTGCAGCGGCGTCCCCTCGGCCACCTCGAGGTCGCGGGCGGCGCCGGGCCCGGCCGGTACCTGCCGCACCCGC
>ERZ777003.5220-NODE-5220-length-9988-cov-4.840129_pt1 | contig 9988 bp, 10 predicted proteins | sample MGYA00374956_ERZ777003 | MGnify/ENA primary metagenome ERZ777003 (study PRJEB29302, sample SAMN06268252) | bioreactor metagenome | isolation source: Joint BioEnergy Institute, California, USA | place: USA:Joint BioEnergy Institute, California, USA | collected... | reverse complement strand
CGGCCAGCGCCGGTGTGGCCGCCGGCTCGGCGGCGCGCCGGCTCGCGACCGCGAACTCGGCGATCGCATCGCGACCGACGCCCGCGAGGTCGAGGTGCCAGTGGGTCAGCGATGGGCCGCCCTGCAGGTAGAGGCGCGAGGATCCCGTCTCGACGATGGTCACCCGGCCGAGCAGCGAGACGTCCCACCACGATGCCCGCCGGTCGAACGACTCGGGCGGCGCGTGCCCGCCGGTGTACGTGGCCCGACTCGCCGACCGGCCGAAGGAGCCGCGGAGCGCGAGCCAGTGGCGCGTTCCCGGGTCGTACGCCAGCTCGGCCCATGCCATCATCGGCTGCGCCAGCTCCTCGCGATACTGCAGCGTCACTCCGCTGGCGAGCGGCCTGGGGTCGAACTCGAGGATCGGACTCCGGTCGATGTCGATCCTGCCGTCGTAGAGGGAGAGGGGCAGCCCGGCGCCTACGCCGGCGTTGATGACGAGCCGCCGTTCGCGGTCCCACTGCGCGTGTAGCGGACTGGCGGTGAACGCGGCGAGCAGGGTGCACAGGGCGAGTCGCGCCGTGGCACGGCTAGCGGGGCGGGAGGCCGATGCGCAGCGCAAGTGGCGGTCGGACCTGTCCATGATCGGCTCCTCGCGGCAGGGACGGTCGGGAAAGAACAGCCACGCCGCACGGGCCGGAATCGAAGAGATTGTGTACCACGCCGGACGGCACTGTCAAAATTTCTCGGCCCAATCCGGCCGCGTGCACCGAAGCAGCATGCGCCGGGCAGGCCTTGCTGCGCCCGGAAGCGCCGGCAACATTGGCCGCGACCCGGGCTCGACGCGGCGGCTCGACCGCGTGCTGGCCGGGACTTTGGCGTGTCGTGAAGGAGCGGGGGCCATGGAGCTCTCACTCTCGCCGCTCGAGCCGCGGCACTGGGACGCCGTGCGCGAGATCTACCGCCAGGGCATCGCGAGCGGCAACGCCACGTTCGAGACCGACCCGGGCGATTGGGAATCCTGGGACGCCGCACACCTTGCCGCGTGCCGCATCGTCGCTGCGCTGGACGGCCGCATCGTCGGCTGGGCGGCGCTGAGCCCCGTGTCGCGGCGGTACGTGTACCGAGGGGTGGCGGAGGTGAGCGTGTACGTCGCGGAGGGCGCGCGCGGCCGGGGCGTGGGCTCCGCGCTGCTGGCCGCCCTGATCGCGGAATCCGAGCGCCTCGGCTTCTGGACGCTCCAGGGCAGCATCTTCCCCGAGAACACCGCCAGCCGCGCACTTGTCCGCAAGCACGGGTTCCGCGAAGTCGGGGTGCGGGAGCGGATCGGAGAGATGAACGGCGTCTGGCGTGACGTCGTGCTCGTCGAGCGGCGGAGCAGGGTGGTGGGAGTCGGTTAGGCCGGGACGGCCTCGCTGGGGCGTCCGGCACGCGTAAGGCGAGCCGCATCGTGTGCAACGAGGCAGGCACGCACGTCGCGGCGGCTTCGTTCCGCGGTTCGACACATCGCGCGGGCGCTTTGTGTGGCTGATCGAGGAGCTGCTGCCGTCCCCAACTGACGCAGGAGTTGCGCGCCGGCTCCGGTAGGGGCAGCGGATCACGGTGCTGGTTAGCCGGCACAAGGCGACACGCTGCGGGCGCCAAAATCCTTCCAGCCTCTATCTCAGACCACCATCCACGAGGCGCAGCTCGGCTGTCGCGCACGAAAGTATTGCGATGTGCTAGGAATAGCACATTTTTCAGCAGATGGCGACCCGCCCCATGTCGCCGCGCCTCCCTCGAGGGGGGCCGTCTGGCCATCGAAAAAGTCAGCGCATGTGCGTAGCCAGGTGAGCTTGTCGGCGCGATCGCCCTTGCGGTCGTACTCGCGGCGTGGGCGGCTGGCCCGGCGGCTCCGTGTCAGCGCCGCCTTGCGTGCGAGGTACCGGGTGCGGACCTGTGGATCGAGGCGCTCGAGTTCGTGCCGGCGGGGCGGGATCGGCAGACGGGCTCGGGCGCCGCGTCGGTGCTGGACGGTTCGACGCGGGTGAATGGGCCGTTTAGACCCCGCGCGAGGATCGAGAATACCTCCAGCTAGGGAAGCTCGCCGGCGCCTGGTCGGGGTTCGCCATCTGGGGAGAGGACAGTTTTGCCATGGCGGTCGGCTCCGACACGCGTGAGACCGAGCCGCTCGGACCGAGAGGGCCCTACGAGGAGGACCTGCTGCTGACGATCGCGCCCGGCGCCGCACGGAACGACCAGATGCGGCACCTCGCGTGAGACGGGCGCTGGTTACCGATGCCAACGAGGCCTGGTTTCCGTTCCTCAACACGCCGCCTGAGCGCATCGTGCGGCTGATCGAGGAGCCGTCTCCACACCTGACGCAGGAGGGACACGATGATCCGGAGCCGACCGATCCTCGCGTGCATCGTCCTCTTGAGCGCAGCAGCGTGCGATCGTGGAGCGGAACCGCTGATGCCTCCTCCGGTCCGCGATGGGCCGCTCGCCAACGTGGCGCCAGAAGGCCTTTTTGACCCAGCCTACGTCGCCGGAACGAATATCGGCGTGGTCGTGACCCCGGCGGGCTCTGGGTATGAGACCGCCGTGGCGAGCGCCGTCGCCGCGTGGGCCGCGGCCTGGCAACCGAGCCCACTGACGCCGAAACTCGCGATGGGCAGCGGGGACGCCCCGCTCACGGTCGCGTTCAATATCATCAACGGTGGCGGGCCTTACGCCTGCGGCCAATCTACGCGGCAACATGTGACCATTCTCATCGGCGACGCGGATTCCTTGGCGCGTCCGTGCGGAGGAGGCCGCCTCGAGCCAATTGGGGATCTGGTCTACTTGCTCATGCACGAGCTCGGTCACGCCCTCGGCTATCGTGATATCGAGGGGTTTCCGGCGCTGCAGGAGTGCGTGATGGACGTTCCGCCGATCGGCACGCCGCTCAACCGCAGCATCTGCGTCCACGAACAGCAACTCGCGTTCTGGAAGTACGGCCAGCGGGACAGCGTCGATGTCGAGTCCCCCATGATCACTGGCCTCACGCTGAACCCGCTCACGCTCGACTCGGGCGACACCATCTGGGTGCGGCCCACCTACATCCAGAGCGACGGCGGCACCGGCGCGGTCGCTCCCGTCATACCACCCAGCTGGTCGATCGACGACTCGACGACGGTCGCGCAGATTCTACAGAGGCAAGGGGACAGCGTGAAGATCCTCGCCATCGGCGGAGGCACCACCACCCTGCGTGCTAGGCTGACGCCAGATCCGCACGTCGTCTGGGAGGGGCCCACCGCCTCGGCGAGCATCAGCGTATCCGGACCGCGGCTCCTCCCGGCTCCCGCGGCCTGCTTTACGGTGGAGGGCACGGTCACATGGCAATTGACGGATCAGTATCTGAGTGCTGGCTGCTCGGCGAAGGGCCCCAATATCCGCTACCGCTGGCGGTTCGACGCGAACGGGGCATGGACGGCTCCGCTCAGCGACACCCTGTTCGATTTCCAGGGCCACTCGTCGAGCGGCACCAAGGTGGTGAGCCTTCAGGTGATCGACCTCTCGACTGGACGCGACTCGACCACCTCCCAGACCATCCAGGTCCAGAACAACTCGCTCACCATCTCCGGCGCGACCGCGATCCGGCAGAAGGCGCTCTACACGTACACCTCCTCGCACCCCGCGCACTGGTGGGAACGCTACAGTCCCTCGTTGGACTGGCAGGAGCAGGTGGACTGGTACACGAACTCGATGAGTCGCATCTGGCCAGCGGGCGAGTACGAGGTGGATCTGCGCGCAGAGGATAACCAATCGGGCGTGCTCCGGCGCGGCCGCCTTCCCATCGTGGTCTGCACAGAAACGCAGTCGTGCAGCCTGTCGCTTGCCATGGGCGGGTCGTCATCCGCGGCGGCCGTGCCGGAGGGGACGAACCGGAGCACGGCCGAAGCCGGCGGTGTGATCTTCGGCGCCGGCCCGGTCATTACCTGGAGCGAGGGCGGCGTGCCGCGCGCGCTCCACTTCTACCACCTCATGGGCAGCCATGACGTGCGGAGCCCGTTCGAATCGCCGGCGTGGCTCACGCTGGACCGCGGCGAGGTGTCGAACGGTGATCACCCCGGTGGGCTCGCGTGGACGCGTGAGCCGATCACGGGCGGGGCTGTCTACCACTTCACCGTGCGACCGCCGACGGCAGGCGAGTACACCTTTGGCTTCTCGCTCGACCCGGATCTGGGCACGAGCGCAGTCGATGATCGGAGCGGCTTCGACCCAGCGTCGGGCATGGTGTACGTGCACGACGGCACGCGGGCAGCGGGGGTCCTGCTGCGCCACGCGTCGGGCGGGAACGCGCTCGCCAGCGCAACGCAGTTCGGCACGGGCCGCTTCGCGCCGGCCTCTGCGGCGCGTGTCAACGAGGCCCAGCGCCGGCGTGGCGTCACGCTCGTCCCGGGGCCGAGTGATGTGCAGTTCCTGATCGCGGCGCCGCCAGCCCGCGGCGTTCAGCAATACCGGCTCGTGATCCTCGAAGCGGACCGCGTCTCCGACCTCATCGCTCTCGCCCGCCGGATTCCGTAGCGGGCCAGGACGGCCGGGACTTCGGCTGGTCGAGGTGCCGGCTGTCCACTCCTGATCCCGCGCACCGGGCACCCGGACAACGCCCACACGCGTCGCCCCGACGCCGCCCGTCCGCAGCCGAGCCCCCTGCCGGGAGGGGGCGGCGTTCTTGCTGGCCCAGGCGATGAGGCATCCACCCCTTCCGCCCCGCGTTGGACCGCAGCATGTTCAGGCGCGCCCGCGACCGCTCAGGTGCGGGATCATGACCGGGGTTGCGGATTCTCTTGCAAACAACCGATGCGTATGCGAACGACGACCGCGATCGTCCTCCTCGCCGCCACCTTCGCGCCCGCTCCGCTGCATGCGTGGGATGAGGTCGGGCACCGGGTGGTGGCGCGGATCGCGTGGGAGTCCATGAGTCCGGCGGCGCGCGCGAAGGCCGTCGCCCTGCTGCTTGCCGCGCCGGAGGACAGCGGGCTGCCCGCTCTGCTCCCGGCGGACGGCCGCCCACTCGACGCGCGGGAGCGCGAGCTGTTCGAGGCCGCCGCGGCTTGGGCGGACTGGATCCGCCACCCCGATCGCCCGGGTCACCGCTACGACCAGCCCACCTGGCACTACGTCAACTTCTACTGGCTCCAGGAGGGCCCTGGCGGCCCCGCCGTGGAGCTGGATCTGCCGCTGACGGGTGAGATCCTCGCGCAGCTCGAGCGTATCGCCGCCACCGTGGCAGACCGGGAAAGGCCCGCCCCCGAGCGCGGGCTCGACGTCGCGTGGCTGCTCCATCTCGTCGGCGACCTCCACCAGCCGCTCCACAGCAGTGCCCGGGTCTCTGCGCGGGACCCGGACGGCGACCGCGGCGGCAACGCGTTCGGCCTGGGCGAGGGCAACAACGTGCACCGCGCCTGGGACGTCGTGCTGCGAGACCGCTTCCCCCAGCAGGACGGCGAGATGCTGGAGGCGTACATCGGTCGCATCGCGACTGCCGTCATGGAGGCGCACCCGCGCGCCGGCTTCGAGGCCGTGCTCGCCCAGACCGCAGACTTCACCGCCTGGGCCCGGGAGGGGCTCGCCACTGCCCAGCGCGCCGCCTACCCCGCCTACCTCGAGCGGGATGCTCCGCCGCCTGCACGATACATGGACGACGTCTACGCCGCTGCCGCGCCCCGGATCGCGCTCGCCGGCTACCGCCTCGCCACGCTGCTCGAGGCGCTGCTCGGCTCCTGATCCGAACGATTCCTCGCCGGCGGAGCGGCGCTCCGCCATGTGACCATCCGGGCCGCACGCGGGGTCTCTTGGGTTGGTGATGGGGCACGATCACCGTGCCCCGTCACGCGGCGAATCGCACCAGGAGAACCGGCAATGAAGACCGTGCAGTCCTGCCTGCTGGCCGCCGCGTTGCTGCTCACCGCTGCGGCGCCGCTCATGGCCCAGCGAGGCGAGCAACGGGCCACAAGCCGTGTTCAGCGCAACCCCATCGAGATCATCCTGGACAACCGGGCGGAGCTCGAGCTGACGGACGACCAGGTGTCGCAGCTCACCGCGATCAACGAGAGACTCGCGGAGGCGAACGGCGACGTCATCGAGGAGATCCGGAAGGTGCGCGGCCAGACCCGGCCTGCCAGCCGGCAGGACGTCGAGCAGTTGATGGAGAAGACGCAGCCGCTGCTCGACAAGATCGAGGAGAACAACCGGAAGGCCCTCGAGGAGGCCGAGGCGTTCCTCACGGACGAGCAGAAGGCGAAGGCCCGGGAGCTGGTCCAGCGGGAGCGCGACCGGATCCGCGAACAGATGCGCCCCCGCGTCATCCGCCGTGGCTGGTGATGACCGGCCAGCCAGCGGTCTCGGTTCTTGCGACCGGGAACGCGCCTCCGCCCCCGGAGGCGAAACCCGCCCTTGCGCGGCCTCGGGGCGGCCCCGGATGTGACCGCCTCGGCTCTCCGGAGGGTCTTCAGGATGTGATCGGGGACGAGGATCTGATCCAACGCGTGCGGGCCGGGGACGCGGCCGCGTTCGATGCGCTGGTGGACCGGTACTACGGCACCTGCCTGCGCTTCGCCTGGCGCAGCCTCGGCCAACGCGATGACGCCGAGGACGCGGTTCAGGAGGCGCTCGTCCGGGCGTATCGCGCGCTGCGGCGGGGTCAATCGCCACGCCAGTTCCGGCCGTGGCTGCTCGGCATCGTCCTCAACCGCTGCCGCTCGCACGCGCGAAGGTCTCGCCGGCGGCGCCTGCTCCTGGAGCGATGGTGGGCGCGGCAGGATCCGGAGGCGTTACGGGTGCAGCCGGCCGATGGTGCGGGGGACGACGGCGACATCGATCCGAAGCTGAAGGCGGCGCTGGCCGCGCTGAGACCGAAGCTGCGCGAGGCGTTCCTCCTGAAGCACGTGGAGCAGCTCCGCTACGAGGAGATGGCAGAGATCACGGGAGCGAGCGTGAGCGCGCTCAAGATGCGAGTGAAGAGAGCTTCCGAGCAGGTGCTGGCCATGTTGACGGAGGATGGAGTATGAGCGAGCTGGACCCGCGGCTCGAGCCGTGGCTCGCAACGCTGCGCAAGGAGCCGTCGGCTCGGCCCGAGGCGCGCGCGCGGCTGGCCGCGGCACTGCGCGAGGAGGACGCGCGCGCCGCGCGTCGGATCCCCTCGCCGCCGGCCGCGCTCGCCGCTGCCATCGCGGTCGTCGCGCTGACCGGTGCGTTCTGGCTCGCGTTCGAGCGGTGGAACACACCGGAGCGAGCCGGAGCAGTCGTGGAGCTGGCGTCAGCGCAGTTCGTGCTGCACGCGCGCGATGCGCGCAGCGTGAGCGTCGTCGGCGACTTCAACGACTGGGATCCCCGGGCCACGCCGCTCACGCGAACGGGAGACGGCGTCTGGTCCGCGGTCGTGCGGCTGCGGCCCGGCACGGTGCGCTACGCGTACCTCGTGGACGGCACGGAATGGCGAGCGGACCCGCACGCCGTGACGTCGCACGAGGAGTTCGGCCGGCCCACATCCATCGCGTACATCGTTCCGCCGGAGGGGCCATGAGCGTGCGGCCAATCATCGGCACCGCATTCGCCTGCGCGTTCGCGCTCGCGTTCGCGCCGCGACACGCGCTCGCGCAGGACGCGCGTCTATACAAGCGGCTCGACCCGCAGACCGCCGCAGCCGTTGCCGCGCTGGTGGACAGCGCGAGCACGATCGGCCTGCCTAGCGAGCCGCTCGTGCAGAAAGCACTCGAGGGGCAGAGCAAGGGGGCGTCGGGCGACGCGATCGTCCGTGCGGTGCGCGCGCTGATCCGCGACCTGTCGACCGCGCGTGATGCGTTGGGCAACGACGTCGGCGTCGATGCGCTCCTCCTCGCCGCAGCGGCGCTGGACGCGGGCGCGACGCCCACCCAGCTCGAACGACTGCGGCCTCACCGGTCGCGCGAGTCGTTCGCCGGCGGACTGGCCGGCCTCGTCTACCTGCTCTCGCGGGGCGTGCCCGCAGAACAGTCCCTCGACCTCATTGCGGCCATGCTGAACGCGCGGCTCTCCGCGGCGGAGTTCGCGTCACTCCAGCGCCTGGTCGAGCGGGACATGATGGCCGGCACGCCGCCCGCGGAAGCGGTCGCCGTTCGGGCCCGCGCGCTGATCCGTCACAACCGGTCCGGCGGCCTCGGCGAGAGGGTGCGGCCATGAGGTACGCTGCCGTTGCCGCCGCGGCCTGCGCGCTCGCCGCGGCGGTTCCACCGCCTCACGCTGCCGCGCAGGGTCGCGTCCCCTCCGGATGGCCGGACGATCCGGGCACTTCGCGCAGCGGCGCGTTCGACCAGCTCCTCGCGCAGGATCCCCGCCTGGTCCTGCGGCCGATGGCGGCGGTGCTCGGCGACGGCACGCACGAGCAACGGTTGAACGTGCGAGCGAGCTGGCCGGCAGCCGACACGGCCCCCGACTTCGCGCTGCACCTGCTCTTCGGCCTCGCTGCGGGCGGCGCCGTCTACACTCGCTCGGGGCTGAGCGTCGACATGGCCCACCGGCTGGGCCCGACTCGGCTCACCGGCAGGGCGACGTTCGCCACCGGGTTCGGGGAAGGGCCGAAACAGGTCGTCTCGTTTGCGCTCGGCAGCGGCTTGCCGGCGACGCGGCTCGAGGTGCGGACCACCTGGCTCCAGGGCGGGTCGATCCGGTCCATCCGCATGCCGGGACAGGATGCGCTGCCGCTGCCCGGCGCCGACGAGGGCTACGACGGCCGCTACACGGATGGCGAGCTCAGCGCCCTTCGCCGGCTCGGCCTGGTTTCCCTGCGGCTCACGGCCGGCCAGCGCTTCGGTGGCGAGACCCGCGGCACGCGGCAGTGGCTGTTCGGCGAGGCCGACATTCCGGTCTGGCGCCAGCTGGGCATCGTGCTCGCCGGCGGCGTGCGGCCCGAGCGCGCGGACCTCGCACAGCCGGCCGGCCGATTCGCGCAGATCGGGTTGCGCATGGACATCCGGTCGAGCCGCAAGGAACCCGATGCCGTCCCGCCGCCGGATGCCCGACCCGCGGCGTCTGCCGTCGTGCCCATCGAGCCGGGCGTCTACCTGGTCCGCCTGCACGTGCCAGGCGCCTACCGAGTGGAGCTCAAGGGCGACGTCACCGATTGGGACGTCATCGCGATGCGCCGATCCGAGCAGGCCCCCGACGTCTGGGAGGCGACGTTCCACAAGCCCGCCGGCGTCTACCACGTCAACATCCGCGTGGACGGCGGGGAGTGGGTCGTGCCACCGGGGCTCCTCGCGGTGCCCGACCGGTTCGGCGGAGCCGTCGGCGTCCTCGACTTCCCATCTATGCAGGAGGTGAACGATGCAGCGTGATCGCGTTCGCGCAGCCGCTACCGGCGCGCTACTGGCGTTCGGCGTCCTGGCTGCCTGTGACACGGGACCGGCCGAGCCGGTGTTCAATGCCTCTGACATCGCAGCCGCGTTCGTTCGTCTCCCGGTCGATGGCGATCCGGGCGAGGGATCCGTTTACGCAGCGTGTCCGGCGGGCGGGGGCATCACCTTCGAGCACGGCACGTCCGTCGAGCAGGATGGCGACCTCACGATCCGCCGGACGCACTGGGTCCGGCGCTTCGAGGACTGCGGCATGAGGCGCAACTCGACGGTCGTCGTCGCCAACGGCGAGGTGAGCTGGACCGGCGAGGCGCACCTCGCGAGCAAAGACGCACAATGGCCACACGGCGTGCTGTACCAGAAGGGGCACCAGGTCGGCACGCTCACGATGGCATACGACGGCTCGCAGGTGCAGGTGTGCGAAATGGACTACGTGGAGGAGAGCCGGCCGGCTGAGGGGTTCTTCTCGTACAAGGGCATCGTGTGCGGCACGCCCGTCAACCGCGAGATTCGCATGCCGCTGTAGCTGACATCCTGAGCGGGGCGAACCCGAACGTCGTCCTCTCCCCGACGACATGCGCGCCGCAGCGTGGCGACACGTTGCGGAGCGCCTTGCTTCAGCGGCCCGGGCCGCGTCTCCACGGTGGCAGGTT
>ERZ777003.5219-NODE-5219-length-9991-cov-5.901469_pt1 | contig 9991 bp, 8 predicted proteins | sample MGYA00374956_ERZ777003 | MGnify/ENA primary metagenome ERZ777003 (study PRJEB29302, sample SAMN06268252) | bioreactor metagenome | isolation source: Joint BioEnergy Institute, California, USA | place: USA:Joint BioEnergy Institute, California, USA | collected... | reverse complement strand
CCGCGTGGACGGCTAGGTTGCCCGACAGCATCGTCTTCACCGCCGCCCGCTTCGGGTTCCTCCTCCTGCTCTGGATATTCGTCTTCGCGGTGGTCGGGGTCGTCCGGCGGGACCTGGGGGCGCGGCCGAGCCGACTGGTGGCGGCGCCGCGTGGGGTGGTCCTGCCAGGGTCGGGACGGCCGGCGCGGGTGCGCAAGGGGCGGACGGCGACTCACCTCGTGGTGACGGAAGGCGATCTGGCGGGCACCAGGGTGAGCTTGGGCGACACCCCTATCACCATCGGGAGGGCCGACGACTCCAATCTCGTCATCACCGACGACTACGCGTCAGCACGCCACGCCCGTCTCGTGCCCCGGGACGGGCAGTGGTATGTCGAGGATCTTGGCTCGACCAACGGCACGTACCTTGACCACATGAAGGTCACTGCTCCGACCCCTGTACCCCTCGGCGTTCCGATTCGCATCGGACGCACCAGCATTGAGCTGAGGCCGTAGATGACCCTGACCATGCGTTACGCGGCGCGCAGCGACCGCGGGCTGATCCGACAGGGCAACCAGGACTCCGTCTACGCCGGGCCCCGGTTGCTCGCGGTGGCCGACGGCATGGGTGGGATGGCGGCGGGCGACGTGGCGAGCAACATCGTGATCGCCGCGCTCGCCCCGTTGGACGAGGATGTGCCGAGCAACGCGCCGCTGGACGCCCTGCGCCAGGCGGTGGAGACGGCGAACCAGCAGATTCGGGCCGCCATCGAGGCGAACCCGGAGATGGAGGGGATGGGCACCACCCTCACCGGGATGCTGTTCGGCGGCAACAAGATCGGGTTGGTCCACATCGGCGACTCCCGGGCGTACCTGCTGCGCGACGGTGAGTTGACCCAGATCACGCGCGACGACACGTACGTCCAGCTGCTGGTCGACGAAGGGCGCATCACCGAGGTCGAGGCCAACACCCACCCGCAGAAGTCGTTGCTCATGCGGGCCCTCGACGGGCGCGACACCGAGGCCGAGTACTCGCTGCGGCAGGTCATGCCGGGCGACCGGTACCTGCTGTGCAGCGACGGCCTGTCAGGTGTGGTCAGCGACGAGACGATCGCGGAGACGTTGCGCGAGTACGCCGACCCGCACCAGTGCGCCGACCGGCTGGTCCAGCTCGCCCTGCGGGCCGGCGGCCCGGACAACATCACGGTCATCGTCGCCGACTTCACCGACGAGGACATCGTGGAAGAGGCGCCGGTCGTCGCCGGCGCGGCCGCCAACGACCGGGGCCTGATCACGACCGCGGATGTCTCGACGCCCGCGGGGCGGGCGTCGGCCCTGACCCGGTCGGCCGAGGCGGTGCCCGTGCCGGACGAGGACCCGGAGGAGCCGGTGCGGCGGCACCCCGTCCGGACCGCGCTGCTGTCGCTGCTGTTCCTCGCCGTGTTGGCCGGTGGGCTGTGGGGTGGCTGGCGGTACACCCAGACGAAGTACTACGTGGGAGTGACCGAGGACGGGCACATCGCGGTCTTCCAGGGCATCCCCGGGGAGGTCGCCGGGTTCCAGCTGTCGCAGGTGGTGCACCTGTCCGACGTCACCATCGACAGCCTGACCCCGGCCTCGCAGGACACGGTGCGAGCCACGATCACCAAGGACAGTCGGAGTGAGGCGATGGCGGCGCTCAACGCGTTGCTGGACCCTCGGGCTCGGAACGTGATCCCGGAGTGCCGGACCGTCACCATCTACCCGTCGCCGTCCGCCACCGAGGAATCATCGCCCGCCGAGACACCCGACGCCCCGCCGGCCGATCCGGCCGCGTCGGACCAGCAGGTCGCGGCGCCGGAGGCGACCGAGCCGTCGCCGACCCCCTCCGCGGAGTCGACGCCGACCCCTCGACCGTCGATCGTCACCACGAGCCCGACGCCGTGCCGACCGACCCGTGGCTGAGACCGTACGCCCCGGTGACGTGATGGCCGAGCCGGTGACGAGCCGGCTCGGATCGACCAGCGCACCCACTGCCACCGAAGGATGACCGCCCCGTGACCGTCGCCGTCGCCGCTGTGCCCAGCCCGACCGCCCCCGTCCGGCGGCCCCGTCGGGGTACCGAACTCGGCCTGCTGATCCTGGCGATGCTCGTCGTGCTGGTCTACTCGGCGGCGGTCCAGGCCGGGCTGATGGAGCGGATCACGTCGACGTTCTGGCAGCCGGTGGCCGTGGTCTTCGGCATCTTCCTCAGCGTGCACATCGCGGTGCGTTTCCTCGCGCCGCACGCGGATCCGGTCCTGCTCCCCACCGTCGCGCTCATCAACGGGCTGGGGGTGGCGTTCCTCCGTCGACTGGACCTGGCCGCGACGCCGGTCGACATGCGCGAGCACTTGTCGATCTTCTCCGGCATGGCGATCCGGCAGATCCAGTGGACGGCGGCGGCCGCCGTGGGGGCGGTGCTGCTGCTGGCGTTGATCCGGGACCATCGGCTGCTGTCCCGGTACGCCTACACGCTCGGGCTGGTCGGCATCATCCTGGTGGCGCTCCCGGCCCTGCTGCCGGCGCGCTTCTCGGAGATCAACGGCGCGAAGCTGTGGATCCTGATCGGCGGGTTCTCGATCCAGCCCGGTGAGTTCGCCAAGCTGGCGCTGCTGTCGTTCTTCGCCTACTACCTCGTGACCAAACGCGAGGTGCTGTCGCTGGCCAGCCGACGGCTCCTCGGCATCGACTTTCCCCGTCCGCGCGACCTGGGTCCGGTGCTGGTCATCTGGGGCCTGTCGCTGCTGATCCTCGTCTTCGAGAAGGACCTCGGCACCTCGCTCATGTTCTTCGGCATGTTCGTGGTGACCGTGTACATCGCCACCGAGCGGGCGAGCTGGCTGATCATCGGCCTGCTCCTGTTCTTCGGGGGCGCCACGGTCGCGTGGGCCCTGGGCGAGGTCATCGGCGGGCCGTTCGCCAACTTCGCCAACCGGGTCGAGGTGTGGCGGGAGCCGTTCGCCGACGCCGACGACGCCGGGCTGCAGCTCACGCAGTCCCTGCTGGGTCTGGGGACGGCGGGTCTGTTCGGCGCGGGTCCCGGCCACGGGCTGCCGTACGTGCCCCAGCTGGACCGGTTCGTGATCCCGCTGGTGCACAGCGACTTCGTGTTCGCCGGCATCGGCGAGGAGATCGGCCTGTTCGGGTTGACCGGGTTGCTGGTGTGCTACCTGCTCATCGTCAACCGCGGTCTGCGCATCGGGATCATGGTGCGTGACTCGTTCGGCAAGCTGCTCGCCGGCGGCCTGTCGTTCACGTTGGGGTTGCAGGTCTTCGTCATCGTCGGTGGGGTGACCGGCCTCATTCCGCTCACCGGGCAGACGACCCCGTTCATGTCGGCCGGGGGATCCTCGTTGGTGGCGAACTGGCTGCTGGTGGCCCTGCTCATGCGCATTTCGGACGCGGCCCGGCGTCCGGCCACCCTCACCATCGGGGGGTCGGTGCCGCCGCCCCCGGCGGCGAGCCGGCTGCATGAGGCACCCACGGAGGTGATTCCGTGAACGCGCCTTTGCGCAAGGCCGGTCTGGTGATGATCCTCCTGTTCGGGCTGCTCTTCGCCCAGCTCAACTGGATCACGGTCGTCAAGGCCGACGAGTACCGCAACGACACCCGGCACAACAGCTTCCGGCTGCTCCAGCAGGACTACGAGCGCCAGCGGGGGAACATCGTCGTCGACGGTCAGGCCGTGGCGCTCAGCACGGCCACCACCGACACGTTCCGCTACCTGCGGGGGTACCCGTACGGCGGGCTGTACGCCCATACGGTGGGCTACCGCCCCGTCTACGGCGAGGTGACCGGGATCGAGGCGATCGAGAACGACATCCTCAACGGCAGCGCCAGCGTCTTCACCGCCGATCGCCTGCTGGAGATGATCACCGGCAAGAAGTCCAACGGCGGTAACGTCCTGCTCACTCTGAGCCATTCGGTGCAGGAGACGGCCTACAACGCCCTGATCAACAACCGGACGAGCAGCAAGACCGGGGCCGTGGTCGCGCTTGATCCGGCTACGGGCGCGGTGCTGGCGATGGTCTCCACGCCGACCTTCGACCCGAACCCCTTGGTCGCGCACGACTTCGACACCGCGACCGCCGAGTACGACCGACTGCTCGCCGATCCCGGTCGCCCGCTGCTCAACCGGGCGGTGTCGGAGCGCTTCCCGCCGGGGTCGACGTTCAAGGTCATCGTGTCCGCGGCGGCCCTCCAGCAGGGCCTCACCCCGGACAGCGTGGTGCCCGGTGGGGAAAGCTACACGGCCCCGCAGACCACTGTGCCGATCCAGAACGCCCCCGGGGTGGTCTGTCCGGACGAAATTACGCTGCTCGATGCGTTGCGGGTCTCCTGCAACACCGCGTTCGCCCGGTACGGCGTCGAGCACCTCGGCACCGAGACGCTCAAGCGGGTGGCCCGCGACTTCGGGTTCGAGACGACGCCGACGTTCGACCGGGACGACGACAACCGCTTGGCGGTGGCGGTCAGCGAGACCGGGCCGATGGCCGGGCCGGACGGCAGCCCTGATCCGGCGGCGCTCGCCCAGTCCTGCATCGGCCAGCGGGACGTGGCCATGACCCCGCTGCAGGGCGCCCTCATCGCGGCGACCATCGCCAACGACGGGGTGCAGATGCGCCCCTACCTCATCGACACCATCCAGGACGCGAACCTGGTTCCGATCTGGCGGGCCACGCCGTCCAGCCTGCGGCGACCGGTGACCTCGGCGGTCGCCGGACAGCTGCGCGAGATGATGAACGCCGTCGTCCGCAACGGGACGGGCACAAATGCCCGAATCGACGGGTTTGAGGTAGGCGGCAAGACCGGGACGGCGCAGAATGGGGATGCGCCGGACCACGGGTGGTTCATCGGGTACGCGCGGACGACGAGCGGTCAGCCGGTGGTGGCGGTCGCGGTACTGATCCAGAACGCGGGGCCGCAGGGCAGTTCCGAAGCCACGGCGATCGCGGGGCAGGTCATGCGAGCGGCGATCGCGGCCAAGGGACTAGGTTGACGGACGGGGCGTTGCCGTGGGCGGGACGAACGTGATGGGGTCGAGATGATCAGCCCGGGGACAGTGCTGGGCCAGCGCTACCGTCTGGACGAGCGCATCGCCAGCGGGGGGATGGGTGACGTCTGGCGGGGCGTTGACGACGTGCTCGGCCGCACGGTCGCGGTGAAGCTGCTGCTTCCGTCGCTCCTGCAGGAGCCGGGTTTCACCGAGCGGTTCCGCGGCGAGGCCCGCACGATGGCCACGATCAACCACCCCGGCGTGGTCGAGGTCTACGACTACGGCAGCGACAGCGACCTCGGGGCGTACCTGGTCATGGAGTACATCCACGGGGAGGCCCTGTCCCGGACGCTCAGTCGCGTCGGCCGTTTGACCGCGGGCCGCACGATGGCGCTCGTGGCCCAGGCTGCCGAGGCGCTGCACGCCGCGCACCAGGCCGGAGTGGTGCACCGGGACGTCAAGCCGGGCAACCTGCTCGTCCGCCCGGACGGGACGTTGGTCCTGACCGACTTCGGCATCGCGCGCCAGGCGGGTGCCGCCCAGCTCACCGCCGACGGCTCGGTCCTCGGCACCGCGTCGTACATCTCGCCCGAGCAGGCGATGGGCGAGAAGGCGACGCCGCTCTCGGACATCTACGCGCTGGGTGTGGTCGCCTACCAGTGCCTGTCCGGTTACCGACCGTTCGAGGGCGACAACCCGCTCGAGATCGCCATGCGCCATGTGCGGGAGCAGCCACCCCCGATGCCGCCCGACGTGCCGGCCAGCGCCCGGGCGGTGGTGGAGCGGGCGATGCAGAAGCGGCCGCAGGACCGGTACCCTAATGCGGCCGTGTTCGCCCGGGAGGCTCGGCGGGTGGCCGCCGAGCTCGGCACGAGCGCCCCGCGACCCACGGTGACGGTCGGCACGGTGGGGCGGCCGGCGGTCGCCTCGGCCCCCGCGCCGACCACTCGGATGATGCCGACGCCGGGGGGCGGGATCACCGGCCACACCGGTGACGGTCAGACCCAGCGCCGTCCCAACGGGCCGAGCGCGGGCACGCTGGTGGCGCTCATCGTCGCGGTTGTGGTGGTGGCCGTGTGCATTGGGGCAGCCATCGCGCTCATCCAGCAACGGACGACACCGCAGTCACTCCCGTTGGGGGGAACGGCGGCTACCGTACCAGGCGTCCTCTTTAGCGACGGTGGCACGGACAGCGGAGGGCAAGGCGCACGATGACACAGGCCCGCCTCCTTGGGGGGAGGTATCAGGTCGGCGAGCTGCTGGGCTACGGCGGCATGGCCGAGGTCCATCGCGGCCGTGACCTCCGCCTCGGGCGCGACGTCGCGATCAAGATGCTGCGGACCGATCTGGCCCGCGATGACACGTTCCAACTGCGGTTCCGGCGTGAAGCCCAGAACGCCGCCTCGCTGAACCACCCCGCGATCGTCGCGGTCTACGACACCGGTGAGGAGCGGGGATCGAGCGGCGAGTCCCTCCCGTACATCGTCATGGAGTACGTGAACGGCCGCACGCTCAAGGAGATCCTCGCGGTCGAGGGACGGTTGCCGGTCCGGCGGGCCTTGGAGATCACCGCGGAGATCTGCTCGGCGCTGGAGTTCAGCCACCGGCACGGCATCATCCACCGGGACATCAAGCCGGGCAACGTGATGCTGACCCAGACCGGCCAGATCAAGGTCATGGACTTCGGCATCGCCCGGGCGCTGGCGGCCAGCGGTTCGACCATGACCCAGACCTCCGCGGTCATCGGCACGGCCCAGTATCTGTCGCCCGAGCAGGCCCGTGGCGAGGCGGTCGACGCCCGCAGTGACGTGTACGCCACCGGCTGCGTGCTCTACGAGCTGCTGTGCGGGCAGCCACCGTTCGTGGGGGACAGCCCGGTCAGCGTGGCCTACCAGCACGTGCGGGAGGACGCTCGTCCCCCGAGCCTGCTCAACCGTGAGGTGACGCCCGCGGTCGACGCGGTGGTGCTCAAGGCCCTGGCCAAGAACCCGCTCAACCGCTACCAGAGCGCGGCCGAGATGCGGGCCGACCTGCTGCGCGCCGCGGCGGGCCGCCCCGTGCACGCCGAGCCGGTCCTCATCAACCACCCGCCCGGCGCGACGACTCGGCCGATGCGGCCGGCTCCGGGGGCCCGGCCCCTGTCGAGCCGCCCCGAGCATCGTCGGCGACGGGCCAACCCCTGGGCGGTCGCGGGCCTGTCCGGGCTGGCCGTCGTGGCGGTGATCGCCCTGGTCGTCGGCCTGGTCATGTCCCGAAACCGGACGGTCGAGGTACCGAATCTCGTGGGCCTGACCAAGGACGTCGCCGAGTCCCGGGTGCTCAGCGCCGGGCTGCGGGCCAATCTTGAGCCGCAGACCGACCCGAACTGCACCCTGAACCAGATCATCCGGCAGGACCCGGCGCAGGGCGCGTCGGTCCCCCGGAACTCGACCGTCCGCCTCACCTGGTGTGCCGGCCGGGGCATGGTCGACGTTCCGCGGGTCATCGGTCTGCCCAGGGATGTGGCCGAGCAGCTGCTGACCGAGCGCAACCTGAAGCCGGTGATTCGCGAGGTGGACAGCTCCAAGGATCGGGGCGTCGTCGTCGGTGTCACACCAGCCGAGGGCTCGAACGTCGCCGAGGGTACCGAGGTCACGCTGGAGATCTCGAAGGGCAACTACGAGATCGTGCCCACCGTGATCGGGATGAGCCAGGAGGCTGCGGAGGCCGTCCTGCGGAACCGTGGGTTCATCCCGCAGGCCGTCCCGCGGCCGGTCGATTCGCCCGACCTGCACGGCAAGGTGATCGACCAGAGCCCGAAGGGCGACACGGAGGCGAACCCCGAGTTCGTGGTCAACATCTTCATCGGCCAGTTCACGGCGCCGACGCCGACGACCACCACCACGGCGCCCGCGACGGCGACGCCGACCGCCACGGAGTCCCCGTCGCCGGACGGCTGAGGGCCCTGAGGGAACCCGGACACGCCGACTCGGCCCGACCCGGGGACGACCGGGACTTCCGTCGGACCGGAGGCGGGCCGGCGGCGGCCGCCGGGGTAGTCCGCGGCCCGGACGTGGTCGTGCCCGAGACGACGCGGTGCGGCGACCGGCGGCGACGACGGTGACTCGGGCCGGCTGGGCTGGCTCGGGCCGAGCCGGGTCAGGGAACGACGGCTCAGGCGAAGGCGGCGACCCGACGCGCCTCGACCTCGGCGGCCAGCGCCGGGGCCCGCTCGAGCGCGGTGGGGTGACCCAGCGAGTCCAGCCAGTTGGCCAGCATCAGGTGCCCGCCCTGGGTGAGGACCGACTCGGGGTGGAACTGGACGCCCTCCAGTGGCAGGGTCCGATGCCGCATGGCCATGACCACCCCGGAGTCCACCGTGCGGCCGGTGACCTCGATCTCGTCCGGCAGCGTGGACTCCACGACGGCGAGCGAGTGGTACCGGGTTGCCGTGAACGGGTCGGGCAGCCCGCGCAGGATGCCCGCCCCGTTGTGCGTCACCAGCGATGTCTTGCCGTGCAGGAGCTCCGGCGCCCGGGCCACGGTGGCGCCGAACGCCTCGCCGATCGCCTGATGCCCGAGGCACACGCCGAGCATCGGGATCGCGTCGCCGTACTCCTTGATCAGCGAGGGCATGATGCCCGCGCGCGACGGCGCGCCGGGTCCGGGTGACAGGAGGATGCCGTCCGGTCGGAGTCGGCCCACCTCGGCCAGGTCGATCTCGTCGTTGCGGTAGACCTCGCACGTCACGTCGAGCTGGCCCAGGTACTGCACCAGGTTGTAGACGAACGAGTCGTAGTTGTCGATGACCAGTACGCGCATCGCGGCGGTTCCATCCTCACGGTGGGCCGACCTGCACGTCGTCGAACGGCAGGAGGGAGTGAACGGTGGGAAATACCCAGACCCACAGTATGGCCCCTGCCGCGACCGCCAGGACGACCGAGCCGATGATCTTGCCCGGTAGCCCGAACGGCAGTCGGCGCCAGATCCACCCGTACATGAGCCTCCCTATCCTTCGGGAGCTTTACAACCCCTCGAGCTCGGCCGGACGCCCGGCCGAGCTGGCCTGGGTGCGCTCCAGCGTCGCGTGGACGATCAGTCGCTCGTAGTTGCTCCACCGTGGGTGGCAGGTGGTGATCGTGAGGTTGGCCTCGGTCGGCTCCACGCCCGGCTGGTTCGGGACGGGCGCCACCACCTCGAGCGCGGTCGGCGGGACGACTCGCGACTGGGTGACCCGGTAGATGTACCACCGCGATCGGGTCTCGACGACCACGACGTCACCCGGCTGCACCCGGTCGAGGTCCCAGAACATCGCGGGCGTGCGGTGCCCAGCCACCGAGAAGTTGCCGATCTGGCCGGGCATCGCCGTGCCCGGATAGTGGCCCGGCGCGTACTCGATGTGCTGGGGGTCGACGCCCTCGACCACCACCCAGGAGTTGCGTAGCCGGGGCAGGTACAGGCGACCGATGGCGTCGCCCGGCGAGACGGACAGGGGTTCGGGGTCTGGCTCGGCCGAGGCGTCCGCCGACTCGGTCGGCGCGACCTCCGGTTCCTGGGCCCACTGCTGCTCCAGCTGGGCGTCGAGCGCCCGCTGGTGGTCGGCGACGATCGCGGCCCGGCCCCAGATTTCGTAGGCGGCGAAGAGCGCGACGATCAGTCCGAGGGTGATCATCAACTCGCCGCTGACGCGCAGCAGGGCGCGCACCGCCCGTCCCCAACCCGGCCCAGCCGATTCGGGCCGGGGCCCGAGCTGGGAGGACTTGAGGGATATGGTCGTGTTTGTCGGGTTTCCCCGGGGTGCCGCGTGCCCCCGCTCACCCCCTGCCACCGGCTCCCCCCCTGTGGATTGCCGAAGGTTGAACTACGCTTGCCTGGACCCTATGTGCCGGTCGCGGGGCGATCCGGCGGCTATGTGGTCGTTGTCCCCTGTCAGGAGTAGCCGTGCCGAAGTCATCTGTGCGGAAGAAGAAGATCTACACGCCACCCCCGGAGCTGCGCCCGCAGGTGGCGGCCGCCA
>ERZ777003.5215-NODE-5215-length-9995-cov-6.006942_pt1 | contig 9995 bp, 9 predicted proteins | sample MGYA00374956_ERZ777003 | MGnify/ENA primary metagenome ERZ777003 (study PRJEB29302, sample SAMN06268252) | bioreactor metagenome | isolation source: Joint BioEnergy Institute, California, USA | place: USA:Joint BioEnergy Institute, California, USA | collected... | reverse complement strand
ATCGTGGTCTCCAACCCGCTGCCGCCCGACGTGCAGCTCGACCCGACGGTGCACGACTCGGTGCTCGCCGGCGGTCTGTCCGAAGTAGAGCGTCTGGGGATCACCGGCAAGGCGGTGACGCCGTACCTGCTGGCCCACTTCCACGAGGCCACCGGCGGCGCGAGCCTCGAGGTCAACGTCGAGGTGATCCTGCGCAATGCCGCACTGGCGGCCCAGATCGCGGTCGCGCACGCCCGGGGTTAGGCCGCGATGAGCGGCCGGATCCTGGTCGTCGGGGACATCATCACCGACATCGTCGCCGTCCACTCTGGAGTCATCGTCCCCGACTCGGACACGCAGGCCCGGATCACCACGACCGGCGGTGGCTCGGGCGCGAACACGGCCGCCTGGCTGGCCCACCTCGGCGTGGCCGTGGACTTGCTGGGTGCGGTGGGGGTCGACCCCGCCGGCGAGGAGCGCATCGCCGAACTGACCGAGGCGGGCGTGGGGTGTGGGTATGTGGTCTGGAGCCGTACCTCCCCCACCGGCACGATCATCGTGCTCACCGACGGCCAGCACCGCACCTTTCTGACCGACCGGGGCGCCAACCGGGAGCTGGAACCCTCCGACGTGGACGATGCGCTGGAGGCGCTGCCCGACGTCGCGCACGTGCACCTGTCCGGCTACACGCTGCTGGACGAGGCCAGCCGACCCGCCGGCCTGCGCGCCCTGACCGCAGCAGCCGAGCGCGGCCTCACGACGAGTGTGGACGCCGCCTCGGCCGAGCCGCTGCGTCAGGCCGGGCCGGACCGTTTCCTCGACTGGACCCGGGGCGTCGACCTCCTGCTGGCCAATGTGGACGAGGCCCGGGTGCTGATCGGGTTGGCGGGAGACGGCGACGCGATGGAAGACTCGTCGGGTGCTCAGGCGGGCGCCCGGCCCGGGCCGCGCCGGGCGCTCCTCGACGACTCGCCGGAGGCGATCGCCCGGGCCCTCGCTCACGCCCTCGCCGGCGCTGCCGGCCCGACCGGCGCCGCCGGCGGTCGCCGCGACGACGGTGTGGACCGGCGCGAGGCGGCCGGCGCCGGTGAGGCCACGGCGGGGCCCGTTGACCGGTCGGCCGGTGACCAGGCCGCCGGTCAAGGCCCGGACGACAGCGACCGGTCCGAGGGAAAGCGAGGACCGGAGGTGGTGGTCAAGCTCGGTCCGGGCGGCGCGGTGTGGGCCCGGGGTGACGAGGTCCGGTCGGTACCGGCGGTGGCGGCGACGGTGGTCGACACCACCGGCGCCGGGGACGCCTTCGCCGCCGGGTTGTTGGCCGCCCGCCGGGCCGGCGCGGACGTCGATGCCGCGCTGGCGGAGGCCGTACGCCTCGGTGCCGTCGCGGTCGGTCTGGTCGGCGGCCGGCCCCCGATACCAGGAAGGAGTCCTTCCTGACGCCCGCATGGGCCCAGCACCCAGGAAGGACTCCGTCCTGACGCTCTCAGAGTTCAGCCAGCCGGGAAGGCATCCTTCCTGACGCCCGGGCAGGCAGTCACGCCCTCCTGGACAGCCCGCCGTTGAGCAAGGACGCCCTCCCGACACCCTGATGTCAGAAAGGGCGCCTTCCTGACGCGCCGGAGATTCCGAATGCTCTGCAGGCGCTGAAGATCCCGAACGATTCGGAGGTGCTGGAGATCCAGAACGATTCGGAGGCGCTGGTCACATCCAGGAAGGACGCCTTCCTAACGTCGGGCGCCCGGGACGAAGACCGGACCGACGAGTCGGGCCGGATCGACCGCGGCGCGGGTTACGTGGGCGGTGGGCCGGGCCGAGTGGCAGGATCGGGGGCGTGGCACGGAAAGGGCGACCCGACCCGGTCCTGATCACGGATGCGCCCGAGGATCCGGAGAAGGAGCTGCGCCGGCGAGAGGTTCGCTACGTAGTGATGATGATGATCCGAGCGGCCTGCCTGCTCGGAGCGGCCGTGATCGTGGCCCAGCGACCCTGGCTGTGGCAGCTCTGGGCGCCGCTGTGCGTGGCCGGGGCGGTGCTCATCCCGTGGCTCGCGGTGATCATCGCCAACGATCGGCCGCCGAAGAAGCGCCGGCCGGCCTCCCCGGCCCCCGCCGTGCCGGTCCAACCGGCCCTGGAACGCCGCGAATACAAGATCATCGACGCCGAGGAGTAGGCCCGGCTGACGGCGTGCCTCGTCCGCCGCGCCGCCGCCGAGGCACGCCAGGAGTCCGTTCCGACCCATCCCGATGTCAGGAGGGCGTCCTTCCTGACACTCCAGCCCCACGGCGACTCCAACTCGCCGCGACGCCCACCGCGACTCCGGCTCGCCGCGACGCCCACCGCGACTCCGGTTCGCCGCGACGCCCACGGCGACTCCGGCTCGCCGCGCCTCGGAATGACCGCGGTTCAGGACGCCCGCGCGGCCGCCTTCATGGCTTGCTTGTACTGCCGGACCTTCGCGAGCGACTCGGCGTCGGTGATGTCCGCGACCGAGCGCGTCACTCCCTCCTCGCCGTAGATCCCAGCCGCCTCGCGCCAGCCCTTGGGCCGCACACCGAACTGCTTGCCGAGCAGGGCGACGAAGATCTGGGCCTTCTGCTGGCCGAACCCGGGCAGCTCACTCACCCTGCGCAGCAGTTCGTCCCCGGTCTTCACCCCGGTCCACAGCGCCGCCGCGTCGCCGCCGTAGCGGTCGACCAGCACCTGGCAGGCCTCCTGCACCCGGCGGGCGTTGGCCCGCGGAAACCGGTGCAGGGCCGGCGGTCGGGCGAAGATCTCCTCGAACTCGGCGGGGTCGTAGGCCGCGATGACGTGGGCGTCGAGGTCGCGGCCCAGACGCTGCTGCAACACGTACGGCGACGAGAAGGCCTTCTCCATGGGTATCTGCTGATCCAAGATCATGCCGATCAGCAGCGCCAACGGGTTGTCGTACAGGAGCTTGGTGGCCTCCGGCTCGATCGGAAGCGCGAGTGGCACGCGAGGTCTCCCATCACGAAGCTGGGCCCATCCGACGCCGGTTGGGCGTCACGAGCACCAGGTCCACCTGACCATCGTCACCCTAGCGCGGACACCCCGCCGCGGCTGGGTCGCCACTGCGTCGCTCCGGCCGGTCGGGACCTGCCCAGAAAGCAGTCAAACGATCTTGGCCAGACCCTTGACCTCCATCTGAGCGTCGTTCGGGTCACCAGGTGCGCTTCGCTCAGGACACGCCCAGCGCCCCGACCCGCCCAGAACTCACGCCTCGGGCCCCGTCCCGCCCGGCCGGCACACCGGGCGCCGGTGACCGGCGCGAAACGCCGGGCCCGCTGGTCAGGAGCGGCGGTGGCGGGGGTGCCTACAGTGGTCTGCGGGAGGTCGACATGACGAGCATCGTGGTCTGCGCCCACGACTGGGCCCGCGAAACGGGGAGCAAGGGGCCGATCAACGTAACCCTCACCTGCCGCAACTGCGGGGCGACCTCCGTGTCCCGGAGCAAGGCCAAGGGCCGTACGGTCACCACGTCGCTCGATCTGTATCCCCAGCGCGGCGCCACTATGCTCGACCCCCACCTCTACGAGTTCTTCATCCGTCAGTGGGAGGCCGAGATCAGCGGCCTCACCCAGGCCGGCTACACGGTGCTGCGACGCTCGCCCGTGGTGCACGCGCGGTCCCGCGAGGAGCAGAAAAGGCGTCGCGGGGATGCGGGGCAGTCGCGCTTCGTCACCGGGCGCGACCTGGTGCTCGGCGCCGCGATCGTCCTGCTCGGCGGGGTCACCATGCTGGTGGCGGGCCTGCACTTCGACATCGGCTGGCTCGCGACGGCCGGCGGTGTCTCGCTCGGCATCCTCGTGATCCTCGTCCTGCTGGTGGTCGCGCTGTCCTCGTGACGGCCCCGGTCCGGTGACCGCGCGGCGTCACTGGCTCCGGAGCGACCGTGCGCCTCGGTCCGACCCGCGCCCAGGAGCGCCGGGCGGTGGGGCTGGAGCCGCCCGGTCGGGCTGACGCCGCTTCGACCCACCTGGGCCGACGTTCAGCGGCGACGCCGCGTCCGAGCGGCGCCCCACTCAGGCCGCGGTCGGCACGGTGCCGTCGGGCAGCAGGGCCCGCGCCATCGCGGTGAGCGTGGCCGCGCCGTCGCCCTCGTGGTACAGCGACGGCGGGCCAGCCAGGAACAGCGCCACCGTATAGCGGTCGTTATCGACATATCCCGTCGAATGCATGCGTGTGAGCCCTTCCAGGCAGCACATCCAGCCCTGCTTGACGCGCCAGCTCCGGGCGGCCGACGGGATCCCGAAGTGCTGGTAGAAGCCGTCGGCTCCGTACGGCTCGGTCTGGGCCATCGCGTCCATGAGCCAGGGCCCCACGACCGGATCAGCGGCGACGGCGGCGTAGAAGGTCACGATGGACCGGGGCGTGATGCGGGTCAGACCCCACCAGCCCGGTCGGTCGGCCGGGGCGAGGCCGGAGACGCCGTAGTAGTTGGTGATCCACGGGATGAGGCTCTCGGCCCCGACGATGCCGTAGAGCCGGTTCGTCGCCTCGTCATCGGAGAGGGTGATCATCCGCCACATGAGCTCGCGGATGGTGGGGTCATCGGCGCGCTTCTCAGCGAGCAGGCGGGTCGCGATGAACACCTTCATCACCGACGCCGAGGCGTACGGCTCGTCGATGTCCCCGGCGCTGTACAGGGCTCCCGTCTGCCGGTCGAACAGGGCCACGGCGGTGTGCGCGCCGCGGGCCGCCCCGACGGCCTGGGCGTCGGCCACGGCCTGGGCGGTGACCGTGTCCGTCGCCGGGGCCGCGAACGCCACGCTCGGAGCGCTGGACGTCCGGGTGGCGGGAGCGACCGTATCGGCGTGTCGCGGCTCCTCCGAACAAGCACTCGTCATCAATATACATATAACAATTGCTAAGAGTCGGCCTGGTCGCATGGCATCACACTCCGTTCCCCGTGGTTCCGCTCAACGCGGTGTTCCGCGCGGTTCCGCTCAAGGCGGATTCCCGTGGCTCCGCTCAGGAGGGGTCGGCGGACACTGGAACGACAAGCCGCGATGCCGAAAAAGTTGCCGGTGAGAACTAGGCGACAGCAGGCAACATCAGCGCCGCACGGCCCGTCTTTGGGGAGGCGGCCTGGCCGGCGCAGCCGGCGAAGGCCGCACCGCCGACGTCCGCCCGCGGGCGCCGACCGACTGGTCACGGACCGGCGCGGCCCCCGACCGTTGGCGTCCGGGGCGGCCGGGCACCCCACCCGCTACCGACGAATGCGGGACTCGCAGCGCCGGCGCAGCTCGGCCAGCTCGGTGTCGAGGATCGCGATGGAGTCCAGACGCACCGCGGCGTCGGTCAGGTAGGTCCAGAACGATGGCCGGTCCGGCCACCGCTGCGCGCCGACCTCTTCCAGGCAGAACAGCGCCTCCCGCAGCTTGCCGGTCCGCAGCAGGCGGGACATCTGGTTGGCGAACCCGCTGGGCACGTGCTCGACCGCCCCCATGGCGGCCCGCAGGGCCATGGCGATCGCGGCCTCCTCCGCCGTCAGCTCGACCTCCCGGTCGAAGTAGCCGTACAGCTCGAGCAGCCCGCCCGCTCGCTCGGCCGATCCGTGGCCCACGTACGTCCAGATCTCGTCGAAGCTCGCCATCCGCTCCTCGGCGGCTTCCCACGGGGTGCCGTTGGCGACGCAGACGGCGATCGCGGCCAGGCGTCGCTCGGTGCCGAGCTCGACGAGGTCGCAGAACACCTGCTCAGGCCGGCGTCCCTGGCCCAGCCGCCCGACCGCGAACGCGACGAGCGGACCCATGGTTCCCGGATCGACGGACCGACGCGCCGTGTCCGGCCCGGGCCGGTGACCGTCCCGGTCCTCCCCGGACGGCCCCCGGGCCTCCGTCCGACTGGATTCCGCCCGACTGGCGTCCGGCGTCGCCTGAGCCGCACCGCCAGGGCTGGGACTCGCCGATGACCCGGAGGGTGACCGAGAGAACCAGGGATTCGTGTTCATCGAGGATCGAGGGATATTCTCCCCCGGCCCGTCGGGGAAACGCGAAGAACCCTTACGGTGTCGCGGCGACCGCCCGACCGCCCCGGACCCGCGCCCCCGCGCGGCTCGCCCACGCTCACGACGCGGCCGGTGCCCTGGTCGGGCTCCCCGGGCACGGACGTCCGCGCACCCCGAGGCATCCGCGCGCCCCGAGGCTTCCGCGCGGCCCGGGACCGCCCACCCGCCCCGGACCGACCGGGTGGCGCCGGGCCCCGGCGCGTCGGCCCGCGCGGCAACGGTCGGGTCGGGCGCCCCGGACGCAGGGTCGACCGGGGTGGGTGCGGCACCGGCCCGGGCCGGCGGCAGGATGGGGACGTGAACCCACTGCTGCCGCCCAACGACCTGCTCCGCCTGCGTGAGGCGCTCGAGGCCGCCGACTACACCAGTGCCGGGATCGCGGCCCGGATCGGACCGGAGGCGGTGACGGCGGTCAAGCGGGGCGACCTGCGCGGGCTGCTGCGGGCCACCAACCCGCTGGACCCGCGCGACCGCGACCCGCTGGCCACGCTGATCCGGTTGTTCCTGGCCGGGACCACGGAACCGGCTGAGGCGGTAACCCGTGCCCTCGCCCCGCTGCCGTTGGAAGCCGCGGTCAGGGGCGGCCTGGTGGAGGCGTACGGTGACGGGCTCCACGCCGCCGTCGACCTCGACGTGTACACCGCCCACACCGGACGGGACTACTGGATACTGTCCGATTTGGACACTGACACCCGTCCTGGCCCGCTGCGGGCCGATCACGTGCTCGGCGTCGGGAACGCGGCCACGACGCTGGCGCAGGCCACGGTCCGTCACCCCGTCGGGTCGGCGCTGGACATCGGAACGGGCTGCGGTGTGCAGGCACTGGAGCTGTCCGGGCACGCCAAGACAGTCACAGTCACCGATGTGTCGGAGCGGGCCCTCCGGTTCGCCGCGACCACCGCTGTCCTCAATGGACTGTCCTGGGAGTTCCTGGCTGGCGATCTGGTCGCTCCGGTGGCCGGGCGGCGGTTCGACCTCGTGGTGAGCAACCCACCGTTCGTCATCGGGCCGGGGACGACCCGCTACACCTATCGGGACTCAGGCCGGGCTGGCGACGCGGTCTGCGCGGAGCTGGCCGCGGCGGCGGGTCGGTTGCTCACCGAAGGCGGCACCATGCAGTTTCTCGCCAACTGGGTGCACGTCCGGGGCGAGGACTGGACGGAGCGGGTGGCCAGCTGGGTGGCCGGCACCGGCTGCGATGCCTGGATCGTGCAGCGCGAGCTGTCCGATCCGATCGAGTACGTCGACCTGTGGATGCGGGACGCGGCCGAGCCGACCGACCCGGCGCGGGTTCAGGCGTGGCTGGACTGGTTCGACGCGCACCGCATCGAGGCGGTGGGCTACGGCCTGGTGACCCTGCGGCGCCAGAATCGGCGAGACCCGATCATCCGGGTGAGCGACCTGCGGGCCGCCCCTCGCCCACCGACCGGGGCGGACGTCGTCGCCTGGTTCGAGCGCCAGGAATGGCTCGCCACCCATCCCGACCCGCTGGCCGTCCGCTACACCCGGGCCCCCGGGCTGCGCCTGACCCAGCACGCGACCCACACCGGTTCGGACTGGGCGGTGGACACCCAGGTGCTGCACCACGACCTCTGGTCGCAGGAGGTGGACCCGGTCACGCTCGCCCTCATCGACGGGGCCGACGGCACGGTCCCGATGCGGGAGCAGATCGCGGTGCTCGCCACCGCCCTCGACACGCCGGAGGCGGACCTGGCCGCGATGGCCGCCCCCGTGGTCACCCAACTCGTGGAGCGCGGCGTGCTCGTCCCCGTGTCGTGACCCGACCGATCCCTCCCCCAGCCGCCTGGTCGGGAACAACCCCCCGGCCGCCCGGTCAGGAACGATCCCGCCCCAGCCGCCTGGTCAGGAAGGAGTCCTTCCTAACCGACGGACATTTCCGGCATTTGGTGCATATACCCGCATAACTGGGCAGGTGAGCCGGCTGACCTTACCGGGACTTAACGCGGTACCCGCAACCCTGGTCAGCGTGAGTACCGACATCCAGCCGGGGAGGCGCCTGATGGCCACCACCACCTCACGCACTGTCACCACCCCCGCCCGTGACGCGGTCCGGACCGGCGAGTTCGAGCCGGCTTCGGCCGTCGACGTCGACCTCGAGCTGGACCTCGTCGACGACGAGCCGTCGGTCGAGGCCGACGAGCAGGGTGCCTCCGCCGACCTGGTACGGGCTTACCTGAACGGCATCGGCCGCACCAAACTGCTCACCGCGGAGCAGGAGGTGGAGCTGGCCAAGCGCATCGAGGCTGGCCTGTTCGCCGAAGAGGTCCTGGCCCGCGCCGACGAGCGCGGCGAGGAGCTCGACCCGCAGTACCGGGCCGACCTGGCCACGATCGTCGCCGAGGGCCGGGCCGCCAAGAACCACCTGCTGGAGGCCAACCTCCGGTTGGTGGTGAGCATCGCCAAGCGGTACACCGGCCGGGGCATGGCGTTCCTGGACCTGATCCAGGAAGGCAACCTGGGCCTGATCCGCGCGGTCGAGAAGTTCGACTACACCAAGGGCTACAAGTTCTCCACCTACGCCACCTGGTGGATCCGCCAGGCCATCACCCGCGCCATGGCCGACCAGGCCCGCACCATCCGCATCCCGGTGCACATGGTCGAGCAGGTCAACCGCATGGTGCGGGTACGCCGCGACCTGTCGACCACGCTCGGCCGGGAGCCCAGCATCGCCGAGATCGCCGCCGAGATGGGCCTGGCGGAGTTCCAGGTGCTGGAGCTCATCTCGTACGACCGCGAGCCGGTGTCGCTGGATCAGGCGGTCGGCGAGGACGGCGAGAGCGCGCTGGGCGACTTCGTGGCGCGGGTCGATCCGCGCGAGGAGCCGGCGGACACGGTGTCGTACGGCATGCTGCGCAACGAGGTGTCGATCGTCCTCTCGACGCTGTCACAGCGGGAGCAGGAGGTGATCCGGCTGCGCTTCGGCCTCGACGACGGTCGGCAGCGGACCCTCGACGAGGTGGGTCGGGAGTTCGGCCTGTCGCGGGAGCGGATCCGGCAGATCGAGAAGATCACCCTCCACAAGCTGCGGCATCCGTCGCGCGCCCAGCGCCTCGAGGCGTACGCCTCCTGATGGATCGATACACCCCGTAACCGCTCGACGACCACAAGGGCATCGATCGTTCGGGCCGCTGTCCGGGCGGAGCGGGCGGTCGATGTCTGGTCGGCCCAGCGGGCCGAACATTCGCCGTAATGGAGGATGCGGCCCCTCAGGCGGGCACCGTACGGTACGGCTCCGGTTCATCCCAGGTTCGGGCGGCCGGGGCCGAAGGGCCACGGTGCCCGAGCCATCCCATCGAGGTTCCGATCAGTCCAAAGGAGTCCTCCGCGACCGAGTCCACCAGCTCCAAGTCCTGGCTCGTCACCCTCCTTCTGTGCATCTTCCTCGGTGGCTTGGGTGTACACCGGTTCTACACCGGCAAGATCGGGACCGGCATCCTCATGTTGATCACCCTCGGTGGTCTCGGCATCTGGGTGCTGGTCGACCTGATCATGATCGCGATCGGCAAGTTCAAGGACAAGCAGGGCCGCGAGCTGGCTCGCTGACGACGCCGACGCATCGGGGTGCTCCGCGACGTATCGGAGCACCCCGATGCGCTGTCGGGCTCCGAAACGGGACTGCCTCACCCCAGCGGCCGCCACCCACCCGCTCCGAGCGCCGACGCTCTGCGAAAGCACCACGCCAACGCCGTGCCACAACGCCATTCACTCGCGACATCGACCCGCGCGACGCGGCCTCACCGTCACCTGGGGCGATTTCTTCTGATTCAGATAGCCTGATTCTTCTGATTCTGATGGCCTGATTCTTCTGATTCCGATGGCCTGATTCTTCTGATTCCGATGGCCTGATTCCGATTGAGACGGCCTGACTCCGATACGCCACGACACCGGGATTCCCGGTTCCCGACCAACACACCCACGAGCACCGGCCTCCGCTCGGCGACACCGCGAAGCGTTCGGCGCAGCCGGA
>ERZ777003.5213-NODE-5213-length-9998-cov-4.277280_pt1 | contig 9998 bp, 9 predicted proteins | sample MGYA00374956_ERZ777003 | MGnify/ENA primary metagenome ERZ777003 (study PRJEB29302, sample SAMN06268252) | bioreactor metagenome | isolation source: Joint BioEnergy Institute, California, USA | place: USA:Joint BioEnergy Institute, California, USA | collected... | reverse complement strand
CTTTTCCAAGCGCTGCAGGATACGCTCGAACGCGGGGACCAAGCCGCCCTCTTCCTGAATCGCCGCGGAGTCGCGCAAGCCGTTGTCTGTCCCGCCTGCGGTTACGTGCCGGAGTGTCCGAACTGCGCCGTCAAACTCACGCTTCACGGGAAGAGCCACTTGCTCTGCCACTACTGCGATTATCACGAAACATTGACTGAGCAATGCTCGAATTGCCCGGACGGCGACCCGAAACCGATCGGACTCGGGACGGAAATGCTCGAAAACGATCTAAGCAAACTCTTTCCCGAAAAGCGCATCGCTCGAATGGACCGCGACGAAATCGCCTCTCGAGAAGATCTCGAGCGCATGATCGCGGAAATCGAAAACCGCGAAGTCGATTTACTTGTCGGCACGCAGATGATCGCAAAAGGTCTCGACTTCCCGGGTCTCACCCTCGTCGGCCTCGTGATGGCGGATGTCGCTTTTAACCTGCCGGATTTCCGCGCTTCCGAGCGCAGCTTTCAGTTGCTCACCCAGGTCAGCGGTCGTTCAGGCCGCCATCTTGACGAAGGAGCGGGGAGGGTCATTATTCAAACCTACAACCCCGAGCATCCGAGTATTACGTTCACGTGCGCGCACGATTACGAAAGCTTCGCCCGGTACGAGTGTAGTTTCCGCGAGGCGCTCGGGTACCCGCCGTTCGGCCGCCTCGCCAGCTTCCGGATCCAAGGCCTCGATCCCGAGAAAGTCAAATTGACCGCGCGACAACTGCGCGCCCGCGCCGAAGCTCTCAAAGAAAAATCGGCGCGTTTTAAAAGCCTGGAAATTCTCGGACCCGCACAAGCACCTCTTGCGAAACTGCGCAACCAACACCGCTGGCAGCTTCTGGTCAAAGCTCCGGACGCCGCCACCATGGGTGCGTTCTGCCGTCCGCTGGCCGAAAACCAGGATTGGGTCCCATCAGCCGTGAAAATCACCGTCGACATCGATGCGATTCATCTGCTTTGACGCCCTCATCACGTCTTAAAGTGAGGCAGGAAGCTCAGGTTTCCGAGGGAAAGATCCGATAGATGCGGAGCCATGGCATCGCGAATCTGGATTTTCGTCGCAATCATCGCTTTCAGCGTTGTCGGACACGCCAACAACAAATCCGAAGTCATCAAAAAACGCGTGCAAGAGTTCATCGCGTCCATCGCTCCGTGCGAAAAATGCAAGAACCCGCTCACGCGCGAAGCGGGTGAACAGCCGCTAGGCCAAACCACAATCAAAGACCTGCACGGCGATGACATACCCATGACCGTGATGAACGACGAATATGTTTTGAAGCTCTTCCAGGAAATGACCGTGCAAAGAAAAATTCCCTTCGGTTACCCCGAAGACGGTTGCTACGCCCGCGCGCATGAGATGGCGTACCAATTCGACCAAATGGACATTCACTCCGGAAAGGTATTCGCCACCGGCGTCTTCAGAATCGAAAACAGCAAGGCGAAAAACGGCGTCATCACATGGGGTTTCCACGTCGCGCCGTTCGTCCTCGTCGACGACGGCAAAGTGAAAAAGCCTTGGGTGATCGACCCATCCCTTTTCTACGAGCCGGTCCCTATCGAAAGATGGCTCGAAAAGCTCACTGAGCATCCGGCGGCGAAACTCAAGGAAGTCTTTCTGACGAATCGTTACATTTATCACCTGCGCCACAAAGACCGGCGCCTTCAAGACTTTGATCCTGAGGATCTGCGAGCGGCCCGCAAGGTCATGAAGAAATACCTAAAGAAAGACGACAAGCGCACACGACGGGCTTCGGCCTTCCCGTGACAAGCCGATAGGCGTGTCGTCCCGATTCATTTTTAAACAGTGAGTGTCACATTCATTCTTCTCCGATAAAATAAGCGAAGATACTTTGAACAGGACTCGCTCCAAAGGATGACTTGTGGCCGACTCTTTGACAGGGGCCGATGAAATCATTACCTGCCCGTACTGCGGCGATAACGTCTCATTGCTCGTACCGGTTGAAAGCGGTATGAGACTTCGCCTGCAGAAAGAGGCGCAAATCATCAATGTTCCCGAGCGGGTTTGCGAAGGCTGCATCAAGCAGCTAGCGAAATCGATTTCACGAGGAGCGGTTCTCCGCGCCGAGCAGCGGGCTAAAGAGCAAAACCGCCTCATGCTCTGGCGCAACCGCGTGAAACTGGTTAAGCAAGCGAAAGCTCACCTTTCCCAGAAAAATTATTCCGACGCAGCGATCGCTTACGAAAAGTATTTGCGTGTTCTCGAAATCGTCTACGAGAAGAAATCCGGCGAGCTCTCTCCCGATTTGTTCAAAGGCGAAGCTCGGGCCCAAGAGATGACGGTCATCGCTTCGGTCTATTGGGATTTGATGCGGATCTACGACACGCACGAAAAATACAAAGACCGGCAGATGAAAGCCGCCCAAAAATTGGCCGAGTTCGCACGCTTTACACCGGCTTTTCCACACATCATGAGGCGTGCTGAATCGTACGTCCGCCAGGCGAAAAACCCCGCCGCATTCAAGGCGTTTCTCCGCATGGCTCGAGCTTCGCGGCCGCGCTGCTTTATCGCGACAGCAGCGTTCGACGGATACCGCCATCCTGTCGTTGAAACGCTCTGCCAATTTCGCGATCAAAGACTGAAGACGAATCGCATCGGACGCGTGTGCGTCCGCGTTTACTACCGGCACTCGCCGAAAATCGCTGATTTTCTCGACACACATCCCGCCCTCAAACCGGCCACCCGAAAGGCTTTGGGATATTTGGCGTACTGGATTTCGAAGTGCGGTTTGGTGAGAAAGGGCTTTACTCCCTGAATCGCTTTAGCGATTCTTGGGGTCTATGGCTCAAAGCAGATCGTTGAAATCCGATGAATTTGACAGCTTGGTAATTGGAGGCGGACTCGCCGGTTTGATCGCGGCCCATCAGCTGGAAGGAACGGGACGCAAAGTTGCCCTGATCGAGGGCCTCGACGGCCTCGGCGGAAGCTGCCGCCCCGTGAGTTCCCGCGCCGGCATCATTGATAACGGCCTCAAATTCTTTCCCGATACCGAAGAAGCCCGCGCCTGCTTGGAGTGGCTCGGAAACGTTTTGGGCGAGTCGATCCACTATACAGTGGTGGAAGCCGCTCCCGTCACTTTTGACGACGGAAAATTCAAACCCTTCATCGGCTTCGGCGACCAAAAAGTCGCGACCGTCAGCGAGGTGAACGTATACGCACAAGAGAGATACCTTCGCCTGGAAACGACTCCGAAAGAGTGGGTTGCGCGATTAACAGAATCGTTCACTGGAACAACGATGATGCAGTCATACGTCACAAAGCTCCATGTGGACGACACTTTCGTCATCAACGCGGTGATCAATGGCGCAAAGCATCTTTCGGCGCGTGAAGTCTTGTTCTGCGCTGCCCCCCAACAATTAACCAGGCTTCTACCCGATTCCCACGTTCCCACGAAAATCCGCCAGCGCTTAATGAGAGGTGAGTTCTGGACCTCCGTATCCCTCGATCTCATTCATAAAGGAGTGGTTTCGGAGTCCGAAGCCATCCATATCCTAAAAGGAGCGAACGAAGAGCCCTGCGTCGGCGTCTTCCATAAACCCGTGCAACTCGAGGACGGCCAAACCGCCCAGCTTTCGCAATGGCTCACCTTGGTTCCGCGCGATATCACGGACGATCCGGAACTGGTCGGTGGAGCCCTTAAGCAGATCAAGCGCCAGGTGAAGCGCGCCTACGAAAACAGTCTGGACGGACTCATCCAGGAACGAATCATCGTGAATCCAACCAGTCATGGCGATTTCACGGGTTTCCTGCCGCCAGATGGTCTCTGGCCAAAGCTGCAGAATCTTTGGGTTATTTCGGGTTTCTTGGATCCGGCAAAAAACCTCGTTGGTGCTCTTTGTCAGGCGCGGAGAACACTGGCCTCGGTCGCGGGAGAACCCATCGAGCCCATGGCCCTCGATTCCGAGTCGGCTGAAAATTCGGCACCTCAGGCCAACGCCTAATAGCCGACTCTTGCCGTCCCTGGCGCGCTATGCTAGACGTCAGGGGCAAATTATAGCTGATTACGATCAGTTGATTTGGGTGACCTTCCCATGGGGGGAAGGCTGCCAACTAACGACACACTTCCCGAATTCCGCTGGTCCTCGGAAATGAGGGAGCTTCGAACAAATTCGAGGCAGTCGGGAAGGAGGCTAAACCAGAGGAACTCTCGCTCCAGCACCGCCGTTCGGCGCCTTTGAGACGTTCCCCTAAAAGCTAGGAGGATTCATGGCACAAGTGACCATGAAAGCTATGTTGGACGCTGGCGTCCACTTCGGCCACCAAACGCAACGGTGGAATCCTAAAATGAAGCCCTACGTGTTCACGGCTCGGGGCGGAATTCACATCATCGACCTGCAAAAAACGGTCGAACGCGCGAAGATCGCTGCCGACTTCGTTAAAGAAGTGGCGTCAAACGGCGGCAAAATGATCTTCGTCGGAACGAAAAAACAAGCTGTTGAGCCGATCCAAGAAGCCGCTAAACGCTGCGGCCAATACTACGTCACGAAGCGCTGGCTCGGCGGAATGCTGACGAACTTCGCGACCATCAAAGCCAGCATCGACCGTCTCCGCAAAATCGACCAAATGCGCGAAAAAGGGGAGCTGGATTTCTTCTCGAAAAAAGAACGCGCCCGCATCGAGAAAGAATACAACCGCTTGGTGGAATACCTCGACGGTATCCGTGACATGAAAGATGCGCCCGCGGCGATGTTCGTCGTCGACCTTAACAAAGAACACATCGCGGTCGCCGAGGCCCGCCGCTTGGGTATCCCCGTCGTAGGCATCGCCGACACGAACGTCGACCCCGAGCTCATCGACTACCCGATCCCGGGCAACGACGACGCGATCCGCTCGATCAAACTCTTCGCAAACTTGGTCGCTGACGCTTACCTTGAAGGCGCTCAAATCTACGAACAAAAACTGCGCACTCAAACCGACAAAGCTTCGGATGCCGAGAAAGAAAAAGCTGACGAGGCCGTTTCCGAAAAAGGACGTCGTGCACGTGGCGCCGCTGCCGAGAAAAAGCAAGCCGGCCCGGCCATCGTTAAGACGACCAAGACGCGCAAACTTGTCGCTGCCGGCCTGGCTGACGACGTCGAAATCGCTCAAGAGCTTGAAGAAGGTTCGGAAGAGAAAAACGAAGAAGGTGAAGAGTAAGCCTCTTTCACCCCCGGACAAGGGAAGTCTGGTAAGGTCTAAATGGGCCGAGAACGGGCTTCCCTTGGCGGGTTAAGATGCGCGTTTTTGAACCAGTTAATTTTTTAAAAAAGGATTTCACGATGACGATCTCCGCTTCAATGGTCAGAGAACTCCGCGAAAAAACGAACGCGGGCATGATGGATTGCAAAAGAGCTCTCGAAGAAACCAACGGCGACTTCGAAAAAGCGATCGATTGGCTCCGCAAGAAAGGCTTGAGCTCGGCGGCGAAAAAAGCCGGCCGTGTCGCCGCTGAAGGTTTGGTCGAATCCTACATCCATGGAGAAGGCCGTATCGGGGTTCTTCTCGAAGTCAACTGTGAGACCGACTTCGTCGCCCGCAACGAAGGCTTCCGCGAATTCGTCAGAAACGTCGCCATGCACATCGCCGCGACCTCTCCGATCGCGGTTAAGCCGGAAGATGTTCCGGCCCACATTCTCGAGCGTGAGCGTCAAGTTTTGACGGAAAAAGCGCGCGAACAAGGCAAGAAAGAAGAGATGATTCCGAAGATCGTCGAAGGCCAAATCAACAAATGGATCTCGGAAAACTGCTTGCTCGAGCAGGCCTACATCAAGAACCCCGACATCAAGATCGGCGACTACCTGAAGGAAACGATCGCGAAAACGGGCGAAAACATCGTCATCCGTCGTTTCGTTCGTTTTGAACTTGGTGAAGGCATTGAGAAGAAACAAGAAGACTTCGCGGCCGAAGTCGCAGCCCAAATCAAGGGATAAAACGTGAGTTCGAACGACCGCCCGTCCTATAAACGCATTTTGCTCAAATTGAGCGGCGAAGCCCTGGCCGGTGACCAGGGCTTCGGCATCAATCCCAAAATCATCCAAGACATTGCTAAGGGTATCGCGGCGGCGCACGAAGCCGGCGTACAAATCGGCATCGTGATCGGCGGCGGCAACATCGTGCGCGGAATGGCGGCTTCCGCTAACGGCATGGACCGGGCGAGCGCCGACTATATGGGAATGCTCGCCACGTGCATTAATGCGCTGGCGCTTCAAGACGCCCTTGAAAAGGTCAATGTCTACACGCGCGTTCAAACCGCGATCGAAATGGCCGAGATCGCCGAGCCCTACATCCGGCGACGTGCGATCCGTCATCTCGAAAAAGGACGCGTGGTCATCTTTGCGGCGGGTACAGGCAACCCGTATTTCACCACCGATACAGCGGCAGCACTTCGCGCCATGGAAATCGACGCAGAAGTCATCATGAAGGCGACGAAGGTCGACGGCGTATACGACAAGGACCCCCAAAAGTACCCTGATGCCACCATGTTCGACGAGTTGAGTTACATTGAGGTTCTTAACCGGCGCCTCAATGTCATGGATTCGACGGCGATCAGTCTCTGCATGGACAACTCGCTGCCGATCTTGACGTTTAACTTGAAGGACCCGGCAAACATCCTCCGTGCCGTTCGCGGAGAAAAAATCGGCACGCTGGTCAGATAACCGCTTCACGAAAGGACGCTGAAAATGATCGAAAACGTAAAGACCGAAGCCAAAAACAGCATGGAAAAAGCGATTGCGGCCCTCGTGAACGAGCTCAAGAAAGTTCGAACCGGTCGCGCTCAGATCTCGATGCTGGATGGAATTCGGGTGAACTATTACGGCACCCCCACTCCGCTGAACCAAGTGAGCGCCGTTTCGACTCCCGACGCGAAAACGTTCCTCATCACTCCTTGGGAAGCGCAAATGCTCAAGGAAATCGAAGCCGCTATCGTCAAAAGCGATATCGGCATGACGCCGATCAACGACGGTAAAGTGATCCGCCTCAAGCTTCCGGACCTGACGGAAGAGCGCCGCAAAGAACTGGTCAAACAATGTCATAAGCTGGTCGAAGAGTCGAAAGTCGCGATCCGCATGGCTCGTCGCGACGCCAACGAAGCGCTGAAGAAAGCTCAGAAAGACAAATTGATCAGCGAAGACGAAAGCAAGCGGGCTCAAGACGAAATCCAAAAGCTGACCGACCAATACATCGAAAAAGCCGACAAACTCTCGCAAGAGAAAGAGAAAGAGATTTTGACCATCTGAGTTCGGCAGCTGGGGGCCATAGACTTTGAACAAGATTAAAACGCCTCGTCACCTTGCGATTATCATGGACGGCAATGGCCGCTGGGCCGAACTTCGGAAAAAGGATCGCACGTTCGGCCACATCAAGGGGGCGCGGGTCGCCAAAGCAATGATTGAGGCCTGTGCCCGGCGAGGCATTGAACATCTCACTCTCTACGCCTTCAGCACTGAAAACTGGCTCCGGCCGACCTCGGAAGTCGGCTTTCTCATGCACCTTTTGGCGCGGAATATGCGCCGCGAACGCGCCAGCTTGGTGAAAAACAACATTCGTGTGTCGGTTATTGGAGAACTCAGCCGGCTTCCGGAGTCGGTGCGCGCGGAAGTTGAGCGCACGATCGACGAAACCCGTCATAACACCGGAATGCATCTAACCTTCGCGCTCAGCTACGGCTCGCGCCAGGAGATCACGGAAGCCGTCCGCGGAATCGCGACGGAGATTGCCCAAGGCCGTTTGGCTCCCGAAGAAATCAACGAAAACCTGCTCGCGCGGAAACTACAGAGTTCATTTCTTCCCGACCCTGATTTGATCATCAGAACCAGCGGCGAGTTCCGGCTGTCCAACTTCATGCTTTGGCAGGCGGCTTATTCGGAAATCTATATAACCAACGTTCTGTGGCCCGATTTTACGACCGCAGATTTGGAAGAAGCCCTGATGCAGTATGCGAGGAGAGAACGCCGGTTCGGGCGCACCACGAGCCAAATTCGCCGAACGTCCTCCGAAGTTGACCAGAACTACGCCGCTCCACGCGTCGGTATAATGCACAAATGAAAGTCCGAGCTCTTTCCGCCATCATTGCCGTCGCCCTGCTCATCGGCATCACATTAATCTGGAAAACTCAGGGTCTTTACGTCATTTGCGCCCTCGCCACGTTCGGCGGCACGTTCGAGTATTCGCGGCTGATACAAAGTTTCCCGTTTATCCAATCGGAACGCAGCGGCTTCGCCAACCAGCTCCATTTGCGCGTGGCTTTTTTGGTATTTTCGACCGTCGTCTTCTACGCGACCACGCTCGCCAATCCCGAGTTTATTCTGCTCGCGATTGCGCTTTCGGCTGTTCTGTTTTTTACGATGGTTCTCATGGCCGTTCGGACGGTTGACGATCTCGCCGGCGCCATCCATTTCCAGTGCCTTGGCTCGATGGGTTTAATTTACTGCGGCGTCTTTCCCGGCCTCGGAACCCGCCTCCTTCAATTAGACGAAAGAGGACTTTGGCTTTTCGCCCTCCTGGCAATCGTGTTCAGTGGTGACACTTTAGCCTACCTCAGTGGACAGGTCTTCGGTCGGCATCAGCTTTTGAAGCCGGTCTCCCCGAAAAAAACAATTGAAGGCGCTCTCGGGGGCCTTGTGGGGAGTGCTGTAGCGGGAGCCGTCATCGCCCTCTTATTCGCCGAAAACGTCCCCGTATTGACCATGGTCATCCTGTCCTTGGTGACGGGCGCCTTCGCGCAAATCGGGGATCTCATTGAATCGCTCATAAAACGCGTTGCGGAGGTAAAGGATTCGGGCGCCATCATGCCGGGTCACGGCGGTTTTCTCGACCGCCTCGACGGCGTTTTATTCGCCGCGCCGGTTTTTTACGCTTTCGTCCGGTTTCTCGTTTCCTAATCGACATGTCCTAAATTGAAACATTCAGACCGAAATCGGGAATAGAGCCTGTTCATGGCTATCTGACGGTACTTAGGCTCAAAAAGGCTGGCATACCGAGATAAGCAAACCTACAATGAGAAGACTATGGACTCGCTTTTCAGCTCCCTTCACGGCCTGATTTCGTACGCAATGCCGATGATCATTCTTCTCGGCTTGCTCATCTTCGTTCACGAACTGGGACACTTCCTCGTCGCCAAATACTACAAAGTCCGCGTTGAGGTCTTCAGTCTCGGCTTCGGCCCGAAGTTGTTTAAGTTCAAACGCGGCGACACCGTTTACGCGATTTCGGCGATTCCGTTGGGCGGTTACGTGAAAATGTTCGGCGACGACCCGACAGCTCCGGTCGCGGATGATCAAAAACAATTCGCTTTCAATCACAAACCCGTATTCCAGCGAATCGCGATCGTCCTAGCGGGTCCGCTTATGAACTTGTTCTTCGCCGCCGTTCTATTCACCGGCGTCGCCGCGATCGGCGAACAAGCTCTGCTGGCGAAGCTTGGAGACATCAAGCCCGACTCACCCGCGTACGCGGCCGGTTTCCGGAGCGGCGATACAATCGTTGCGATCGATTCTAACCCCGTGAAATCTTGGGATGACTTGCAGAAAGCGATCGAAAAGAACGCGGACCGCACTTTGAACTTCGTTGTGCAACGGGAAGGATCCGGGGCCGAAGAAACTCTTCAAGCGACGCCCAAACTGGTCCGAAACAAAAACGTATTGAGCTGGGACCGTGAGGTCGGCGAGATCGAAGGCCTTACCCCCTCTTCGCGCGCCTCCTTGATCGCTGTGCAGAGTCCAGATTCCATCGCGGGTGCCGCCGGAATGCAAACAGGCGACGTGGTCCGATCGATTAACGGCGTGTCCGTTTCGCGTTGGCGCGAACTCCTCGCGGCGCTCGAACAAACCTCGGCCGACACGCTCACCGTGGAGATCGAGCGCGGTCTCTTAGCGGAACGGCCTGAGCCCGTGAAGGTAACGGTCTCCATTCCTGTTCCCAAAGTAGTCCAAAATAGATCCGCCGAGGAAAAAATGGCCGCTCTCGGTCTT
>ERZ777003.5212-NODE-5212-length-9998-cov-4.725033_pt1 | contig 9998 bp, 8 predicted proteins | sample MGYA00374956_ERZ777003 | MGnify/ENA primary metagenome ERZ777003 (study PRJEB29302, sample SAMN06268252) | bioreactor metagenome | isolation source: Joint BioEnergy Institute, California, USA | place: USA:Joint BioEnergy Institute, California, USA | collected... | reverse complement strand
AAGAGGTGTATATCGCCAACATCCTCAAATCGCGGCCGCCCAATAATCGCGATCCGCGCCCGGAGGAGGTTCGCGAGTGTATTCCGTACTTGTACCGGCAGATCGAGCTCGTGAATCCGAAGCTCATTCTGTGCGTCGGGCGCATTGCGGCACAGACGCTGCTGGGTACGGATACTCCGATTGGTAAATTGCGCGGGAAGCTGCACCATCTGCCGGCATTGCTGCCCGGCGGACAGCCGCGACCGATGGTCGTCACGTACCATCCGGCCTACCTGCTGCGCAGCCCGGCGGAAAAGCGCAAGGCGTGGAGTGACCTCGTGTTGGCCATGCAGACATTCGAGCGGCTGGGAGGCACCTCGACGTGAGTGCAGAGCTCGATCGCTCGAAAATTTTCCAAAGCGTGCGCTTCCGACCGATGAGCCTGGCGGACGTTCCGGCCGTCGCCATGGTCGAGCGCGCCTCGTACGCGTTCCCGTGGAGCGAGGGCGTGTTTCGCGACTGCGTGCGAGTGGGCTATTTCTGCCGCGTGATCGAAGCGGCCGGGGAGATCGGCGGCTACGGCATCATGTCTTGCGGCGCCGGAGAGGCGCACATTCTCAATATCTGCGTGCGCAGCGATCTGCGATCCGCCGGCATCGGTCGGCGGTTGATGGAATATCTGCTCAACCGTGCGCGCGAGCTGCAAATGCAGGAAGTGTTCTTGGAAGTGCGGCCGTCGAACACCATCGCAATCCGCTTGTACGAGCATCTAGGCTTTACGCGCGTCGGCTTGCGCAAAGGCTATTACCAAGCACCGGGCGGGCGCGAGGATGCGCTGGTGTACAAGTTGGTGCTGGAGCCGACGAAATAGGCTACAGGCTACAGGCGACAGCAAGGGCTCGGGGCTAAACCCCTGCACGTCAAGGCAGTGCAGAGCGAAGCGTGCCGGTGAGGGGAGTGCTGGTCCGCGCACAACGTGCGCCACCCCAGTTCAACCAAGTCTCAATTGTCCATTCTCAATTCTCAATTCGCGCTGTAGCCTCGCGTTGTGATTGCTCCCGAAGCGAATGACGAATCGAATCTTGCCGCCATCAGTTCGGAGGCCAAAGTTTCCGCGCTTCGCTCGCCGCTCGCCTACGACGAACGGACCGCAACCGTAAGCGCGATCGAAACGCATCATGCGTGGGTCTTTCTCACCGACGATCACGCATACAAGCTCAAGAAACCGATGCGCATGCCGGATCTGGATCTCTCCGATGTGGCGTTGCGGCACCACAATTGCTCAGAGGAGCTGCGCCTCAATCGGCGGTTGGCGCGGGACGTTTACCTCGATGTCGTGCCGTTGAAGATGAATACGGAAGGCACGCTTCGCATCGGCGGCGACGGAGTCGTCGTTGATTGGCTCGTGAAAATGCGACGTTTGCCGTCGGAACAGATGCTCGACCGCGCGATCGCTGAAAATCGAGCTCCCGCGGGGCGATTGGACGCGGTGGGACGTTTGCTGGCGGGCTTCTACCGCGAGCAGCAGAGCGTGGAGCTCGAGCCGCGCGATTACGCGGCACGCATACGTTCGCAGATCGAGCAGGATCGCGCCGAGTTGCTCGCCCAGGATCTTCGCCTTGATGCAAGACTCGTCGAGTCAGTCGCGGCCGCGCAAATCGCTGCCTGCGACAGAGTCGAACCGCAGTTGATGCAGCGCGCACGAGAGCGGCGCATCGTCGAAGGTCACGGCGACCTACGCCCGGAGCACATCTGTCTGACCGATCCGCCCTGCATCATCGATTGTCTCGAATTCTCTTTGGATTTGCGCACGCTCGACCCGGGCGAGGAGCTGGCATTCTTGTCGGTCGAATGCGAGCGTCTCGGCGACGGATCGCCGGCAGAAAAAATCTTGAGCGTCTATCGTGCCGAATCGAACGACCCGATTACGACGCAACTGCTCGATTTCTACCGCAGCCGTCGCGCTGTCGTGCGCGCCAAGCTGATGGCGTGGAACGTACGCGACCCCGACTACGGAAAACGCAATAACTGGCCTGAGAAAGCGGAGGACTACTTGCAGCGCGCTCGACGGTACGCAATCCGAGTATTGGATGGCGAGGTGCGGCGCGGCGGTCGTACATGATCGACGTGCTCCGACACGTTCGATTCGGGTCGCTTGCGGTTAGCGGCTAGAACCCGTCTCGAGACCTTATGAGCGGTCGCTGGTCGCGTTTCGGTGCTACGGGAATGTCCTCGTTCAACGCCGCCTTCACCTGCGGGACACTCGAGACCAAGGTCCGCGTCGCAATTGCAGTGCTTTGATGGAAGCTGCCGGTCATACAAGCGTGCCGCGTTGGGAACACTTTCCGCACGAAGCGGACATGGGGGTGCGGGGCATCGGTTCCAGCCTCGCAGAGGCGTTCGAGCAGGGCGCGATTGCCATGACGGCACTCATCACCGATCCATCGACTATCGAGTCCCGCGAACGAGTGACGCTCGAGTGCACCGCGCCTGACGTCGAGCTGCTCTTCGCAGAATGGTTGAACAGCCTCGTATACGAGATGGCTGTTCGACACATGATCTTTGGCAAATTCGCCGTGAGCATCGAAGGGGATCGTCTGCGAGCCGACGCGTGGGGAGAACGCGTCGATGCGCGGCGCCATCATCCGGCGGTCGAAGTCAAAGGCGCGACCTTTACGGGCTTACGCGTTGCAAACGAATCGTCGCACTGGGTTGCGCAGACCGTCGTCGACGTCTGACTTTCGCTCGCAGACGTCTGCGCGCACTTTCACAGCGCGAGCATGCGTGCTTTCCGAGATGCCAACTATGCGTGCTCAATAGGGGATACCTCAGGTTGTCGCAGCTGTTCGTCGAGCCTTCAATAAGAAGCTGATAGTGCGCATCGAATTTGCTGCTGAATGAAGATCCTGCTAGCCATCGATGGCTCTCGATACTCGCTTGCAGCGACGCGCTTCGTGTGCGCATATCTTGCGCACCCTGGGAGGCGAGTGGACGTCGTACACGTGCTTCCGGCCGTAGCGACAGCAGGCCGCGAGCTCCCGAAGCGCCAGGAAGAAGCATTCCCGAGACATCAAAGGAACGTCGTGCGTGTTCCTGCAGACGTTCGTGCGTGGCTCGATCGAGCGGTCGAGCGTCTCGAAGCGCAGGGCTTCAAAGTGGGCACACTCGTGCGGCGAGGTCTGCCTACCCAGGTCGTTCCGGCGCTTGCGGTCAAAGGACGTTACGATCTCGTCGTCGCCGGCGCGAAAGGGCGGAGCGACACGCCGGCGCTCCCACTGGGCAGCGTGGCGCTTGCAGTGTTGGAACAGGATACGGCCGCACACGTTCTTCTCGTGCGCGAACGCGAGCTGCGGAGGAAGAAGCAGACCACGAGCCGAATGCGGCCCTTCAATGCCATATTCGCCGTCGACGGATCTTCGCGCACGGAATCGGCTGCACGAACGTTCTACGAAATGTTCGACGCACCTCACCTCCAACCGTTCGCAGTGTCGGTGGCAGACGGACCGGATCGTGCAGCGTTGGCCGGGATGGATTCCGCCGATCGCAGACGGCTGCTCGAGCAACTGGATCAGACCGCAGTACATTGGGCGCGGACCGCGAAGACCTGGCTCGCGCGTCCGGGCGTGCGGCCGCAAGCGCGCGCAGTGCGCGGTCGACCGGCAGCCGCCATCATCGAGGAGGCGAGGCGCGTCGAGGCACGCTTGATCGTCCTCGGTTCGCGCGGCATCAAGAGCCCTGCAGGGTGGCCGCTCGGCAGCGTCGCGTTACAGGTTGCGCGCCACGCGCCTTGTTCGGTCTTGATCGTCCGTCAGTCGAATGCCTGACGGCTGCTTCTTGCAACTGGCGAGATTTCAGTTCCGCTCGTGGATATCGCACTCTTCAATCGTCGTTCCGAATACGTGTGGGAGATCGAGCCGCACGGAGCCATGCGCGTGCCGGCAGTGATCTATGCGAGCGAAGCGCTCATCCGCGGCATGGACCAGAAGGTCTACGAGCAAGCGGTCAATGTCGCGACGCTCCCGGGCATCGTGAAAGCGTCGTATGCGATGCCGGATGCGCACTGGGGTTACGGATTCCCGATCGGGGGCGTGGCCGCGTTCGATCCCGACGCGGGCGGCGTGGTCTCGGCCGGCGGGGTCGGCTTCGACATTTCCTGCGGCGTGCGTTGCCTGCTGACCGGACTGACACGCCCCGAAATCGTGGCTGTGCAAAAAGAGCTGGCCGACCTGCTCTTCGATCGGATTCCGGCCGGTGTCGGAAGCACGGGTCTGATTCGCCTCGATGACGAGAAGATGGATGCAATGCTCAGCGGCGGCGCGCAGTGGGCCGTGTGCTCAGGCTGGGGCTTGCCGGAGGATCTCGAGCGCATCGAGGAGGGCGGGCGAGTGTCGGATGCAAGACCGGAATGCGTCTCGCAACAGGCGAAGAAGCGCCAGCGCGACGAGATGGGCACGCTCGGCAGCGGTAATCACTATCTCGAGGTGCAGGAGGTCACGTCGGTCTTCGATGAAACGATCGCCAATGCCTTTGGGCTCAAAGTCGGCGACATAGTGGTGATGATTCATTGCGGTTCGCGCGGCCTCGGCCATCAGATCGGCAGCGAGTTCCTCAAGGAAATGGCGGTCTCGGCCAGCGAGCACGGCATTCGTTTACCGGATCGCGAGCTTGCCTGTGCGCCGATCGAATCCGAAGTCGGACAGAGGTACCTGGGCGCCATGCGCGCAGCGATCAACTGCGCGCTCGCGAACCGGCAGATCCTCACGCATCTCGTTCGCGAAACATTCGCAGAGATTCTCCCGAAAGCGCAGCTGAAACTGCTCTACGACGTTTCGCACAACACGTGCAAGGTCGAAGAGCATCGGGTGAACGGCGAGAAGCGGAAGGTGTTCGTGCATCGCAAGGGCGCCACGCGTGCCTTCGGGCCAGGCCACCCCGACATTCCGGAAAGCTTGCGCCCTTACGGTCAGCCCGTGTTGATCGGCGGCTCGATGGGTACGGGTTCGTACATCCTTGCGGGGACGGCCGAATCCGAATCGTTGGCGTTTAGCTCTGCATGTCACGGAGCCGGTCGGGACATGAGCCGGCATCAAGCTTCGCGGACCTGGAAAGGTCGGCAGCTCGTCGATGAGCTGGCCGCACGCGGCATCCTGATTCGTGCTCCCTCGATGCGCGGTGTGGCGGAAGAGGCGCCGGATGCTTACAAGGATGTGTCCGCAGTCGTCGACGCAGCAGATGCAGCAGGTCTTGCGCGCAAGGTGGCTAGAACACAGCCGCTGATCGTCGTCAAAGGTTAGAACCTGTCTCAAAACTACTGCGCGTCGGCAGGAAACCGCGCCGACTGGCGCGGTCGCGTCTTTGCGCTGACGCGGGGCGAGCGCGGGCGGGTCCGCAAGCGAGCTAAACGCTAAGCCGTTTTCACGAGTGCTGTAGAACGGGTCAGCTCCGTGCGGTATCTCTCGATCGCTGCCGCATCGAGCGTTTCGCGTGCGAGCAGCTCGTTCGCCATCGCTTCGAGCGTATCGCGATGCGCGAGCAGCAGCTCGCGGGCGCGCCGCGCCGCTTCCTCGATCAGTTGACGTACTTCGGTATCGATGCGGCCAGCAGTGGATTCGGCGTAATCGCGCGGACGGTAATAGTCCGCCGTTGGGCCCAGGAGCGGCGTCGCTGCGCTTTCGTAGCTGACCGGACCCAGTGCTTCGCTCATGCCGTAGCGCTTGACCATGTGACGCGCGATGTCCGTCGCTTTCGCCAAATCATCTGCGGCGCCGGTGGAGACTTCGGCGCACAAGACTTGCTCGGCCGCACGACCGCCGAGCAGGATCGTCATCCGATCGAGCAGCTCGTGCCGCGTCATGAGGAAGCGATCCTCGAGAGGACGCTGCAGCGTATAGCCCAAAGCGCCGATGCCGCGCGGAATGATCGATATCTTCTGCACCGGATCGGAACCGGGCGTGAGCATCGACACGATTGCATGCCCGCACTCGTGATAGGCCACGGTGCGACGTTCGTTTTCGTTCATCAGCCGATTGCGCTTCTCGAGGCCGGCGACGATGCGTTCGAGCGCGTTGGTGATGTCTTGCATCGTTACCGATTGAGCCTTTCGGCGCGTTGCAAGGAGCGCGGCTTCGTTGACCAGATTGGCCAGATCTGCTCCCGTAAATCCAGGCGTCAGCGCTGCGATGTCTTCGGCTTTCACGTCCGCATCGGTACGGATCTTGCGCAAGTGCACGTTGAGAATCTGCACGCGGCCGTTCTTGTCGGGCCGGTCGACGAGAATCTGTCTGTCGAAACGTCCTGCGCGCAGCAGCGCCGGATCGAGGATCTCGGGACGGTTCGTGGCGGCGAGCAGCACGACGCCGGAGCTCGGATCGAAGCCGTCGAGCTCGGCGAGCAACTGGTTCAGTGTCTGCTCCTTCTCGTCGTGACCGCCGCCCGCCGGACCTATGCCTCGTGCCCGTCCGAGCGCATCGAGCTCGTCGATGAAAATGATGCAGGGCGCCTTGGCGCGCGCCTGCGCGAATAAGTCGCGCACTCGCGCGGCCCCCACGCCGACGAACATCTCGACGAATTCGGAACCGCTGATGGAGAAGAACGGCACGCCGGCTTCGCCGGCAACTGCGCGTGCAAGCAACGTCTTACCCGTTCCCGGCGGTCCCACGAGGAGAATGCCCTTGGGGATGCGTGCACCCAAGCGCCCGTACTCTTTCGGGTCTCGCAAGAAAGTGATGATTTCTTGAAGCTCTTCCTTTGCTTCGTCAACACCAGCCACATCCGCGAACGTGACGTTCACGACGTTTTCCATGTAGAGCCGGGCTTTGCTCTTGCTGACGTCGAGCAGTCCGCTGCCCGGACCCAAGCCGGTGCCCATGCGCTTCAACAGGAAGCTCCAGAAGGCGATGAAGATCAGTATCGGCAGGACCCAGGAAAGCAGTGTCATGAACCAGTTGGTGCTGCGAGTGCCGGTGTAGCGAACTTGTGCGGCATCTAGCTGTTTGACGAGATCGGGATCGTTGACTGCGACGGTCGTGAACGCCCGTTCTCCTTTGTCGTCTGCTGCCAGCCTGGAAATGGTTTCTGCAGGCAGGATGTCTTCGAGCGGACCGGCCTTGATCTTGCCCGTGATTTGTTCGCCGCTCAGCGTGACTTCGGCCACCCGCCCTGCAGCCAATAGCGCCTTGAACTCGCTGTACGACAGCGTGCCGGTCGGACGGATCGACGTGAGGGAGTACACCGCCGCTAGCAGGGCGAGTACGAACAGTACGTCCCAGATCTTTAGCTTGCCCATGCGCAATCCATCGGGACGGTCCGGCTTGCCGCGAGGCTCATTGGTGGTGTTCCCCATATCGGTACCTATCATCCCAGGTCGATCGAGCCGAAGGCACTCGATCATCCCGGTAAGGAATCGGTAAATACTCGTAACGGGAGCTGGCGACAGAGGGCGTGGGGCACGGGGGACGGGGCTTCGGGCGTGGGGCTCGGGGCGTATCAGCTACGAGAACAGGTACGGGCTACACGCGACAAGCAACAGTCGACGCGCGACAGCGCGCTTCGCCTTCAGTCTTCAGCCTTCAGCCTTCAGTCTCTACGGGCAACTCCATGCGGGCCTTCCTGATCCTCTGATTTTCGAGTCGTTGCTCGTCGTCGACCATCGTGCGCGATCGTTTGTCACGAGGAGTCATTCATGCGCGTACGAATGCTTTCGGTATTCGGCGGCCTGCTCGCATTGTTCGTGGCGGGTTGCACGACGACAGGTGCCGGTCATGGAACACTGCACAACGGCGTCGATGAGGGCGTCACCTTTCAGTGGCGCAGCACGGATAGCGTTTCAGGGACGATGTCGGCGACGTTCGCCGACGGACGTACCTTTACCGGAAACTACTTCCAGATCACGAGCGATACACGTGTCGATCGACTCGGTCCGTTGTGGGACGGCTGGCATCATCATTGGCGCGGTTGGCCTCATTGGCATCCGGACCCAGGGCCGAGGTTCGTGAAGCACTACAGCGGCCGCGTGCTTGCGAATCTTCGTTCGGCGGATGGCAATGAATACATGCGTTGTCGTTTCCGACTCATTCGTCCATCCGCAGGGATGGCGGGCGGTGGCGCAGGCACGTGCCAACTTTCCGACGGTAAGACGATCGACGCAACTTTTCCCGCATCGTAAGCGAACGGAATCGCGAGCGACGATCGGACGACGACTTCTCGTTGCCTGCGCTCGTGCGTCCAGCTGTTCACGAAGATGCACCGCGCGGGTCGTCGTCGATGCTGACGTGGGGTTTCACAAGTTGCATTCAGGTTTTCCGTAGATTCATCGGTTCATCGTCGATGCAGACTAGAGGCACTTCTCGATCAAGCTAGGAAAAGGATTTATGGCGCACAAGCACATGATGTTCGGGTCCGTCGCACGCGAGAAAATTCTGCGCGGAGCAACACAGCTTGCGGATGCGGTCCGCATCACGCTGGGTCCCAAGTCCAAGTCGGTCCTGATCCAGAAATCATGGGGCGCGCCGGTCGTTTGCAACGATGGCGTGACGATCGCGAAGGAAATCGACCTCGAGGATCCGGAGGAGAACCTCGGCGCGCAAATGTTGCGTCAGGCCGCCGAGAAGACCGGCGACGTCGTCGGAGACGGCACGAGCACGTCCACGATACTCGCGCAGGCGATCTTTGCAGACGGCGTTCGCAACGTCACAGCGGGTGCCAGCGCGATCGACATCAAGCGCGGATTGGATCGCGGTGCAAAGGCTGCGTTCGAAGCGTTGAGGCGCATGTCCAAGCCGGTCGTGAGCCGCAAGGAAAAGGCGCAGGTCGCAACGATCTCCGCGCACAACGACGAGAGCATCGGCGAGCTGGTTGCGGAGGCCATGGAAAAGGTCGGCGGCGAGGGCGTCATTACGGTCGAAGAATCGAAGACGACCGAGACGGCGCTCGAAGTGGTCGAAGGTATGCGCTTCGACCGCGGCTACTTGTCGCCGTACTTCGTCACGGACACGGAGAAAATGGAAGCCGTTCTCGAAGATGCGTACATCCTGCTTACCGACCGCAAGATCAACATCATGAAGGACTTGATCGGCTTGCTCGAGCAGGTGGCCAAGAGCGGCCGGCCGATCTTGGTGGTCGCGGATGACATCGAAAGCGAAGCTCTTGCAACGTTGATCGTCAATCAAATTCGCGGCGTGCTGAAGAGCGTCGCAGTGAAGGCACCAGGTTACGGCGACCGCCGCAAGGCGATGCTGCAAGACATCGCCGTTCTCACGGACGGACAGCTCATCTCCGACGAGCTGGGATTCAAACTGGAGGATACGACGATCGAGCAATTGGGACGCGCCAAACGCGTCGTCGTCGATAAGGACTACACGACGATCATCGGCGGCGCCGGCGACCGCAAATCGATCGAGGCACGCATGGCGCAAATCCGCCGCGAGATCGAGAAAGCGACCAGCGATTACGACAAGGAAAAGCTGGAGGAACGGCTGGCGAAGCTCGCAGGCGGTGTTGCAGTGATTCGCGTGGGCGCGCCGTCCGAGTCGGAGATGAAGGCGAAGAAGGATGCGCTCGACGATGCGATCAGCGCCACGAAGGCTGCAGTCCAGGAAGGCATCGTTCCAGGCGGAGGGCTCGCGCTGTTGAAGTGTATTGAAGCCGTCGAGCGCGCCGAATCGGAGTGTGAAGGCGATGAGCGAACCGGCGTTCAGATCCTCAAGCGCGCTCTAGAAGCTCCCGCGCGGCAGATCGCGCTGAATTCTGCGGTGGACGGCGGAGTCGTCGTCAGCAAGATGCTCGAGTCCGCTTCGAATGTCGGCTTCGATGCCGCGCGCAAGCGCTACGTGGATCTGTTCGAGGCCGGCATCATCGACCCGACGAAGGTCGTTCGCGTCGCGCTCGAAAATGCGGTTTCCGTGGCGAGCGTACTGCTGCTGACCGAAGCGACGATGACCGAGATTCCGGAGAAGAAGAAATCTCCGGCGGAGCCGGTGGAGATGTAAGATAAAAGGGAATTGAGAATTGAAGGCTTCCCT
>ERZ777003.5210-NODE-5210-length-10004-cov-37.350890_pt1 | contig 10004 bp, 6 predicted proteins | sample MGYA00374956_ERZ777003 | MGnify/ENA primary metagenome ERZ777003 (study PRJEB29302, sample SAMN06268252) | bioreactor metagenome | isolation source: Joint BioEnergy Institute, California, USA | place: USA:Joint BioEnergy Institute, California, USA | collected... | reverse complement strand
TGGCGCTTCCGGACGGGTTCGCCGTGGGCGAAAATCCCCGAGCGTTACGGCACGCCGACCACCTGCTACAGCCGCTTCTTTCGCTGGCACAAGGCGGGTGTGCGGGATCGACTGCCGGAAGAAATCTCCAAAGTCTAGGATGGCGACATCATCATGATCGATGCAACCTGTGTCTCTGTTCACCAGCACGGGGCCCCGGGAAAAGGGCTCTCGACAATGGCGGCGTGGGTCGTTTTCGTGGGGGCTCACTAGCAAGATCCACGCGCTCGTCGACGCGGAAACCCTCCGTCACCCTGTGTCTGACCGGCGGGTAAGTCCGCGACAGCGTTTGAGGGTGTATTGAGTGACGGCGCGACCCTGCTGTGACTGATCGCCCTACGCAACCGGCCGAAGATCATCGTCAGCGACACCGGCAGCGCGTTCACATCAGACGCCATCCCAGGCCCATCAGAACCGACTCGGATGGCACTTCATCGCGCCGGCCAGCCGATGAAGAGCATGGCTTCATCGACAACGGCCGTCTGCGCGATGAACGCCTGAACGAGACGCAGTTCGCTTCGCTGGCGCAGGCCCGGCCGCATATCCAGATCGACTGATCGTCGCCGGCGAGCTCGCCAGAACCTTCGCTCCGCGACGGTCGCTCGCGCTGCGCTGTGTCAACATTTCCCCGCAAGTGCCCGCTGCTTCACCTGCCAGTGCGCCAAAGCAATCGACGGGAAATCTGGGAGGTAACGTCAGGATAAATAGCGTCTCGTCTGGTCGTGGATCTTGGCCGCCGGGCCCCGATAGTCTGGCATCCCCATCCAGAACCTGTCATGAGCATGCACGCAAGGGCAGCGCCCCCAACGCTTTCTAACAGGTTTGACAACCTCGCAAGTATTGCGCACCATGCAGCCATAACGAGTAATGAGGGGGCGCCTGCATGGATATCAGGCAACTGAACGGCATGGTGGAGGAGGGGGCTGCGCTGCGTCGCCGCCAGATTCTTCAGCCGGTCGGCGGCAAGGGCGACAAGATCTTCCCGCCCACCTATCCCGGCGAGGGACGAAACCCGCAGCCTCGGCATGTCTATGAGAAGCGCCGCGTGAACGGGGAGGACGTGTGGTGCGTCCTCGTCGACAGCGTGCAGTCACAGGCCAATCGGCTGGAAGAAAGTCTTCTCGCGGTCATTTCCGATGGCGTACCCATCCCACATGTGGAGGTTGATTTCACCGAGGCAGGACTCGAGGGTATCAGCCGGATCACCTCGCTCGATGCGCCTCATCGCGTCTATGACGCTATCCTTCGCGACAGCCTCTACAACGGCAAGGGGTTCATGGACAGCGATGTCGGCGAGCGGCTCGCGAAAGCAAAGGCCGAGGACGCGTCCGCGCTCCTGGAGATCTCCCCGACCGCGCTGCTGTTCGGCGCTTGGCATTCGACCGGGCAGGGCGGTGGGCTTGGCGCCAAGTTTGCCCGCAGCCTCGTTTCCGAGATCGTGGCGGTCAATGTTCCGGTCGAGGATGTGGTCGTGAACCCGCGGACCGGCGAGATCGACGTCCGAACGTCGGGGCGGCGCACCAGCAGCCGCATCGACCCGCTCGGGGTGCTCAGGAAGGTCAAGGTCTTCAGGGGCGCAGACGACTGGAGCACGACGAAGGAAGCGGCCGGCAAGAACGCCAAGGAGGTCAAGCCTTCCGCGATCAATCACGGGAACATCACCCCCTCGGTCCAGCCGCTCGGCATCACGTGCGACTATCTCGAGCACAGCTTCGTGCTGAGCTTCGCGGCACTGCGCCGCTTGCGTTTTGGCGGCGGGGTGAGGGACGCGGCTGGTCGTGCCCTCGTCGCGGCGCTGGGCCTTGTCGCGCTCACGGAGCAGGACGCGCGGGGCTATGCGCTGCGATCCCGGTGCGATCTCGTCTGTGACGGGAAGGCGCCGCTCGAGTTCGTCCGCCCCGATGGATCGACCGAGGCGGTCGAGATCGATCGCCCGCAGGCGCGGGCGCTCTACCAGGCAGCCTATGATGCTGCGCTTGACGCCGGCTTCTCCCTCTCACCCGAACCGCTTCGACTGACCCCGCAGGAGAAGCTCGTCGCCATCGTCAAGGAAAGCCAGCGGCTAGCGCTCGCACGCAAGGGGGGCGATGAGGACGAGGCGGGCAGCGATGACGTTGGTTCTAGAGATTGAATTTCTCTCGGGCGTCGCCTTTGCCGCCGTAGGACCGGACAGCACAGAGCCGGACTGGCCGCCGCAGCCGGACCGCATCTTCTCCGCGCTCGTCGCGAGCTGGGCCGCGCGCGGCGAGAGGGAGGACGAGCTGCGCGCCCTGCAGTGGCTGGAGGAGCTTGCGGTCCCGAGCCTCTTCGCGTCCGACGCAGAGCGGCGGCGGGGCGTGACCGTCTACGTCCCTGCGAACGACGCAAGCAGCGCCAAACAAGAGCACGCCCGCCATGTGCTGCCCGCCATGCGCAACCGGCAGGAGCGTGCGGGCGGTTTCCCCGCAGCGCGCCCGCATGATCCGGTACTCCGCCTTTGCTGGCCGAAGGCGCAGCCTGACGACGCGACCTTCTCCGCCCTGCAGGCGCTTGCGCACGACACTTCCTATGTCGGCCATTCCACGAGTCTCACGCGCTGCCGCTTCTTGCTCGACCCTGTGGTCGATCTCGAGAAGGCTACCATGCCCCGGCGCAGCGTCTACAGGGGGCGGCTCGAAGAACTGCGCGCGGCTTATGCGCGCTTCGAGCAATCTGTTAACAAGAAGGACCGGCCGCTGAGGGGCATGCGGGTTTTGCCGAGGCCCGCGCCAGCCACAGCGCGAGCGAATGTCTTTGCCGATGGCGGGCAGTGGCTGATCCTTGAGCATGTGGGCGGCGACATGCCAGACGTCCGGGCTTCGGCCCTCGTGGCGCGGACGGTGCGCGACGCGCTGCTTAGCGGCTACCGGAAGATCGGCCTCGGCGACGACATTCCCGAAGTCATCAGCGGCCATGCCCCTGATGGCTCGCCGAGCCGGAATCCGCATCTTGCCATCGTGCCGCTGGCCTTTGCCGGCTTTCCCTATGCCGACGGCCATGTGATGGGCTTCGCGCTTGTGCCGCCTGCCGGCACGAGCATCCTCGCGCGTCCGGGAGCGCCGGAGACAGACGACACACGGGCGTTCCGGCGGGCGCTTCGCCAACTGACGAAGATCGATCAAGCCGGGCGGCGTGTGCTCGAGGTGAGGTCTGAGGAGCGAACGCCTCGCGAGCAAGCCTTCGGCGTCGATATGGCGCTGACCTTCGATCCCCCAGGGCCGGCTTCGCTCGATCCGGCACGCTACACGCGGCCGGCGCGAATTTTCGCGACTGTGACACCAATCGTGCTCGATCGCCACCTCAAGCGAAGCGGGGCCGGGCGTCTCGAGGAGGCCGCGGAGCAGATCGCCACCGCCTGCCGCAACATTGGGCTGCCCGAGCCCGAGGCGGTTGTGGTCGACAAGCATTCGGCGGTCGAGGGCGCCCCGTCCGCCTATCCGTCGGGGAGGGCTCCGCGCTGGATGAACTGGCGGCTGCCGCCCTCGCTCGCCAGTCGTCAGCTTACTCATGCCGTGATCCGCTTCGCAGAGCCGGTCGAAGGGCCGGTGATCCTCGGGGCTGGGCGCTTTGTGGGGTTGGGGGTCTGCCTCCCGATCGACCGGAGGGGGGACGATGCTGCCCGTTGACGACTTCGCGGCGTTCTTCGAGGAAGTCCACGGATTCCCGCCGTTCCCCTGGCAGAAGCGCCTGCTCGCGGAGATCGTGGCGCGAAACGGGACGTGGCCGGACACGCTGGACCTGCCCACGGGCTCGGGCAAGACGGCGGCCATCGATATCGCGGTCTTTCATCTGGCGCTCGAAGCGGAGCGCGGCGAGGAACGGCGCGCGCCCGTCCGCATCGCCTTTGTCGTCGACCGCCGGCTGGTGGTGGACGATGCTTTCGGGCGGGCGCGGAAGCTGGAGGCGGCGCTTGCCGCAGCCGCACCGGGCAGCGTCACCGCACGGGTGGCCGAGCGCCTGCGTCGGCTCTCCGGCGATGGGCCGCCGCTCATGGCCTGCCGGCTGCGCGGCGGCATTCCGCGCGAGAACGACTGGGCGCGCACGCCGTCACAGCCGACAGTCCTGTGCTCGACGGTCGATCAGATCGGCTCGCGGCTGCTGTTCCGCGGTTACGGTGTCAGCGACGTCATGCAGCCGGTCCATGCTGGCCTTGTCGGATCCGACTGCCTGATCCTCCTGGACGAGGCGCATCTTGCCGAGCCATTCCGGCAGACGATGAGCTGGGTGGCGTTTTATCGCGGACCGGGCTGGCGGGAGAGGGATATCGCCGCTCCTTGGGGGTTCTCCCTGCTGACCGCGACGCCGGGGAAGAGGGCGGGGGAGGCCTTCGCGCTCGACGAGGCGGACAGGGCAAATCCGGTCCTCAATCGGCGTCTGGAAGCGGCGAAGCCGGCCATTCTTCGCGGGCCGCTAAAGGGATGCGGAAAGGGCAAGGGCGCGGCTGAAACCGAGGGCGAAGGGGATGAGCGAGACAGCGGCGACGCCGAGCTTGCCCGCCGCTGCTCCGCGATCGTCGCCGAGGTTCGCAAGGCGCTCGGCCACTTCGAGGATGCCGGGAACGGCGCGCCCCGGCCGGCGATCGGCGTCGTCGTCAATCGCGTGGCGCGGGCCCGCGCCGTCTTCGAACGCCTGTCGAAGGAGCTCGCCGCGCCCCCTGACGACGAAAGCGCGGCTGCCACGCATCCCGAGATCATCCTGATGATCGGCCCGGCGCGGCCGGTCGATCGGGACGATCTCGCCGAAAGGCTGCAACCGATCCGCACACGCGCCTGGGCGCCGGGCGAAAGGCGCGAGCTCGACCGGCCGCTCATTGTCGTCGCGACGCAGTGCATCGAGGCGGGCGTCGACATCGATCTCGACGGGCTCATCACCGAGGCGGCGCCGCTCGATTGCCTGCGGCAGCGCTTCGGCCGGCTCAACCGTGCCGGGCGCGATATCAGGCCCTATGCCGCCATCGTCGCGGACAAGACCGACATTGCCGCGCGCACGGACGATCCCGTCTATGGAAAAGCGATCAAGTCGGCGTGGACCTGGCTCGAGGCGGTCGCGACAAAGCCGCCGAAGAAGGGCGATGCTTTCGTTGACTTCGGCATTGAGGCGATGAAAGCGCTGCGGCCGCCTTCCGAGGCTCTGACGGAGAAACCCGACGCGCCGGTTCTGCTGCCAGCTCACCTTGATCTGCTGAGCCAGACCTCGCCCATCCCGGCCGCGGACCCAGAGGTGGCGCTCTATCTGCATGGTCCGGTCCGTCAGCCGGATGCGATCACAGTCGTCTGGCGGGCAGACGTCAATCCTGAGTGGAAAGACCAGAACGTCGCCCGCCTGCTGACGCTCGTGCCGCTGCGACCGGGCGAAGCCGTCGAGCTGCCTCTGTGGGCCGTGCGGCGCTGGCTTGAGGAGCGCGGGGCGTCGGCCGGGGATCTGGCCGATGTTCCGGCGCGCGCTGGCGATGATGAGGGGGCGGGCGGGAGGAAGGTCTTCCGCTGGAAGGGGGAAGACGAGCGGTCGCAGTGGGTCGCGCCGTCCGATCTGCGTCCCGGTGACACCATAGTCGTGCCGGCGAGCTACGGCGGCGTGGACGGCTTCGGCTGGAACCCGGTAAGCAAGGTCGATACCATCGATGTGGCGCAGAAGGCGGCCGAGCCCTTTGCGAGAAGACGTTTCGTCGTGCGGGTTGCGCCGGGCTTGCTGGAAGGTCGCGTAAGCGAGGGGGCGCTCGCCGGCATGCTCGCGACATTGCGCGCCGAGCGCGCGCAGAATGTGCGGCAGGCGCTGCTGGAGCTCGATCTGCCGGAGGGGCTCCGTCAGGCGCTCGAGCGGCTGGGCACCGCCAGGCGGCAGAGGATCGTCGTCGACTTCGGGGTCTATGGCGAGAACGAGAACGGTGAACCGCGCGGTGTCGTCCTGGTGGCGCCCTTCGGCATTGCGGCTGCCGACGCGGCGAAGGAGAACGCGGAGGACGAGGGGGGCGGAACGAGCTCGACCGAGGACGACACGGCCGGCTCCATCTTCGGCATGCCAGTGTCGCTCAGGCAGCACGCCGAGGATGTGGAAGCCAAGGCGGAAGAGTTTGCACGCCTCGTCGGCCTGCCGCCTGCCTACGCGGCGGACCTCGGGCTCGCCGCAAGCCTCCACGACCTCGGCAAGGCCGATCCGCGCTTCCAGGCCTGGATGCATTTCGGCGATCCGCTGGGGGGCAATCCCGATGATGAGGCCGATGTTCTCGCCAAGTCGGGCCGCCCGCTGCCGCCCATCGCGCGCGAGAAGGCCGGCCTGCCGCCTCGCTGGCGGCACGAGGCGCTGTCGGTGCGGCTTGCCCGGGACGACGCGCGCCTCATGGAGGCCAGCGATCCCGATCTCGTCCTCTGGCTCATCGGCACGCACCATGGGTGCGGCCGGCCGCTCTTCCCGCATGAGGATCCGACCGACACGCTGCCCTACGTCGGCCCGCAGTCGTTGGCCTTCGACTGGAATGGGCTCGACTGGCCGTCTCTCTTCGCGCGGCTCAAGGCGCGCTATGGCGTGTGGGAACTGGCACGGCTAGAGGCGATCCTGCGGCTTGCTGACCACCGGGCGTCCGAAGACGCCCGCGAGCGCATCCTTGGGGAGGCGCGATGATCACCACATCCCATCGCCTCGACGGACTGGAGCCGGACAACCTCCTCGCCTTCCTGGCACTGCTGGGGCTGCTGCGGGCGCTGGAGGCGGCCGACAGGGAGCTTTATCCGCGCGCCGCCTGGGATCTCGACGCGCCGCCGTTGCGGCCGCGGCTGTTTCTCGCGAAGGCCGCCACCACGGACGAGGTTGCCGCACTCGCCGCGAAGGGTGTCGAGCAGCTCGCCCAGGCCCATGATTTCGGTTCCCGCAAAGGCCTTAATTACACGCGCGAGGATGCGCGGAAGCTTCTCACGCAAGAGGCCCGGGCGTCTTCCCGCGATTGCCGGGAGCGTATCGACCTCCTTGCGGCGCTGATGAGCGACGGGGCCGTCAAGAACGACAAGGTAGAGACGATCGCTCCGACGCCGCTGTGCCTCATGTTCGGTCAGGGGCGTCAGCATTTTCTCGAGCGCATCGCCGCTGTGCCGCACGTGCCCGCGCCACCCCCGCGGGGAAAGGGCAAGAAGGCGGTGGCCCTGTCTGCCGCACAGTGCCTGGCCGAGGCCTTGTTCGCCCCCTGGCATCGGCAGGACCCGACGACATCATCCTTCCGCTGGGATCCTGCCGAGGATGTCCGCTATGCGCTGATGGCGGGCGATCCGACCGACGATGCCTACAAGGGCGGTACCCAGCATGGCGCAAACCGGCTCGCCGCCGTGGGCCTCGCGGCGCTGACCGTTGTTCCGGAGGTGCGAGCAGGTCGAGCCCGCCCCGCGATCATTGGAGGTACGAGCGGTCGCGATGGCTTCTCCTTTGCCATCCCTATCTGGCGGGATCCTGCGACGCTTGCAGCGATCCGTGCGCTGCTGAGCCATCCTGACCTTCGTGAGCCGGAGGGGCTTTCGCATCTCGGTGTCGATCATGTGCTGGTCGCCGAGCGCATCTCGGTCGGCAAGTTCATGAACTTTGCGCGGGGGAGGCCGCAGCACGGCTGAACCAAGGCCATGACCGATCCCCAACTCGAGCTCCACCTTCCCGCACCACCCATCAGCGGCGACATGCCACTGATCCCGGCGCGAATGGTGAACGAGTTCGTGTACTGCCCGCGACTCGCCTATCTCATGTGGGCGCAGGGCGAGTGGGCGGAAACTGGCGATACGGTCGAAGGCAAACGCGTTCACGCGCGCGTCGACAGGCCCAATGCGCCGCTGCCGGCGCCGCAGACGCTCGAAGGCGATGGAGCACCGGAGGACGACAAGATCGTCAGTCGCTCGCTTACGCTCTCCTCGACGAAGATGGGCGTCATTGCCAAGCTCGACATCGCCGAGGCAGAGGACGGTGCCGTCACACCTGTCGATTACAAGCGCGGCAAGCGCCCACATGTGGCACAGGGGGCATATGAGCCGGAGCGCATCCAGATCTGCCTGCAGGCGCTACTTCTCGAGGAGCATGGCTACCGCGTCAAAGAAGGCGCCATCTACTATGCCGAGAGCAGGGAAAGGGTGCGCATAGCGCTTGATGATTCCCTGCGCATGGCAGCGCGGACGGCGGTCAGCGAGCTGCGCCTCACGGTCTCGCAAAGCCGCATTCCACCGCCGCTCAAGGACAGCCCGAAATGCCCGCGCTGTGCGCTTGTGACGGTGTGTCTGCCGGACGAAATGCGGGCCCTTTCAGGCTCCTCAATCGCGCCGCGCACGATCGCCGTTCCACCTGACGAAGCGCTGCCACTCGTCGTGCAGTCCCAGCATGCGCGGATCGGCAAGGAGGGCGAGGCGCTCAAGATCGTCGATGAGGAGCAGGGCGAGACGCTGGTGCGCCTCATCGACATCTCGGATGTGGCGCTGTTCGGCAATGTCTCGATCACGACGCCGGCGCTTACGGCGCTGCTCGAGCGCGAGATTCCCGTGACCTTCCACAGCCACAGCGGCTGGTTTCGCGGCGTCGCCCACGGCATCGGTCACCGCAATGTCGAAGTCCGCACGGCACAATATCGTATGAGCTTTGACGAAGCCGCGTGCCTCAGGTTTGCAAAAGACCTAGTCGCGGCAAAGATTGCGAACCAGCGTACCATCCTTCGACGCAACTGGCGCGGAACGGCAGAGGACAGGCAGGCGGCTCTCGACCGGCTCTCTGCTGCGAGACAGTCCGCCAATGGTGCAACGACGCTGACCCAGCTTCTCGGCATTGAAGGCGATGCGGCGGCTGTCTATTTCCGTGCCTTCGCGAGCCTGTTGAAACCGCCCAGGGACACGAAAGTCTCCGGTGAATTGGCGCCGTTCCGCTTCGAGGCCCGCAATCGGCGACCGCCTACGGATCCGGTCAACGCGATGTTGTCGCTGGCCTACGCAATGCTGACCAGGCATCTGACGATCACGCTCGCTTCGGTTGGTCTCGATCCCTATCGCGGCTTCTACCACGCGCCACGTTACGGCCGCCCGGCGCTGGCTCTCGATATTATGGAGCCGTTCCGCGCGATCATCGCCGATTCCGTCGTGCTGTCGGCGATCAACACCGGCGAGGTCGGGCCGAACGATTTCGTGGTGGCGGTCACGGGCACCGCGTTCACTCAGGCGGGGCGCCGCCGTTTTGTGGGAGCATTCGAGCGCCGGCTGTCGCAGGAGACGACACATCCCGTCTTCGGCTACCAGGTGAGCATGCGCCGCATGTTGCTGATCCAGGCGCGGCTGCTCTCACGCTTCCTGCTTGGCGAGCTGCCAAGCTACCCGCATTTTTTGCCGCGCTGAGCAAGCCAGATGACGGACGAACGCCTGTTTATCGTGACTTACGACATTTCGGACGCAAAACGCTGGCGGCGCGTGTTCAAGGTCATGCATGGATACGGTGAGTGGCTGCAGCTTTCCGTTTTCCAGTGCCGCCTCACGCGGCGGCGCCGCGCCGAACTCGAGACACGGCTGCGTGAGCTCGTCAGAAATGGCGAGGACCACGTGCTTCTGATTGATGTTGGGCCTGCGGACAGGATCGAACTGGCTGTGGAGAGCATCGGTAAGACGTTCGCCAAAATCGAGCGTCGCGCTACAGTCATCTAGTGGAATCTCATAAGATCGCTGCGGTTCCAGAAACGGGGAGGTCGGGCTGGCTGAAGGCGTTCCGCCGCTGCCGGCGGCTTTCGATCGGCGAAGTGCCGTTGGAAACCCCGCCCCCGCTCGATTCCGCTTAGATATTGGAATCGTTTGCTATTTGATATCGTTGATAGGATTATGCGGGGAGTTTGGCACGCTTTGCTTGTCCCTGATCAGGGGTGGTCGAAATCGTGGCAGGGTTGCCTGAATATTCAACGGGTTGTAGCGTAAGGAGCATCCGAGGCAGAGATGCCTCGGCCTCATTGAAGC
>ERZ777003.5207-NODE-5207-length-10010-cov-6.885987_pt1 | contig 10010 bp, 9 predicted proteins | sample MGYA00374956_ERZ777003 | MGnify/ENA primary metagenome ERZ777003 (study PRJEB29302, sample SAMN06268252) | bioreactor metagenome | isolation source: Joint BioEnergy Institute, California, USA | place: USA:Joint BioEnergy Institute, California, USA | collected... | reverse complement strand
GGGCGAAGCCGGGCTCAAGGATCACGGGGCGGAGCTGGTCGGGCGCGCGGCCGGAAGGACGCATGGACGGGGGACCTCGTTCGGCGGAGAGGCGCGGCTCCTACACGCGGGGCGGCCGGTGCGTCCAGCCGGGCCGCCCTGACGCCGGTCGCGACGCGCCTCTCGCCCTGCGCGGACTATCTTAACGCCGTGCGCCTCGTCCCGCCCGTCGCTCTGGCCGCGCCTGTTCGGCGGAGGCGGCGGGGGCGGCGCCGCTCCGGTTCGGATTCGGTCCTCTTCCGGTGGCATTGCGGCTGCGATACGGTGCGTGGCGGCCCGTGCAAACCGCTCCGCCCGCGCCTGTGCCGTGCTACGCTGCGCGTCATGTCCGCTGCGATCCGACCTGCCTGCCCTGAGGACGTCGCAAGAATCGCCGCGCTGCACGTGACCGCCTGGCACGAGACCTTCCGCGGCCTGCTGTCCGAGGCGGTGATCGCCGCGCAGAACCAGGCGAAGCGCGAGGCGCTCTGGCGCGCCCGCCTCGACTCGGCGCTGCCCGATTCGGCGCTGTTCGTCGCCGAGGAGGGCGGGCCCGGTGGCCCGCTGGTGGCGTTCGGCGCCTGCGGCCGGCGGCGGGACGACCTGGCGGGGCTGTCCCTCCCGGGAGAGTTCCACGCGCTCTACGTGCTGCGCCGGGCGCAGCGCGCTGGCATCGGCGGTGCGCTGATGCGCCGGATGGCGGCGGCCATGCTCGATCGCGGCCTCGGCGGGGCGAGCCTCTGGGTGCTGCGTGGCAACCTGGCGGCGCGCGCCTTCTACACCGAGCTTGGCGGCGAGGTGGTGGCAACGCGGGAGAACGCGGAACTCGGCGGCGCGCCGGAGGTCGCCTTCGCCTGGCACGACCTGCGCGGCCTCGCCGTGCCAAGGGAGTAGGAAGGTTGACGCCGCCACCCCGGCAACCTAGGATTTTTGTCAAGCATTCCAGGGACTTCACCGGAACCATGGGCCCGCAGATCCGACCGCCGCGCCCCGGGCCGGTGGCCGCGTCCGCTGGCGCGGCCCACCGTGGCGAGAAATCCCGGGAGGAGCGGCGCCCTGTTCTCGACACCCGCTCGGCCGCCGTGCTGCGCGAGCTGGTGGAAACCTACGTGCAGACCGGCGAGCCGGTGGGCTCGCGCACCCTCTCGCGCCGCCTGCCGCTGAACCTCTCGCCGGCGACGATCCGCAACGTGATGGCGGACCTCGAGGAGGCGGGGCTGCTCTTCGCCCCGCACACCTCCGCCGGCCGCCTGCCGACCGAGCACGGCCTCCGCCTGTTCGTGGACGGGCTGCTGGAGTTCGGCGACCTCTCCGAGGAGGAGCGGGCGGAGATCGCCGCGCGCTGCGCCGCCTCCGGCCGCTCGGTGCAGGATACGCTGGCCGAGGCGGGGCAGATGCTCGCGGGCCTGGCCGGCGCGGCGGGGCTGGTGGTGGCGCCGAAGAGCGACTCCGCGCCGGTGCGCCACATCGAGTTCGTCGGCCTTGGGCCGGGGCGCGCGCTGGTGGTGATCGTGACCGGCGACGGCCAGGTGGAGAACCGCGTCGTCGAGGTGCCGCCCGGCCTGCCGCCGAGCACGCTGATGCAGGCCTCGAACTACCTGAACGCGCGCCTCGCCGGCCGCACGCTGGACGAGGCGAAGGCCGAGATCGAGGAGGAGATCGCGACGCACCGCAGCGCGCTGGACGAGCTGACGCAGCAGGTCATCGCGGCCGGCCTCGCGACCTGGGCGGGCGGGGGCGGCGGCAGCCTGATCCTGCGCGGCCAGGCGCGGCTCCTGCAGAACGTGGACCAGCTCGCGAAGCTGCAGGAGATCCAGTTGCTCTTCGAGCGCCTGGAGACGCAGGAGACGATGCTCCGCCTGCTGGAGCTCGCGCAGCGCGCCGAAGGGGTGCAGATCTACATCGGCGCCGAGAGCGGGCTGTTCGACACGGCGGGCCTGTCCATGATCGTCGCGCCCTTCCGCACGGGCCAGGAGCGCATCGTCGGCGCCATCGGCGTGATCGGGCCGACGCGGATCAACTACGGACGAATCATCCCGGTCGTGGACTACACGGCGCGGATGATCGGACAGCTGCTGGGATAGGAGAGGCGCGGACCGCGGACCGACCGGCGAGCGGGCGGGCAGGCGGGCGCGTCAGTGCAGCAGCAGGACAACGCGGCGGTTGCGCGCGTCGTCCTCCTCATTCTTCGGGTTGGGCACGGCCGGCGCGGCAGCACCCACCGCGCGGACCGTGATCTGGTCGATGCCGATGCCCTCGATCAGCAGGTCGGCGGCCACCTCTTCCGCCCGCTGGTGGCTGAGCGCGACGGCGGTGCCGGGGGACTCGGAGGGGGAGGCGTGTCCGATCACCTCGATCTGGGTGCAGCGGCGGCGGCAGTTCTCGCGGAAGCGCCTGATCGCGGCCAGGATCACCCGGCGCTGCTCCATGGAGAGTTCGGCGCTCCCCTGCGGGAAGGTCACGACGAAGCCGGGCGCGGCCTGCGCCGCGGCGACGGGGACACCCGTCGCGGAAGCCAGGCAGAGCCCCGCCATCAGAAGCGCGATGCGTAAGCCGCTGTAAACCATTTTCCCGTATAGGTTGCACGAATCGTTCGCTTCGGGAAGCGAAACTCGCGCCCCGCGGCCGTTCCGCTGGGAAAAGATCAGGACTCCCCGGCGGCTCCAGGGATCGCGGCGCGCCGCATCGCCCAGGCCAGCGCCGCCGCCATCGCTGTCACGCCCAGCCAGAGGGCGCCGAGCGCGGGCGCCGCACCGAACCGCTCCACCGCAAGGCCGGTCAGCAGGGGCGGCAGGCCGAAGCCGATATGGGCGACGAGGAAGTAGCCGGCGGCGGCGTTCGCCCGCTCCGCCGCCGGCGCCACCTGGGCCACCGCGGCGAGCCCGCCGAGATAGAGGAAGCCGTAGGCGGCGCTCCCCACGACCGCCCCGCCGAGGAGCAGCGGCACCAGCGCCCCGGAGAGCGTGCCGATCACGACCAGCCCGGTCCCGGCGACCAGCACGCCCAGCCCGGCGAGCACGGAGCGGCGCGGCGGCACGCGCCCGAGCGCCTGCTGCGCCGTGACCCCGACCGCGATCATCACGCAGACCGCGAGCGGCCCGAGGCGCGGCATCCCACGCTCGGCGAGCGCGATCGGCACGCTGCTCAGCGTCGTCCCGGTCACGCCCCAGGCCGGAAGGATCGCAAGGGTCGTGGGGAGCGTGCCCGGCGGGAAACCGGGCACGCGGAGCCAGGGCGCGGCCGTGCCGCCACCGGTGCGCCGGGTCTCGGGCACGCGCCAGCCGACGAGGGCGATGAGGACGGCCACGGCGACCAGGTGCAGCAGGTAAGTGACGGGCGGTTCCACCTCGCCGAGCCAGGCCAGCGCGCCGAGGGTGAGCAGGCCGCCGGCGGCGAAGCTGCCGGCCGTGCCGGTGGCGACGACAGCCGCCGCGCGTCGCGCCGGTCCCTCCGCCCCGCCGGCGAGCTCCGTGGCCCAGGCCGTCGCGGCCCCGGCGACGAGGCCGATGGCGAGCCCCTGGAACACGCGCGCCAGCGCCAGCGCCGCCAGGCCGGGTGCGAGGGTGACGGCCAGCGTCGCCAGCCCGGCGAAGGCCATGGCGGCGAGCACGCAGGGCTTGCGCCCGATCCGCTCCGACAGGCCGCCGAGCAGCGGGGCGGTCAGGATCAGCGTGGCGGCGTAGCAGACGAAGGCGAGGGCGAGCCCTCCGGCGCCCTGCCCGTCGCGCGCCGCATAGAGCGGGAAGAGCGGCATCGGGAGGGTGGTCGCCACCCCGATGACCGCGACGGCGAGGCCGACGAGGGTGACCGCGGACGAGGAGGCGAGGGAGGCGGTCCCCCGCCTCACCGCTGCGGCCTCAGCGCATCGGCCACGAGTACATCAGCCCGCCATCGGTCCAGAGCCGGTTCAACCCGCGCTCCAGCCCGATCGGGGTGTTCGGTCCTAGGTTGCGCTCGAAGATCTCGCCATAATTGCCGACCGCGCGGATCGCGTTGTAGGCCCAGGCGGGATCGAGCTTCAGCGCGTCGCCGAGCAGCGGATCGGCGCCCAGCAGGCGGCGCACCTCCGGGTTCTGGCTGGTGCGCCGCATCTCCTCGGCATTGGCCTGGGTGATGCCGAGCTCCTCGGCCTGGATCAGCGCCATCACCAACCAGCGGATCACGTCGAACCATTCGTTGTCGTCTCGCCGCACGACCGGGCCGTAGGGCTCCTTGGAGAAGCGCTGGGGCAGGATGACGTAGTCCTGCGGGTTCTGGAACTGGCTGCGCAGCGCGGCGAGCTGCGTCGCGTCCGTGCCGATCGCGTCGCAGCGCCCGGCCTGCAGCGAGGTCGCGTTGTCCTGCATCCGCTCCTGCAGCACCGGGGTGAAGCGCAGGTTGTTGGAGCGGAAGAAGTCGGCCGTCACCAGCTCGTTGGTGGTGCCGGGGGAGAGGCAGATGGTCATGCCGTCCATCTGCCTCGGGTCGGTGATGTTGGCGTCGCGGCGCACCATGAAGCCGTGGCCGTCGTAGAGGTTCACCGTCGTCATGCGCAGGCCGAGCGTGGCGTCGCGCGTCAGCGTCAGCGTGGTCTGGCGGATCAGCACGTCGATCTCGCCGGACTGGAGCGCGGTAAAGCGTTGCACGGCGGTGAGCGGGACGAAGCGGACCTTGCCCGCGTCGCCGAGCACCGCAGCGGCGACGGCGCGGCAGAGATCCGCGTCCATGCCGCGCCAGACGCCCTCGCTGTCGGGCAGGGAGAAGCCGGCGACGCCGACATTGACGCCGCAGGCGAGCACGCCGCGCTGCCGCACGCCGTCCAGCGTCGGGCCGGCCTGCGCCGGGGGTGGCGCTGCCCAGACGGCCGCGGCGACGGCGAGGACGGCCGTCATCCAACCTCGGAACATCATGGCGATGGGCCTCCCTGTTCCTGTCTCCCGCAAGGATCCTCGGAGCGGGCGGGGTGCGCGTCAACGCGGAGGATGGGAGCGGCGCGCCGGTGCTGCGGCGTCGCCGTGGGGGAGTGCGGCGCGCCCGGGCGGTCACCCGCCCGGGCAGTCACGCAACCGTGTGGTCAGGCTAGGGCGATCACGGTGACGCCGGCGAGGAGGAGAATCACGCCGGCCATCCGGAGGCCGGAGACGGGGCGGCGCGGCAGGCGGAACCAGCCGTGGCGGTCCACCAGCACCGAGGCGATCTGCTGCCCCGCCACCGTCAGCCCTATGGTGGCGGCGGCCCCGATCGCGGGGATGGCGGTGAATACCGTGGTGACGTAGGCGGCGCCCGCCACGCCGCCGAGCCAGCCCCACCACGGCATGGCGGAGACGCCGGCGAGGCACGGCCAGGGCTGGCGGAAGGCGGAGGTGGCGGCCAGCATGGCCACGGCCATGGTGAAGGTGGCGACGAGGAAGCTCACCGCGCCGACCGCGAAGGGCGCGCCGAGGTCGTGGCGCAGCAATCCGTTCAGCGCCCCCTGCACCGGGAGCACCGCGCCCGCGGCGAGGGCGAGCGCGATCCAACCGAGCCGCGACGGCGGGGCCATGGCGGCGGCGCCGTCCCGCTGGCCTGCCACGATCAGCGCGGCGCCGGCCAGCACGGCGAGCGTGCCGCCGATCGCCGCCGCGCCCGCCGCCGGCCGCATCGCGGCGACGCCGAGCGCGCCGGTGAGGTCGAGCGCCAGCGAGGCGAGCATCTGGCCGGCGATGAAGAGGCCGACCGAGACCACGGCGCCGAGGCGCGGGAACAGCAGGATCGTCGAGACGACGTAGAAGGCGCTCGCGGCGCCGCCGACCGCGTGCCACCAGGGCACGCGAGGCAGGGCGGCGAGCGCTGTCAGGGTGGCGGTCAGCAGGGCGACGAGCAGCAGCAGGACGCTGCCGACGCCAAGCTGCAGCGTGGTGGCACCGAATGGGCTGCCTACCGCGCGGCTGAGCTGCGCGTTGGCGCCGGCCTGGAGCGGGAGCAGGGAGCCGGCAAGCAGGGCGGCGGGGACGAAGAGCGCGTCCATGGCAGGAGGTGTCCGGGCACGTCCGAGCCTCGGGTGCTCACGCCGCGGCGACGCGGGGTGCGCGGCCGAGCAGGCGGCCCGGGTCGAGCGCGAAGGCGCCGGCGCCGAGCCCGGCCTGGACCAGCAGCAGCACGGTCCACAGCGCCGGGAATTCCCAGCCGCCGCCCTGGTTCGAGAATGTCCAGCCATTCGGCAGGTGCTGGATCGTCGCGCCGATGAGGATCGGCACCGCGAGCAGGCTCACCGCGCGCACCCAGACGCCGGCGATCAGCGCGAGGCCGGCGGCGATCTCGGCGAAGGCGACGATGGCGCCGAAGACCGGCGGGTAGCCGATGGAGCCGAAGAAGCGCATCGTGCCGGCCAGGCCGAAGGTGCCGAGCTTCAGCACCGCGCCATGGGCGAGGAAGGCGAGGCCGAGGCTGACGCGCAGCAGCAGCGTGGCGTAGGGAATGGTGGTCCGTGCGTCGGGCATGGGAGGGGGCTCTCCGTTGGGGGGAGGTGGCCCGCCCAGGGCCACCGCCGGTCGCTGCCGAGACTCGCGCGGCGCCGGCGGCGCTTCCAACGCCGATCCGCAACGGCCATCATCACCACGCTGAATGGAGCCGCCTCCGGACCGCTGTCGCTGAATGGCCGATCTCGACTCCCTCGACCTGAACCTTCTCCGCGTGTTCGACGCCGTGGCGCGCGAGCGGCACGTCACGCGCGCGGCGCAGCGGCTGAACCTGTCGCAGCCCGCGGTCTCCAACGCCCTGAACCGGCTGCGCCAGGCGCTCGGCGACGAGCTGTTCCTGCGCCGCCCCGGCGGGGTGGAACCGACCGAGCTCGCCGCCGCGCTCGCCGGGCCGGTCGCCGAGGTGCTGGACCGGCTGCGCGATACGCTCTCGGTGCACGCGCCCTTCGATCCGGCGACCTCGGACCGCGTCTTCCCGGTCGCCTTCAGCGAGTATGCGGAGGCGGTGCTGGCGCCGCCGCTGCTCGCGACGATGGCGCGCGAGGCGCCGGGCTGCCTGCTCGCGATTCGCCATGGCGACCGGACCAACTGGCAGGAACTGCTCGAGCGCGGCGAGGCGCAGCTCGCCGTGGCGGTGCTGCCGGAGCCGCCGGCGATCTACACGCGGGTGCGGCTGCTGCCGGAGGAGTTCCTCACCGTGATGCGCCCCGGCCATCCGCTGGCGGAGGGGGAGATGACGATCGAGCGCTTCGTCTCCGTGCCGCACATCCTGCATTCGCCGAACGGCTCGCGCGACGGCGCGCTGGACGGGCCGCTGGCGGAGGCCGGCCATCCGCGCCGGCTGGGGGCGGTGGTGGCGCATCTCGCCGCGGTGCCGGAGATCCTGACGCGCACCGACATGATCATCACGCTCTCGGCGCGGCTTGCCTGCGCGATGGGGCGGGCGCACGGCCTCGTGGTGCGCAAGCCGCCGGTCGAGATCCGGCACACGCGGCTGTCGCTGGTCTTCCACCGGCGCTTCGAAGCCGATCCCGGCCATGCCTGGCTGCGCCGGATGCTGATTGCCCTGGCGCGCGAGGTGGCGCCGGCAGGGTGAAGGGCGACCGCTTCGCCATCGGCCGGACGACCGGCGAAGCGCGGCCGGATCTGCGCGGGATCGCCGGAGCGGGGATGCGGGGGCGGCGGCACGCCCCCGCCCGCTCGCCGGTCTTCAGCGCCCGCCTTGCGCCGCGGCGTAGGAGAAATTCTCGAAGCTGTTTTCCGCGATGCGGAACCACTGATACTCCTCGTCGCGGTAGCGGCGGTAGCTCTCCCAGATCTTCTTGAAGCGCGGGTTGCGCGAGGAGAGCTCCTCGTAGAGCCCGTGCGTCTCGCGCCAGGCCGCCTGCAGGATCTCGCGCGGCCAGAAGCGGAGCTGCGCGCCGGCCGCGACGAGGCGCCGCAGCGCCAGCGGGTTGTGGTGGTCGTAGCGCGCGGTCTGCACCACCGACGCCTCGCCGCAGGCGGTCTCCAGCGCGTGGCGGTAGGCCTCGGGCAGCGCCTCGAAGGCGCGGCGGTTCACGAGCAGCACGCCCTGCGCGCAGGGCTCCCAGAAGCCCGGCGCGTAGTAGTAACGCGCCACGCGCACGAAACCGAGCTTCTCGTCGTCATAGGGGCCGACCCATTCGGTCGCGTCGATCACGCCGCGCTCGAGCGCGGGATAGATGTCGCCGCCGGCAAGCTGCTGGGTGACCGCGCCGAGGCGCTGGAACACCAGGCCGCCGAGGCCGGCGATGCGGAATTTCAGTCCCTGCACGTCCTGCACGCCGCGGAGCTCGTTGCGGAACCAGCCGCCCATCTGCGCCCCGGTGTCGCCGAGCGAGAAGCCCACCATGCCGTAGTCGCCGTAGAGCTCATTGGCGAGCTGGCTGCCGCCGCCCTCGCGCATCCAGGCGTGCATCTGGCGCGAGGTGAGGCCGAAGGGGACGATGGTGAAGAAGGCGAAGGAGGGATCCTTGCCAATGTAGTAGTAGGAGGCGGTCTGGCCGCACTCCACCGTGCCGGCCTGCACCGCGTCGAGCACTTGCAGGCCCGGCACGATCTCGCCCGCGGGGAAGGTGCGGATCTGGAAGCGGTTCCCGGTGATCTGCGCCACCCGCCGCGCGACGTGCTCCGCGGTGCCGAACAGGATGTCGAGGTTGCGCGGGAAGGAGCTCGCCAGGCGCCAGCGCACCTCCGGCGCCTGGGTCTGGGCGATGGCCGGCGCGGCGAGCGTGGCCGCAGCGGCGCCGGCGGCACCTGCCGCGGCGAAGATGGAACGTCTGTTCATTCGTTTCCTCCCCCCGGGTTCCTGTCCCGGCACGATGCGGAGGATAGACAGGCTTCGCCGCCGAACCGAAGCGGGATCGCGAGGACTGCCCTCGCCCTGTGGTAGAAGGGCCGGGTGCCGCCGTCCCGCCGTCCCGCCGCCTCCAGACGCACTGCTGCTGCTGCGCCCGCCTCCGCCCGTGCCCGGCCGGCGAAGGGCAGCGGCGGGGGGCGCGCGCGGAGCGGTGGCGAGGCCGCGGCGGGTCCGCCCACGGGCGGGCCGGGAACCCGCGGCGGCGGCGGCACCGGCAAATCGAGCGGGCGCCGCCCCCGGCCCCTCCTGCTGCGCCTGCTGCGCTGGGCGATCCTCCTCACCGTCTGGGGCGGGGTGGCGCTCGGCTGCGCGCTGCTGTGGTTCGCCTACGACCTGCCGCGGCCGGAGGCGGCGCTCGCCGCGACGCGGCAGCCCTCCGTCACCCTGCTCGCCGCCGATGGGCGGCTGCTCGCGACCTCCGGCGACCTCTACGGCGAGCCGCTGCGGCTGCACGAGATGCCGCCCCACCTGCCCGCCGCGCTGCTTGCTGTCGAGGACCGGCGTTTCCGCGAGCATTTCGGTGTCGATCTCATCGGGCTGGCGCGCGCGGCCTGGGTCAACTTCACCACCGGGCGCGTCGCCCAGGGCGGCTCCACCATCACCCAGCAATTGGCGAAGAACCTGTTCCTCACGCCGGAGCGCAGCCTGCGGCGCAAGGTGCAGGAGGCGCTGCTGGCGCTGTGGCTGGAGCGGCGCTTCACCAAGGACGAGCTGCTCGAGATCTACCTCAACCGCGTCTATCTCGGCGCCGGGGCCTATGGGGTGGACGCGGCGGCGCGGCTGTTCTTCGGCGTCTCGGCGCGACGGGTGACGCTCGGCCAGGCGGCGCTGCTCGCCGGGCTGCCGAAGGCGCCCTCCCGGCTCAACCCGCGCGCTGCGCCGGAGGCCGCGATCCGCCGCGCGATGGAGGTGCTGGAGACGATGGCCGAGCAGGGCCTCATCTCGCGCGCCCGCGCTGCCGCTGAGGGAGAGCGCCTGCGCCTCGCCCCCGCGCCGAGTCGCGATGCCGGCTGGTTCGCCGACTGGGTGCAGGGCTTCAACGGCGGCGGCGAGAGCCTCGCCGAGCGCTTCCCCGGCGCCGGCGACCTGGTGCTGCGCACGACCCTCGATTCGCGCCTGCAGGCGGCGGTGGAAGCGCGGCTGGAGGCGCTGCTCGCCGGTCCGGGGGCGCGGGC
>ERZ777003.5201-NODE-5201-length-10020-cov-4.608229_pt1 | contig 10020 bp, 8 predicted proteins | sample MGYA00374956_ERZ777003 | MGnify/ENA primary metagenome ERZ777003 (study PRJEB29302, sample SAMN06268252) | bioreactor metagenome | isolation source: Joint BioEnergy Institute, California, USA | place: USA:Joint BioEnergy Institute, California, USA | collected... | reverse complement strand
AGGTCTTGCGATCATGGGATTCGGCGGCGGTGCGATGATCGGCGCACCGCTCGCCGATCGCTTGATGAATGTGTTCGCAAGCGACCAGGCAGTGGGCGTTTGGCAGACGTTCGTCGTCCTGAGCGCGATCTATTTCATCGCGATGACGCTCGGCGCCTTCGGCTATCGCCTGCCGGCCGCGGATTGGAATCCTGGTTCGGCATCTGCGCACAAACCCCACGCGCTCGTGACATCCGCCCATGTCGATGCGAATGCGGCGATTCGTACGCCGCAGTTTTGGTTGCTCTGGGGCGTGCTCTGCTTGAATGTCAGTGCCGGCATCGGCGTGATCGGCATGGCATCGCCGATGTTGCAAGAGGTGTTCGGCGGGCAGCTCATCGGCGTTCCGGCGCGTTTGGGCGAGCTCGACGCTGCTCAACGGGCGGAAGTTGCGACCATTGCCGCCGCATTCGCCGGGCTGCTTTCGCTGTTCAATATCGCCGGCCGCATCATGTGGGCTTCCGCCTCCGATGTCCTCGGCCGCAAGCTCACGTATACGGTCTTCTTCCTGCTCGGCTTTCTTTTATATGTATCCGCGCCGATCGCGGGCGAGGCCGGACGCGTCGCCCTGTTCGTCGCGATCATGTGCATCATCTTGACGATGTATGGCGGCGGCTTTTCGACGATCCCCGCCTATCTTGCCGATCTGTTCGGCACCCGGCAGGTAGGTGCCATTCACGGCCGACTGCTGACGGCTTGGTCGGCCGCCGGGATCCTCGGCCCGGTGATCGTCAACTACATCCGCGAATTCCAGTTGCAACGCGGCGTTGCGCCGCACGAGGCATACAACTTCACGATGTACGTGCTCGCGGGAATGCTGATCGTCGGGCTGATCTGCAATGCATTGATCAAGCCCGTGGATGCCAAGCATCACATGCGCGCCGAGCCGGACCCGGCGCGAGGTTCGGCGAAGACTTCTGCGGGCATTCGTGCCTCCATCCCGATCGCGGCAGGAGCTCTATCGCAACGCGGTTTGCTGATTGCGACATGGACGGCCATCGCGCTCCCATTGCTATGGGGCGTGTGGATTACGTTGAGGAATTCGCTCGCTCTGTTCCGCTGAACGAGGCGTACGTTCAATGGAACAACGCCTCCCAGACGAGGCGAATGCCGACGACGATCATCAGCACATAGATCAGTGTGTAGAACTTCTGCGCATTGACGCGCCGTACGAGCCACACGCCGAAAAACGTCGAAGCAATCGCGACCGGCATCAACGCGGCGGAAACGAGCAAGTTTTCGCGCGTGAGCTGACCGAGCGCGAAATAGGCCGGAACCTTGAGCCAGTTGATCACGAAGAAGAAGACCGCAGTCGTACCGACCAGTACCGCGGGCGGCAGACCCTTCGGCAACACCCAGATTTGAAAGGGCGGTTGGCCCGCATGGGCAATCTGCGCGGTGAATCCGGCTGTAACGCCCAACGCTGCACCGACGACGGGTGAAGTATGTCGAGGCGCCGGGACTCGTCCGCCGCGCGATGTCCACAAGCGATACGCCGCGAAAACGATCGAGATAGCGCCGAGCGCTCCGAGCACCGCCTGCGAAGAAACCCTTGCCGCCAACAAATAGCCGAGCACGATCCCAACCGCCGCCGACGGAATCATCAGCACGAGCGTGTCGCGATCCAGGTTCTTGCGAAATGCCCATACGCCCACCGCATCCTGCACGAGCAACACCGGCAGCAGAATCGCAGCGGCTTGCACGGGCGAGATGATCAATGCGAGCAGCGGCATCGACATCGCCCCGACACCGGCGAACCCGCCCTTTGCGAGACCCATGAGGACGACGGCGGGGATGGCAGCCAAGTAGAACAGCGGATCGGTAAGCACGAAGCGTTTGCGGTAAGCGGTTCTGCCATCGTACCGCAGGCCGACGTGAGCGGTCAGCCGCATGTGCAACGAACCGCCGATCCCGGAACAGAATGCGGCGACACGACGTATCGTGCTCGAGGGATTCAGCTATGTTCGACGCGATGCGCGAGCTTTTTCGGGCAGGTGTCGATTGCGGTGTCGAGTCATACCAAGGCACCGGTTTTGTCGCCTGGATCGTCGATCCGCAGAACCGCCGCTGCGAGAAGTGCTTTGCGCCGGGCGATCTCGAAGCGATTCCCGGATGGATGTTTTCGGAGGCAATGCGCCTGCACTATCCGAACGTGGATGAGATCGAGCGCACGCCGCGTCATCTCTTGGACGAGCTCGCTCATAGCTCGAGAAAGCCGCCGCGGCGAGTGACGCCCCAACAGACGCAAAGGGGGTCCGGTGAGGAACCTGCGGCAAGCTGACGCCCGGGTTCGTCTCCGAGCGGTCTCGGCGCATGCTGCGCCGAGACTGACGATGCGCTCGTAAGGCCTCGAAGCCGATCAACGAAAACGGATGGCTGTCGACGTCGAGCATCCCGTCCCGATCAAGATACCGTCGTTGTCGTACGTCTCCGACGTTCCGAACGACGCGAACGACAGCCCGCTCTTGGTCAGCTCCACATCGTGACGGACGATCCGCCATCCGACGCTCATACCCGCGGTGTCGAACAGGAAGAATTTCTGTGCGAACTCATACTTGTTGCCTCGAATGTGGCGCCAATAGCCGAAATGAGACGACGTAGTGACGGGATTCTGCGAGTTCGTGTCGAGGAACGTGCCATCGGCCTCGAATACGTTCATGGCATTGAAGCTCGCAAAGATGACGTTCCCCGGCGTGCCATTCGGATTGCAGTTCGTAATGTTTACCCGCACGTCCCAGACACCCACGATCTTGGCTTCGTGCCCGGGCGGCTTATGCGCATACGCAAGTTGATTCCCCAACAGCATCACAATGCAGGCAGCGGTCGAAACCTGCCCTAAGGTACGTACGATCGAACGCTTGTTCATGGCGATACTCCTTCAACGATCCCGCCGGCGTCGGGCGGTGCCCCTTGTTATGTGCCGCCGCTGCTGCGGAATCATTGGAACGCGATGAAACTTTATTTGAATCCCTGAAGATCGCTCTTGAGGACGACAAGGATGTACGCATTCGACGCGTATCGACTGGATCCGGTCCGACGGCAGCTCCTCGGCGCCGATGGAAATCCCGTGCCGCTCATGCCCAAGGCGCTCGATACGCTCGTGTATTTGGTTGAGCGCGCAGGGCAGACAGTGCGCAAGGAAGAGCTGCTGCGAGCGGTTTGGCCCAACGTCGTCGTCGAGGAGAACAATCTCACTCAGAACATTTCTGCATTGCGCAAGGCGCTCGGCGAAAGGACCGGGGAACACCGTTTCATCGTCACGATTCCAGGCCAGGGATATCGCTTCGTCGCCCGTGTAGAACGGCTGTCGATCGACGCAGAGGAAAACCGCACGCACTCCTTCGAGCAGCCTGCGGCGATACGACCCGGACCGACACGTCGACGCGCGATCGGCATAGTGCTCATCGCTGCCGTTGCCATGGCGACTGGGACCGCGGTCTTGCTCGGCAGCAGCAACACGCCGGGACGCACGATGCCTCGCGCAATCGCCGTGTTGCCATTCAAGCCGATCGTCGCGATGGAACCACAGGAAGCCATACAACTCGGGATGGCCGACAGCCTCATCATGGAGCTCAGCCGAAGTCCGCACCTCATTGTCCGCCCCTTGAGTGCGACGAGACGATTCACCGCAACCGATCAGAATCCGCTCGCCGCCGGTCGACAGTTGCGCGTCGAGGCCGTGCTCGATGGCACGATCCAGATGGCAGACGGGCGGATTCGCGCATCGGCTCGCCTCCTGCGTGTCAGCGACGGCCGTCAACTCTGGGCCGGCAAGTTCGATGAAGAGTTTTCAGGAATCTTCGAAGTCCAGGACACGATCGCGCGGCGCGTGGCGCAGACGCTCGCGGTTCGGCTCGATGCACGCGCGCAGCCTGCAACACTGAACACGCGTGCCTACGAGCTGTACATGAAGGGCCGCGTGCACGCGATGCGGCTCGTGATGCCCGAAGTGCGCCGCGGCATCGAATATTACGAGCAAGCCTTACGCGAGGATCCATCCTACGCATTGCCATATGCTGGGATTGCGGAAGCGATGCGTCCCCTCGTGCTCAGCAATGACGTCCCCGCTACGGAAATTCTGCCGCGCGCAAGAGAAGCCGCAGAGCATGCGCTCGGGCTCGCGCCGAATCTGGCCGAAGCCAACCACGCCAGAGGTATGATTGCCTTCATGTTCGATCGGGATTGGGCGACGGCCGAGCATTATCTTGCGCGCGCCGTCGAGCTCGCACCGAACAACGGCGAGGGGCATATTTATCTCGCCCACCTGTATTCCAACCTCGGCCGCAGCGACGAAGCGCTGGCGCATGCCGAGCGAGCCGGCGCGCTGAATCCCGTGAGTCCGCTGATCGGAGCACTGCAAGGGCAATTTCTAGGGCACAGCGGCCAGCTCGAAAATGCCATTCGAAAATTGCGCGAAGTCACTACCCTCGAGCCCGGGTTCTGGCTTGGACATCACTTGCTAGCGAATGCATTGATCGACGCTGGCCAGTACGAAGAGGCGTTGGCGGCAAGTACCGAAGCCAAGCGTCTCTCGCCCCTGCAGACATACTCGGACTGCCTTATCGCCCTCGCACATGCCGGCCTCGGACGCGAGAACGAAGCTCGAACGATCCTGAACGCGCTGACCAACTCGAGTGAGGAGCGATTCGTGCCGCCCACTCACCTCGCGTTGATTCATGTCGCGCTCGGTGAGAAGGATGCCGCGATTCAGCAGCTCGAAGCCGCTATCGAGGCTCGTGACGCACGACTTGCGTTCTTGAAGATCGATCCGAAATGGAAACCGCTCCGTGCGGATCCCCGCTTCGCCGATTTGCTTCGACGCGTCGGCTTCGAGTCGTAGGAGCGCTACGCGCTGCGGGCAACAGGCGACTGTTTGGCGCGCGGAGTGCGCAAACACCACCTCTCCCCCTGCGGGAGAGGTCGCAGAGCAGAGCGTGCGGGTGAGGGGATGCTCATGCTCGCGACGCGAGCAACAGCGTTCCCGCGCTCGCGCCTTCTCCTCGGACCTCGCAGGAGAAAAAAGCGGCAGCGCGCTTAGCGCTGCCGCTTCCGGCCGTAACCCGTAGTCCGTCGTCCGTGACCCACCCTCAATCTCATTCGCCCGGCTGTTCCGCAGCCCAAGCGAAATGCTCGCCTTCGTTCACGAACTTCCCTAAGCCGGGAAACGGAAAGTGAACCGCGTAGATGCGTTGTCCGCTTTGTGCGTAGGTCGCCAAGACCTCCTTGCGGCTCGCCTGCGCCGTCGGTGCATCGCCATCGAACTGAATCGTCCAATCCGGCTCCCGCACGGACACGATGTAGTGATGCGCGGTATCGCCCATGTAGAGCAAGGATTCGTTACCCGAGGTAATGAGATAGCCCGAATGACCCGGCGTATGGCCCTTGATCTCCACGGCCTTGACGATGTTCGGAATGAGCTCGGATCCGGGCGCGAATGTTTCGATCTTCGGCGTCACGGCTTCAACCATCGCCTTGCGTCCTGCGTCGTCGCCCACCGATCCCTTGATGGAATCCCACTCGGCGGCGGACATGCGCACGGTCGCATTGGCAAAGACGAGCGCGCCATTCGCATCGACGAGACCGCCGACGTGATCGAAATGGCCGTGCGAGATGAAAATGTCGGTGACGCTCGCCGGATCGATGCCCGCTTCGCTCATCGAGACCAGCAACTTTCCGTTGTTCTCCCCGCCGCCGGGCCCAACACCCGTGTCGAACAACAAGACCTTGTCCGCAATCTTCACGAGCATCGGCTGAACGCTCAGCGTGAGCTCGGTCGTGGGCAGCCCCGCCTCACTCAGCACCTTGGCGATGTCTTCGGGCGTGCGATTGATGCCAAACACCTTCCCGTCGTTCGGTATGACGAACGTGGAGTCCTTCAGCGCATACGCCGTGAACTCGCCGATCTTGAATTCGTAGACATTGCCGCTCGCTGCCGGAGCCGCATCGGTTTCGGTCGGCGCGGCGGCTTGCTGCTCGGACCCGCGACCGCAAGCAGCCAACACGAGCGTAAATGCAACAACAGGCAAGAGTCGCATATGCATGGTCTCCCCTCGGCTTCGAGTTTTTCGAGCTGCGCATTGTCGAACGAAATGCGCGAGAGATCCATGCCCAAGCATGGGAACGAACCCTCAATGTTTGGTCCTCGCCGAGAGAGAGTCGTTTACGCCCGCGGGCGGACCTTTCCGAATTACTGCGAGCTCGAAACGGCAGCGCCCCTGTACGAGCGGGCGCTGCCGTCAAGGAAGGGAACATCGAGCCTCAGAAACGGAACCGAGCGACCAACCGCGTATCCGTTCCCGGCGATGTAGCGCCCAAATCTGCGGGTGCCGAGCCGGTGACTCGCGCACTACCGTCCACATCCTGATAGAACCACTCCGCTTCGGCTCCGATGGAGAAGTGCTCATTGAACAGGTACTCGAATCCGAGCGTGGGCGAAATTCGATAGCCGTCGCCGGACACCTCCTGGCGATCCTCGGAATCCAACGTGGTCGTAGCGGTCGAGCCGAGGATTGTTTGATAGCTCACTCACGGACGTGGAATCCAGATCTCGAAAACGCAGGCTCGGCTCCAGTCGGAATGACGGCGTGATGTCGATCGGCACATAGATCCACGAATCGTCCGACTGAATGGAAACGCCGATTCCGACTTCGGCAGCCATTGCGGGCGCGGCCAAGACGCCCAGAATCCCCGCGCATAGAAACTTCTTCATTCATCCGCCATTCCCTGACTACCGAGTCTTCGATCGAGACAGCTCGCCCGCTCGACAAGGCGAGGCTGGCCTCAAGCGAGTCGCGCGTCACCCGATGTAACTGTTAACGACCGCGACTTAGATTCGGGTTAACGACGCAGCGAACAGTTGGCAAAGCGCCGCACCTACGAGGACCATCGCAAACCCCCAGACCAACATGTGATTGAACAGTTTCCGTGCGGTTGCCGGCTCGCTCACGGCAGCGACGCACAGCGCTCCGATCGTCGAAAGCGGCGAAACGTCGACGATCGATGCGCCGACATTGATGCTGAGCGCGATGGCGAGCGGATCGCCGCCGCCGAGCTCGCGGACCAAACCCGGAACGGTCGGGAGGAATGCGGGCAACACGACACCTGAGGTGCTGCTGTAAGTCGAGATCGCGCCGGTGACGAAAGCAATCACACCGTTCACGGTGCTGGGCGTCGCAACTGTTGCAAGCAGCTTCGTGAACAAATCCATGCCGCCGCTCGCCTCGAGAATCGAGATGAGCACGGCAACACCCGTCACCATGAGAATGATGCCCCACGGCATCTTGCGAATTGCCGTGAGCTCATCGCCCGCACGCACGACGATTAGGATCAGCGCCGCAGTAAATGCGCTGAGACCGACATGTAAGCGGAAGAACACGACGCCTATTACCCAACATGCGAGCACAGCGAGCGTCCAGATCTGCGTCCGCTGCAAGGGTTCGACCGTCGTATCGACGGGCGCAACCTTCTTGACTTGCGATCGAACCCAGAACAGAAAGTAGGCGTATGCAAGTCCCGCGACGGCCGCGTGAGCGAGGAAATTCGCGAGCATGACGACGCCTTCATGGCCGCCGATGCCGGCCTCCTCCATGCGCGAATTGGCGATGATGCCGACCGCGCTGATCGGCGACAGATTCCCGGCGTTTGCACCGTTCGCAACCATGAGTGCCGTCAGGAGCGGCGGAATGTCCGCACGCGCGCCGAGCACGATCGCGAGCGGAATCACGAGCGCGACTGCCGGCACCGCGCCGGGACCGATCGCTGAGAAGAAGAATGCAAGGCCGAAGAACACCAGCGGAAGGATGCGCACGCTGCCGCGCGCGAGCTTGAACGCGCGTGCGGCGACTGCCTCGAAACTGCGATTCACCTCGGCGACCGCGAACAGGAGCGTCACGCCGACGAGCGTCAGAAACAGTCCCGCCGGAAATCCGCCGAGCACTTTGTTCGTCTCGAGGCCGACGACATAGACGCCGATCACCCACGCAGCCGCTATCGCAATCAACCCGACATTGATGCGCGACACCATCGAGACGACGATGGCTGCGAGCAAGGCGATGAGAGAAGCAACGGCGCCTGTCATGATCGTTCGTGCCGCAAAGAATCGGATGTCGCCGTGCCAGGCACGGCGACACGCGAATGATTTCTAGTGTGAGACGAGATTAGAGCTTATTGATGTCGTCGACGATCGCCTGAACCGTCTCCGCGGACAACCCCGCTTCTGCGTATCCGGCCACTTGCCCAAGGGACATTCCGCGGGCCATACCGACCTGCGGATGATCGGCGATGTGTGGAGCATGTTTCTTCAGCACAGCATGCGCTTTCTCGTTGTCCAGGAGCTCATCCATCATGATCTGCTCTGCCGTGCGCGCAGTCTTGGATGCTGCAGGGCCCGATCCAGCCGAAGCCGGCGTCGGAGCCTGCGAAGTCGCACAGCCCGCAAGCGCGACAGCGGCGAACAGAACTATGAGAGCCGGTTTCATGGTTCCCCCTGAATTTCTTGTGTTCGAACGACCCGGCGACCCTAACCCGCACGCGAGACCCCGCGCAACAGCTCTCGTTTTGCACCCATCGAACCGACCGGACAGATGAAGGTCGGCTTGAGCGCCAACTCGGAGTTCTGCGGGGCGGGCGCTGCTGCCGCGGCCGCTGTCGCAGCGACCAGCGGAGTCACTGCCGAACACGCAAGCAACTATCGGGGAGGTGGCTAACGCCGCTTAGCCCAGGTGTCCGAAGAAACGGGGGAAGCCCACACGTCAAGCGCGAAGAATAGAATCGCGACAGCGATGCAAGTCGACTGGAGGGGGCTAGGATGAGGGGTTCGCACTTTGTGCGTCCCTCATCCGACTTCTAGCTCAGAAAAGCTCCCTCACTTCATCCAATCCACCGCCGTCTCGGCCCAATCCTGCACTGGTACGCGATACGCACTGTGGCCCTGCGTAATCTCGCGGTACGTCCAGCGCGCGGCGAACAACACACAAACGGCTGGCACGATGACGAGCCCAATACCCGGCTGCATCTTTTCCAAGCCGGTGGCCGCGACCGTACCGACACCCAAGAAAAGTCCGAGCAACAGCATGGAATTCAGTTTGAAGCGAAGCAAATCGGGTGCGTGAAGGCTGATCGGCACGAGAAAGACCTGGACCGAAATCACCCCGAGTAGGGCTGCAACGGAAACGGGAGTGAGGTCGAACAGCCACCGCGTCGCGATGTATTGAACGATCCAAACCGTCGCCGCAGGAACGACGGACGCAGCCAAGGTCAGCACTGTCAATTGCGCGCTCGTAAGCGGCAAGCAGCGTAATGTCCTGAAATGAAACAGCCACGGTATGTTGGAAATCCAACTCATGCACACGGCCATCAACAAGAGTCTGCCGATGTCCTCGACGGGAGACTTCGCCGACCCCGACGCGAGCAATCCCATCAAGAACACGACGGCGCCAACGAAAATGCTCATGACCAGCCCGTCGCGCACGCGTATCCAAATCAGTGCAACGATGCCGGTCCTCCAGCGAGGCTTGGCCAGCCTAATTTCGCGGGCAGCTAGGCGTCGGAAACCAGTAGGCAGCCCTCGCCGAGCCCACAACGGAAACGCAAGGCCCACGACGGCAAGAACGATAGAAAGACTCAAGAAACCCGGAGAGGGGGTTTCTCCGATGAGCTCGTTGAACGTGCTGTTCAGGTACAGAATTCCCGACGCAATCAACAGCGCGCCTATGAAGCGCGAATGCAGGACGCGCGAGGCGAACAAGGCGAGCGTGAACGGCGCAAGGAGATAGAGCGCGATCACGGCACTCGTCGAAACGGATCGCCCGAAGCCTAACCCGGCGATGCTCCACACGACGAATAGTGCGATGCCGAGCAAGGCAAGCGGCGTCAGGTAGACCCAGATCCATAGCAAACGATCGCGCTCGCCTCTCGACATCGGTAGCACTTGCGTAGCCCGCCGAACGAACAAACCGACGTCGCTCACTCGGAACAGACTGA
>ERZ777003.5200-NODE-5200-length-10022-cov-4.550216_pt1 | contig 10022 bp, 8 predicted proteins | sample MGYA00374956_ERZ777003 | MGnify/ENA primary metagenome ERZ777003 (study PRJEB29302, sample SAMN06268252) | bioreactor metagenome | isolation source: Joint BioEnergy Institute, California, USA | place: USA:Joint BioEnergy Institute, California, USA | collected... | reverse complement strand
GCGGACGCACCGAGGCCGAGGCCCGCGACGCCGCCCTCGAGCTCTCACTCTACGAAATCAAAGCCGAGCTGGACGCCACCATCGCGCGCCGCAGCGAGGCCGAGGACTGATCACCGTGCTCCGCGAAGCTCTCCTCTTCCTGAGCGAAAGCAACCTGTTCCGCCGCATCGCCCACGAGTTCCCGTTCGCTCAAACCGCAGCGCGCCGCTTCGTCGCGGGCGAATCCATCGACGACGCCGTGGAGGCCGCCCGCGCGCTCAACCGCGCCGGCATGGCCGTCACCCTCGACTACCTCGGCGAGTCCGTGCGCAGCCGTGAGGAGGCCCGCGCCGCCGCCGACGTCTACGTCCGACTCCTGGACCGCATCGCCGCCGAGCGGCTGGACGCCAACGTGTCGCTCAAGCTCACGCAGATGGGCCAGGACATCGACGAAGAGTTCCTGCGCGAGAACGTCGGCCGCGTGCTCGACCGCGCCCGCGAGCTCGATACCTTCGTCCGCTTCGACATGGAGTCCAGCGCGTACACGCAGCGCACGCTGGACTTCTTCCGGCGCATCTGGGACGAGGGCTACCGAAACGCCGGGGTCGTCATCCAGGCGTACCTCCGGCGCAGCGAGCAGGACGTGCGCACGCTCAACGCCCTCGGCGCGCGCGTACGCCTGTGCAAGGGCGCGTACAACGAGCCGCCGAGCGTCGCCTTCCCGGACAAGCGGGACGTGGATCGCAACTTCATCCGCCTCATGCGCCTGCTGCTCCGTGAGGGCCGCTACCCGGCCATCGCCACGCACGACGAGGCGATGATCCGCGCAACCCGCGAGTTCGCCCGCGAGGCATCCATCCCGAACTCCGCGTTCGAGTTCCAGATGCTCTACGGCGTGCGTCGGGACATCCAGCAGCGGCTCGTGGCCGACGGCTACAACGTGCGCATCTACGTCCCGTTCGGCGACGCCTGGTACCCCTACCTCATGCGCCGCCTCGCCGAACGCCCTGCCAACGTCCTCTTCATCGCGAACTCCGTGCTGCGCGAGATGCTGCCGGGAGGAAACGGGAGGGGGTAGGGCAGGCGTTTTCCCTGCAGCACCGCCCCTCACTGGGCAGGGGCGGGGCAGGGGCCGGGCGAGGGGAGTGCCGCCCGGTCGGTGAAGCGGCCGCACCGCGAACGCCCCCGCCCGCCGTTCTCCCGCAGTTCCCCCACCCGGGTGGCGGCGGGGTGCGAGGCGGCCTCCCGGGCGGAAGGGCGGGGCGGGAAGGGGCGTCCTTACCCACACACCCGCAGTTCAGAAAGCTATCCGGAACGTTGCCGGACGCCCGGGGTTCGATTCCTCAATGAACGAGAAGACACCCGCCGCCGAATTCCTCCGCGTCACGGAGATCTTCCACTCGATCCAGGGCGAGAGCACCTGGGCGGGGCTGCCCTGCACCTTCGTGCGGCTGACCGGCTGCCCGCTGCGCTGCGTCTGGTGCGACACCGAGTACGCGTTCTACGGCGGCGAGCGGATGACGCTCGAGCAGATCCTCGATCGCGTCGCCGAGATCGGCACGCCGCTCGTCGAGATCACCGGCGGCGAGCCGCTCATCCACCGCAACGCCTTCCGCCTCGCCGAGCTGCTGCTCGAGCGCGGCTACACCGTATTGGTGGAAACCTCCGGCGCCGTGGACGTCTCGCCGCTCGACCCGCGTGTCCACAAGATCATGGACCTCAAGTGCCCGGGCTCGGGCGAGGTCGCGAGGAACCTGTGGTCCAACCTGGACCACCTCACCGAGCGCGACGAGGTCAAGTTCGTGATCAACGACCGCACGGACTACGAGTGGGCGCGCGGCGTGGTCCTCGAACGGGGACTTGCGGAGCGGGTGAAGCGAGGAGCGCTGCGCGCGGTCCTGTTCTCACCCGTGTGGGACGCCGTCGACTTCAAGGACCTCGCCGCCTGGATCCTCGAGGACCGGTTGCCGGTCCGGTTCCAGGTGCAGCTCCACAAGGTGATCTGGGGGCCGGGAGTGGCAGGGGTGTGAGCGGCAGGCGCCGAGCGGGCTGCGAGCGCCCTTGCAGGTTTCGATGCGCCGAGAGCGATGCAGAAGGGCCCCCGCGGCCGCGCCCCGCAGAGGCCCTCCTGATCCGCGACCACCTCAGTTGTTGATGATCACGTAGCCGGAGAAGTGATTCGTGACGAAGCTGACGGACCGATTCGCTTCGTCGTGCAGACTGCTCATGCGCTGGAGCAGGCGCCGGCTCCGGCCGTCCACGTGCGCCACAGCCAACCGACCCTGCAAGGCCTCGCCGTCGCAGCGCTCGTAGCTCAGAGTCGCCAGCACTGGCCGCGCCAGCCGATAGTGCTCCTGGCCGTTCACCTGGATGTCCACCTCAACATACGGCGAGGCCGGGACGGTCAGCTTCACCTCGACCGGTTCCCGCACGGCTCCCGGCGGAAAATAGATGCTGTGGCCATGCAGCGACACGATCCCGCCTTGCGGCAGGATCTGGGCCCGCACCGAACTCTCCTCCGCGACCGGACAGACGGGCGCCGCCGTTGCTGAGAGCGACGACACCGGCATCAGCTCGGGCTCCAGCGGAGCCGCCTCTTTCGGCGCCTCGCCACACCCTGCGAACACGCACGCAGCGACTGCCGCCACCAGACCCACCATCAAGTCCCTTGAGCGGCTCATGTGACCTCCTTAGGTTAGGAAACGCTGCGACAATTGGCAGGCGTTTCGGGGATTACTTCGAGCCGCGATGGCACTAACTATGCCCGAACGCACCCCGTCGGGATCCGAGATCCTCGCCCAGGGCGTGTTGTTGGAACGTCTGGCGCTGTACGACCGGGCGCTCGAGCGCTACCGCCTTGCGGCGGCGTCACCTGATCCCGCCGTCCGGGCGGAGGCGTTGCGGCGCGAATCAGATGTTTTTCGGGCCCGCTGCCAGTGGCAGGACGCTCTCGATCGCGCACGCGAAAGTGTATACATAGCAGAAAGTGCAGGGCTAACACACCATTTTACCGAAGCGCTCACGGCTCAGGGGATGGTCCTGCTGATCCTCGGAGAGCTCGAGCCCGCGGGCGAGCTGTTCGCCCGGATCATCGCGCTGACGCGTGCGGATTCGATCCGCGGGCTCGCGCTGTTGAACCTGGGGGTCGTGAGGGCGACGGAAGGCAGGGTCAGCGAGGCGGATGCGTTCTTCGAGGACTCGCACGAGTACTTCCAGCGCGCCCGCCATTCCAGGGGAATCGCGGCGACGTCGACCAACCGTGGCCGTGTGGCTCTGGACCTGGGCGACCTGGACCGCGCCCGGACACACTTCGAGTCGGCACTGGAGAGCGCGCAACGCGCCGAGGATCTGGAGCTCATCGCGATGGCGAAGCTGAACCTCGCGGAGTGCTACGCCCTCTCCGACGACTACCGCCGCGCCGAAGACCTCGCCTCGAACGCGCTGGGCTGCTTCACCGTGGCCGGGAACCACTGGCGGCGGGTGGAGTGCCTGCGGTTGTTCGGCGACATGCGGCTGCGGCAGCGGGATGCCCGGACGGCGGAGCGGGCGTACCGGCTCGGCCTGGACCTGGCTCGGCGGATCGGCGCCAGGGTGGAAGAGCGCGTGCTGGCCGGGCGGCTCGAATCGCTGGTGGGTACGGCCCACTGAGCCGGGACGCGATTCCGGCGCTGCGCGGCTCGCCTCACCGCCGCACTCCTGCCGCGCCGACGCGCCGATCACGAGGACTGTACTGCTCCTCCTCTCACCCTCACCGCATCGCGAGCGGCCCGAGCGCGCAGTGAACGGGTGCGGCGCGTAGGTCGAACCTGCCGCCGCCATCGTCGATGCGTGCGGCGCCGAGCTCGCTGGCGCGCTCGACGAGCCGGTCGAGTAGCGCGCTGGTCGCCGAATCGACGTCCGCCGAGGGCCACGGCGCGCCGAAGAACCGGCGCACGACGCGTCGTCTTCCATCCTCCCCCCCGAGCAGCGCTGCGTACTCGAGTGCGATGCCCCGGCCGGCCGCCGCGGCGGCCCTGGCGACCAGGCGGCGCCGTGCGGCCTCGAGCGCCCGGTCGTACGCCGCCGCGGGCGCGCCGCAGACCCAGGCGTCGATGGCGGAGAACGCGGTATCACGCGCAGCCTCGATGGCGGAGAACTTCCGCTCGCTGGCGGCCAGCGCATCGAGCCGCACCGGGTCGTCTTCGAACCCGTCCGCGACGGACGGGCCGCGGCGCCGCTCGGCGCTGGCGAACGAGCCGCTCACGGCCGGCTCGTCGGCGGGAATCGCCTCGAGGACCCGGCGCACGAGGTCGTAGGCCGAGGGCGCACGCGCAGGTCCGTAGGCGTGCAGGTAGCGCTCGCGCGTCTCCGGGTGCACGGGGGCGACCTCGTCGAGGATCGCCATCAGCGCCGCGCCGGCCGTGCCGGTGATGTCCGGCGGCGTCACGGTGCCGTAGCCTGTGATGACGTCGTCCTGCACCGAAGACAGATAGCCGTTGATGCGGCCCTCGCGAGCGAGTGAGACGACGACGAACCAGTCGATGCTGCGCGCGAAGACCTCCGCGGGCCGGCGCGCGTGCAGCGGCGGCGTGGGGTCGCCGGGCTCGGGCGCAAGCAGAGCGGCGCGGCTGAGCCCCTGCACGGATGCGGCGAGTCGGTCGGTGCGGCGGCGCGTTGCCCGGTCGGTGGCGTAGTCGCCGCGGACGCGGTAGCGCTTCAACGCGGCCTGCCAGTCCAGGTCGTGCGCGATCTCGTGCGCCAGCGTGCCGGCGCCGGTCGCGGGCGGCAGGTAGACGGTGCGGCGCGACGGGTCGTGCAGCGCGAGCGTCGCGTCGCGGCCCGGGCTCTTGCCGAAGTGCACGCGCAGGCCGCGTGTGTCCAGTGCCGGCAGCACGCGCTGGAGATCGGCCAGCGACTGGGCGAGCATGCGGCGGTAGTAGGGGCGCCACGTGGAGGGCACGTCGGCGTCGAACCGCACCCCGGCGAGGCCGAAGCGCTCCTCCAGCTCGCGGGTGGTCGGCCCGCCGAACCCGGGGAACCACACCTCCTCCTGCGCATACGCGCGCAGCGCGACGGCGGCGGCCAGCGCGCTCCGCGAGAGCGTTGGCGCGGCGGTCGGGTCGTCGGCCAGGAGGAGCGCATGTTCGGCAGCGAACCGTTCCTCGTTGCGCGCGCGCTTGAAGAACCGCTCGCGCGCGCCGGCGGCCGCGGGCGTGAGCCCTGGCACGTCCAGCAGCTCTCGGCGCCGCACGTCGACGGAGAGAACGACGGGCGTCTGTGGCGGCGCGTTGAGCGAGTCCGCGAGCTCGGCAAGGCGCTGCGCCACGGGACGCGCCAGCAGGGAAGCCGGAGGCTGCGCCGGCCGAGGAGACGCGTCGGCGAGTCGGGGGCCCAGCGCCCGGAGGCCTGTGGCCAACCGCGGCGCCAGCTCGGCGGCTTTCTGCTCCTCGCGGTACGGCAGCGGTTCGAGCGGCGGGCGCTCGACCTGGAAGCGGCGGCCGGCCCGCCACGCGGGCAGCAGCTCCAGTGGGTCGGCGTCGGAGGCCTGGGCGGCCAGCAGCAAGCGCAGGGCATCGGCGCGGGCGATCTCCCGGTCCCGCACCAGCGCGGCGACCTGCGCTGCCAGCTCCGGCGCCTGCCGGCTCACGCTGCCCTCCGCCTGGGCGAGGAGGTAGGCGAGCCGCACGGCCAGCTCGCCGCCGCGCGGGTCCCGCGCCTCACTCACCGCCCTGGTGATGAGCTCGAGATGGTGCGGGCCAACACGCGCCCGCAGCCCGGGCCACGCCGCGCCCGCGCGGTCGAGGGTGGACGGGTCTACCTCGTATGTGGCGCCGTCCAGCGTGCGCGCGAGCAAGGCCCAGGCGAGCCGGGTGCGCGTGGAGTCGTCCAGACGGGGGTCGTGGAGCGCGTAGTCGATCAGGCGGAACGGGCTGCCCAGCCCCAGGCGGAGCCGCTCGAGATAGCCGAGCGAGATCACCGCCTGGTCCGTCAAGGCACCCCCGCGGCCCTGGGCGATGAGGTGCTGCGCGTACTCGCGGCCTTGCGCAAGCTCCCGCTGCACGTCAGGCCGGAGCGCCGATCGGCCGCCATTGCCGCACGACGCCACCGCGGACCCCAGCAGGGTCAGCAGCAGCAGGAGTGCGGGAGCACGACGACGCTTCATCGGGACAACCAAACCGGGCGGCCGGGGTCGGAACGGAGGACGAACCGAGCGAGAGGGGCGCTGCGGAGTGTACCGCTCCACGCTCGAATCTCGCCGCGCGCATGGCGCGGCGCAAGCGACGCCGACGGGCTACTTCGCCGCGTCGATCACCGACTGTCGCAGCCGCGGCCAGACCGCGGTGGCGAGCCGCAGGAAGTTCTCCCGGTGCACGGGCCGGCGCGCGAGGAACTCCCACGCGGCGCGTCCGCCCTTCTGGGTGTTGCAGCTCCGGCAGCAGGCGACGACGTTGCCGTCCGAGTCGTCGCCGCCCTTCACCTTCGGCTGTACGTGATCGAGCGTGAGCTCCTCAGGGGGCAGCACCACGCCGCAGTACACGCAGCGATACGCGTCCCGCCTCAGGATCCGCTCGCGGCGGCTCTCCCCTCTCTTGCCGTTCCTACGGGTCATGCCGATGGTACACGCCGAACGGTTGGATGCTCCCGCGCGGCCCCGGCGTTGCCGTGCCACCCGCTCGGGGCTAGTCTACGCGTATGGCAGTCGACGATCCCCGGCTGGCGCTGCTGCGCGGCGCACTGGAGCGACGCCCGGCAGCGCGCGTCCCTCGCACACCGCACGCCATCGAGGCCGCCGTCGCGCTCGTGTTGCGACCCCGAGAGTCGCTGGAGCTGCTCCTCATCAAGCGTGCCGAGCACGAGTCCGACCCGTGGTCCGGCCACATCGCACTACCCGGCGGCCGCCGCCACCCGGAGGACGAAGACCTCCTCGCCACAGCGATGCGCGAGACCGCCGAGGAGACCGCCGTCCCGCTGGCGCGCATCGGCCGGGTGCTCGGCGCGCTCGACGAGGTCGAGCCGAGCAACCCGCGGCTTCCGCCCATCATCATCGCGCCGTTCGTCCTCGGCGTCGCGCCGGACACGGCGGCCGTGCCCGACCCCCGCGAGGTCGAGGCCGCGCTGTGGGTCCCACTGGATGCGCTCAGGGATCCGGAGGCCGTCAGCGAGATCCTGATCGATCTGGATGGCGGGGAGCGCCGCGCCTTCCCCTCGCTGCGGTACGGCGACCACGTGATCTGGGGGCTGACGCACCGGATCCTGACGCACTTCATGCGCATCGCGGAGGAGTGCGGCGTCTGAACTCCGGCCCTACCCCAGCCCTGGGCCGAGGCGAGGGCGCCCAACCCAGCCTTCCCGTTCCTCCCGGGAGAGGCGCGGGAGGTGCCGTGGCGCGCCGTAGAGTCGCGGGACTCCCTCAAACCGCCCTGCCGCTGCGCTCCACCACCGCCCTCGCGCTCCCTACCGTCTGCTCCGCGATCCAACGCGTCACCGCGGGAAACGAGGCCTCGCGCTGCAGCACGCCGCGCATCGCCGCCGCAGCATTGTCGCGCTCCAGGATGCGCTCGACGCCCGCGAGCGCGGCGACGTCGCCGAGCCGTTCGGCCATCGGCAGCAGGCGCTCCGCGAGGGCGCGGATCTGGTCGCGCGCCGGGCGCTGGTCCCCCGTCGCCGGGTCCAGCCGGAAGAACCGGGCGTCCAGGCCGTAGCGCGCGGCACGCCAGCGGTTCTCGCGCATGAGCTGGAGCTCGGTGCCGGACCGCTGCGGCGGCGGCCGGTCTCCGTACATGGCGGTCAGCGCGCGCGCGAACGCGGCCAGCACCGCCACGTCCTCGACCCACGGGCAGACGTCGAAGAAGCGGAACTCGAGCGTCGGGTAGCGCGAGCTGGGGCGAATGTCCCACGAGATGGGGCAGCGTTCGCGCTCGTCGCAATCCTTGCCGGCGAGCAGCCGCGCGAGCTTCCTGTACTCGGCCGCGCCGCTCATCGGGGGCGCGGGGCCGACCTCGGGGAACGTGTCGCGGATGATGGTGCGGTAGCTCGCGAAGCCCGTGTCCTCGCCGCGGTAGAACGGCGAGCTGGCGCACAGGGCGAGCAGGTGCGGCGTGTACGGCGTGGCGCCCGCCATGGCGCGGACGGCGGTCTCGAGATCCGGCACGCCCACGTGGATGTGCAGACCGAAGATGTGGAGGTCGCGCATGTGCGGGCCACCGTTCCGCGCGAGCTCCCGGTAGCGCGGCTCGTCCGTCACCTGCGATGGCGGGTACGGCCCCACCGGGTGCAGACCCGCCGCGGCGATGGTCAGTCCTTGCGCCTCGGCGATGCGCGCCAGCGCCGCGCGGCCTTCCGCCGCGCGCAGCCCCGCTTCCGCCGCGGTCGCGCAGACCGGACTCGCCACCTCCACGATCGTGCGCTGGAACTCCGCCTTCGCCAGCCCGTCCGCCGCCATCAGCAGCGCCGGCGCACGGCCTCTCAGCGCACCGGTGTCGGGATCCACGACCTGGTACTCTTCCTCGACCCCGACAGGGAACTCGCCTCCGCCCATGGGCCTCCGCACCGGCAACAGGACCGCCTGGCCCAGCGAGGGAAGAAGCGTACCATGGCACCTTGCCCTGGCCCCCGGGCAGGGGCGAGTGCGAGGTGGGAAGGCGCGGTGGGACGGCGTCTGCCCGTCGGTCCCGGGGGCAGACGCGATCGTGCTGCTTGGCCCCTTCGGTCGCGGACGCAAGCGTGCTGGCCACTGCCCGGGTCACGTCGGCTGCGGCCTTCGAAGCCCGCCGTCGCGAAGCGGAGAGTGTTCCCCACTCCCGCTCCGGCGCTGGGAGCGGCAGGTGCCGGTCTGGCGCGCAGCACGTCGCGCTTTCCCGACGCGGGCGCGGATCTGATCCAGCCGGGCCCCTTCCTCCGCCCGGGCGCGGGCGTTGAGCGCATCGCACTGTCCTGGCGGGGTGACGCCTTACCGGCGGGGTCGCATGCTCCTGCCGGTGTCGCAGCCTCCCGCCGGACTCGCGCGTTACGGCCGGGGGGCGCGCGCTCCTGGCGGGGTCGCACCTTACCGGCGGCGTAGCGCCCTCCCGGCGGGGGAGCGGTCTCCCGCCGGACTCGCGCGTTACGGGCGAAGTCGCGCCCGGCCGGCGGAGTCGCGCCCTACCGGCGGAGTCATGCCCTGCCGGCGGAGTCATGCCCTGCCGGCGGAGTCATGCCCTGCCGGCGGAGTCACGCCCTCCTGGCGGGGTCGCGGCAAAGCCCCTCACTCGACACGTCGCGCGACCCCGCCGTGGAAGTTGGCCGCGCCGGGCGCGGCAAAGTCCCTATCCACCGCCTCACCGCCCTGGCGTCATGGAGATCAGCCGCCTCGGGCGCGGCGAACCTCCCACACAACGCCATGGGGCTTCGCAGCCGTGGAAGTTGGCCGCGCTGGGTAGGGCGAAGACCGTCCCCAGAAGGCGATGAGGGGCGGATGCACCGGATCATCGAAGGGGATCGCACTCGACCCGCGCCCGGACTCAGAACGGTCGAGTCAGGGCGAGGTCGTGATGGGCTGCCCACGTGCGCACACGAGGAGCACGGGTGCCGGGTTGTCCCGTGCGGTTGCGCTCATCCGTGATGGTCTGCACGAAGTCACCGCGCACCGGGTGCACGGGCGCCGAGTGGTCCCGCGCGCTCTCGCCGTCAACGCTCGCCGGCCGTCTGACGATCGTGGTGGTAAAAAAACCTGGGCACGGCCGGGTCGCGTAGGGCCGCGGCCCATGCAGCGGGTCGAGCCGCGGCGCGGCCCGGCCGCCACATGCCCGACAACGCAGTTCTCTCGTGGAGGCGAAAGACGGGCGGGTTCTACCCGAGACGCCACGCCAGGCCGGGCTGCCGGACGCCGGCGCTCACGCCCTCGTACTCGGCGCTCTCCGGAACGGGCATCGCGGTCTCACGGGAAGCGAGTGCGCGCTCCGCCGCACGCTCGACCTCGGCGGTCACGTCGGCCTCGATCGCCTCGAGCCGCTCGCGCGGGATGCCCTTGCCCACGAGGTACTCCTCGTACAGCCCGATCGGGTCGCGGCGGCCCCAGTGCTCGA
>ERZ777003.5199-NODE-5199-length-10026-cov-4.580082_pt1 | contig 10026 bp, 9 predicted proteins | sample MGYA00374956_ERZ777003 | MGnify/ENA primary metagenome ERZ777003 (study PRJEB29302, sample SAMN06268252) | bioreactor metagenome | isolation source: Joint BioEnergy Institute, California, USA | place: USA:Joint BioEnergy Institute, California, USA | collected... | reverse complement strand
AGGGTGATCGGGTCGGCGGCGGTCATCGGTGGTCTCCGTGGCGGGGGAGGAGATCCGGTCCGGCCTGACGACGGGAGCCGACAGGGGCGGTCAGCATGGGGTGCCGCCCCAGACGCGGGAGTGCAGGGGGGCGAGGCCGATCCACTGGACGAGCTCGGCGGGATGGTCGGCCTGCCAGATGGCGAGGTCGCAGCGCTTGCCGGGCTCGAGCGTGCCGGTGTCGGCGAGGCGGCCGAGGGCGCGGGCGGCTTCGCGGGTGGCGCCGGCGATGGCCTCCTCCACCGTCAGGCCGAACAGGATCGCCGCCATGTTCATCGCGGTGAGGAGGGAGGCGAGGGGAGAGGTGCCGGGGTTGCAGTCGGTTGCCACCGCCATCGGCACCCGGTGGCGGCGCAGCAGGTCCACCGGCGGGCGCCGGGTCTCGCGCAGCATGTAGAACGCGCCCGGCAGCAGAACGGCCACCGTGCCGGCGGCGGCCATCGCCGCGATCCCGGCCTCGCCCGCGTGCTCCAGGTGGTCGGCGGAGAGCGCGCCGAAGCGGGCGGCGAGCGCGGCGCCGCCGGTGTCGGAGAGCTGGTCCGCGTGGAGATGGACCGGCAGCCCCGCCTCGTGCGCCGCCTGCAGCACGCGCGCGGTCTGCTCCGGCGAGAAGCCGATGGTCTCGCAGAAGGCGTCCACCGCGTCGGCGAGGCCGGCGGCGGCGACCTCGGGCAGCATCTCCAGCACGCGCCCGATATAGCCGTCGGCGTCGCCGTCCGCCTCCGGCGGCAGCGCGTGGGCGCCGAGGAAGGTGGTGAGGACGGTGACCGGCCGCTCCGAGCCCAGCCGGCGGGCGGCGCGGAGCAGCTTCAGCTCGCCGGCGAGATCGAGGCCGTAGCCGGACTTGATCTCGACCGTGGTGACGCCCTCGGCCAGCAGCCGGTCGAGGCGGGGGAGCGCGCCGGCGACGAGGTCGTCCTCGCCCGCGGCCCGGGTGGCGCGGACGGTGGCGGCGATCCCGCCGCCGGCGCGGGCGATCCCGGCGTAGCTGGAGCCGGCGAGCCGCTGCTCGAACTCGTGGGCGCGGCTGCCGGCGAAGACGAGGTGGGTGTGGCAGTCGACGAGGCCGGGGGTGACGAGGGCGCCGTCGAGGGGAATGCGCTCGGCGGCGTCCCAGCCGGCGGGAAGGTCGGCCATCGGCCCGGCGAAGGCGATGCGGTCGCCGACGGCCGCGACGGCGCCGCGCTCGACGAGACCGAGCCCCGGCCGCGCCGGGTCCAGCGTCGCGAGCCTGCCGTCCAGCCAGATCCTGTCGAATCGCATCCCGCCTCCCGCGGTGACGGAAACAGGGCCGGCGACGGGCCGGCCCCCCGGGCCAGGATGCAGGCTATGCGATCGCGGGCGCGAAGGCGATGCCCGTGGCGGCCGGGGCCGCACGACCCCGGCCGCGGGCGACGCCTACTGCTGCAGGTTGATGCCGATGATCTTCGGACGGCTGCCGGCGCACTCGGAGTTGTGCACGGTGATGACCACCGGCTGGCGCAGGGCATAGGCCATCAGCGCGGCGGCGTAGTAGGTGCGGTAGCCGGGCGCGGCTGCCTCCGAGACGTAGCCGTCGGGCGTCGCGCAGGCGGCCGGATTGGCGATCGCCTCGGGGGTGACGATACCGAAGGAGTCGGTATTCCAGCCGGTGCGGACCATGGTGATGGACGACGCCGGGACCATGGTCTGGGCCAGGCCGGCCGAGGATGCGACGACGGCGACGCAGAAGCTGGTGATCGCGGACATGCGCATGGTTGCCTCCTTCACTGGTAGAGAACGGACAGGACGGGGAGAAGGAATTCGGTGGCGACGGGCCGGTCCTCACCCGTCATCACCAGGTCGATGATCGGCGCGAGCGCGAGCTCGATGCCGAACGGCCCGAGGCAGACGATCTCGCGGCCGGAACCGGCGGGGGCGCCGGTGGGAAAGCCGCCGAGACGTCCGACGCGGCGGCAGAAGGCGTCCGCTTCCCGCCGCGCGACGCGCCAGTCGAACGCGTCGGGCCCGGGGCCATGGGCGGCATAGCGGGCGCCGGTTTCGGCGAAGAGGCAGACCTGGCCCAGCTCGAGCATGGTGTCGCCGAAGCCGGTGAAGAAGCCGCCGATGCTGCCGGGCAGGACGGTGCGGCAGACGGCGTCGGCGGCGCGGGCGGCCTGGGCCCAGGGGACGCCGTCGATGCTGCCGAAGCCGGCGCCGGTGCCGTCCACCTCCGCCGTCGTGGCGTTGCGGAACACCCCGCCGTCCCGCCCGATGCAGGCGAAACGGTGCTGCTCCGCCCCGTTCACCGGGCCGGGGAGGAAGGTTCCGCCGACGAAGCCGCGCTTGGTGCACAGCCACTGCGCCACCCGCTGCGCCCGGCTCCAGCCGACGCCGGCGAGGGGGTCGCCGCCGGCGGCGAGCCGGTCGCCCTCCGGCACCGCGCGGAGCTCGCCTTCCTGCGCGACCCCGATCTGCAGCGGTTCGTACTGCGACAGGGGTACGGCGACGGCCGCCTCGATCCAGGCGACATGGGCGGCGACCGAGGCGGAAAGCGCGTTGGGGGCGCCGGTGGTGCTGGTGACGCCGGCGAGGAAGGCCGTTGCGCCGTCGACGACGAAGGCCGGCCCGCCGCTGTCGCCGTGGTCCGTGGTGACTCCGGCGGCGGTGCGGCTGAGGACGAAGTTGCGGCCGAACAGGTTCGGCACCTCCATGTCCGCCTTGAGGTAGACGCCGGTGGACGCGCCGTAGACGGTGACGGTGCGGCCCTCCGGGTTGCCGCGGAACAGCGGGATGGCGAAGCCGGTGGTGGAACCGTTGACCGCGACGGGCAGCACGAGGTGCAGTAGCCCGATGTCCGGGCCCGTCGGATCCGACGCCCAGCCGCCGAACTTGTAGATGGCGTCGACCCCGACCGTGACCGTCGTGTCGAAGGCGGGCGTGACGATGGTGTTGCTGCCGGTGAGGTGGTCGATGCAGTGGCCTGCCGTCAGCGCCAGGTCGTTGGCGATGAGGACGCCGGAGCACGAGACGCCGCTGCCGTCGGGGCGCCAGGTGGTGACGAAGACGAGCCCCCGCCGCTCGGCTTCGTCGCTGGCGACCGATGTGCCGCCCGCGGTGAGCTGCGCGCCGGTGCTGCCGGTGCGTTCCGGCTGGGCGTGGGCCAGGCCGGCCGCGCCGACGGCCAGCACGGCCGCCGCGGTGGCGAGCAGGCCGGGCCGGCGGCGCCGGTGCGGCCGTTTTCCGGGCGGGCGGACAGACGAGGCCCGCCGGCCACTGTATCGTGGCACGAGAAGGGTGGCGTTCATTTGACAAGATCTCTCCACTGGTTGGAGACAATCGTGATCGTGCGGCCGAATTCTCGGGAAAGCTGTGCTCAATGCCACCAGTGGCGCGATTTCATTTTCCGGTTACATGAAGCGGCCGCTCGGGGCGCCGCATGGCGGGAGCGCCTGCGGCTGTTCCTGCCCGCTGTCGCGGTCTATCCTCGTGAGGCGGGCACAGGCTTGGCGGAGGTCGGGTGGCGCAGAGGCTGTTCTTCGAGCGGGCGCTGTTGCCGGGCGGCTGGGCGAACAACGTCCGGCTGACGCTGGACGGCGGGACGATCCGGGCGGTCGAGGCCGGCGCCGATGCGGAAGGCTGCGAGCGGCTGGCCGGCGCGGCGGTGCCGGGGGTGCCGAACCTGCACAGCCATGCCTTCCAGCGCGGCATGGCCGGAATGACCGAGGTGCGCGGGCCGGCGGCGGACAGCTTCTGGACCTGGCGGGCGGCGATGTACCGCTTCCTCGCCCGGCTGGGCCCGGAACAGGTCGAGGCCATCGCCGCCTACGCCTACATGCGGATGCTGGAGGCGGGCTACACCGGGGTGGCGGAGTTCCACTACCTGCACCACGACCCGGCGGGGCGGCCCTATGCCGACCCCGGCGAGATGGCGGCGCGGGTGCTGGCGGCGGCGGTGCAGACCGGGATCCGGCTGACGCTGCTGCCCGTGCTCTACGCCCACGGCGGCTTCGGCGGCCAGCCGCCGGCCGATGGCCAGCGGCGCTTCGTCAACGGGCCGGACCGGTTCGTGGCGCTGGTCGAGCGGGCCAGGGCGCTGGCCGGGCTGGTGCCGGGGGCGCGGGTGGGGCTGGCCTACCACTCGCTGCGGGCGGTGACCTTCGCCGAGATGGAGGCGGTGGGTTCGGCCCTCGGCGAAGAGGCGGCGGCGATCCACATCCACGTCGCGGAGCAGGAGAAGGAGGTCGCCGACTGCCTCGCCGCCACCGGCGCGCGCCCGGTCGCGCTGCTCCTGGACCGGGCGCCGGTGGACGGGCGCTGGTGCCTGGTGCACGCGACCCACATGACGCCCGAGGAGGCGGCGGCGCTGGCGGGAAGCGGCGCGGTCGCCGGGCTGTGCCCCACCACCGAGGCGAACCTGGGCGACGGCCTGTTCGACGCACCGCGCTTTCTCGCTGCCGGCGGGCGGTTCGGCGTCGGCTCGGATTCGAACATGGAGACCGATCCGGCGGCCGAGCTGCGGCTGCTGGAATACGGGCAGCGGCTGCGCGACCGCAGCCGCAACGTGCTCGCGGAGGGCGAGGGCGCTGCGACCGGCGCGCGGCTGTTCGCGGCGGCGGTGGCGGGGGGCGCGCAGGCCTGCGGCCAGCCCGTTGCCGGACTGGCGCCGGGGGCGCCCGCGGACATCGTGGTGCTCGACGCCGACCACCCGGATCTCGCGGGGCTGGCGCCGGCGCAGTGGCTCGACGGCTGGATCTTCGTCGCGGGGCCGTCGCTGGTGCGCACGGTGTTCGCCGGCGGACGCCGGGTGGTGATCGAGGGGCGGCACGTGCGCCGCGACGAGATCGTCATCCGCTGGCGGGCGGCGGTCGGCCGCCTGCGCGCGGACGGGTGACGGCCCCGACGCGACGACGCGCGCCGGTTGAGAGTCCTGTTGCAACGGACATCCGGAGGATGTAGCGTGGGCAAGGGTGGAACGGGTGAAAGAGATACCACCGCACGCCCGACCAGTTCGCTCCCGACAATTCGCTGATGGCGACGCACCGCCGGCCGGATCCGCGGCGCGGCGCCGATGAAGCCGAGCACCGCCGGGGCCGCGGCGGCGCGACAGCACGCGAGGTGAGCCGCGCATGATCCTTTCCGAACGCTATGACGTCGCCCTGACCTATGCCGTGGCCCTGCACCGGCGGCAGCTGCGCACGGGCACCGGCATCCCCTATGTGTCGCACCTGCTCTCCGTCTCCGCGCTGGTGCTGGAATACGGCGGCGACGAGGACCAGGCGATCGCGGCCCTGCTGCACGACGCCGCCGAGGACTGCGGCGGCGAGGCGCGGCTGCAGGAGATCCGGGAGCGGTTCGGCGACCGGGTGGCGCAGATCGTCGCGGACTGCACCGACAGCTGGACCGACCCGAAGCCGGACTGGGCGCAGCGCAAGATCGCCTATGTCGCCGAGCTCGCAAGCCGGCCGCCGGCGACCCTGCTGGTCTCGCTCGCCGACAAGACCCACAACGCGACGGCGATCCTGCAGGACTACCTGGACATCGGGGAAGCGCTGTGGGAGCGGTTCAGCGGCGGCCGCGACGGGACGCTCTGGTACTACCGCGCCCTTGCCGACCGGTTCGCGGCGGCGATGCCGGGGAACCGGCTCGCCCAGCGCTTCGGCGCGGTGGTCGCGGCGCTGGAGGCGGAGGTGCGGGCGCGGGAGGGCTGGGAGCCCGGCCTCTGGCAGCCTGCTGCCGCCTGACCCGGGCGACGCCGCTCAGCCCGCCAGGGCGTCAACGCCTGCGGCGGAAAGATGGCGGAATCCGGCGAATCCGGGCGTTTCGGAGATACATTAGGAAATTGTGATCTTGCGCACAGGGATTGCGCCGGAGGCTCCCCAGATGGCCGGCATCGGCGGGGCGATGGGCCTCGCCAGATCAGACAGAGGGGACCACCGCAATGCTTCGCTCGATCCGCACCGCCGCCGCTGCCACCGTCGCCGCCGCCGGCTTCCTCGCCGCTGCGGGCAGCGCCCAGGCGGGTCAGCAGGACTTCACCATCTACAACGACAGCGTCCAGGACATCTATTACATCTTCGTCTCCCCGGACTATTCGGACAACTGGGGCAACGACGTCCTCGCCGACGCGATCCTGCCGGCCGGCGCCGCGGTGGACATCCGGATGGACGGCTACGGCAGCCACTGCACCTTCGACATCCAGGTGGCCAATGCCTACGGCGACACCCTCGAGTTCTGGGGCGTGAACCTCTGCACGGTCGGCGCCGTCTACGTCCAGTAAGCCGCGCCGCCCGTTCGGGCCGACAGACCGCCGCCGGATTCCGGCGGCGGTTTGCTTTCGGGGACACGGGGTCCGGGGGAGGTCGCGCCGGCGGCGCGAGTCCTGGAGCATGGCGCGGTCCGGCGCGGGTTTCCGCCGCTCCGCCCCGGGGGGGGGGCATGCAGCAGCGATGGCGGCGCCGACGAGCAGGATCCGGATCTTCCTGTCGTCGCCGGGCGACGTCGCGGCGGAACGGGATGCGGCGGCAGCGCTGGCCGAGGCGCTGAACGGGGACGCGGCGCCCGGCTTCGCACCGTGAAGGCGTGGTCGGACGCGGGGGACGGGGCACTCGGGGGGCACGCCCTCTTCCCCGTCTTTCGTCAGCCATTGCGGCCTCCCGGCCGGCCGTTGCAGGAATAGGGGCATGCCCGCGACCGGCCGCGGGCTCCTCGGCAAGGGTTGGCGATGGTTGCGGGCGAGGCGGGTGCGCGTGAGGGGGCGGAGCCGCCGCGGATCGCCCGGGGGACGGCGGCGTTCTGGCGCGCCAACGTGGCGCTGTTCGCCTCCGCCTTCTCGGTGTTCGCGCTGCTCTATTCGGTGCAGCCGCTGCTGCCGGTGTTCGCCGCCGAGTTCGGGCTGGACGCGGGCGCGAGTTCGCTCGCGCTTTCGGTTTCCACCGGCGTGCTGGCGGTGGCGATGCTGGTGGCGAGCTTCGTCGCCGACCGCTGGGGGCGGAAGCCGCTGATGGCGGTGTCGCTGCTGGTCGCGGCGGCGCTGGGACTTGCGATCGCGGTGATGCCGGGCTGGGACGGCATCCTCGCGCTGCGCGCCCTGCTGGGGCTAAGCCTCGCCGGTGTGCCGGCGGTGGCGATGGCCTATCTGGCGGAGGAGATGGAGGCCGACGGCTTTGGCTTCTCGATGGGCCTCTACATCGGCGGCAACGCCATCGGCGGCATGACGGGGCGGCTGCTGGTCGGGGTGCTCGCCGACTACACCTCGTGGCGCTTCGCCCTGGGCGCACTTTCGGTGGTGGCGCTCGCGAACGCGGCGTTGTTCTGGTGGCTGCTGCCGGCCGCCCGCCATTCGCCTGCGCGCCGGCCGGGGCCGCCGGCGCCGCTGCGGGCGCTTGTCCGGCCGTTCCGCGACCCGGGGCTGGCGCTGCTGTTCGTCGAGGCGTTCCTGATCATGGGCGCCTTCGTCACCCTCTACAACTACGCCTCCTTCCGGCTGCTGGCCGAGCCCTACGGGTTGAGCCAGGCGGCGGTGTCGCTGATCTTCATCCTCTACCTGTGCGGGACCGGCAGCTCGGCGTGGATCGGGGCGCTTGCGGGCCGGCTTGGACGGCGGAAGGTGCTGTGGCTGATGGTCGTGGTCATGGCCGCCGGGCTGGCGCTCACCTGGCTTCCGCCGCTGCCGGTGATCGTCGCCGGCATCGCCGTCTTCACCTTCGGCTTCTTCGGCGCCCACTCGATCGCCAGCGCCTGGGTCGGCCGGCGGGCGCGCGAGGGCCGGGCGCAGGCGACCGCCTTCTACCTGTTCTTCTACTACCTGGGCTCGAGCGTGGTCGGCACCGCCGGCGGCTACGCCTGGACGTGGGCAGGCTGGGCCGGGGTCACGCTGGTCAGCGGCGCCGCGATCCTGGCAGCGCTGGCGGTTGCGCTGCGCCTGGTGTTCGTGCCGCCGCTGCCGATCGCCGAGGCGCCGGTCGCGCCGCCGCCGTCGCTCTGAGCGGGGTCAGGAACAGGCGGCGGTCGCCTGCACGTCCACGGCGGCGCAGGAGATGCCCTCGATCTGCAGCGCCACGCAGGCGGTGTCGGCCGCCTCGCGGTCGGGCAGGCCGGCGAGCAGCGCACGGTAGATGGTGGCACCGCCGGCACTGGTTTCGGCGACCATGACGCTGGTGCCGGCGAGCGGCCCGAAGCCGCGGTCGCGGACGCCGGCGGCGATGGCGCGGGCGACGATCTCCTCGCCGAAGGAGCCGATCTCGACCCCCCAGCCGCCGACACAGCCACCGTCGGGCGGAACCTTGGCCGGGTCCAGCGCCTGCAGCACGATCGGCACCGGAACGCTCGCCGCGGTCAGCACCGGGACCGCGCCTGCCGTGTCCACGGGCGGCAGGTCGCTGCGGTAGGCCGGAGCAAAGGCGGGCCGTGGGGGCCCGTCGTGGGCGAGCGAGACCGCAGTGAGGGCGGGGACCACCGGCTGCGCCGGGACGGCCGCCACCATGTAGGTCCCGTCGCCGCCGCGGTTGGCGGGCGCGAAGGCCGGCCGGTCCGGAACCGGTCCGAGGTTGGCGAAGCCCTCGTCGAGGAGCTGGGCCATCCGGTTGTTGCGGGCCTGGGCGGTGGCGCCGCCGAAGATCACGCCGTAGACGCGGCGTCCGTTGCGCTCGGCGCTGGCGACGAGGTTGAAGCCGGAGGCGTTGATGAAGCCGGTCTTGATGCCGTCGAGGCCGGGATAGTCGTTGAGCAGCCCGTTGTGGTTGCGGTGGGTGACGCCGGCGAAGGTGTAGCTGCGCGTGGCGAACAGCGGGTAGTACTCGGGGAAGTGCGCCCGGATCCGGATCGCCAGGTTCACCATGTCGCGCGCGGTCGTGACCTGCCGGGAATCGGGCAGGCCGGACGCGTTGACGAACACGGTGTTCGGCATGTCGAGCTGGCTCTGGGCGATCGCCGTCATCTGGCGCGCGAACTCCGCCTCGCTTCCCGCCAGCGCCTCGGCCACCGCGACCGCGATGTCGTTCGCCGACTTGGTGATCAGCACCATGATCGCGTCGCGCACGCTGATGGTCTGGCCGGCCGCAAGCCCGATCTTGCTCGGCGGCTGGGACGCCGCGCGCGCGGAGATCGGGATCTGCTGGTCCATGGTGAGGCGCCCGGAGCGCAGCGCGTCGAACACCATGTACAGCGTCATGATCTTGGTGAGCGACGCCGGGTGGACGCGCGTGTCGATGTTCGTGGCGTGCAGGATGCGGCCGGTCTGGGCGTCGAGCACCAGCGCCGCATATTGCGGCGCGGCGAGCGCCTGGGGCGGCACGGCCGTGAGGCAGAGCAGCACCGAGACCACCAGCGCGGCGACTCGGGCGAACGGACGGCGGAGGCGGCCCGAGTCGGCCGAGGTCTGCGGAGCGAAGGAGGAAGCGGAAGGTCGCATGCGCAAAGACCACTAAGCCGGTTGGTTGAGATGAAACGACGAGTTAGCACCGTAATCCATTAGGACTCAACAGATTCCTCCGTCGCATGTCGCGTCGGCCGGAAGCGGGCGCGGGGAAAGCGCCGTGGCGGGGAATGGTAATGACGATGCTGATTGCGCGGATGTCCCGGCAGGGTATATTGCCCGCCCATGGTCAAATTCGTTTTGCCGTTGCTGGCGGCGACCGCGTTATCCGCTTGCGTTGGCGGCGGCGACGCGGAGGTACCCGTTACAACCCAGGCCGTCGTCGAGACGCCGGAGGAGCCGCAGGGCTACACCCTGATAGGCGGCCCGGTCGGCATGGCGGAAGTCCCCGGTCGCGATGCGCTCCGCGAGGCCCAGACCCTGCTCAAGGAAGCGGGCTATGATCCCGGGCCGGCCGACGGCCTGATGGGGCCGAGGACGCGCGCGGCGCTGTCCGCCTTCCAGGCGGCCGTCGGCATTCCGGAAAGCGGAACCCTGACGGTGGACACGCAGGGCGCGCTGCAGGCGGCGCACGCGGCCATCCAGCGGCTGTCGGACGTCAACGCGGCCGAGCCGACGCCGGTCGCCGCCGCCCAGCCCTCGGCCACCCCGAC
>ERZ777003.5196-NODE-5196-length-10028-cov-4.573147_pt1 | contig 10028 bp, 10 predicted proteins | sample MGYA00374956_ERZ777003 | MGnify/ENA primary metagenome ERZ777003 (study PRJEB29302, sample SAMN06268252) | bioreactor metagenome | isolation source: Joint BioEnergy Institute, California, USA | place: USA:Joint BioEnergy Institute, California, USA | collected... | reverse complement strand
AGGCCCGCGCCGCGTCGCCCCGCACCAGCGCGTCGATTGCACCCTGCAGGTTCTCCTGCACCAGCCGCGCCATGCGCTGGAAGCCGTTGAGGCTGCCGAGCGGCGGCAGGGAGGCCACCACGATGCTGCGCTTGGCGACGTTGGAGGCATAGTCGCCGATGCGCTCGAGATTGTGGCTGACCTTCAGCGCCGCGACGATCAGCCGCAGGTCCTGGCCCATGGGCTGGCGCAGGGCGAGCAGGCGGATGCAGAACTCCTCGATCTCCCGCTCCAGCGCATCCAGCGCCGCGTCGCGCCGCACCACCTCCGCCGCCAGCTCGGAATCGCGCTGGATCAGCGCCTGGGTCGCCTCGGCCACCTGCCGCTCGGCCAGGCCGCCCATCCGGGCGATGGCATCGCGCAGCCGGTTCAGCTCCTCGGCATAGCTGCGCACCGTATGCCCGGCCATCCTCTCGTCCATGTCGCCCCTCGCGCTCAACCGAAGCGTCCGGTGATGTAGGCCTGCGTCCGCGGATGCCGCGGCGCGGTGAAGAGCTGCGCCGCCGGCGCCACCTCGACCAGCTCGCCCAGGTAGAAGAAGGCCACCTGGTCGGCGCAGCGGGCCGCCTGCTGCATGTTGTGGGTGACGATGGCGATGGTGAAGTCCTGCTTCAACTCGTCGATCAGCTCCTCGATCTTCAGGGTGCTGATGGGGTCGAGCGCCGAGGTCGGCTCGTCCAGCAGGATCACCTCCGGCCGCACGGCGATGGTGCGGGCGATGCAGAGCCGCTGCTGCTGCCCGCCGGAGAGGCCGAGGGCGGAGCTGTGCAGCCGGTCCTTCACCTCGTCCCAGAGCGCGGCGCGGGTCAGGGCCCATTCCACCCGCTCCTCCATCTCCGCCTTGCCGAGCCGCTCATGCAGGCGCACGCCGAAGGCGATGTTCTCCTGGATGGTCATCGGGAAGGGGGTGGGCTTCTGGAACACCATGCCGATCCGGGCCCGCAACTCGTTCAGGTCCACATCGGGGGCGAGGATGTTGCGGCCGTCCATGACCACCTCGCCCTCGGCGCGCTGGCCGGGATAGAGGCTGTACATGCGGTTCAGCACCCGCAGCAGGGTGGATTTGCCGCAGCCCGAGGGGCCGATCATGCCGGTCACCTGCCGGTCCGGCAGGTCCAGGCTGATGCCCTTCAGCGCCCGGTTCGTGCCGTAGTAGAAATCGAGGTGGCGGATGGAAATCCGGACGGGCGGGCGCTCCGCGGCGGAGTGAGCCTGCGCCCGCGCGGCGCCGCCTGCCTGGTGCATCACGATTCCGGCCATGCTTTCCTCATTTCCGCAGCAGGCTGCGGGCCAGGATGTTCAGCCCGAGCACGCCGAAGGTGATCAGCAGCGCGCCGGTCCAGGCCAGCGCGATCCAGTCCTCGAAGGCGGAACCGGCGTAGTTGTAGATGGTGACCGGCAGGCTCGACATCGGCTGCGCCAGGTCCAGCGACCAGTTCAGGTTGCCCAGCGAGGTGAAGAGCAGCGGCGCCGTCTCCCCGGCCGCGCGGGCCACGGCCAGCAGCAGCCCGGTCAGGATGCCCGACCGCGCCGCCCGCCAGCAGACCAGGGTGACCATCTTCCATTTCGGGGCACCGAGGGCGATCACCGCCTCGCGCAGCGTATCCGGCAGCAGGCGCAGCGAGTCCTCGGTGGTGCGGACCACGACGGGGATGATGATGATGGCCAGGGCGACGGCGCCGGCCAGGCCGGAAAAGCCGCCGAAGGGCACCACCAGAAGCTGGTAGACGAAGAGCCCGACCAGGATGGAGGGCGCCGAGAGCAGCACGTCCGAGACGAAGCGCACCGCATCGCCCAGGCGCGACGCCCTGGCATATTCGGCCAGGTAGGTGCCGACCAGCAGTCCGAGGGGCGTGCCGATCAGGGTGCCGATCCCGGTCTGGATCAGGCTGCCGACGATCGGGTTCAGCAGGCCGCCGCCCGAGCCCGGCGGCTTCGTCACCTGGGTGAAGACCGTGCCGCTCAGCGCCGGCAGCCCGCGCCAGAGCAGCGTCAGCAGGATCGAGGCCAGGAAGAACAGCCCGATTAGGGTCGCGGCCAGGCAGAGCGCCCGGATGACGGCATCCTTGCGCCGCCGGCGGCGATGGAGCGCGGCGGAGAGGGGGGCGCTCATCGGTTCAACCCTTCAGCCGCGGCCGCAGCAGCCAGCGGGAGATGGCCAGCACGAGGAAGGACAGGGCAAACAGCAGGAAGCCGAGCGCCAGCAGCGCCGAGAGCTTCAGGCTGCCCATCCCGCTTTCCGGGAATTCCAGGGCGATCAGGGAGGCGATGGTGTTGCCGGCGCCGAACAGCGAGGGGGAGATGCGGTTGGCGTTGCCGACCACGAAGGTCACGGCCATGGTCTCGCCCAGCGCGCGGCCGAGCCCCAGCATGGTGCCGCCCACGACCGAGACCCGCGCATAGGGCAGCACCACATGCCGGACCACCTCCCAGGTGGTGGCGCCCAGGCCATAGGCGCTTTCCTTGTAGACCGGCGGCACCGCGGCGAAGGCATCGCGCATCACTGCGGCGATGAAGGGCAGCACCATGATGGCCAGGATCAGCGCCGCCGTGAGGAGGCCGGTGCCGAAGGGGGGGCCCTGGAACAGCGTGCCGAGGACCGGCAACTCCCCGATCGTGTCGATGATCGCCGGCTGGATGGTGCCGGCCATCACCGGCACGATCACGAAGAAGCCCCACATGCCGTAGATGATGGAGGGCACCGCTGCCAACAGCTCGATCGCCATGCCGATGGGGCGCCGCAGCGGGGCGGGCGCCAGCTCCGTCAGCAGGAAGGCAATGCCGAAGGCCACCGGCACGGCAAGGACGAGAGCCAGGACGGCGGTGACGGCCGTGCCGTAGAGGGAGACGCCGGCGCCGAAGACCTCCTGCACCGGGTCCCAGTCGGTGGAGGTCAGGAAGGCCAGGCCGAAGGCCCGGAAGGCCGGCCAGCCGCCGGCAAACAGCAGGGCAATGATCGCGCCGAGCAGCACCAGCACGAACACGCCTGCCGCGTGGCAGGCCAGGGCGAAGGCCGCATCGCCCGCCTTACCGGCCCTGCGGCGGGCCGGGAGCGGTGGGGCGGCGGAGGTGGCGGCAGCCTGCGACATGTTGGGTTACCGGTTGGAATGGAGAAGGGGGCGCGGCGGACCGCGCCCCCATATCAAGGACGGTTTCGCCTGCCTATCGGGGCGGCCAGACGGGCTGGCCGTCCGGCCCCTTCACCTCGCGGCTCCAGGTGGCGCGCACGGCATCAGCGACCTCGTCGGGCAGCGGGATGTATTCCAGCTCGGCCGCCATCCGGCCGCCGTTCCTGTAAGCCCAGTCGAAGAACTTCATGACATTGGCCGAGCGCGCCGCGTCCTGCGGGTTCTTCGGCAGCAGGATGAAGGTCGGCGAGACGATCGGCCAGCTTTCGGCGCCATTGGTGTCGATCAGGCTGGCGGCGAAATGCGGCACCGACCAGTCGGCATTGGCGGCCGCGGCGCGGAAGCTTTCCATGGTCGGCCTGACGAAATTGCCGGCCTTGTTGCGCAGTTGCGCCGTCGCCAGGCGGTTCCGCGTGGCATAGGCATTCTCGACATAGCCGATCGCACCGCGGGTGTTGCGTACCATGCCCGCCACGCCGTCATTGCCGCGGGCGCCGTTGCCGACCGGCCAGCGGATCGAGGTATTGGCGCCGACCTGCCGCTGCCACTCCGGCGAGACCGCCGAGAGATAGCTGGTGAAGACGAAGGTCGTGCCGGACCCGTCGGCGCGATAGACCGGGGCGATGGCGAGGTTGGGCAGGCTCACGCCCCGGTTCGCCTCGACCAGCCTGGGGTCGTTCCATTTGCTGATGCGGCCGGCATAGATCTCGGCCAGCAACTCGCCGGTCAGGCGAAGCTGGTCGGTGCCGACCCCCGGGATGTTCACGATGGGGACGACCGAGCCCATCACCGCCGGGAATTGCAGCAGCCCGTGCTGTTCCAGCCTGTCCGCCGCGACCGGCGCGTCGGAGGCGCCGAAATCCACGGTGCGGTTGAAGATCTGGTTCTGCCCGCCGCCGGAGCCGATGGCCTGGTAGTTCAGTTGGATGCCGATCGCGGCCTGCGCTGCCTCGCCCCACTTGGCATAGACCGGGGCGGGGAAGGTGGCGCCGGCGCCGGTGATCTGCGCCGCCTCGGCGCGGGCCGCCAGGGGAAGCAGCGCGGCCGCGCCGGAGGCAAGGAGGAAGGAGCGACGGTTCACCTGATCTCTCTCCGCAGCAGTTGACCCGGACCGTGCCGCCCCGGGCACCCGCCTGATAGACGCCCGATGCGACAGAGCCGCTACGCTTTTGTGAAGCTTCGATGACATTCGCCTGACGGCCGGTGGCGATCCCGGCCGGTTGCCGGGATCTCGCCGGGGGCGCCCGTGAGGCGCCACGGCCATCCGGGGCGCTCGATCATTTGCGATCCGATGCACCGCCCCTGCGCCTATGAAGGCTGGCAAAGCCGGAGGAGCAGGATGCCTGGAGGACACGACCCGGACGGCGAATACGAGGCATTGCGCGCCCTCTATCCCTGGTTGCCCCATCCGGCCTGCGGTCCCGGCTGGCACGGGCTGGTCGAGAAGGTCTGCGAAAGCCTGGTCCTGCTCCTGCCGCCGCAGCAGTTGCGGGAACTCGCGGTCCTGGAGATCGGCGAGGCTGCCGGCCGGCTCCGTATCCGCTTCCAGGGCGCCGGAGGTTTCGAGGCTCAGATCCGGGCCTTGCTGCGGGAGGCCGAGCAGGCCTCCTGCCGCATCTGCCAGCAATGCGGCGCCCCGGGGCAGCGTGCGCGACGGGGCGGCTGGTGGGCCACGCTCTGCGACGAACATGCGCGGCAGGGGATCTGGCTGTAACCTCGCCGGCACCGGCCGGCGAGGGGTGGTGCTCGCCACTGGCTGCCGCGCCCTGCAGAAGAAGCCCTCCTGGCTGCCCACTGTTGCCCGAAGCGTCGTTCCAGGCCGCAGGACGCCACGCGCCTGCTTTCCAGACCTGGCAACGTGTTGCAGGGTGGCGCCCGACCGGAGGGAGTGAGCCACGCCGACCATCCTGCTCTGGCTGGACGAGGCCGAGACCTACCGCAAGGCGGCCGAGCAGGCCGGGCTGGCAGGACGCTGCGAGCTGGTGGCGGTTCCCCGCGGTGCCGTGCCGGATACTGCCCTGCTCGACCGCGCCGATGCCATCCTCGCCTGGGGCGCGCCGGCCGGCCTGCTGGCGCGCCGCGACGAGGGCGCACAGCCCCTCGCGGCCTTCCTCGCCGGCCTCGACACACCCGGCGCGCCGCCGCGGGTGCCGGGCACCGCGGTGTACCTGACCGGACAGCGCGAGGTGGTGCCGACGGCGCTGGCGCTGAACCTGCGCCACAACGGGGTGCTGCACGAGGCGGTGGCGCTGCTGCACGTGCGCGCCGAGCGGGTGCCGCGGGTGGCGGAGGCCGAGCGGGTCACGGTCGCGGAACTGGGCGACGGCGTCCGCGACGTCACGGTCCGCTTCGGCTTCGCCGAGGCGCCGGACGTGCCGGCGGCGCTGCGGCTGCACCGGCGCGAGGCCGGCCCCGACCCGGACGCGGCGTCGTTCTTCCTCGGCCGCGAGGTGCCGGTGCCCTCCATGCGGCCCGAGCTGAAGGCCTGGGAGGAGCCTCTGTTCGTCTTCCTCACCCGCAACGCGGTGCGCGCGCCGGACTACTTCCGCATCCTGCCGCCGCGCGTGGTCGAACTCGGCACCCGGGTCGAGCTGTGAGATCCGGCCGCCCACACCGCGCGGAGGACCAGCCGGCACCGGGCCAAGCCGGGCCGCGATGGAGGCTTCCAGCACCGCTGGCGGAGGCCGTGGCCCTCGCTGCCGCGACGCTGCCTGTCGGCGCCGTACTGGCCGCACTCGCACCGGAGGGGCACTTGGCCGGGAGCCAGGCCGCCGCGGCGGGCGTTGCATTGCTGGTATGGTGCTACTGCGATGGCACCGTGGGGCGGCGCTTGCACTGGGGCTTGGCGGCTCTCGAAGCCCTGTTACGGCTCCGCCTCGCGCTAGCCTGGGCCCGGGTGCTGCTCGACGGTCCGGACCTCGGCGCCGGCGGCTGATCGCGGCATGCGTTGGATCCTGTTTGCCGCTCCGGGCGGGCGCTCGGCCAGAGAGTGTTGTTCCCCGGTTCCCCTCGCCACGCCACTCTCTCCCCCGCAAACCTGCTCTCTGCCTCGGCGGCAACGTCTGAGATCGCCTGTGGCGCGGGGTTCGGCGTGCCGACCTGTTGACCGCTCGAGGTGAAACGACCGGCGAATACGGCTCTCCGGCCGTCGATGCTCTCCGAATCTGTTGACTTGGGCGATTTGGTACGGGTCGTGAACCGAATGTTCCAAGCGGGCTTCCGAGTAGCTCCACCGGGACCGGTTCGAAACTCTCTTGGGCGCCGACAGGAGACCGGCTGCGAAACAGCGCCTACGGCGGACACCAGTGCACATTACCCGCGCACAGCCCTGCAGGATCCGACCGGCCGTGATGGTCGACGTCTGATAGCCTCCCCAAAGGGCCGTGCGAACGCCGATAGGGTTGCCGGCAGGCGGTATCCGAGAAGCCGCAGGCATCCCGGGTCAGGCCCCTGGCGAGGGTAGGCCCGGTGCCTTCGCTGCCACGTCGAACGCGTTCTCTCTGTGCCAGGCCAACTGCGCGCGATGCTGCGCGGTCAACCGCAAGGGGGCACTCCAGCGAAGTGCAGCCCGGGCCTCGGCACTCAAGCCCGAAGCGAAGCGGGGCGTGCCGTCATCCTCGAAGGTCACGAGGCCCGTGTCGAAGGCGGCGTCCCACAGGGCGGAGAGGAGCAGGCCGTTGTGCACGTCCAGGCGTTCCGCGTCGCTCTCGCAGCGTGCCCAAGGCTTGATGTGGGAGGCGCGAAGCAGCGCGGGCTCCGTGATGCCGGTCAGGGGACAGCGCCCGCCCCAGTAGGCCATCAGCCCCTCTCGGAAGATGTCCTGGCCGACGCGCTGGAGGATGAGCCGTTCGGCCTCGGTCGTGCGAGGCAGCTCGCGTGTCTTGTCCAGGAAGGTCTGCAGCGGAGCATCAGGCAGGCTGACGGCCAGCGCATAGACGCGCGGCAGGACCCGGTAGAGCTCCCCCAGCTTGGCGAAGGCGAAGCGGGCGCGGCCGGGACCGGGCATGTCGGCCGGCGGCAGGCCCAGCTCCGCGATGACGCCAACATGGTCGAGGGCGAGGTACCACGGCCCGCCCGCGCCTCCGGCGGCGAGGTGGATGTCGCCCCTCGCCGTGGTCGAGCCGTAGCGCGCCCAGCCATCCTGCTGCCCCAGCGCGCGGCGGTAGCCGTTCTGCCAGGCCGCCTTGCGGCATTCCTCGGCGACGACGAAGCCTTGTGGCGCCTCGATCATGGCATGCCAGCGGCGGGGGACCGGTCAGCCCTGCGCCGCGGCGGGCGGCAACCCCAGCTCGGCCAGAAGCTGCATGGCTTCGGCAAGCCGGCCCTCGCTGGCCTTGGATCCCTTCCGGCGGATGATCTCGGTTCTCCAATCCTGCGCCTTCTCGTTCGCCGCGAGCCAATGCGCGGTCGCGGCGAGTTCGAGGACGGTCGCATTCACCGCCGCCAGACGCTTGACGACATCCCGCAGCCTTGGATCGCCGAGATAGGAGAATGCCGGAGGTCCGGCCTCGGCCTTGCGTTCGAAGATGCTGTATCGAGCCCCGTCGAGCTTGCGATGCTCGTATCTTTCTTCGACCAGGCCGAAGGCCTCGGCGTCGAAGACCGCGGCATCCAGGTCGCGCGAGTACGGCCCGTAGTGATGATACGCGTATCGGAAGCCGCTCCTCGCGCCGAGCTGGTCCAGCAGATAGGCGAGTTTCTGAAGGCGGATGCGGCTGACCAGCCGGCCGCCGGCCGCGGCGACGATCTCGTCCACCACGCGCTCGGGTTCAACGGTCATCGGGGCCTCCCTCCTTGGCGTGCCGCATCGCGGTCGGCCTTGTCGGCGAAATAGAAACGGCGGAACGGCTTTTTCGGCTCCAGGGCCCGGATCAGATCGGAGAGCCTGCTGATCTCGGTGGGCGTGCCGCCGTCGAGGATGTGGAGCCTCTTGTGCATGCGGTCCTCATCACCGCCGATCTCGGCATAGATGCCGATCGCGGCCTTGTCGTCGCGGATGACCCGGCCGTTCGCGATCTTGTCGGCGAACTCTTTCTCGATCCAGCGTTGCCGGCTGGCCTGCCGGCCCTTGTCGGCGCCGAACTCCGCAAGATCGAGCGTCTTGTAGAGGTTCCGGTCGCGAAGGCGAGCGGCCATTTCCGCGATCACCGGATCGGCGGCCTTCGCCATGGCGTCCAGCGAACCGAAGATCAGCGCGTCATCCAGGGCGAGGTAGTTTTCCACCGTCTCCCCGCCCTTGCCGAAGAAGCGCAGCAGCGGATGGCCGGCGGGCAGCCCGGTCCGTTCCACCGCGTTCCCCGCGCCGGAGGCGGCGTCGGCGACCGCCGCGAGCAGCCGGCCGATCATCGCCTCAACACAGCGCGTCGTCTTGTGGAAGTACACCTGCTCGTGCAGCGTGTAGCGGGCGAGCAGGAATTGCTCCGCCGCCGGCAGGGCCTTGCGGTCCAGGCAGAAGGTCGGGACTGTGCGCGGCGTGGCCTCGTCGCCGTCCGGCGCGTCGAGCGCGATGGGCGCGACGCGGATGTTCTCCACCAGCCAATCGAAGTCGATGCCGCCGGCGCCGGTGCCGGTCATCAGCTTGTCCCGCCGCAGATAATCAAGCCGGTCGGCGTCGAAGGAGCTGGAGACGACGGCGTGGTAGATGTCCTCGGGGTCTTCCCTCTCCAAGAGCGCCGCGACCTCTTCGGCGAAGCCCGCGCGGAAGGCTTCGAGCAAGGGGCGGATGCGCCCGGCCGGGTTGCGGATGATCTCGGCCGTCCACTGCTCATGCCGCTTCCTCGCGCCGCGGGCTTCCTGGACATGCTCGAAGGTGTGGCTGAACGGGCCGTGGCCGAGGTCGTGCAGCAGGGCGGCGATCAGCGCGACCTCGGCCTTGCGGGCATCGGGCGCCTCGTCGTTGCGCCGCATCTCCCGCGCTATGACCCGCACCAGGGTGCGCGCGGTGTGGAAGACGCCGACGGAATGCGCGAAGCGCGTGTGAACGGCGGAGGGGAAGGTGAACTCCGACACGCCGAGCTGGTGGATGCGCCGCAGGCGCTGGAACTCGGGCGTGTCCAGCAGGCGCCAGGCGAGGCGGTCGACCGGGTCGTTCTCCACGTCGAACACGATCAGCCCGTGCACCGGGTCCCGCAGGCGCTTGCTCACCGAATCGCCCCTCCGGGGGGCAGGCTACAGGGACTGGAACGGGGCGTGAATCCTCACGGCAGGTCCATGGCCTGGAAGCTGCCGTCGGCCTCCATGCGGTCCCAGGCGGCCAGCGTCAGGCGGGCGGTGCGGTAGTCGCCATACAGGCGGATCTCCTTCTCCTTCAGGACGCGGAAGGTTTCCGAGGGGTAGCCAGGGCCTTTCACCTCGGCGGGGTCGAGGATGTAGCGCAGTTCGTCGCGCGTCAGGCCGTAGGCGCGGGCGTAGAAGGCGTCGAGTTCGGCGCGGAGCTGAGCGCGGCGGTCCTCGTCCCAGGCGAAGGGCGGGCCGGTGTGGCCGAGGTCGCGGGCGAAGGGAGCGAGGGCGTGGGAGGTGTAGGTGAGTTCCAGCACGCCCCCCGTCTTCGGCACGAGGAAGGCCGCCACATAGGCGTCGCAGGCCACCTTGCACGCATACCACTCCGGCCCACCGCGGAGTGCGGCGAACAGCCGGGCGCGTTCCGCCACCTGCTCCGGCGTGTCCTCGCGCAGCGCGCGCAGCCGGCTGCCCAGGGTGGCGAATTGCCGCGCCGCCGGCAGCGCGCCGCCGCCGCGCGCGAAATCGAGGCTGCCCTGCCCCGCGCGCTCGCTGCGGTTGCGCGCCGCGAAGTGCCGCGCCGTCTCCCGATCATCCCCGGCCAGCGGCTTGTAGGCACCGTCGGGGATGCCCTTCTCCAGC
>ERZ777003.5195-NODE-5195-length-10029-cov-10.704131_pt1 | contig 10029 bp, 7 predicted proteins | sample MGYA00374956_ERZ777003 | MGnify/ENA primary metagenome ERZ777003 (study PRJEB29302, sample SAMN06268252) | bioreactor metagenome | isolation source: Joint BioEnergy Institute, California, USA | place: USA:Joint BioEnergy Institute, California, USA | collected... | reverse complement strand
GCTGTAGAACGTGGGGGCCGGAGGATCAGCCTGAAACAGCGTTGGCGGCGGATTTATCTTGAAACGGTTCCGGTTCCGCGCGATATTATTGATGGTCTGGCTCCCCGAGCGGCTGCCTGCCTCACCCTGGGTTGTCACGGTGGGCGCGGGTTCCGAAGCGGGACTGGCTTTCCCAGGGCCAGATGACGCGGGTCCGCTCCGCTCCCAGACCTTCTCTCGGGGCAAGCCGCGTCCGGCCGGTCGAATGTACCCTGTTACAACCGAATAATCCCCGTCGAGTTCCCGCCTGGCCTCCACGACCAGCAGCTTGTTGTTGCCGTTGGACTTAACGAGCAGGAGCCGGCCGCCGTCGAGTCGATAGATGCTGGTGAAACTCGCGCCCACATCGGCCACGAAGTCCTCAGCCGATCCGTTGTACTCGGCGAGCCTGCCATCGCGGGCGTGCTCAGCCTCCATATGCACAGCACTGTAGCCTGAATGGTCGGCAAGGTGTCGGCCCACCAGCAGCCTGATGTTGCCCGGCGGCGCACCGGGCACGCCAGGTCGAATCCGGCCAAAGACGGTCCCCCCTGTCAGGGGATTATCAAGCGGTTCATTCTGGAACAGCGATCCCGCCCGCGCATCCTCCGGCCGCCCTTGGCGCACAGCGGCGATGAACCGTTCGTACCACTGCTGCTTGGACTATCCCATCTACCTGGCAAACGCATCCGCGTGGCTGTCCACGATGGTCGCCGCCGCCGCGGCTTCGGCCTCGGGGATGATCCGGGCAAACGCCGCCTCTGCGAGTCTCGATCGGTGATCGCCTGGGTCTCTTCTGCCGCCTTACCGCCGACCGCTTGCTATCGACTGCGGCTAAGCGCGTGCGTGAGCGGGCCCGCCTGCATGTCGTCCCGCTTGCCAGGGATAGTCACTGGCAAAAGCTTGTGTTAAACTGGATGTTCTCTATTCAGGATCATCGGCGCTGCGCAAAGCGCCGTTGAGTGGACCATGTCCGGCAAGGGAGCTCGATTGCGTAAACTCAAGGCCGCCGCCATTGGCACCAGCATCGCCCGACGTGTCTTCAATCCCCGGCACCTGCTGCACGCCATCCGGCTTCACCGTACACGCAAGCGCAGCAAGCGAGCGTTCGACGACGCACAGCTTGCGCTGCTGGCCGAGATCCTGCCCGGCGGATTCCTGCATTACGGGTACTTTGACGACCCCGACCGCCAGCCGGAAGACATCAGCCTCAATGAACTGCTCGCCGCCCAGCGGCGGTACGCCGAGCTGCTGATCGAGCACGCGCAGGATACGACTGCCCCCGTGCTCGACATCGGCTGCGGCATGGGCGGGCTCTCAGCCATGCTTCTGGACCGCGGCTTTTCCCCCACCGCCCTCACGCCCGACCGCCTGCAGGCCCGCCACATCCAGGCGACCTGGCCCGCCATCCCGGTGATCCAGAGCAAATTCGAAGACCTGACCGATCCAGCCTCCCATGCCGGCCGCTACGGCACGGTGTTCACGTCCGAATCCCTGCAGTACCTGAAACTTGATCGCGCCCTGCCGCTGCTGCGGGACATCCTCGCGCCTGGCGGGCGGTGGATCGCCTGCGACTATTTCAGAATCAGCCAGGCTGCGGAGAAGTCCGGCCACCAGTGGGAGGAGTTCCGCGCCCGCATCCAAGCCGACGGCTGGACCATCGCCTACGAGCGCGACATCACCCCCCACATCCTGCCGACCCTCTGCTACATCCACATGTGGGGGTCGCGTTTCGGCGTGCCGCTGCTGAAGTTCGTCCTGCTCAAACTCCAGGCCAAGCAGCCGGGCCTCCACTACATCCTGCAGGATGCCTTCACCCAGCTAGACGGCGTCATCGAAGACAACCTGCAGGTCATCAACCCCGACACCTTCGCCAAACAGAAGCGCTACATGCTCCTCGTCATGGAACGCGCGTAGAGGCAGCGTAGCAATCCCCTGATCGGTCCGCCAAGGCGCCCCCATAACCATCAACAATCCACGAATGGACACGAATTGAAGCGACATTCATGCAGATTCGTGTCCATCCGTGGATGCCCTTGCTTCGTGGCACGTGCGTCCCGCACGTGCAAAGCGACCTGAGAAGCACGTCCTCGATGGCCGTGCCCCAGGCAACCATTCAAACCCTTTGCGCTCTTTGTGATCTCAGCGATCTTTGCGCTTCCCCTCTTCGCGCATCCTTCGCGAGCTTCGCGGCCACCGCTAGATCACCCGTTCAGCAAACCCTTCGTACTGGGGATCCCGGGATTGCGCGGATCGTGCGAAACAGCCTGACGCAGAGCCTTGGCTGTCGCCTTGAAGATCGCCTCGGCGATGTGGTGGTTGTTCGTGCCGTACGGCACGGTGATATGCAGGTTCATCCGCGCGCTGTTGGCCAGCGCCTTGAAGAACTCCTCGACCAGCTCCACCGGGAACTGCCCGATCAGCTCACCCTGGAACTGCACGTTGAACACCAGCGCCGGCCGGCCCGACAGGTCGATCGCCACCTGCGCCAGGCTCTCGTCCATCGGCACAATGGCCCAGCCGTAGCGGTAGATCCCCCGCTTGTCGCCCAAGGCCTTTTCGAGCAGTTGCCCCAGGACGATGCCGACGTCCTCCACCGTATGGTGCGCATCGACTTCCAGATCCCCTTCGGCATTGACGTCGATGTCGATCAGGCTGTGCCGCGCCAGCAGGTCGAGCATGTGATCGAAGAAGCCGACCGACGTCTCGACGTTGGCTTCACCCGTGCCGTCGAGATTGATCGACGCCTTGATCTTTGTCTCTTTCGTGTTGCGAGACAGGCTTGCCGTCCGGTTGTTCGATGCGTTGCTCATCTGATGTTCCGTGCCGCGGGCTGGTTGGCCCGTAATTTACGCTGCCTTCTCGGCCGCTGTGATCGCCTTGATCCCGCCGAGCAGCGCGTTGTTCTCCTGCGATGTGCCGATGGTGATCCGCACCTTGTCGGCCAGCCCCGGCTGATCGAAATATCGCACCAGGATCCCCTGCCGCTTGAGACCCTCATAGACCTGCCGCGCCCGCCCGTCCGGCGGCGACGCCAGCACAAAGTTTGCCTCGCTGGGCAGAACCTCCCACCCCATCTGCTTCAGCTCGCTGGAGACGCGCTGCCGCTCGGTGCGGACATGCTCCCAGGTCTTGCGGGCATACGCCTGATCCTCGATCGCCGCCGTGGCCGCCACGATGCTGATCGCATCGCAGTTGTAGCTGTCCTTCACCTTCATCATCTCCGCGATGACGGCCTCCTGCGCAATCGCATACCCGAATCGCAGCCCAGCCAGCGAATACGCTTTGCTCAGTGTCCGCGAGATGACGACGTTCTCATGCGCCTTCACCAGCGCTACGCAATTGTCATCGGCAAAATCGGCGTAGGCCTCATCGATCAATAGTAGGCCGTCAAACCGCCTCGCCAGCTCAGCCACCTTCATCGGCGAGACGAACGTGCCGGTCGGCGCGTTGGGATTGGCCAGATAGATCGCATTCGCCTTCGTCGCCACCAACGCATCGATCGGAAGCTGATATCCCTCCTCCCACGGTACTTCCGCAACCGACGCGTCCTCCAGCTTCGCCAGCACGGGATACAGCGAATACGTCGGCACGGGATAGGCCAGCGTTCCGCCCGGCGGAACAAACGTGCGCGTGGCGATGGTGAGGATGTCGTCGCTGCCGTTGCCGGCCATGATCATATTGGGCGTGACATCCCACAGCTTGGCTGCCGCGGCGCGGAACAGGTCGGCTGTCGGGTTGGGATAGCGCCGCAACACCTCGGCTTCCAGTTCCCGGATCGCAGCCATCACCTTTGGGCTGGGCGGGTACGGATTCTCATTGGTGTTCAGTTTCACCACGCGCTCGCCCACCTGCGGCTGCTCACCCGGAACATAACCGCTCATCGCGCGCACAACCTGACGGACAAAGCTGGGAGGCATAGTCTGAAGTATATCCAATCCCCCTGGTCAATAACACAAGGTGTCGGTGGTCAAGGGGCAGTTGTTAGTTGCCAGTTGTTAGTAAGACTTCGTCTCTTCGTCTCTCTGTCTCTTCGTCTCTCCTACAAGCCTTCGTCGCTACGTCCCTTTCTTCTCCTCCGTCGCTCCATCCCTCCTTCGCACAACCACGCTGGCCGCGTGCGCCTCCAGATGCTCCGCATGCGCCAATGCGATGATGCCGGGCGCGTCGGCGGCCAGACCGTCGGCTGTGTATCGCTCGACGCTCATCGTCTTGAGGAACGAATAGACGCTCACGCCGCTGGTGAAGCGGGCGGTGGTGTTGGTCGGCAGGCAGTGGCTGGGGCCGGCGATGTAATCGCCAGCCGCAACGGGCGAGTACGGCCCGACGAACACGGCGCCCGCATGGCGCAGGCGCGACAGCGTCCGCGCGTCGTCGGCTGTCTGGATGTTCACATGCTCGGCTGCGAAGCGATCCGCAAGCTCGATCATCTCATCAAGGCTGCTGCCGATGACGATCGCGCTGCTGTCGCGAAGCGCCCGCTCAATGGCGTCGCGCCGCTCGCGCTGGGCGGTCTGTCGGGTCAGCTCATCGCGCACCTGCTCCGCGAGTTTCGGGCTGGGGGTCAGCAGGAAGCAGCTTCCCGGGTCATGCTCCGCCTGCGCGAGCATGTCGGCTGCAATGTAGGCGGGATTGCCCGTCTCATCGGCGATGATGACGATCTCACTGGGGCCGAGGAACCCGTCGACCCCGACGGCCCCCGATACCGCCCGCTTGGCCAGCTGCACATAGGTATTGCCCGGGCCGACGATCTTGTCGACGGCTGGGATCGTCTTCGTCCCGAAGGCCATCGCTGCGATCGCAGCCGGCCCGCCGGCGCGGTAGACATGCTCCAGCCCGAGCTCCGCACACGCAGCCAGCACGAGGTCGCTTCGCCCGAACCGGCTTGGCGGCGTGCAGACGACGATCTTCCGCACACCGGCCACCTGCGCCGGCACCGCCAGCATGATCAGGCTCGAAGGATAGCTGGCCTTGCCGCCAGGGAAGTACAGCCCTGCGCTGTCCAGCGGCGTGTAACGCAATCCCAGCTCCACGCCCGGCCGTTTCAGCGGATGGATCTCGCCGGGCATGATGTGCGACTGATACTCCCGCACCTGCGCGATGGATCGGCGCAGGGCAGCCATCAGTTCCGCCGGCACGCGATCCGCGGCCGCCCGCATTTCATCAGGCGTCACCCGAAGCTGATCGGCTGAGAAGTTGGGATCGTCAAATCGCCTGGCCAGGTCGACGATCGCGTCATCCCCCCGCTCGGCGACGTCCGCCAGAATCGCCTGCACATCCTGCACCATCTTCGCGCGCTGGCCCCGCTGGAGTGCCATCTCCACAGGGTCCAGCCGCAGGCGGCGCAGGATCGCTTCCACCTGCTGGCGTTCCCCCGCCACATCCATTCGCAAAACCGGAATCATCGCAGCAGTGTACGGCAAAGCGCCCCAAAGCTGAATCGGCTGGCGGGCAAACCCCATGCCGGCGATGCCGGGGATATCGAGCTATTGCCCATCCCAGCCGTCGTCATGCCGTGCGGCGCGCAGGGCCGCCTTCGCCTGGCCGTAACGCTCCTGGTACTGGCGTCGGATAACCAGACGGACGTCGTAATCGCTGTAACCGAGATGCCGCCCCAGCTTGCGCAGCATCCGCTCCTCAACGCGGTTGATCCGCCCGTCCGCCACAGCGATTGCGGCCATTTCCTCCAGCCAGTGCCTGGCCTCTTCCCGATCTTCGGGCAAGGAGACTTCCACCAGACCAAGGCGGGCGGAGGTGACAATCCGATCCAGCGTCTCATCCGGCACGCCATACCGTGCCGCAACGTCGCGCAACAATGCCGCCTCCAGCCCGTCGGCTGACGGATCCGCACGGAGCGTCTGCGCCGCCCATGCCAGCAGCTCCGCCGGGGCTTCGTGATTCTCCGGACGCCATCGACGCCCCACCTCGCTGACAACGGCCTTCTCCACCTCCCGCGTCGCCTCAAGCTCCGCGAGATCGCCTTTGAGCGCCGCCAGGCGCGCCCGATACTTGCGAGCCGCCGGCGACTGCCAGTCGTGCATCCCCACCAGCACCCAGCCCAGACGCGTGCGGTTGGCTGTCGTTCCGCAGAACGCGCACGCATCGCTCGCCTCGCCCGACTCGGGCGCGCCGCACGACGGGCAATGTGCCGACGACAGCGACTTGTCGGCATCGGTCCTGACCCACGCCTCCCGCTCGAACACGAACATCGTCCGCGCCAGCACCTCTGTCCCTTCGGGCTGAGGCGCATACCCGCTCATGGAGCGGAAGTGCCTGCCGGACCAGCGCACCTCCACCAGCGCTCGATGCACCCCTTCCTCATGGAGGATGCCGACGATCTCCACCGATCCGACCGCGCACTGGCCGACATAGCGCCGGCTGCCGTTGCCGTCGCGGGCGATGCGGTCCAGGCGCGTCTGTTCCTGCTGACACCACTGCTCATCGGCCACCTTCCACAGCGGCGCGACATTTCCCAGCCGCTGGGCTGCCGCCCATCGCCAGAAGACCACCGATGCCCGGTCTTCCATCGCCTGCAGGTTGAACTCCGGATCCACCTCCCTCAGTTCCGCCACGCCCGGCACCGGACCGGTCGGCATGCGCCATTCGCATTCCTGCGTGATCTCAGCCAGCACCCAGTCATACTCGCCGCTGCGCAGCAGCGCGCCGCAGTGCTTGCAGTTCGACCACTGGTTCAACTCGACCAGTGCGCCGCAGTTGGGGCAGTTGCCCTCGATCAGGCCATTGCCCGTGCGCGTCTTCACCCCGCGGCGGCGCAGCCACGACCAGACCTCCACAAACTCCTGCGGCTTGGTGCTCCCGCGCAAGCGCCGCCCCGATTGCAGGCTGACGTAGTAATCGACCGCGCTGGCGACGATCCGCACCGACAGCACATCAAACACCGGCCCGGACTGCACCGCAGCCACCGACATCCGATGGATGGCGGTGCGATCCATCTGATTGCGCTCGCCCATGTCGCGCTGCTCGTCGAACTGCAGGCTGAAGCGCTCGGCGATGCCGTCGGAGATGAACGGGCGGACGGTCGACAGATCCTGCGCGCACCATGCCGCCTGGATTTTGCGGAATGCGTCGCAGCACCGCGAGTAGAACGCGTTGATGTCAAAGTCGGGATCGCGCTGACGAAGCTGCGCGATGGCACGATCCTGGGCGGCGCGATTGAGGACGGCTGCCCCACGACGGATCACGCGTCTCCGCCTCAGCTTGTTGGTGCTGTGTGCCTCCCACCAGAAGAGGGCAAGAACCACGAGCGTCAGCGAGATCCCGATCGCCGGGTGCTCAACAAACAGCAACTTGAACAGGACGATCAGGTCAACGCCATCGCCGCCACCGCCACCGAACCCACCGCCACCGAAGCCGCCCCCGCCGAAACCCCCACTTCCGCCAAAGCCGCCACCATAGGCCTCGCCGCCTCCGGCACGCCCCAACAGCGTCGCGGGCATGAGCAGAACGCCGGCGCCCGCTGCCATCGCAGCCGCGCACACGCGTTTGCCTTTGGCCAACCAACCGCGCATCCGTCTGTCCTGGCCTCCCATGCTATTCGGCTGCGGCTTCGAGCTGCACCGGGACCTCGACGGTCGTGCCGTTGCGGAAGATGGTGAGCGTCACCTGCTCCCCGATTTCATGCTCCTGAAGGGCCACCAGCAGATCCTCCACCGTGCGGACGGTCGTCTGGTTGACCTTCTGGATCACGTCACCGGGAATGATACGCCCGTCGCGGCGCCGCAGCGTGGGACGCAATCCGGCCCGGCTGGCGGGCGAGTTCTCCTTCACGCCCAGGACCAGCACGCCTTCCACGCCCATCTGCTGCGTGATTGGCTGGCCGATGCGATCATCCAGCTCGACGCCAAGCCACGGCCGCGTGACGTGGCCGTTGGCGATCAACTGTGGCACGACGCGATTGACGCGATCCACCGGCACGGCAAAGCCGATCCCCGCATACGCTCCCGACGGGCTGTAGATCGCCGTGTTCACGCCGATCAGTAAGCCGCTGCTGTCCAGCAGCGGGCCACCGGAGTTGCCGGGGTTGATGGCTGCGTCGGTCTGGATGACGTCATTGATCGGAAAGCCGGTCATCGAGCGGATCGTCCGGCCCAGCGCCGAGACGATCCCCGTCGTCAGCGTCTGGTCCAGCCCGAAGGGATTGCCGATGGCAAACACCTTCTGGCCAACCTGCAGGTCGGCGCTTCGGCCGACGCGGATCGGCTGGAGCTTCTCGGCTGGCGCGCGGATCCGCAGCACAGCCAAGTCGTCGTTGGGCGACGCTCCGACGAGCTCAGCCGAATAGGTGCTGCCGTCGGCGAGCGTCACGTCGGCACTGCTGGCGCCCTGCACGACGTGGAAGTTGGTCACGATGTGCCCCGCCTGGTCCCAGATGAACCCGCTGCCGGATCCGCGGGGGATTTCGGTGATGCTGCGCGTCCACAAGTCCATCCGCCGCTGGGAGGTCGTGATGAACACGACCGACGGGCTGGCGGCACGGAACAGCTCGACGGTCGCCTTCTCGTCTTCCGCCAGATCCCCGCGCGCCTCAACCGGCCGCGGCTGGACCGCCGGCTCGCCCTGTGCCGCGAGCTGGCGCGCCAGGTAGAAACCCCCAACCATCCCAGCCAGCAGCAGCACCAGGAACATCCCCCCGCGTGCCACCGAGTTTGATGAAGGAGACGGCTCGTACATGATCGTCCATCCTAACGCACAACGGCGTCATTGCCGCGCCGGAATGACCGATTCGCGCCTGCAATCAGGCGCAATCTGACCGGATCAGGCTGCCTGCCAGGCTAAATGCCCCACGCGCTAGAGCACGGTGCGCCGTTTGCATATCGACCACGCCGTAGGCATTGGGTCTGCAAGATCTACCGGTATGGACGCCGGCAAGCGTTCGCGCTGCGATGGCGTCCCCAACGAAAGGAGTATCGTCATGAGAACACAGGACATTCTGGCACGCGCGTGCGTGGTGGGCACCCTGGCAATGGCTCCAGCCGTCATGGCTCAGCAAGCAGAAGGCGAGATCCGCCTGGGCGACGGCGCTGTCCAGGTCGATCGCGCTCAACAGGGCGTGATGACCGCGGTCAACTTCCCCGCCGGCATCCGCGTCCATCCCGATGCGGACGTCGCTGACGCCCGCGACGACATCCGCGAAGTGCTGGCGGAAGTTGTCGAAGCCGCCCTCACCACCGGTGGCTTCGATGACCTGGTGGAGCGTCTGGTTGACCAGGACCGCAATCGGATCGGCGACCTCGACGATTCGTCCCAGCAGGCGCTCGATCGGCTGGTCCAGACGTTCAATGAGAACTGGAAGGCCAAGTACGGCGACGACTTTGACATCAACGACGACCAGTTCCTGGGCGCGTCGCTGGCTGTGACGGTCGGCGAGGTGCAGGATTCGAGCCTCGCGATGCGAAGCTGGCCGATCTCGCCAACGGGACAGGCTGATCGCGATGACATGGCGCGCGAAGCCGCCGCCGCCGTTCCCGCCGATGAGAACGCGCTTCATCAGGCCAACCTCGAGGAAGGCCGCAATGTCGCCATCGCCGCGCTCGGCATGAAGGATGGCAAGGCGCTGCACGTTTCTCTGATCAGCGAAGCCGGCGGCTGGAAGATCGACCTGCCCAACAACGTCACCCGCGATGACCTGCACAAGCGCCTGAGCGCTGCGCTGCAGGATCTGAACAGCAAGCGGGACCAGTGGCCGGCGGACGCCACGCAGGCGTACAACGAGATCGGTCAGAAGCTTCTGTCGGCGTTGTACGACACCAAGGCCTCAGCCGACGACCGTGAAGCCCAGCCGGCTGGCGGTATCCAGCGGGATGGCAACGGCATGTAGGCTGTCGTCCCCCCGCATCGTCCGCGAGAACACCCACGGCCCGCGCATTGGCCGCTGCACACCGCAGCGACGATGCGCGGGTTTGTGATTTGTGGCGTTTTGTGTTTGGTTGTTTGGGTGTTTTGTTGTGTTGCTGCTTGCTTGTCCACTGCGGACTGCCGATTGCACACTGC
>ERZ777003.5194-NODE-5194-length-10032-cov-10.576726_pt1 | contig 10032 bp, 13 predicted proteins | sample MGYA00374956_ERZ777003 | MGnify/ENA primary metagenome ERZ777003 (study PRJEB29302, sample SAMN06268252) | bioreactor metagenome | isolation source: Joint BioEnergy Institute, California, USA | place: USA:Joint BioEnergy Institute, California, USA | collected... | reverse complement strand
GGACCCGCAACGAAGCCAGCCGCGCCATCGAGCTCGCCAAGGAGAGAGGCCGCGAGCCCGACTGGAGCCTGCTCGGCAAGCTCCAGCGGTCACCGCGGACCGGCGCGACCACAACGCCCTAGGGCAGTACGCCCTCGACCCGCAACGTGAACAGCGACTCCCAGGAACTCGGCGTGACCTCGTGCGGCAGGTGGGGGTAGGTGACGAGGGTGAAGACCACCGCGTACTCGGCGCTCTTCGCGGGTACCAGCTCCGCCAGCTCGGCGCTCGTCGGGCCCGCCACGACGGTGACGTACCCGCCGCTGTGCGTGGTGACGGTGGTGGCGATGTCCTCGCTCCAGACGCGCACGGCGCGCTCGCCGTCGTTCGTGACGTAGACGACTAGGTCGAACTGCGTGCCGGGGTGCAGGTGCGTGCTCGGCACCGCGAGCGCGTACGACGGGGCGCTCACCACGATCGGGTCGGGGTCCTCGCCCTGCGCGCGCGCGGTCAACGCCGTGGCGCATGCGAGCAGGGCGAGGAGGAGGCGGGGCGTCGTTCGCATCGCGGCTACCAGGAGTAGCTGCCGCTGACGCTGCCGCGCACGCGGCCGTCGGGGATGTTCCAGCGCACGTTCACGCTCACGCTCAGGCCGGAGTCGCGGAACGACACCCCGTACGAGCCGCTGAGGTCGAGGCTGTCGTTGAGGCTGACGTTCACGCGCTGCCGGAACGGGCTCTGCATGCTGACCGTGTACGGCACGACCGCGAGCACGTCCCCGGCGTCGTTGCGGAACGTGATGGTGCCCGCGTGCGGCGCGAAGGCGGTGAAGCTGAACGTGCGCCTGTCGCCGGCGCGCAGCGTGACGCGCGAGTCGCCGCGCAGCACCAGGTCGTCGCTGCTCGTCTCCACGACCACCGCGCCGGTGAGCTTGCTCGCGGCGGTGACGGACAGCGTGGCGGTGGCGCCGCCCAGGGGGATCTCGGCGTTGACGTTCTGCGCGTTGAGGAACACCTCTGGCAGGATCACGGGCGGGACCGCCTCGCCGCGGCCGTCGCCGTTCAACACGACCTTGGTGACGGTGATGCCTTCCGCGGCGTGGATCACGGTCGGCTCCTCGGCGGCGTCGTCGGCGAGCGCGAACGAGGCGAGGGTGGCGAGTAGGAGGGTGGTGAGTGGGTGGAGGCATGCGCGCATCGTAAGCACCTCTTGCGACGGCGGGGCCGCCATGGGCCCCGCCGGCTGGCTCCCAAGGCTTAGGGAACTTCGTTGGTGATGTCCGAGTCGTCCGTGTCGATGACGCCCTTGGCGTTGACGGCGAAGCCGAAGTTGATGTCCCGACCGAGTCTGGCGTCGTCCACCTCGAGGGCGTCGGAGATGGTGATCTCGAACACCAGGTCGCCCCTGTCCCCGGCCGCTACCTCGAGCGCGGTGGCCGGGCTGATGTGACCGCCGGTGACGCTGATGTAGTCGTCGAGGAAGTTGGTGGCGATTGCGGCGGTGAGGCCCTCGGACCAGAACCTCACGGTGCGCTCGGAGTTGTTGTCCATCTCGATGACGATCCGGAAGGTGTTGCCCGGGTGGAGGTGCGTGGCGGGGATCGTCACCTGGTAGGCGCCAACGGTCGAGATGTCGATCGCGGTCGGCATCTCGAACGTGGCCTCGAACCCGATCACGGCCTCGTTGTAGTTGTCGTACGTGACGCCCGTCTGCGCGAACGCGGCGGTGATCAGCGCCGCTCCCAGAACCGCTAGAGCCAGTCTCCTCATGCTTTACCTCGTTCTCGGCGAGGGCAGGGTGATCGGTTCGAGCGGGGCGCCGGGCCAGCGCCGACGTCGTCACCCTCGCCGTACTCTCGTCCCTCACGGGGACGCCGTGGATTCGCCCTAACGGCAAGATAGCACCCCTCGCTACCAACCACTGAGCGTTCCGCGCCACCCGCCCGCGCCGAGAGACTATCCCCATCGAACGTCACCTCAGGTCACAAGTCGTCGAGGTCTCGGCTGCCCCCGGCCCAGCCAGACACGTCTACGCACCGCGACCCCCCACCAGCTAGACCTGCCTGTACATGCCGCGCGGCGCGAGAACGGCGGCGCTGCGCGCGCCGCCGCGGACCGACCTCGGGTTCCCTGGGGCGCTAGGCTCGCATCGGCTCCCCCCAGGCGGCCGCCCACCAGCCCGGGGCGGTGACGACCTCCAGGGCGTCCTCGCTCACCACGCCCGTGTTCAGCAGGTGGTTAGCCATCAGAGCCGGGAACAGCATCTCCATCAGCTCCCCGTCCCCCACCGCCACCACGCTCTCGTCGCCGGGCTCCGCGATGCGCTCCAGGCGGCTCGGCGCCCCGTCCGGCTCCAGGTGGACGTTGCAGCCGCCGTAGTTCGCGACGCGCACCTCGTCGCCGGCCACGACGATGTCCACCACGGCCATGGTGATCACGTACGAGCCGTCGCCGAGGCGCGCCTGGCTCGCGAGCACGTGCCGGCACCGCGGCTCGGGCGCCTCGTCGACCAGGTACTCGTACACGGCGGTCGGCCACGGCAGCTGCGACGCCTTCGGCCTCGGGAGCCGCTCCCCCGGCGCGTGCGGCAGCCGCGCGCGCGCCGCGGCGACCTGCGCGGAGACGCTGGTGAGGTCGATCACCGCGTCCGGGGTGGGGCGGCCCTCGGCGAGCGCCTGCTGGAACAGCTCCAGCGCGAGGACGCTCACGACAGCTCCGCCGGGTCGAACAGGGGGCCGGCGTCGTAGGTCTCGGTGCGGTCCTCGAAGCCGTGCGCGGCGAGGACCTCCTTGACGTCCGCGGGGGTGACGGGCCGGTTGGAGAGGCTCGCGAGGTCCCTGAGCACGTCGCGGTAGCGGTACAGGAGCGGCCAGTCGGCGGAGGCGACGCTGAGGCGGGCGGCGCCGAAGGCGTCGCCTTCCTCCCAGGTGACGGCGAGGTAGCCGGCGGGCGCGCCCCTGTCGGGGTAGCGGCCGAACCTGACCTCGTCGAACACGCCTTCGGGCAGGGCGTGCTCGGCGTACCAGGCGGCGCGCAGGTGCTCGAACGCGTCCCGTCGGGTGGGGCGGGCGTCGGGCGCCTCCTCGGCCGGGCGGTCGGTGAGGGGGTGGGCGTGGTCCATGCCTTCAGTATCGCGGGCGCGCGGGCCGCTCAGGGTGCGGGAACGCACCCGCCCCCCGGGCCGGTAGCGACCATGATGTGCTCATGGAAGCGCGACGCGTCACCCGGCGCAGGCTCTCGCACCTGCGCGGCCTCGCCTGGACGCTGCTGGTCGGCGGCGCGACGCTCGCCTGGGGCGTCGCGACGCACGGCCCGTGGCTGCTCTACCCCCTCGCGGGCCTGGTGATCGGCGCGCTGGTGGTCGCGTCCAACGCCGACTGGCTCCTCGAAGGCGACGGGTGGAGGGGCGCGCTGCTGCTGCTCCTGTGCATCGCGCTGTGGCTGCCGCTGAGCCTCGCGATCTTCGCGACCGTCGTCGCCGACCAGTTCGAAGCCGCCCGCGAACGACCCCCGGCCTGACCCCGCTCAGCGCGGGTCGTCGAACCCGAGCCCGACCGCGCCGCCGCCGCCAGCGCCGCGCTCGCCGCCGCGCCCGCCGCGCTCGCCGGCGGCGGGGGGCGGGTCGCGGGGCGGCGGCAGGTCCTCCACGGCGACTCCGCACGCGACGGCCGCCGCCTCGAGACAGTCGAGGAACCGCCCGAAACCCTCCCGCTCGCGCAGCTCCCCGAACAACCGCAACGCCACCGCGTACACCGCCACCACCCGCGCCGACCGCCCGGCGCAATGCCGCTCCACGAACCCCCTCAGGGCGCGCTCGCGCCGCTCCGCGGGGAACGTGGACACGGCGTACTCGTGGGCCTCCCGCGCCGCGGCCATCCAGCCCTCGACGTCGAGGCTCCCCCGGCCGCGGTGCGCGGCGAGGAGCTGCCGCGCGCGCACGTACAACGCCGCGCCGCTCGCCCTGGTTACGCGCGCGCTCACGCGGCCGCCTCGAGGGGACGGTAGGCGGCGAGCGCGTCCACCCACCGGACCTTCACCGTGCCGACGGGACCGTTGCGTTGCTTGGCGACGATCACCTCGCCCAACCCCCGGTCGCTCGAGTCGGGATGGTAGTACTCGTCGCGGTAGAGGAACGCGACCACGTCCGCGTCCTGCTCCAGCGCCCCCGAGGAGCGCAGGTCGGAGAGCAGGGGGCGCTTGTTCGCGCGCGCCTCCACGCCGCGGTTCAGCTGCGAGAGCACCACCACGGGCACGTCGAGCTCGCGGGCGAGGAGCTTGAGTTCGCGGCTGATGCGACTCGTCTCCACGGTGACGTTCTCTTCCTTCTCGCCGGTGCTCATCAGCTGCAGGTAGTCGACCATGAGCAGGTCGACGCCGTTCGCGGCGGCCTCGCGCCGCGCGCGCGCCCTGAGCGCGCCGACGGTGAGGGCGCCGGTGTCGTCGATCTTCAACGGGGCGGCGGCGAGGCGTTCGGCGGCCTCGTGCAGGCGGCGCTTGGCGGCGTCCGTGACCAGGCCGTTGGCGAACGCCTGCATGTTCACGGTGCCCTCGATGGCGAGCAGGCGCTGCATGATGCTGGTCCTGGGCATCTCGAGGGAGTGGATGACGGTGCGAGCCGCGCCGCGCAGCGCCGCTTCGGCGGCGAGGCAGAGCATCATGGCCGTCTTGCCCATGCTGGGGCGGCCCGCGAGCAGGTAGAGGTGACCGCGCCTGAGGCCGCCCGTCATCGCGTCGAGCTCCGGGAAGCCGGTGGCGAGGCCCGGCAGGCGCCCGCGGGCGGCGAGGATCTCCTCGAGCTCGGCGAGCGCCTCCGCCACCGCCTCCGGCGCGGCGACGTACGCCTCCCCGTTGCCGACGCGCCGCTGCAACGCGAGCAGCGCCCGCTCCGCGCGTTCGATCGCCGCGCGCGGGTCGTCCCCGCCTTCCATCGCCTCCTGCAGGGTGCGGCGGGCGGCGTCGGCGAGGTCGCGCAGCAGCGCGCGGTCCCTCACGAGCCGCGCGTGCTGCGGGGCGAGCCGCACGTCCTCGGGCGTGGCGACGAGGTCGCGGAGGAAACCCTCGGCGGCGGCGAGCTGCCGCCGCGACTCGAGGAACGCGGCGATGGTGAGCACGTCGGGCGTGTCGCCGCGGTCGCGCAGCGCGCGCGCGGCGCGGTAGACGAGCCTGGCGGCGCGCTGGGAGAAGTCGCGTTCGCTCACCACCGCCTCCAGCTCGTCGATGAGGGAGGGCTGCGCGAGGACGGCGGCGACGAGCGCGCGTTCGACGGTGTCGTGCGCGGCGGCGGTCACGACGCCCTCCTCAGCGGCTGATGCGGGGAGACGCGCGCGAGCGGGTGCGTGTCGCCGTGCTCGTCGATGACGTACGCGCTGGCGACCACCTCGGCGGTGACGACCTTCACGCGGCCGTCTTGCAGGCGCACCTCGACCAGGTCGCCCGGCCGGAACGGCGGCGGGGGGGCGTCGGCGCCGCGCGGCGCCGGCTCCGCGCTGGGGCGCCGGAGCGGGAACAGGCCCTGCCAGCCGCAGTTGATGCTCCGCTCGATCACCTCGACGGCGGCGGGGCCCGCCTCCGCGAGGACCTTCAGCTGCTGCTTGACGCCTTCACGGGTGAGCGGCTTGCCGCGTTCGCGGCGGAACCTCACCCACCGCGCCCACGCCTCCCGGGGCACGTTCCCCGGCAGGTCCACCGCGGCGGGATCGAAGCGCTCGCGGCGCTCGCTCACCTTCACCGCCCGCGCGTCCACCAGGCGCCCGTCCGGGTGCACGAGCAGGTAGGCGCGCGCGACCGACGCGGCGCGCAGCCGACGCGCCCACGCCTCCACGGCGCCCGGCTTGCAGCAGACGAGCGCGAGGCGTTCACCGCCGGCTTCGGCGAGGGCGTGCACGGGCACGCTCGCCTCGGCGCCGGCGGGGACGCGCTCGTCCACCGCGACCGCGAACCCGGCCGCCTCCAGGGCCTTCACCGCCTCCGCGCGGTACGCGGCGACGGTCCTGGCTCGCAAGCCGGGCGCGGCGCCGGCGAACGCCTCCCACGCCGCCTCGAACGCCCCGGACGCGACGCCGGCGAGGCGCGCCTCGAGCGCCTCGACGAACAACACCCCGTCCCTCGCCAAGGCCGCCACCGCGCCCTCCCACGCCGCCTCCCCCAGCGCGTGACGCGCCAGGTCGCGCGCCGCGGCCAGGTCGACCGCGTCGCCCGAGGCGGCGCAGCTGAGCGCCAGGTAGGCGACGACCAGGTCGGGGCGGCGCGCGAAACGCGGGGCGGTGAGGACCGAACGCAGCGAGACGGGACGCGGGGCGGGACTGGGCATCGCTTGACGACCTCCGATGACCGAGGGGCGGGCGCGTAAGGGGGGCCTCTACCTCGGCAAGCTAGCACCGGGCGGGCGGGGGTCCGGCTGCGTTCCCGCACACCCCGCCCCGCGACGCCACCGAACGACAGGTAAGAAGCCGGTAGGCTGGAAAGGCCTAGAGCCCACGCCCGAAGGGGAGCATCTTGCTCGAGATCCGCGACCTCACCAAGACGTACGGCCGCCGCAAGGCCGTCGACCGCCTCACGCTCCACGCGCGCGCCGGGGAGGTGCTGGCGCTCCTCGGCCCCAACGGCGCCGGCAAGACCACCGCCATCAGGTGCGTCGTCGGCCTCGCCCGCCCCAGCGGCGGCGAGATCGTCGTCGCCGGGCACGACGCCGCGCGCGACCCCTTGGCGGCGCGCGCCGCCACCGGGTACGTGCCGGACCGCGCGTGGTTCTACCCCAAGCTCACCGCCCGGGAGCTCCTGCGCTACGTGGCCGGCGTCCGCCGCTTAGGTGACGCGACCGCCCGCATCGAGGCGCTCCTGGAGCGCTTCCGCCTCGCCGCGCACGCCGACACCCTCACCGAGGCGTACAGCCACGGCATGCGGCAGCGCCTGGCGTTCTGCGTGGCGCTCCTGGGCGACCCGCAGCTGTTCATCGCCGACGAGCCGATGGTCGGCCTCGACGTGCAGGGCCACCGCGACGTCAAGAGGCTGCTCCGGGAGCTCGCGGCGGCGGGCAAGGCGGTGGTGATCACCACGCACACGCTCGCGGTCGCGGAGGAGGTGGCCGACCGCATCGCCGTCGTCGACCGCGGGCGCCTCACGGCGGTCGGCGCCATGGACGAGCTCAGGGCCCAAGCGGGCGGCGTCACCGGCGGCCTGGAGGACGTCTACCTCGCCCTCACCGAGGGACGCGCCGCGTGACCCTCGCCGCCGTCAAGCTCCTCACCGGCGTCAGGGCCCTCGCCGCGCGCCCGGTGTGGCTCGCGGGCGCGGCGGTCATGCTCACCGCCGTCTGCTACGGCGGGTACCGCCTCACCCGCCACGCGGTCGAGTGGCTGTACGCCTACCCGCTCATCACCACCATCGCGCCGGCGATCGTCAAACGCAGCCTCGAGGGGTTCTTCCTCGTGCTGATGGCCGCGGCGCTGTTCAGCGTGCTCGTCGCCAGCGTCGGCACCCTCTACGGCGCCGACGACCTCGAGCTGCTCCTCGCGCAACCGGTCAGCGGCGCGCGCGTGTTCGCCCTCAAGGTGGCCGAGCTGTTCGTGAACGCCGCGGCGCTGCCCGTCGCGTTCGTGCTGCCCGTCCTGGCGGGCGTCGGCGCCGCCCTGGGCGCGCCGCCCTCCTACTACGCGGTCGCGCCGCTCGCGGCCGCGGCGCTGTTCGCGCTGCCCGTGACGCTGGGGGCTCTCCTGGCGCTGGTGCTGGTGCGGTTCTCGCCGCCGGGCCGCGTGAAGGAGGTCGCCACCGCGGTGAGCATCGCCGTGGCCGCAGCCGCCCTGCTCGCCCTGCGAGCGCTCAGGCCCGAGCAGCTGACGCGCATCACGGCGGCGAACGAGGCGGCGTTCGAGGCGTTCCTGCAGACGTTCGCGCGCCTCGACCTCGGATGGATGCCGCCCGCGTGGGCCGCCAACGCCGCCTGGGCCGCCCTCGAAGGCCGGCTGCACCCCGGCCTCGCGGCGCTCCTCGCCGTCGCCGCCGCCGGCCTCGTCACGGTGGCCGCGCTCGCGCGGCGCGCGTACCGGCGCGGCTGGGTCAGGAGCCTCGACGCCGCGCCCGCGCCCAAAGCCAGACCCGCCAAGCCCGCGCCCGCCTGGGAGCGAGCGCTCACCGCCCGCTTGGGCCCCCTGGGGGCGGCGGTCGCGAAGGACGCGCGCGTCTACCTTCGGGACGCGCAACAGTGGAGCCAGACGCTGATCCTCCTCGCCCTGGGCGGCGCGTACTTCCTCAGCCTCGCCTCCGTCCCCGTCCCCACCCGCGAGTTCCGGGACCTCATAGGCGCGCTCAACGTCGCCTTCGTCAGCTTCCTCGTCGCCGGCGTGAGCCTGCGCGCCGCCTACCCCCTGGTCAGCCTCGAAGGCAAAGCCGTCTGGCTCGCGCGCGTGCAGCCCCTGCGCGCCCGGGACCTCGTCGTCGGCAAGTTCCTCTTCGCGCTGCCGCCGACCCTCGCGCTGGCCGTGGCGCTGGGGGCGGGCGCGGCGCGCGCGCTGGAGGTGAGCAGCGTGCTGGCGGTGTGCGCGCCGTTCGCGGCGGCGTGCAGCGCGCTCGCCATGACCGGGTTGGCGGTGGGGTTGGGCGCGGCGCACCCGCGCTTCGACCACTCGCACCCCAACGAGCTCGCGCTGACGCCGGGGGCGGTGGCGTACATGGCGCTCGCCGTCGCCTACTCGGCGTCGACGGCGTACCTGTTGGCGAGGCCGGCGCTCCGCGCCGTCACCGCCGCCGCCGCGCCCGCGTACTGGCGCACGGTCGAGGGCGCCGCGGCGCTGGGCGGCGTCGCCGCGCTCAGCGCGGCCGCGGCCGCGCTCGCGCTCGCCTACGGCGTCCGGCAGCTGAGCGGGCGGGAGGGCGCCTGGTGAGCCTCGAGGGGCACGCCGTGCGGTTCCGCGCGCCTCTCCCCGGCGCCCTGCCGGTGATCTGGCGCGTCACGACCTGGTGCGGCCGCGAGCTCGAAGGCCCGCACCTCGCGCCCGGAGCGAGCGCCTCTGAGGTCGCCTGCGAAGCCTGCCGCGCCGCGCAGGACGCGCACCGCGCCGCGTCGCTCTACGAGGCGCGGGGGCGGCTTTGAAGCGCCCGCGGCTCAGCGGCGCCGGCGTTTGGCGCGGGCGCGTTCGCGGGCTTCGTCGCGCGCGGCGATGAACTCCTGGAGGTCGTAGTACTGGCGGCCTTGCACCTCGGCTAGGGGCGGGAGGGTGACGCGGTCGCTGCGGGGTTTCCTCGGGCCGGTGGGCCGGGTGAGGCCGATGCCGGGACCGGCGGCGATGAGGCCCGGCTTGGTGACGTAGACGCGTTCCGTGTCGCCGTCGATGTCGAGGGGGTAGAGGTTGGCGCGCCACCGCGGGTACCGCCAGCGCACGCGCACCGCCTCGACGCCCCTCAGGGCCTCCAGGGCGCGCTCGACCTCGGCGAGCGCCTCCGTGGCGGGGTTCAAGCCGTACGCGCGCTCCGCCTCCAGGTCCCTGAGGAGCCGGTCGCGGGCCTGCGCCAGCCAGCCGCGCGCGGCGGCGCCGGTGACGGTCTGGCCGACGTGCTGCAGGTCGCGGTTGAGGCGCACGTGCCGCACGCCCGTCCTCACCACCGGCGTGACGAGCGCCCCGCCTCGCCCGCCCGTCAAGGCGCTCAGGCGCTCCACCTCGCCCTGCACCCGCGCGAGGCCGTACAGCGCCTCCCGGTACCGGCCGAGGTCCTCCAGGAGGTAGACGGCGCGCGCGTACTCGTTCTGCCCGACCTTGCGGATCACGTGCCGCTCCTCCCCGTCGAGCCACACCACCCGCGCCTCCCCCACCTCCGCGTCCTCCACGAGCGCCGTGAGCAGCTCGCCGAGGAGGCGGTGGTAGTGCGCCATCGCCTGCTCGACCGGCCGCGCGCTCGGCTCGGGTCTCGTCACGAACCCAGCATACGACGAACTCGTAATAGGTAAAAGCCCTTCCTCGACAACACCACTCACCCCCCCTCCCCCGCTCCTCGCCTCCGCGCCTGCCCAAGCGCCGCGCCCCAACGAGGCAGCCGTCGGGCCTCAGGGGCTTTTACCTAA
>ERZ777003.5193-NODE-5193-length-10038-cov-4.145547_pt1 | contig 10038 bp, 10 predicted proteins | sample MGYA00374956_ERZ777003 | MGnify/ENA primary metagenome ERZ777003 (study PRJEB29302, sample SAMN06268252) | bioreactor metagenome | isolation source: Joint BioEnergy Institute, California, USA | place: USA:Joint BioEnergy Institute, California, USA | collected... | reverse complement strand
GGCCTGGTGGCCCTCCGTCGTGGGCGGGTGCCGCGCCCGCTGGCGGCGACGCTGACGATCCTGCTCGTGGCGCTGCTGTGGGTCGGCAGCGCGGCGGCGCGCCAGGCCGGCGCGCCGAGCGACGACGGCGCCGCGGTGGTGCCGACCCGCCCCGACGCCGACCGGACGTCGCGCAGCGCGACCGCGACGCCCGCCGCCGAGCAGGCCGCGTCCGCCGCCGGGCAGCAGGAGCCCGCGACCGGGCAGCAGGCGCCGCCAGCCGCCGGCACCCCCTTCGCCGCCGTCGAGGGGCTGCGCCTGGTGCTGCCGCACCCGCAGCCCGTCGTGGTCGCCTTCCACGAGGCCAACCTGGCCGCCGCCCTCGCCATGACACCCGTCGGGCGCCTGGCCGCCAACGACAACGCCACGAAGTTCCAGCCGCCCCCCGACGCCGCCGGTCCCGCCTACCACGTCCTGTCGTCACGCGGCCGCGGGCGCCCCGCGACCTCCGCCGTCGACGTGGTCGTCCCCGAGGGCAGCCCGGTGCGCGCCGCCGTGACCGGCCGGGTCGTCGAGGCGCGCGAGTACGCCCTGCCCGGTGGCGGCCGCGACTGGCGCGTCGTCGTCGAGTCGCGCGACCAGCCGCACCTGTCGGTGGTGACCATCCACCTGACCGCCCCGCAGGTCCGCGTCGGCGACGAGGTCGTCGCCGGGACCACCGCGCTGGGGACCGTCCGCCAGCTGCCCTTCACCAGCCACGTCGACTACGTCACCGGCCAGCGCCTGCCGCACGCCCACCTCGAGGTCAAGGCCTCGACGCCCCTGGAGCCGGTCGACCCCAACGCCCCCGCCCTGGAGACCGAGCCGGCCGACTAGCCGCGGCCGTCGCGGATGATTGAGCCCGCGCAGGGCCCCTGCTAGCGTTCGGGGAGGCCGCGTAGATCGCCCCCCGAGCCCAGGCGAAGCCGGGCTCACCGTGCAGTGAGGGAGGTCATCGGACGCGTGGCCAAGCACATCCTTGTGACGGGCGGGGTCTCGTCATCGCTGGGCAAGGGCATCACCGCGGCGTCGCTGGGGCGCCTGCTGAAGGCGCGGGGGCTGCGGGTCACGATGCAGAAGCTCGACCCGTACGTGAACGTCGACCCCGGCACCATGAACCCGTTCCAGCACGGCGAGGTCTTCGTCACCGAAGACGGCGGTGAGACCGACCTCGACCTGGGGCACTACGAGCGCTTCATCGACGAGAACCTGCACCGCGTCTCGAGCGTGTCGACCGGGCAGATCTACTCGGCGGTCATCGCCAAGGAGCGCCGCGGCGACTACGTCGGGGAGACCGTCCAGGTCATCCCGCACATCACCAACGAGATCAAGAGCCGCATCCTCGCGCTGGCCGGCGAGGACGGCGACGGCGCCGACGTCGTCATCACCGAGGTGGGCGGCACCGTCGGCGACATCGAGAGCCTGCCGTTCCTCGAGGCCATCCGGCAGCTGCGCTACGACGTCGGCCGCGAGAACATCTGCTACGTGCACTGCGCGCTGGTGCCCTACATCGGTCCCACCGGCGAGCTCAAGACCAAGCCGGCGCAGCACTCGGTGCGCGAGCTGCGCTCCATCGGGATCCAACCGGACGCGGTCGTGTGCCGCAGCGACCGGCCTCTGTCGCGCGAGCTCAAGCGCAAGATCGCGATGCTGTCCGACGTCGACCTCGACGGCGTCGTCAGCGCCCACGACGCCGACTCGATCTACAGCATCCCGATGGTCCTGCGCGACGAGGGCCTGGACTCCTTCGTGGTGCGCCGCCTCGGCCTCGACGCGGCCGTGGAGCCGGACCTGCGCGACTGGATCGCGATGGTCGAGCGCGCCCTCAACCCGTCCGACACGGTGACCATCGCGGTGGTCGGCAAGTACGTGTCGCTGCCGGACGCGTACCTGTCGGTGGTCGAGGCGCTGGGCCACGCCGGCATCCACCACGACGTCGAGGTCGACATCCGCTGGGTGGCCGCCGACGAGCTGGCCGCGCCCGGCGCCGCCGAGAAGGCCCTGGCCGGCGCCCACGGCGTGCTGGTCCCCGGCGGCTTCGGGATCCGCGGCATCGAGGGCAAGATCGCCGCGGCGCGCCACGCCCGCGAACGAGAGGTGCCGTACCTCGGCATCTGCCTGGGCCTGCAGGTCGCGGTCATCGAGTTCGCCCGCCACGTCCTCGGCCTCGTCGACGCGCACTCCAGCGAGTTCGCGCCCACCACCCCCGACCCGGTGGTGTCGCTCATGCCCGACCAGCGCGACGTCACCGACCTCGGCGGCACCATGCGGCTGGGCGTCTACCCCTGCAAGGTCATGCCCGGCACCAAGGCCTACGAGGCCTACGGCGAGCCGGTCGTCTACGAGCGCCACCGCCACCGCTACGAGGTCGCCAACCGCTACCGCGCGCGGATGAGCCAGGCCGGCATGGTCTTCTCCGGTGTGTCGCCCGACGACCGCCTCGTGGAGATGATCGAGCTCGCCGACCACCCGTGGTTCGTCGCGACCCAGGCCCACCCGGAGTTCCGCTCGCGGCCCAACCGCCCGCACCCGCTGTTCGTGGGCTTCGTCGCGGCGGCAAAGGAGCGGATGCTGGCGCAGGACGGCCGCCTGCCCGAGCCGGAGGTGGCGGGGGTCCCCGCCGACCGCTGACCCGGCCTGCGCGGCCGCCGGCGCGTCACCCCCTAGGCTGACCGGGCATGAGCGGGTGGTACGAGATCGAGTCCAGCGAGGTCGTGTGGGAGGGCCACCTCGGCCGCGTCCGCGTCGACCAGGTGCGCATGCCCGACGGGCAGGTGCGCCCGCGTGAGATCGCCGAGCACCTCGACGCGGTCGCCGTCGTCCCGCTCGACGACGACGGCCACGTCGTGCTCGTGCGCCAGTACCGTCACGCCTTCGGCCGCTACCAGCTGGAGATCCCCGCCGGGGTCCTCGACGTCGACGGGGAGCCGCCGGACGAGGCCGCCCGCCGCGAGCTGCTGGAGGAGACCGGTCTCGTCTGCGACGAGATCGACCACCTGCTCGCCTTCGCCAACTCCGCGGGTTGGAGCGACGAGACCACGCACGTCTACCTCGCCCGCCACGTCCGTCCCGGACCTGCGCCCGACGGCTTCACACCGGAAGCCGAGGAGGCGGACATGGAGGTCGTCAAGCTGCCCCTCGACGAGGCGGTGGCCATGGCCGAGCGCGGCGAGATCCCCGACGCCAAGACGCTGGTGGGGCTGCTGCTGGCCCGCGACGCGACGTGAAGCGCGCGCCCGCCGCGCGTGCGGCCCCCGCGGCCGCGGACCTGCCGCGGCACGCCGACCGCTACCTGGACCACCTCGCGGTCGAGCGGGGCCTGTCACCGCACAGCCTCGCGGCGTACCGCCGCGACCTCGCCCTCTACGGCACCTACCTGCGCGCGGCCGGCGTCGCCGAGCCCCTGGCGGCCGACAGCGACGACCTCGCCGGCTTCGTCGCGTGGCTGCTCGCCCGGCGGACGCCGGCGGGGCGCCCGTACGCGCCGGCCACCGTCGCGCGCACGCTGGTGTCGGTGCGCGGCCTGCACCGCTTCCTGGTGCGGGAGGGGCTGGCGACCCAGGACCCGTCGACCCAGGTCACCGGCCCGCGGCCGCGGCGGCCGCTGCCCAAGGCCCTGTCCGTCGAACAGGTCGAGCGGCTGCTCGCCGCGCCCCCCGCCGACACCCCCGCGGGGCTGCGCGACAGGGCGATGCTGGAGCTGCTGTACGCCTCGGGGCTGCGCATCTCCGAGCTGGTCGACCTCGACGTCGACGACGTCGACACCGCCCGCCGCAGCGTCCGCTGCGTCGGCAAGGGCGATCTCGAGCGCGTCGTGCCGCTGGGGCGCACCGCCGCGGCCGCCGTCGAGGCGTGGAAGGTGCGCGGCCGGCCGGCGTTCGCGCCGACCACACCGGCGCTGTTCTGCAACCGCCGCGGCGGGCGCCTGACGCGCCAGGGGGGCTGGAAGATCATCAAGCGCCACGCCGACGCCGCCGGACTCGGCGACGCGGTGTCGCCGCACACGCTGCGCCACTCCTTCGCCACCCACCTGCTCGACGGCGGCGCCGACGTGCGTGTCGTGCAGGAGCTGCTTGGGCATGCCAATGTCAACACCACGCAGATCTACACCCTCGTGAGCCGATCCCGACTGCGGGCCGTGTACGAACGCGCACACCCGCGCGCGACGGCGTCGGGAGCGTCGGCGTCCGGGGTGCGGTCGGACGACGAAGGAGTCCCTGGGTCATGACGACGCCTGAACTGCTCAGCCGTCTCCGCAAGGAGCTCGAGGCCGAGCGCGAATCCACGTTGGCCCAGCTGGAGGAGCTGGGGGCGGAGCCGCGTGGCGAGAAGGTCGACCGCATCGACGTCGACGAGGGCTTCGCCGACTCGGCCGCGGCCACCGCCGAGCGCAGCGAGCTGCTCGCGCTGATCTCCACGGCGCGCGAGCGGCTCGGCGAGATCGAGCGCGCCCTGGCGCGCATGGACGACGGCACCTACGGCGTCTGCGAGGTGTGCGGGCAGCCGATCCCCGAGGCGCGGCTGGAGGCGCGGCCGCTGTCTGTGCGCTGCGTGACGTGCGCCGCGGCGTCATGAGCACCCCGCGCGCCGTCGACATCATCGCGCGCAAGCGCGACGGCGGCGAGGTCGACGCCGAGTCGCTGGCCTGGCTCGTCGACGGCTACCTCGACGGCACCGTGTCGGAGGGCCAGATGGCGGCCTTCCTCATGGCCGGGGTGCTGCGCGGCTTCAGCGACGCGGAGGCGCGCTGGCTGACCGAGATCCTCGTCGCCAGCGGTGACGTGCTGGACCTGTCGTCGCTGCGCGGCCCCACCGTCGACAAGCACTCCACGGGCGGCGTCGGCGACGGCACCACGCTGCTGGTGGCCCCGCTGCTGGCCAGCGCCGGCGCCCAGGTGGTGAAGCTGTCGGGCCGCGGGCTGGGGCACACCGGCGGGACGCTCGACAAGCTCGAGGCGATCCCGGGGATGCGCGTGGAGCTGTCCTCGGAGGAGGTGCTGGCGATCGCCGACAGCGTCGGCTGCGTCGTCGCCGCACAGACCGGCGAGCTGGTGCCGGCCGACCGCGAGCTGTACGCCCTGCGCGACGTCACCGCCACCGTCGCGTCGCGGGCGCTGATCGCCTCCAGCGTGATGTCGAAGAAGATCGCCGCCGGCGCGGACACGATCGTGCTCGACGTCAAGACCGGCGACGGCGCCTTCATGGCCACCCGCGAGGAGGCGGTGGCGCTGGCGCGGCTGTGCGTGTCGATCGGCGACGCCGCCGGCCGGCGCGGCGTCGCCGTCGTCACCGCCATGGACCAGCCGCTGGGCCGCGGCATCGGCAACGCCCTGGAGGTGGCCGAGGCGGTCGAGCTGCTGTCGGGGCCGCCGCCCGGCGACGGCGCCGGCAGCCGTCTCGCCGAGGTCGCGCTGGAGCTGGCCACGCTGGGCCTGGCCGAGGGCCGCGCGGCGGCCGGCGCCGACCACGACCTCGAGCAGGCGCGCGCCGACCTGCGCGAGCGCTGGGCGTCGGGCGTGGCGCTGGAGACCCTCGGCCGCATGATCGGGGCGCAGGGCGGCGACGTCGCGGTCATCGAGCAGCCGCGCCGCGTGCTGCCGCAGGCACCGGTGCAGCGCAGCGTCACCGCCCTGGAGGGCGGCGTCGTCACCGCCGTGCCCGCCCGCGCGGTGGGGGAGATCGCCGCGGCGCTGGGCGCCGGCCGGGCGCGCAAGGGCGACACGGTCGACCCGGCGGTCGGTGTCGAGCTGCGCGTCGAGGTCGGCGACGAGCTCGAGCCCGGGGCCGAGCTCGCGGTCGTCCACGCGCGCGACGACGCCGCCGCCGACGAGGCCGCGGCGCGCCTGCGCGACCTCGTGGCGCTGGGCACCGCGGCGGAGCGCCCCGCCACGGTCCTGGAGACGGTCGCTCTCGGGTGACCCCGCGGCCGTCGCCGCCCGACGCGGGGGCGGGTCAGGGGGTCTGGGGACCGGCGCGGCTAGACTCGAACCTCGTATGGCCGCATCCACGTACCGTGTGTCGCTCGACGCGTTCGACGGGCCGTTCGATCTCCTCCTGCAGCTGATCGCCAAGCGCAAGGTGGACATCTACGAGATCCCGTTGGCGCAGATCACCGACGACTACCTGCAGGTCGTGCGCAGCATGGAGGCGCTGGACCTGGAGGTCGCCACGGAGTTCCTCGTGGTCGCGGCGACGCTGCTGGAGCTCAAGGCCGCCCGGCTCCTGCCCAGCGAGGACGACCCGGAGCTGGAGGAGCTGGCCGTCGAGGCACGCGACCTGCTGTACGCGCGCCTGCTCGACTACCGCCTCTACAAGGAGGCGGCGGGCTGGCTGCGCTGGCGCCTGGCCGCCAGCGGCGGCTACCACCCGCGCGAGGTCCCGCTCGAGGAGCGCTTCAGCGGCCTGCGCCCCGACGTGACCCTGCCGGTCGACGCGGACGGCCTCGCGCGGCTCGCCGCGAGAGCGCTGGCCGAGCAGCCCGAGCCGGTGGTCGACCTGTCCCACCTGCAGCCGGTGCGGCTCACGGTGCGCGAGGCCGCCGGGATGGTCACCGACGAGCTCGACCGCGCCGGCGGGCGCGCCACGTTCGCCGAGCTCACCGCCGGCTGCCGGCACCGCATCGAGGTGGTCGTGTACTTCCTCGCGCTGCTGGAGCTGTACAAGTCGGGGCACGTCGACCTGTCCCAGGCCAGCAACTTCGGCGAGCTCGTCGTCACCCGCGACGGGGACGCGCCGCCGTGGACGCCGAGCGCCTTCTCCGCCACCGTCACGGACCCGGACGCGACCGCCCAGGACCCGGCATGACCACGACCGACCGCGCGGAGCTGCGCAGGGCTCTGGAAGCGATCCTGTTCGTCGTCGACGAACCCGTCGACGCCGTCACCCTCGCGCAGGTCCTGGAGGTGCCGACCGACGAGGTCGTCGCCACCCTCCGCGAGCTGCGCGCCGCCTACGTCGACGAGGGGCGCGGCTTCGTCCTGCGCGAGGTGGCCGGCGGCTGGCGCTTCTACACCGACCCGTCCACGGCCGAGTACGTGGAGCGCTTCGTCCTGCACGGGCGCAGCAGCCGGCTGTCGCAGGCCGCCCTCGAGACGCTGGCGATCATCGCCTACACGCAGCCCGTCACGCGCGCCAGGATCTCGGAGATCCGCGGCGTCGACGCCGACGGCGCGCTGCGGTCGCTGCTCAACCGCGGCCTGATCGAGGAGGTCGGGCGCGAGGCCAGCCCCGGCCAGCCGCTGCTGTACGGCACCACCGCGACGTTCCTGGAGAAGCTGGGGCTCAGCTCGCTCGACGACCTGCCGCCGCTGCCGGAGCTGCAGCCCGACGGGCCGCTGCCGCCCGAGCCCGCCCCCGGCGGCTACAAGGCGGCGCGCCGCGAGCTCGACGCGCTGGCCCGCGCCGTGCCCGAGGACCCGCGCGCCGACGAGGCGGAGGGGACGTCGTGAACCGCCGGCAGGACACCCGCGAGCGGGTGCAGAAGGTCCTCGCGGCCGCCGGCGTCGGCAGCCGCCGCGCCTGCGAGGAGCTCATCGCCGCCGGCCGCGTCGCCGTCGACGGGCGCGTCGTGTCGCTCGGCGCCAAGGCCGACGCGACGCGGCAGGTCATCACGGTGGACGGCGAGCGCGTGCACACCAACCCGCTCCTCGTCCACTACCTGCTCAACAAGCCGCAGGGCGTGGTCACCACCGTCTCCGACCCGCAGGGCCGGCCCACGGTGGTCGATCTCGTCCCCGACAACCCGCGCGTGTACCCCGTCGGCCGGCTCGACCGCGACACCGAGGGGCTGCTGCTGCTCACCAACGACGGCGAGCTGGCCAACCGGCTGGCTCACCCGCGCTACGCGGTCGAGAAGACCTACGTCGCGCAGATCCGCGGGCCGGCCAAGCGCAAGGCCCTGCGCGCCCTGCGCGAGGGCGTGGAGCTGGAGGACGGGCTCGCGCGCGCCCGCTCCGTGCGGGAGCTCGGCTCCACCGGGGACCGCACGCTCCTCGAGCTGGTCCTGACCGAGGGGCGCAAGCGGGAGGTGCGCCGCATGCTCGCCGCCGTGGGGCTGCCGCTGGAGCGGCTCGCGCGCGTCAAGCTCGGGCCCCTGGCCCTCGGTGACATCTCGCCCGGCCGCTTCCGCCGCCTGACCAGCGCGGAGGTGCGTCAGCTCTACGCCGCAGTCGGGCTGGGCGACCCGGAGACGACGGACGAGGAATGAGCGAGACCCCCCGCCTGGCCGCCCTGCGCGGCGCGACGACCCTGGACGCCGACACCCGCGAGCAGGTGCTGGAGCGCACCGCCGAGATGCTCGGCGCGCTGCTGCAGCGGAACGGGCTGACGTCTGACGACGTCGTGAGCCTGATCCTGACCGCCACCGAGGACGTGCGCAGCGAGTTCCCCGCCGCCGCGGTCAGGGCCGCGGGGATCTCCGACGTGCCGATGCTGTGCGCGCGAGAGCTGGCGATCGACAGCGACTCGGCGATCCCGCTGTGCGTGCGGGTCATGGCGCACGTCTACACCGACCGCCCGCGCAGCGACCTGCGCCACGTCTACCTGCACGGCGCGCGCCAGCTGCGCAGCGACCTGCCCGAGTAGCGGGCCGTGCGCGTCGCCATCCTCGGCACCGGGCTCATCGGGGCGTCCCTGGGCCTGGCGCTGGGCCGCCTGGCGGAGGTCGACGAGGTCGTCGGCTACGACGCCCACCCCGACAACCTCGCCGTCGCCGAGGAGCGCGGCGCCGTGACCCGCGTCGCCACGTCGGTGCCCGACGCGGTCGCCGACGCCGACGTCGTGGTGCTGGCCGTGCCGGTCTCGGCCGTGCCCGCCGTCGCCGCCGCGGCAGGGCCGCACCTGCGCCCCGGCGCGGTGCTCACCGACGTCGCCAGCGTCAAGACCTCCATCGTCGACGCCCTGCAGGGGGCCGTGCCCGAGGGCGTCCACGTGATCGGCGGGCACCCCATGGCCGGCTCGCACGAGACCGGACCGGCGCACGCGTCGGCGGACCTGTTCGTCGGCGCCACCTACCTGCTGACCCCCACCACCCACACCGACCCGGAGGCGTACCGGCGGCTGCACGGGCTGATCGCCCGCATCGGGGCGCGGGTCCTGGCCGTCGACCCGCGCCGCCACGACCTGCTCGTGGCCGTCGTCAGCCACCTGCCGCAGCTGGCGGCCACGACGCTGATGAACCTGGCCGCCGAGCGCGCCCGCAGCGAGCACGCCGGGCTGCTGCTGCTCGCCGCCGGCGGGTTCCGCGACGCCACGCGCGTGGCGGCCAGCGACACCGACCTGTGGGTCGACATCTGCGCCGAGAACCGCGACGCGATCGTCGCCGTCCTCGACGACTACCGCGAGCGCATCGGCGCGCTGCGCTCCCTGGTCGCCGTCGGCGACGAGAAGAGCCTGCGCGCCACCCTGGAGGAGGCCCGCGCCGCACGCCGCGCCCTGCCCGGCAAGGAGACCGTCACGGGCGCGCTGGTGGAGCTGCGGCTGCCGATCCCCGACCGGCCCGGCGTGCTCGCCGAGGTGACCACCACCGTCGGCGGCGTGGGCGTCAACATCGAGGACCTCGGCATCGAGCACGCCCCCGAGGGCGGCCGTGGCACCCTGCGGCTGGCGATCATCGGCCCCGCCAACGCGGCGCGCGCGCGTGCCGCGCTGGAGGCGCTCGGCTACGACGTCCTGGAGCAGCGTCTGTGAGGGAGCAGTCGTGACCGCCCTGCCCGACACCGTCGTCATCAGGCCGCTCGGCGACGTGGCCCTGTCCGGGCGCGTGCGCGTGCCCGGCGACAAGTCGCTGTCGCACCGCGCGCTGCTGCTCGGCGCGCAGGCAGACGGGCCCGTCGCCATCACCGGAGCGGCGCCGTCGGCCGACGTGCTCGCCACGGCGGCGGCGCTGCGGCGGCTCGGCTGCCGCGTCGACGGCACCATCGGCGGCCCCGACGACACCGTCGTCGTCGAGGGGCCGCTGCGCGAGGCCGACGACGTCATCGACTGCGGCAACTCGGGCACCGGCCTGCGCCTGCTCGCCGG
>ERZ777003.5192-NODE-5192-length-10039-cov-4.739283_pt1 | contig 10039 bp, 10 predicted proteins | sample MGYA00374956_ERZ777003 | MGnify/ENA primary metagenome ERZ777003 (study PRJEB29302, sample SAMN06268252) | bioreactor metagenome | isolation source: Joint BioEnergy Institute, California, USA | place: USA:Joint BioEnergy Institute, California, USA | collected... | reverse complement strand
AGGGAAGGCGGAGACGGTGTCGCCGATCGCGACCCTCAGCCCCTGTGCGCCGTGGGTGACGACGGTGATCTGATCCGCCCCGCGCCGCGGGGCCGCGGGATCGAGGCCGAGCGCCGTCGCCTCCTCGACATTGGCGAACAGCACGTCGATGCGGTGGAGCGGACGGGCGAGCCGGACCGCCTTGCGGGCGGAGACGCCGTTCGCCGCCAGCAACCGCTCGCTCCCCGCCATCGTGCACAGCCGGGCGACCGCGAAATCCGGCGGGTTGGCGTCCACGAACCAGATCCGGGCAGCGGCGGCGTGGCCGATGGCCCGGTCCACGTCGGCATGGGACCAGTGCTCGTGCACTTCCATGTCGGCAAGGCCGACGAACAGACGTCCGTCCGGCTCGATCAGGGTGGTGTAGCTCGCGGTCCGCCGCTCGGGATCGACGATCAGCAGCGGATGGTCCAGCGCGGCGACGGCCGGCCGTACCAGGTCCGCGTCCGTGCCGACGCGGGCGACCAGGGTCGCGCGGCGGCCGAGGGCGGCGAGGCCGCGGGCGACGTTGGCCGCAACGCCGCCGACGCCGCTCGCCATCGCCACCGGGTTCGACGAGCCGGGAACGACCGGCGCCAGCGCGCGGCCCTGCCGGTCGAGGTTGAGCCCGCCGAAACATGCGACCTCCGCCTGCGGCGGGCGCGCGCCGGCTCGGGCTGCTCGTCGCTGCATGACATCGCCTCGCGGCTGGGGCGGGTGAGGGAGACCGGCACGGACGTGCCGGCCGGCCGACATCTTTGCCGTGAGCACCGCGCATTGTCCATCGGACCCGTGGTGCCTATCCTCGCAGGCTCCGGAAGGAGGGCCCTGCCCATGGATCGGGGTGCGCCGGTACGGGCGGGACGCCGTCGCGGCGGCAGGCTGATCGCCGCCCTGGTGCTGGCGATCGCGCTCGCGGGCTGCGAGAATCTCGTGGCGCGCGTGGACGGCGGTTCCGGGACCGGCATCAACAATGCGGAGTTCGGGGTGACGTTCTGAGCGCGAAGGCGCCCTGCCGCGACCGTCCATCGCCCGTCGATGACGGCGCTCCCATGCCGCGGCGCGCATGCCGCCCGTGCCGGCGACGTCCGCGTTCGTGCGGGCAGCGGAGGCTGCGTCACGTTATTTGACGCTCCGCCAATATTTGACGCTCCGCCAATTCGGGCTATGGTGCGCACAAGCCGGAACGGCAGGTGCCAGAACCGGCCCGACATCCAGCATTGAAGGGGGAGGATCAGCCGTGAAGGTCCATGATTACAACGCACTGATGCGTCGGCAGGCGAGCCGGCGCAGCGTGCTCAAGGGCACAGCGATGGGCGCCGCCGCCTTCGGCGCGACGTCGGCGGGGCTGGCGAAGTTCAGCAAGCCGAGCTTTGCGCAGAGCGACCTGCGCGCGGAGATCCTGAAGATCCCTGGCGTCGGGATGGGATCGCCGACGGACGCCGACTGGCAGAAGGTCGGCGAGCTCTGCCTCGGTCCGACCAAGGAGACGGTGCAGGAGGGCGAGTTCGCGGGCGTCGAGCTCACCTTCATGGGCCTGAACAACCAGAACCTGCACAACCTGCTGTTCCGCGGTTTCCTGAAGCCGTGGGAGACCTACACCGGCGCCCGGATCACCTGGATCGACCTCGCCCAGGCCGACTACAACCCGCGGCTGCAGCAGTCGATCGCGACCGGCACGGTTGACTTCGACATCATCGAGATGGGCGCGCCGTTCGAGGGTGACGTCTGCGGCAAGGGTCTCGCCTCCGAGATGCCGGACTGGGTGAAGACCCTGATCGACATGGACGACTACGTCGGCTACCTGCAGGCGCCGGTCGGAACCTGGGACGGCAAGACCTACCGCATCTCCGTCGACGGCGACTGCCACACCTTCAACTACCGGACCGACTACTTCGAGAGCGAGGAGCTGGCGGAGGCCTGGGCGGCCGAAGGCCACGAGGGCCCGTGGGAGCCGCCGACGACCTGGCAGAAGGTGCAGGAGGTCACGAAGTTCCTGGCCGGCAAGACCGATCCCTTCGGCATGGAGGCGTACGGCTACCTTGACGCGCCCAAGCCCTGGGGCGGCTTCGGCTTCTACTTCCTGGCGAGCCGTGCCACCGCCTATGCCAAGCACCCGGACGATCCGGCGTGGCTGTTCGACCTCGACATGAAGCCGCGGATCAACAACCCGGCATGGGTGCGGGCGATCCAGGACGTGGTCGATGCCCTGCCGTACCAGCCGGCCGACCAGCTCAACGCCGACCCGAACACCACCGCCTTCCAGCAGTTCCTGGCGGGCACCGGTGCGCTCTGCACCTGGTGGGGCGACGTCGGCTCGGCCGCGAACACCAGCGACGGCTCGGTGATCGGCGACGTGGTCGGCTTCTCGATCCTGCCCGGCTCCGACGACGTCTACAATTCCAAGACCGGCCAGTGGGAGACGCTGCCGTCCGGCCCGAACTTCGCGCCGAACATGGCCTACCTCGGCTGGGGCGTCTACGTGATGGCCCGCGTGGACAGCGACTCCAGGAAGCACAAGGCGGCGTGGAGCGCTGCGGCCCACATCGGCGGCAAGGACATCTCGCTGTGGACGTCCGCCTATCCGTCGGGCTTCCAGCCGTACCGGAACAGCCACTTCAACGTCGAGGAGTGGACCCAGGCCGGCTACGACGAGGCCTACATCAGTGACTACCTGAACTCGCAGGCCGAGTCCTACAACCACCCGAACGCAGCGATCGAGCCGCGCATCCCCGGCATCTTCCAGTACTACAGCGTTGCCGAGGACGAGCTCACCCGGATCTTCTCGGGTCAGGTGGACGCCCAGACCGGCGCCGACAACATCGCCGCCGCGTGGGAGAAGCTCACCGACCAGATCGGCCGCGAGCGGCAGATCGAACTGTACAGGGCGTCGCTCGGCCTCTAGAAGGGCGTCGCGTTCCGATCGTTTCGGACGATCGCATCAGGCTGGCGGTGCCTCGGGCATCGCCAGCCGGCGTTTTCGCAGAACCGCGCGGCCCCCGTGCCCGCGCTTTTGACACGACACACAACGGATGCAGACTTCGGCCGCGCTCATCGGCGACATTCCCGCCAGCCGCAAGGCCCTTGGCCGCGGCCTGATCATCGCCGCGTCCCTCGGGCTCGCGGCAGTCCTCGTCTGGCAGATCCTCTTCGTCTCCGGCAACGTGGAGGAGGGCTTCGACACCTGGCGGCCGGTGCTCTACGCCTATCTGGCGTGGGCGGTCGTGCTCGGCGTCAGCCAGGTGATCATCCGGGGCGAGGCCGGGCAGCGCGCGCTGTTCGTGCTGCCGGCGGTGCTGTTCACCATCTCGATGGTGATCTTCCCGACGGCGTTCGGCATCTACATCGCCTTCACCGACTGGAACCTCAGCTCATTCGAGGGGCGCCAGTTCAACGGTCTCGACAACCTGCGGGCGCTGTTCGAGGACTCCTACTACTGGAATTCCCTCGGCAACATGGCCTTCTACGTGGCCATGGTGCTGGTGGAATACGCCATCGCCTTCGGGCTGGCCCTGCTGCTCAACGCGGAGATCCGGGCCCGCCGCTTCTTCCGGGTCGTGTTCCTGCTTCCGTTCATGCTGTCGCCGGTCGCCATCTCGTGGATGGTCGGCAAGTCGCTGATGGAATACCGCTTCGGGCCGGCGGCGAACCTCGCGCGCTTCCTGGGGTGGGAGAAGCCCGCCTTCTTCACCGAGCCCTGGATCGCCAAGATCAGCATCGAGGTCATGGACGCGTGGATGTACATCCCGTTCATGATGATCCTGCTGCTGGCGGGCCTGCAGGCGATGCCGCGCGACGTGTCCGAGGCGGCCCGGGTGGACGGCGCCAACGGCTGGCAGACGTTCTGGAAGATCACCTTCCCGCTGATGCTGCCGGTCAGCGTCACCGCGATCGTGCTGCGGATCATCTTCAAGCTGAAGCTGGCCGACATCATCATCAACGTCACCGCCGGCGGGCCTGGCGGGGCGACCGACAGCGTTACCAGCTTCATCTACCGCGAGTACCGCGACCGGTCGAACGTCGGCTACGGCACCATGCTCGCCGAGTTCTACCTCGTCATCATCATCATCTTCATGCTGACCCTGCTGCGCTTCGTCAGCCGCTGGCTGCGCAAGCTGGACTAGCGGGGAGGGCCAAACCGTGTCGAGCACCACCTCCGCCATCGAAGCCGCCGCAGCAGCGGAACGGTCCGCCGCCCGTTACGACCAGTCGCGGGCGGCGCGCATCATCTCCCGCACCGCCATCTACGGTGCGCTGCTGCTCTGGGCCTTCATCTGCCTGTTCCCGATCTACTGGACGCTGACGACGTCGTTCAAGACGGCCAAGGACGTCCAGCAGGGCGCGCTCATCCCCTTCGTGGATTTCGAGCCGTCGTGGATCGGGTGGAAGTCGCTGGGTCTTTCGCCGGACACGATCTTCGAGACCTCGACCGTGCGCGAGGAGTTCCTCGCCCGCTTCATCAACAGCGTGATGACGTCGCTGTCGGCCTCCATGCTGGCGATCGTGATCGGCTCGCTCGCCGCCTACGGCCTCAGCCGGTTCGAGTACAAGTGGGGCCCGTTCCGGAACAAGGACATCTCGTTCTTCTTCCTCAGCCAGCTCATCCTGCCGCCGGTGGTGCTCGCATTGCCCTTCCTCGTGCTCTACAAGGAAGTCGCCATGCTCGACAGCAGCATCGGGCTGATCCTGCTCTATGCCCTGATGGTGCTGCCGATCGTGATCTGGATCATGCGCGACCAGTTCAAGTCGATCCCGGCGGAGCTGGAGGAGGCGGCGCTTGTGGACGGGCTCTCCTCCTGGGGCGCCTTACTCAGGATCGTCGTCCCGATCTCGCTTCCCGGCATGGTCGCCGCCTTCATCCTCAGCCTGGTGCTGTGCTGGAACGAGTATTTCTTTGCCGCGCTCCTCACCAGCACCGACGCCAAGACGTTGCCGGTGATGGTGGCGAGCCAGACCGGCAGCCAGGGCATCAACTGGTGGTCGATGGCGGCGCTGTCCTCGGCCGCGATCGTGCCGCTGTGCATCGTCGGCATCCTGCTCGAGCGCTACATCATCAAGGGCCTGTCGACCGGCGCCGTAAAATGAGCGCAGTCACCGTTCCCTGACGTGCCATGCCCGGCCTCGTGCCGGGCACTTCCAGCCTGGTCGGCCGTTCAGCCGTGGCGGCCGGCGGCCTTCGGGCCGTCGCCGCTCGGCACGAGCACGCTGACTTCGTGCCGGACCTGCCATTCCAGGCTGATCTCGATCGGCTCGTCCGGAGCCTGGACCTGGTAGCTGCACCCGCCGGCGGCGAGAAGGGCGGCGATGACGGCGGCGATCGGGGTCTTCGGCATGGGGCGTCTCCCGCTTGCGGTTCCCGGTCGCGCGTGGCTGCCCGGGTTTCACCGGCCGGCGCCTGTTCGCGCTCTTGCCTGACCGGCGAGATGGGCGGGCGTTCGGGCGGCGGGCGGGCGGAGGGAAGGCGGAATCGCGGCGTTGTTCTCTGCCCGCGGATTTGCTGTGATCCGGATCACCGCCCGGGGCACGCCCGCCGCCGGGGCCGCTTCCCAGCTCAGCATCCGGAGACAACTGTTCATGGCCGACCGCGATCCGCTGCCCGAGAGGGTCGAGACCAAGGTCTTCACCGACATCGACTACGAGGCCCCGGGCAAGCAGGTGTCGGTGCTGCGGGTGCCGAACTCCAACAACCTGTCCGGCTGGGGCACCATCGGCGTGCCGATCGCCGTCGTCGCCAGCGGAACGGGGCCGACCGTGCTGATCACCGCCGGCGTCCACGGCGACGAGTACGAGGGCCAGATCACGCTGTCGAAGCTGGTCCACCGCCTTGAGCCCAGGCAGGTGCAGGGCCGTGTCATCATCCTTCCGGCGCTGCACTTCCCGGCGTGCATGGCCGGCAGCCGCATGTCGCCGATCGACGGCCGCGACATCAACCGCTGCTTCCCCGGCGATCCCTACGGAACCTTCGCCTTCGTGCTCGCCCATTACATCGCCGAGGTGATCCTGCCGCGGGTGCAGTTCCTGTTCGACATCCACTCCGGCGGCCGCGGTCTCAACGTCACGCCCTCGACCTGTGCCCACCACAGCGCCGACCCGCAGGTGATGGCGCAGCTGGTGGCGCTGGCGCAGGCCTGCGGCGCGCCCACGCACATGTTCCTCAACAGCGTGGACGAGAACCGGACGCTCCCCTCGGCGGCCGAGCGACGCGGCATCCTCGCCATGTCGTCGGAGTTCGGTGGCGCCGGCATCGTGCAGCCGCACGCGCTGGAGGTGGCGGAGCGCGCGGCGCACAACTTCCTCGTCCACGCCGGCGTCCTCCGCGCCGATCCGATTCCCGCGCCCGGTCCGACGCGGCTGGTGGAGACGCCGGACCTGAACTCGTTCACCTTCGCCCCGCACGGCGGCATCTTCGAGCCCTATCACCGGCTGGGGACGGAGGTGGAGAAGGGTGCCCCGGCCGGGGCCATCCACGAGATCGACCGGCCCGACCGGTCGCCGACGGTGGTCCACTACGGCGCGACCGGCATGCTGTGGTGCACCCGCGGCGCCGGCCGGGTGGAGCCGGGCGACCCCGTCGCCATCGTCGCCAGCGACTGGCGGGGCTGACGCGGAAACAATTGAAACAGCACGGTGCGCGGCGGCGACATCGGGCTGAAACATCGCGCGCGCATCTTGGCGGCATCGAACACAGGGAGATGCCGCCATGACACCCGACCAGGTCCGTGTGATCCGCGAGAGCTTCGCCGAGCTGGCCCCGATCGGCGATGCCGTCGCCATGCTGTTCTACAGCCGGCTGTTCCAGATCGACCCCGACCTTGCGCAGCTGTTCGTCAGCACCGACCGCAAGGCGCAGGGCCGCAAGCTGATGGCGGCGCTCGCCTTCGTGGTCAACGGCGCCGACCGGCCGGCGACGCTGCTCGCCCCGCTGCAGGCGCTGGCCCGGCGGCACGTCGCCTACGGAGTGGAGGAAGAGCACTACGCCACCGTCGGCGAAGCGCTGATCGACACGCTGGCCGCCCATTTCGGCCCGCGCTTCACGCCCCATCTGCGCGACGCCTGGCTCGCCGCCTACACGCTGGTCAGCGGGGTGATGATCACGGCGACCCGTGCGCCTGCCCCCGAGACCGCGGCCGCCGCCTGACGGACGGAGGGGCCGCGCCCGCCGGTGGTTGCCAAATCCTGCGTCCGCTCCAGCATCCTTCGCGCCCAGCCGTGACGCCGAGGAGCACCAGCCGATGCCGGTCCTGCAAGCCGCCTCTCCTCCGCGCAGCCGCGATCTGGCCGCCCTCGCGCTGTCGCTCGCGGTGGTGGCGGTGGTTGCCGTCGTCGGCGGCCTGGTCACGGCCGGCGCCGTGGATGGCTGGTATCGCACGCTGGAGAAGCCGGTGTTCAACCCGCCGGACTGGCTGTTCGGCCCGGTCTGGACTGCGCTCTACGTCATGATGGCGGTGGCGGCGTGGCTGGTGTGGCGGCGCGGCCGTGCGGTGGCCCGGCCGGCGCTGCTGCTCTACGCCGGCCAGCTCGCGCTCAACCTGGCGTGGACGCTGCTGTTCTTCGGCGCGCATGCGATCGCGGTCGCCTTCATCGAGATCCTGGTGCTGCTGGCGATGATCGTGCTGACGGCGCGCGCCTTCTTCCGGGTGGATGTGCGCGCGGGCTGGCTGATGGTGCCTTACGCTTTGTGGGTCGCCTTCGCCGCCGTCCTCACCGGGTCGGTCATGGCGCTGAACTGAGGGAGGCGGTCGCGCGCTCCGGCCGGAGCAGGCCTTGCAGTCCGTCGATGAACAGCGAACAGCGCGCCCTGTCGTGGACCGGCACCGCGGTGGTGCCCGGGTCCCCGCCTTACTCCATGACGCTCCAGGCGGTGTCCCGCATCTCGTCGGCGAGGGCCGGCGCGGCGCTGCCCGGAACCGCGCCGCACGCCATCATTGCCGCAGGGCCCGAGCGGCCCGGCGTCTGCTTCTCATGCCGTTGTCACCCCACCTGGCCGGCGGTGCGCGGCGCCCGCTGCGCCGCATCTCCGCCGGCAGGGCAAGGCAGCAGCGAAAGGTTGCGGAACCTGCATGAAACCCCGCCGGGCCCGTCTGTGATACGCTCTCCGGACCGGAGCCCGCGCCGCCTGCGCACGGCTCCACGCACTGGCAGGGGAGGGAGAAGCCATGAGCGACACCACCGGGCCTCGCGAGACCTACAGCGACTCCTACACCGTGATCGACCGGCTGCAGGTCAGCCGCGCCGCCCTGGCCCGCAACTGGGGCCTGCTGCTGGCGCTGGGCGTCCTGTGGCTGATCCTGGGGGCGCTCGCGATCATCCTGCCGCTGGCGGCCGCGATCGCGATCGACATCACCCTCGGCGTGCTGTTCCTGATCGGCGGCGTGATGCAGCTCGTCCAGGTCGCCCGCTGCCGCGGCTGGCGCAGCGTCCTGCCGCACGCGCTGGGCGGGGTGCTGTCGGTGGCGGCGGGCGTGCTGCTGCTGTTCTTCCCGCTCGCCGGCGTGCTGAGCCTCACCCTCATCATCGCCGCGCTGTTCATCATCGGCGGCGTGTTCCGCATCGTCATCGCGGCGCAGAACCGGGAGATCCGGGGCTGGTTCTGGATGATGCTGAGCGGCCTCCTCGGGCTCGTCGTCGGCGTGCTCATCTGGATCGGCTGGCCGGCGAGCTCGGTCTGGGTGCTGGGCCTTCTCGTCGGCATCGAGCTCATCTTCGAGGGCTGGGCGATGATCATGCTGGCCGTGGCGGCCCGGCAGTGGCGCGGGGCGCAGCCGCCGCGCGACGTCGCATCGCCGACGCCGGCCTGAGCCGCCGCCGGTTGCCGGCCACGGCCCGCGCCGCTATCTGAGGCCGATGGCCGCCGTCTCCGACTGGCTGTTCCCGACCCCCGCCGGGCTGTGGTGCGCGCCCGGCGGCTTCGCCGTCGATCCCGCGCGCCCGGTGGACCGCGCGGTGATCACCCACGGCCACGGCGACCATGCCCGCCCCGGCCACGGCCACGTGCTGGCGACCCCCGGGACACTGGCGATCATGCGCGCCCGCTACGGCGAGGGCGCGGCCGGCGCGATGCAGCCCGCCCGCTACGGCGAGCCGGTCCGCGTCGGCGACGTGACGGTGGAGCTGCGGCCGGCGGGGCACGTCCTCGGCAGCGCACAGGTGGTGCTGACCCATGCCGGCCGGCGGGTGGTGATTTCCGGCGACTACAAGCGCCGGCCGGACCCGACCACCCCGCCGTTCGAGCCGGTCGCCTGCGACGTGTTCGTCAGCGAGGCCACCTTCGGCCTGCCGGTGTTCCGCCATCCGGACGACCGCGCGGAGATCGCGAAGCTGCTGCGCTCGCTCGCGCTGTTTCCGGAGCGGGCGCACCTGGTCGGCGTCTATGCCCTCGGCAAGGCCCAGCGGGTGATCCGCCTGCTGCGCGCCGCCGGCTGGGACCGGCCGCTCTACATCCACGGCGCGCTCGCCGGCCTCTGCGACCTCTACCGCAGCCTCGGCGTGGACCTCGGCGAGCTCAGGCCCGCGACCGGGGCGGCGAAGGCGGAGCTTGCCGGCGCCATCGTGCTCGCGCCGCCGTCGGCGCTGGCCGACCGCTGGACCCGGCGGCTGCCCGACCCGGTGCCGGCGATGGCCAGCGGCTGGATGCGCGTGCGCGCCCGCGCCCGCCAGCGCGGCGTCGAGCTGCCGCTCGTCATCTCCGACCACGCCGACTGGGACGAGCTCACCCGCACCTTCGCGGAGGTGGGCGCGCCGGAGATCTGGATTACCCACGGCCGCGAGGAAGCCCTCGTCCACTGGGCCCGCACCCACGGCATCGCCGCCCGCGCCCTCAGCCTCGTCGGCCGCGAGGAGGAAGAGGGGGAGTAGACGGGCGCGTCTGTCAGAACGGCCAGACCAGCGGGATCACCACCATCGCGGTGGCGTAGGTCAGGAGGCTCATCGGGGCGCCGGCGCGGACGAAGTCGAAGAAGCGGTAGCCGCCGGCGGAGTAGACCAGCGTGTTGGTCTGATAGCCGATCGGGGTGAGGAAGCT
>ERZ777003.5190-NODE-5190-length-10055-cov-4.847800_pt1 | contig 10055 bp, 7 predicted proteins | sample MGYA00374956_ERZ777003 | MGnify/ENA primary metagenome ERZ777003 (study PRJEB29302, sample SAMN06268252) | bioreactor metagenome | isolation source: Joint BioEnergy Institute, California, USA | place: USA:Joint BioEnergy Institute, California, USA | collected... | reverse complement strand
CCTGCCGCAGCGGCTGGACGTGCTCGACGACCGGCTCAGCGTCGCGGACAACGCGGTCCGCTCGGCCCCCGGCGTCCCCTACAACCACGTCCGCGCCCAGCTCGCCCGCTTCCTCTTCCGCGGCAGGCGCGCCGAACAGCTCGTCGGCACCCTGTCAGGCGGAGAGCGGTTCCGGGCGACCCTGGCGGCGACGATGCTCGCCGAACCCGCCCCGCAACTGCTGCTGCTCGACGAGCCCACCAACAACCTCGACCTGGCCAGCCTGCGCCAGCTCGTCCAGGCGCTGGCCGCCTACCGGGGAGCGCTCCTGGTCGCCAGCCACGACCTGCCCTTCCTGGAATCGATCGGCATCACCCGCTGGCTGCTGGCCGACGGAGAGCTGCGCGAGACCAGCCCCGAAGAGGTCCGCGCCCTGCTGGAACCCCGCTGAGCCGGTCTGTGGCGTCCCGGCAGGGCGGGACGCCACAGACCGCCCCTCCGGAAGCCCGCTCCCGGGAAGGCGGGGTGTCGGTAAGGAGCGTGTCACCAGGTGCCAAGTAACCAATGAGTAACTTAGCCGGGGTTCGCGGAGGGTGTCGTACTTCTGGAAACAAGTGTTCCCGGAAGTAGACTGGCCGGGTGGCTTCTGGAAACACATCCTCTCGCGAGGAGCAGCCCCCGGTTTCCACTTCTGGAAACACGCGCACCGGCCGACCGCGCCGAAACCTCGACCTCCCCGACGACCTGGCGGACGAACACGCCGCGTTCGCCGCTAAGCTGGCCGCCTCCACCGACCTGGGGGAGGCCACCCGCGACAAGTACCAGCGCAACGCCGCCGCCTTCCTCGCCTGGCTCGCCGAGGCCCGTCAGGCCGGCGCGGTGGACGGCGACTCGCTCACCGACGCGGCCGCGCGTGATTGGGCGGTGCGCGACTACCGCCGCCACCTGAAGAACACCCGCACAGCCCGCGGCACCCACTTGTCGGCGGCCACCATCAACAACCGGCTCGCCGCCATCGACGCCTTCTTCGTCCTGCGCGGCTCGGGACGCCCCGATGTGGTCCGCGAACACCTGCCCCGCCCCACCGCCCCACGCGCGCTGGACGCCCGCACCAAGCTTCGGTTCCTGCGCACCGTGGCCCGCGACGCCACCCCACGCGACCGGGTGGTCTGCCACCTGGCCTACTACGCGGGCCTGCGCATCGCCGAGATCGTCGCCCTGGACGTGGCCGACATCCGGCTGTCGGCGCGCAAGGGCACGGTGCGGGTGCGCGGCAAGGGGAAGTTCGGCGGCAAGGACCGCACCGTCCCGCTGCACACCGAGGCGCGTGCTTCCCTCGAACTCCTCCTGGACGACCTTGGCCGACCGGCCTCGGGGCCGCTGGTGCGCAACCGCGACGGCGGACCGCTGTCGACGCGGGCGGCGAACATGGCGGTCACCGTGCTGGGCGCGGCGGCGGGGATCGGCCCCTCCGACGACGGGGAGCCGTTTGGGCCGCACGTGCTGCGGCACACCTTCGGCACCGACCTGGTGCGCGGCCGCGGTGACCTGTCCAAGGAGCCGGTGGACCTGGTGACCGTCGCCGAGCTGATGGGGCACGCCGACATCAACACCACCCGGCGTTACGCCCTGCCCACCGAGGCGGACACGGCCGCCGCCCTGGACGTGCTCACCGTCGACCAGTGAGGCTCGGTCGCGTTTGCGGCTGATGTCACGTTCGTTAACGGCACCCCTACTAAAGGATTGGGGCTAGCTCTTGGGGATCGGCAGGCCTCGACTTTCCAAATAGTCGATGATCCCCTCTTGCAAGAGATGCAGAGTCTGATCGTTGCACAAATCGCGGACATCTTTATCGCTTGACATTTCCAGGGGTTGTCCTGGATTTTTTCTCATTAGTCCGGCAAGAGAAGTGGCGCGGTCAGAGTCCGAGGGATTGCGGACGTCGAGCTCCCAGCCCCCCGGGGTGGGAGAGTAAGTGAACACATCTCTATCGGTATCCGAATAACACCTGGATCCGATTCCTCCGCTTTTCAGGCCCATGAGAGAGCCAATCAGGGAAGGCGGATGCAAACAGCAAAGGACGCTGAGTTGCACTAGTGAGGAATAGTGCCAATCATCTGGCCATCTGAAACTGATGGCGGTGAATTTTTTCAACGAGCGGAAATCACCACGAACCTCGCTCTGAATATTGACGTCCTTTCGGATCAAGTGGCCCTGGCGGGTGTCGTCCAGTACCCCTCCCGCCACCATGGATGAGATGAACCCGTCCACGGCCTTCGAGTATCGACGACCCCAGTATTTTTCAAACTTGTTTCTCTCTGCCTGCTCCTGGCGCTCTCTGGCTTCCTCGCGGTTTCTTTGCTCTTCGAGTTCGCGGCGTTTCTTCCTGGCTCTCTCAGCGGCTTCGTTCCAGTCGTTCATGAGCACTCCGTAACGTAGTGGATATCCCGCTCCCGGTTGTGGCCAGCGGTTCAGGAGCCAGGGTTCATCCGCTCTTGAGGTGACTGCTGATCAGCCCTGCCGTGTCGCTTGTTCCGTCATCGGCGGCTGGCCGGGCTATCGAGAGCCCGGAGGAGATGGGCTTTACGAGGAGTAACGTGTCCAGTGGATGTTCAAGGACTCGTCCACCTGTCCGAGGGACAGGAGGATCTCGGGCTGGTCGCGTTCAAGCTTAGCGATGATCTGCCGTTGCAGATGGATCATGTCCTCGAGGCGGGTACGACCTCCGCCTCGGGCGATACCCAGCGTTATCGGGGGATCCGCTCCTGATACGCGGGCGATGATGGAAGAGCTGAAGGTATCAAGCTCCCCGATGAGGTCGGCTCTCGCCATCTGATTGCCCGTTTTGGTGATCCACACTTGTGTCATGGCTCCAGGGTGCCAGAAGCATTGCTGATCGAGGCGGGAATCCAACCGGGTGGGGCCCGTCAGCTCGGGCCGTCGCACAGGGCGATGCCCTCGGGCGGGGCCTGGTCCTCCTCCTTGGGGGTATCCACGTACAGGTCGTGCACCCATGCCCCGTTGGAGAGCTTGTTCCACACCGTCCATTCCCCGGTGTAGCGGCCCGGGACGTCGTCAGTATCACGCCATGCCTGACCGTCGCGAACCTGGCAGACGATGGCGATGGTCTCGGACTCGGGGTAGTTGCTCGGGGTCGCGCGCGGGTAGGTGTTCGCGGGCCCGCAGAAGGCGTTCAGCCCCATGTCCTCGGTGTAGACCACCGTGGCCAGCACCGCCTCCTGATCGGGGACCGGCGAACAGTCATAGCCCACCGGCACCGAGGCGGCCACCGGCTCCTCACCAGCGGGATCGTCGGTGGGTGTGTCGCTCTCCGGTGGCCCTGACGGTTCGGTGTCCTCCGTTGTCTCAGGCCCGGTGGGGGGCGGTTCCTCCTGGTCGGCGGACTGCGTGGCGCGCTGCACCATCGCCTCGACCACCGGCAGCCCCCACGCGCCGATCGCGGTCAAGGCGGCGACGACGATGGCGCTGATCGCTGCCCACTTCGCTGCGACGATGGTGGGGTTGCGGCGCAGGGGCGCCTTGTCGTCCGCGCTGTCGTTCCCGGACTCGCCCTTCCCTTGCTTGTTCGACTTCGGTTCGGGATCGGTGCCCATGGCATTCCTGTCGGGTACGGGCGGGCCCGGCGCGGTGCTCGCGCCGGGCCCACGGGGTCGTCGGGGATCAGGCGCAGGCGGGTTTGGCGTAGGGCTCGTGGCCGGTGTTGGTCACGGTTCCGATGGCGCAGTTGGCCACCGATCCGTCGATCATGGGGGTGACCACCCAGGGGTAGGTGTACATGTCGTGGCGCACCGTGTCGGAGGACACCCCGGTGGTGTAGGTGCCCTCGCCCTGCTGCTGGATCCCGGCCATCACGGCGTCGGTGGGCCCGGAGTAGACGCGGGTGGTGGCCCAGTCGGCCATGCACCCAGGCGAGTGCCAGTGCTCGACACGTCCGGTGCCGGTGCCGGTCTGGACGTAGGCCAGGCCCGCCATGACCGCGTCGTCGGCGCACCCCATGGCGTAGGGGTCCTGCCACTTGCAGTCAGAGCCGTAGCACCCGGCCGCGGCTGCCGGAGCCGGGGCCGCGGCCAGGAGCGCGGCCCCCACCGCGGCGGCCGCCCCCATGGCCAGTGTCCGGCGGACCCCGACACACCTTTGTGTCTTCGTCATCCCGTTGACCCCCGTTTTTCCATTACATGGCAGAGACGTGACTTTTCCAGGGATACCACCACCGGCGCGGGAAGGACAGGAGTCGCCCGGCACCCAACCAGAGGCAAGTTGCGCCGAACAGTGTTCGTTTACGCTGGTCAGTGACGAGATCAACCAACCAGGATTTTGGTCCTTTTTATGGCATTACAAACCCTTTTGTTGCGCCAGTTACTCCGAGAGTCAGAACCAGAATTCCACTCTGGGGAATCTGTATCCTGGCGCATCTCCCTCCGATCACGCCCGCCCCCGCGGGGTCAGCGTGGACAGAGCGGGCGAAGTGTGTCAGACAACACACCCCTGGTGGGGGTCAGCCGCCCAGGGCCAGGCGGTTGCCCATGTTCAGGCGGATGTCGCCGTAGGGGTTCATGTTGGAGGAGAACAGCGGCGTGAGCCCGCGCCGGTCCTCGGCCGTCAGCGCGTCCTGCCACTCGGGTTCGGCCAGCACCTCCTGGAGCATCAGCGTGTTCACGTACACCAGGCACGCCTGGAGAATGTGCAGGGCGAGCATGGTCAGCTCCTGCTCCTCACGCCGGTTGGAGGACAGCTCACCGGTCTTGCCGTAGAGGATCTCGCCGTGGATCCCGTGGGAGTTCTCCACCACATTCAGCCCCGACCCCACCTCGTACTGCAAATCGCGGTCGCGCAGGTAGCGCGCGCAGAACGCGGTCTTCTCGGCCCGGCCCACCTCCAGCATCGCCGCGTAGGTGGGGTGGGAGGCGTTACGGGTGAAGCGGCGCAGGATCGCCTCGGTGGAGGCGGTGCCCAGCCGGATCGCGGTGGCGTACTTGATCATCTGGTCGTACTGCTGGGCGATCAGGTCCCAGCGGATCGGCCGGGTCATCGCCGGACGCAACAGCGGGTAGGTCTCCAGGTCGCCGCGGTCGGGCTGGTAGAGCTTGACGCGGTTGATCTGCTTGATGCGAGGCAACAGCTTGAACCCCAGCAACCGGGTGATGCCGAACCCGATCTCGGACTGGCCATGGGAGTCGACGTAGTTGGCCTCCACGTTCATCGAGGTGCCGTGCCGCATCGCCCCCTCCACCATGGCGTGCACCTCCGAGGCCGAGCACGACAGCAACTGGGAGTGCACGGCCATCGACCGCTCCTCGATGTGCCAGTAGATGAGCACACCCCGGCCCCCGTACCGCGAATGCCACTCCGTGAACAGATTCTGGTCGAACGCCTTCACATGCGTGGAGTCCGACCCCACCGCGGTCGACCCCTGCCCCCAGATCGCCTCCGAGCGGATCGCGAAGGTCGCATTGGCGATCGCGCGGGCGGCGTTGCGCGCCCCCTCGATGGTGAAGTACCGGCGCCGGATGTAGCGCAGGTCGTCCTCGGAGTAGGCGTGCTCGCCGGCGGCCGCCCGGCGCAGCCCGGTGTTGGTGCCGTAGGCGTAGATCACCAGGATCAGGCGCTCCCACAGCTCCTCGGTCGTGATGGCCTCGCGGGTGCCGACCCCGGTGAACGCCTCCAGCATCCCGGTGCGCAGCGCGGTCTCCTTGAGCATGTCCAGCAAAGGGACCACACCCCACTTGGCGCGCACCGCCTTCTTCAACCGGCGCAGGTTGCGCGGCTCAGCACGCGCCTCCAACGGCGAAAGGCTGATCGCCCCGGCCTTGCGTTCGGCGACCTCCACCCACCCCAGGCGGGGCAGCGCGTCGTTGAGCCCAGACAGCTCGGCCACCATGTCGCCGTGCAGACGCGTGATGAACTCCTCCGGGTCCAGGGGCTGGTTCAGCTTCCGGTAGTTCTCCACCCGCTTGTCGGCGAAATCGGCCGGGAGGTCCTCGTCCGGGTTGCGCCACCGGTCGGCGCCCACCACCCAGATCTCCTTGCAGCGCAACTGCTCGCGCAGGGTCTGGAACACCCCGCACTCATACACGGTGCGCAGCACCCGTGCCCGGCCGTGCTTGTCGGTGCGGTGCAGCAGCTCGCGCAGCTCGAAGGGGATCACCCCGTCGACGGGGACGTGCTCACCGGCGTCGTAGTAGGGGCGGTTGTTGGCCACCTCCCGGTAGCGGCAGATCAGCTCCAGGGCCTTGACCAGCGGTCGGTGCACGTCGTTGGAGGAGTGGAACTCCAGCACATCCAACAGTTGGAGCAGCCCGGCGCGGTAGTGGTTGGAGTAGGAGGACTTGAACACCCGCTGCTTGTGCTGGCGGTAGCTGGTGCCCTTGGACCGGAACTCGGCCAGCAGGTCCTGGAGCGTCTGCTCGCCGCCGGCGGCCGGGTAGACCACCTCGCGCACCGGCGACTCGGGCGCGCCCACGGACGCCTCGGCGATGCGGAAGAGGATGTCCTCCTTGCCCGAGACCCGCTTAAGGTCGCGGACGAACTCCTCGGTCACGACCTTCTCCGCACGGGCGTTGATCTTGTGCACCGTGGAGATCACCAGGTCGACCAGGGTGTCGGTGATCTCCCGCTCCCGGGACCACAGCAGCGCTCCCAGCAGACACACCTTGATCTGGTGCGGGTGGCCGCGCAGGTGCGAGGGCGCCTCGGCCGCGGCCCGGTCCCGCCACGCGGCCACCATCTTGGCCGGGATCCGCGCGAAGGCCCGGTGCGGCACCTCGACGGCGCGCACCGCTTCCAGCTTCGTCTTCTCCGCGATCAGCGTCTTGAGGCTGACGTTGCCCGGGGCGTCCTTGATCTGCGCATACACCTCAGGCCCCTCTTCGGCCGCCGGTGCCTCGTCGGGGTCGTCGCTGGCCTGACCGATCAGCGTGAGCATCCGCTCGACGACCTCGGCGGGCACCTCCCCGGCCGCGCGGGCCATCATCTGATCCTCGGCCTGGCTCAGGGCTGAGCGCACGATCCGCTCGATGCGGGTCTTCTCCGGCGGCTCGATCAGCTCCTCTTTGCAGTGCTCCAGCAGGCGCTGGCGCACCCGGTCGGGGTTGCGCTCCTGGTCGCACACGTTCTCGGCCAACCACAGCGTGACCTTCTCCGCGTCGGCGACCGAGCACTCACCGAAGCCGGTGAACTCACGGATCTCGGTGCGGTTCCGTTTGGCCGAACGCCCCTGCCAGTCGTAGAAGGCGATCTCGGAAGGTTCGACCTTGGCCTGCTTGGCCACGTGCGCGATGGCGTTGTCGGGCACCTCGCCGCGGCCGCGCGGGAACCGGCCGCGCCAGAGCAGGAAGCGCAGGGTCACCGCGAACCCGAGCCGGGTCGCTCCGGACTTGTTCCGCAGCAGCTTCAGCTCGTCGGCGGTGAGAGTGAAGGCGTCGAGGAGTTCGTCCAGGTCCAGATCACGCGCCACCTCTACCGCTCCCCACCGGCTTGCCGTCTTCCCCGGGCGGTTTGCCCGGTCATCAACGATCTTCGGTGGGATCGGAGCCGGCTGTCTGGAGAACGCCTAAGTTACTCATTGGTTACTTGGCACCTGGTGACACGCTCCTTACCGACACCCCAAGGCGCGCGGGTTTTTCCTGCCGGATCCTCTGCTGTCGGCCGTGGGGCGAGGGCTGGCCGGTGTGAACCGGCCAACCCCCGCCCTTGCAGCGTAGATCTGCCTTGTTTCCGGACAGGAGACGTCCGGATCAGCCGACCGCACCCCTTTCTGCCCAGGCCGGTCCGGACACGGCCCTGGGGCGGGCCGCGGTGCGCGGGATCACTCCCCCGCCGTGACGGCGTTCTCCTCGCACCACTCCAGCATCCGCGCCACCGTCTCCTCGGGGTCGGCGCCCCCCATCAGGGCGAGCAGCGACAGCTCGGGGCTCACCTCCACGGAGGAGGACGCCTCCTGCAACACGAGGTGCTCGGCCTCCTCCGCCCGATCGTCCTCGCCCGCGGCCCGGAGGTCGACCGCCGTCCGCGCGTTCCCGCAGACGCTCGCCGTGGCGTCCCCCGCCTCCCCCGGCCGGGCCGGGGAGGAGGCGGGAGCGGAGGCCGCCGGGGACGGGGAGTCGGCGACCGGTTCGGGAGAGGGCGACGGCGCCGCGGTCGGAGCACCGCCGCACGCCGTCACCGCAACGGCCAGGACAAGGAGTCCGGCAGTGGTCCGCAACAGCATCATGCACCTCGTCAGGGGGATGAGCGGGGCTTTCCGTACCGCCCCGCGGGAAGCGCCACCCTACTCCCCCGCCGCCCGCCGGACCGTCCCCCGTCCCCGATCGCCGGGCGGCCCGCCACGCGCCGGGACCGGACCGTCATCCAGAGTGCGGTGACCGTGTCGCAACCTGATCGCGACCCGGTTGACACGGCGCCGTGTCGAACTGTGGGGGGTGGGCTTCTCCGACGCGGGGGCTCACCCGCACTGCCGCAACGGAGCGGCGTCGCGCACGGGCCGCTCCCGCTCGCCGGGCACCACGCTGACGAAACCGGGTTCTGCACCGCGGTGGCCCCGAGACCGTTTCCTCCGGTCTCGGGGCCACCGCGGTGCAGAACGAGCGCGCAGCGCCGCTCCGCCCCCGCGGAGGACGGCCGGGAGCGCCCGACCGTGTCACCGGTGCTTTTAGGGAGGCGGTATGAAGCTCGGCCTGGGATGGAAGCTCTACGGGGACGGCAGCGCCCCGCCCCCGGGACAGGTCGTCCGACCGGACGAACGCCTGTCCTGGGGCCGCACCGTCGGCCTCGGCGTCCAGCACGTCATCGCCATGTTCGGGGCCACCTTCGTCTTCCCCCTCCTCATGGGCCTGGACCCCAACCTGGCCATCATGATGTCGGGGATCTGCACGATCCTGTTCCTGCTCATCGTCAACGGAAAGGTCCCCAGCTACCTCGGCAGCAGCGCCTCCTTCGTGGCCGCGGCCGTCATCATCTCCGCCGACGGCGGCAGCGCGGCCACCGTCACCGGGGCGGTCCTGGTCGCCGGCGTGGTGCTCGCCCTGTCCGGGCTGGTCATCCACCTGCTCGGCGCCGACGTCATCGTCCGCGCGTTCCCGCCCGCGGTGACCGGCGGGGTCGTTATGCTCATCGGGTTCAACCTGGCCCCGGTGGTCTCCGACGCCTACTGGCCGCACGACCAGTGGACGGCGCTGCTGACCATGGTCTTCGTGATCCTGGCGACGGTGCTGCTGCGCGGCTTCCTCGGCCGGATCACCGTCCTGCTCGGCCTGGTGTTCGGCTTCGTCCTGTCGTGGGTCCTCGACCTGGTCTTCGGCGCGATCCCCACCGAGCAGGAGGACGGCAGCGTCCAGGAGGTGTTCCGGGTGGACCTGTCCGGCGTGGCCGAGGCCCCCTGGATCGGCCTGCCGGAGTTCCACGCCCCCGAGTTCCACCTCTCGGCGATCCTGGTGGCGCTGCCCGCCGTCATCGCCCTCATCGCCGAGAACGCGGGGCACGTCAAGGCGGTGCAGGAGATGACCCGCGACGACCTCGACCCCTACATGGGCCGGGCGATCCTCGCCGACGGCGTGGCCACGGTGCTGGCCTCCTCCGTGGGCGGCGCCCCCACCACCACCTACGCCGAGAACATCGGCGTCATGGCCGTCACCCGCGTCTACTCCACGGCCGCCTACTACGTGGCCGCGGTCGTGGCGATCCTGGTCGGCCTGTGCCCCAAGTTCGGCGCGCTGGTCTACGCCATCCCCGAGGGGGTGATCGGCGGCATCACCGTCATCCTGTACGGCATGATCGGCCTGCTCGGCGCGAAGATCTGGGTGGAGAACCGGGTCGACTTCGCCAACCCGCTGGTGCTGGTGCCGATCGCCGCCGGGCTGATCGCCGGTATCGGCAACGTCTCCCTGACCTTCACCGACAGCTTCCAGATCAGCGGGATCGCCCTGGGCACCCTCATCATCCTGGGCGGCTTCCACCTGCTCAACGCGCTGGCCCCGCAGTCGATGAAGGTGGCGCCCGCCGCCCGGACCGCCTCCGGGCCGGACTCCGGCGCCGCGGCGGACGGCCGCGGGGAGGCCGAC
>ERZ777003.5189-NODE-5189-length-10055-cov-5.951100_pt1 | contig 10055 bp, 7 predicted proteins | sample MGYA00374956_ERZ777003 | MGnify/ENA primary metagenome ERZ777003 (study PRJEB29302, sample SAMN06268252) | bioreactor metagenome | isolation source: Joint BioEnergy Institute, California, USA | place: USA:Joint BioEnergy Institute, California, USA | collected... | reverse complement strand
AACGTCGCGTCGGGGCGGGTGCGGCTCGTATTGGACAAAGTAAAGGCCCATTTTCTTCCTCATTCGGTGACCGCACAGTTCCCGCTGGCCCATGACGCCTGCCAATCCTTCGTTCAGCAGTACGCCAATGACGGGGCTAGTCGATAAAGACAAGATCCGCTTTTTAGCACGCCTGTAAAGTCATAAGCAAATTACGTTTCTATCTTTTGGATTTTTTTACATTCATTACTGAAAGAAACTGAAAACGATCCATGAGATTTCATGTTGCCGGTTGCCATATCACCTCTTCATCATCCCGCCATTTGCAACCAGTGCAGCAATTCGAGACTGAAATAAAATGCCAACGCCGGATGGCCTGGAACACCATTGACCAATCCGGCGAGAATTTCAGCGCACGCAATGACTTTTTATGCCAACATTAAAGTAGAAACCGAGCGGGCGCACGTGCACGTGTCCATGTCAGCCCGCACTCAAGCGCGCCGCGAGACGTTGCAGGAATTCCTGGGTAGTCATGCCGGGTTCTGCCCCGTGGTCACGCGCAACGCGATTGAGCGCCGAGATGATGCCCGTCTCGAGGCTGGAACGCGCATCGCCAATGCACGCAGTCCAGGCGCTCACGCAGGCAGCGGGAATGCCCCGCTGATCCAGCGCTGGTAAGCGCGAGATGCCCGCGTCGTCGACACCACGATCCGCATCGTTGAAAACGATGGCGCGCACTTCCGCAGGCACTGCACTTCGCGGATCGTTGCCCAGCACGGCGCCGTGCGATCCGCACACGACGAAATGTCCTGCGTCACTCTGCGTAAGCAGCGAGTTGGAATCCACGAGAACGACCAGACCTACGCCACCCAGGTAAATATGACGGCGGCGCTGAACGACGTGAGGTGCATCAGACTGCGGCTCGGATGGAGCAGCCGCGCGCTCGGCCAGCAGGTGGAGCGCCGCCTGGCAGCTGTGGCCCACCCGCACGCCCAGCGCGGACGCGGCGGAATTCACGTACGAGATTCTTCCGCGCTCGTAACCATCGCGACCGTCTCCAATACGGGCACTGCGATGACTGATCGTCGCTGCCGGAATGCCGTAACGTGCCAGAATGGCCAATGACGCAATCCCAGCCTGCCGAAGTCCTACCCCCGCATCGTTCAAAATGACAGCGCGCAAACGCGCCTGGAGAGCCACCGCCGCAGCAAACTGCCCGGCATGCGACGCACAATAGGCCACTGCATGGTCTGCTCGTGCAGTGAGCTGCGTGACACTATTTAGAATCAGGACGTCTCCTCGCATATCCCCTCGCGATGTACCGTCGATGAGAACAGCAGCCCGGTCCCACGGATTGCAGAATACACCTCATGTTAATGAATCTGACCTTGCAGCACCTTCGGGGCTACCCTTCGCGTCATTGTCTGGCAGGAGCGAAGGCTTCGCAAGGATGGCGGAATGCTGCGTTCACCACCAATAGCGCTTGGGAAAATGGAAGCCGCCAGATTCGAAAAAGCAGAAAACCCATCCAGCCGAACGGGAAACGGCTGAGAACCCGGATATGCGGCCTGGCAGCCGCACCCGGTTGCCCCCGTGGCGACGATGAGGAGATCATGGGGGGTGGCCTGCCCAGAGGGATTCGAACCCCCGACCGCCGGCTTAGAAGGCCGATGCTCTATCCAGCTGAGCTATGGGCAGTCGCCAGCGGCCCATGAGCGGGGGCCGCCAACCGCGTGAGCGCGAGTTTACCAAACTCGGCGACCTCCCGAAGTAACACCTTGAGATCACACGGAGTCAGCGCGTGGCACCTGGCTGGTTCGGGTAGATCAGCGTGGCGTCGGCGGGCGCCTGGTCAGCCGGGAAGCGTAATACTCGTTCACGCAGTATGCCGCCCCCCTTGACACTGCCACGCACGGTGACGGCCGAGGAGTCGCGCAGGGCCAGACAGAATTCGCGCTGATGCGCCGGAACACGCTCACAACGCAGGCGCGCGTTGCGCTCGTAATCCGTGCTGGGGTCCTGCAGGCGGTTGCGGCGCGCTTCCTGCAATGCGGCGCCGGCTTCACGCAGGCAGTTCTGCTGATCTTCGTGCGTCGTCTCTCCACGCAGGCAGGCTTCACGCATGGCCTGGTATTCCGCGACCGGATCACTCATGGCAGCGGCTGCCGGAGCAGCGGCCCACAACGCACCCAGTGTGATGAAACCGACGAGAGCGGCCTTGCCGCGCATGCATCGTACGTTCTTCATAGAGGCTCCCTCTTGTTTCTGAACAGTTCTTAGAAGCAAATGGATCGCCGGCAGACCCACGCCCACCGGTGAATGTCGCAGAGTCAGCAACTCGTGTACCGCTCGCAACAGAGCATCGTCAGAAATAAGCCATACGGATACATGTCAATCGCATCACCCCGCCTCACGTGCTACCGGGCGCCGCCGATGGGTTACGACACCCGGGCCGGAGCAACCCACGCTGCCGGCCAGAGCCCGCAAGCCGGGCGCCGAGGAGCGGGACCCCAAACGGCGCTCCGCGCATTGCCTTCACCAGGCGGTGGCGATGTACTTGGCCTCAAGGAACTCGAGCACGCCGTGATGCGCGCCTTCCCGTCCGAGGCCACTTTGCTTCACCCCTCCAAATGGGGCTGCCGGGTCGGAAACCAAGCCCCTGTTGAGCGCCACCATGCCGCTCTCGATGGCTTCGCACACACGCAGACCACGCTGCATGTTGCCCGTGTAGACGTATGAAACCAGGCCGTACTCGGTAGCGTTGGCCAGCGCGATGGCCTCCTCCTCGGTTTCGAACGCCACGATGGGAGCGACCGGCCCAAAGATTTCCTCTTTCAGCACGCGCGCATCGGCCGGCACATCAGCCAGCACCGTCGGCAGGTAGAAGTGCCCGGGCCGCTCGAGCCGCTTGCCGCCCACAACCACACGTGCGCCCTTGGCCACGGCATCGTCCACCAGCTCGCTGACCGTCTTGACCGCCTGAGCATTGATCAGCGGCCCGCAGCCGGTGTCGCGCAAGGTGCCATCGTCGACCTTGATCGCCGCCATGCGCGCGGCAAACTTTTCGATGAAGCGGTCGTATACGCCACGCTGCACATAGAAGCGGTTGGCTGCCGTGCATGCCTGACCGCCGTTACGCATCTTGGCGATCATCGCGCCCTCGACCGCGGCGTCAACATCGGCATCATCGAACACCACGAACGGAGCGTTCCCGCCCAGCTCCATGGAGCAGTGCACGATGTTCGTCGCCGCGCCGGCGAGCAGGACGCGCCCGACCTCGGTCGACCCGGTGAACGACAGCTTGCGTACCCGTGGGTCCTTCAGCATGGCATCGACCACACGCCCCGTCGTCGACGTAGTCAGGACATTGACGACCCCGGCAGGCACTCCGGCCTCTTGCATCAACGCGGCCAGCGCATAGGCGGTAAGCGGGGTTTCAGTAGCCGGTTTCAGGACACAGGTACAGCCTGCGGCCAACGCCGGGGCGATCTTGCGAGTCGCCATGGCAGCCGGAAAGTTCCAGGGAGTAACCATGACCGATACGCCGATCGGCTGGTAGATGACCAGCATGCGGTTCGCACCGCCCGGCGCAACCCCGAGGTCTCCGTTGATCCGGACGGCTTCCTCGGAAAACCACCGGAAGAATTCGGCTGCGTAAACAACCTCGCCCAGCGAGTCGTTGAACGACTTGCCGTTCTCCAGCGAAATCAGGTAGGCAAGTTTCTCCTTGTCGCGGATCATCAGCTCGTAGCTGCGCCGCAGAATCTCGGCGCGCTCGCGCGGTGCCATGCGTGCAAACGACGGCGCGGCCGCACTGGCCGCATCTACCGCCGCCATGGCGTCTTCCACCGTTGCGTTCGCGACACTGGTAATGACAGTTTCCGTAGACGGGTTATAGACGTCGATGCGGGCCCCCGAGCCGTCACGCCATTGGCCCCCGATGAAGAGCTTGGTAGGCAGGCTGGAAACGTCGAGCCCATATTGATTAGAAGCAGCAGAAGTCATGGCTATCTCGTCGTAGGTAATTGCTTGCGATGCCAGGGACTGTCAGGCGTTCCTCCAACAACCGCAACAGGTCGAGTCGATCGGGGTGGATGATACGCCGTTTTGATTAACATGTTAAACAAGGCACCCATACCCCGGTAATCCCGGTTCAGTACAGTGTATCGCCAGACGCAACCCGCCCGACGATCCGGCGGCCGCCGTTCGGAAACCAGCGGTCAGTGACGTTGCACGTCCATCCTTACCAGCATCTTGCCAAAATTGGCACCGGCCAGCATGCCCATGAACGCTTCTGGCGCCCGGTCCAGACCATCCACGATGTGTTCCCGGTAACGCACGCGCCCTTCATGCACCCAAGGCGCGACTTCATCCAGGAAGTCAGACCGCTGATCGGCAAACTCGCGCTGGATGAAACCGCGCAAGGTCAGGCTGCGGTCGAGAATGCCGCGCATCATCTGCGCAACCCCGAGCCCTGCAGGGTGATCCGCATCCACGCCTGGCGTCTGCACCTGCGGCACCGGCATGACCGAAACGGCATGATCGTACTGCGCGATCAGCCCGCATACGGGCACACGCGCATGAGTATTGAGCAGCGGGAAGACTGCACCCCATATCCTGCCGCCAACCAGCTCGAAATACACATCAATGCCATCCGGGCACGCTACCGCCAGCATTTCGGCCAGACCGGGCTCACGGTGGTCGAGCGCCACGTCGAAACCCAGCTCTTCCTTTATGTACCGACATTTATGCGGACCACCCGCAATGCCGACTACCCGTGCACCCTGCATCCTGGCGAGTTGTCCAACCATGGACCCGACCGGTCCGCTGGCTGCCGCCACCACCAGCGTTTCTCCAGCACGCACCCGGCCAATGTTGCGCAAGCCCGCATATGCCGTGAAGCCCGGCATGCCCAGCACCCCCAGCGCCGTGGAGATCGGGGTACAGCGCGGGTCGATATGGCGAAGAAGCCTGGCCGCCAGCACCGCATGCGTGCGCCAGCCTGAGTAACACAGGACGCGGTCGCCTTCACGATACCCGGCGCTTCGCGACGCAATGACGCGGGCAACGGCCTCCCCCGGCATGACTTCGCCCAAGGCCACCGGAGGTGCGTACGATTTCCGGTCGTCCATGCGGGCGCGCATGTATGGATCAAGCGACAGGAACTCGACGGCGACCAGAACTTCGCCGTCGTGCAACTCCGGCAGACGGAATTCTTCCAGCCGGAAATTGTTCGGTTCAGGCCTTCCCTGGGGCCGGGATGCCAGCACAATTTGTCGACCAACCTGGGTCATGCTTGCCTCATGTGCGTTGGGAGGACGTTTCGGATGCGGCAATGCGTGCCCGGGCACTCGCGTTGCGCACACCACAAGGCCCATGCAGCACGCCGCACGATACAGCAAACGTACCACGCGAACGCGAACAGAAGGAAGGCAACGGGGCGGAGATGGGCGGTCGCACGGCTGGACCGCTGCAGACCGGGGCACGGCCCGGCTGAGATGGTCGGGGCGAAAGGATTCGAACCTTCGACCCTCTGCTCCCAAAGCAGATGCGCTACCAGGCTGCGCTACGCCCCGACGATATGAATGCAGTAAAGACCGCAAATTGTACACGACTCGTGCCGTTGCCGGCCAGACTATGCAGGATGTCGCATGCCAGACGAGCCACTTCTTGCACGGCGTCTAGGTGGCACCTGCTGCCTTGGGCGCGTGAAGCTTGACCCCGTGCAATGCCATCAGACCCTCGTGCAGATTGAACGGTTCTGCGCCCTCGTCGACACGACGGTAATCGCCATCAGGCAACTGCTCCCACGCGAGCTGGTTGTCGCACAAGGCGAGTTCAAAAGCCTCGCGCACGACCCGCCTGCGCAGATCGTGATCAAGCACCGGAAAGGCTATCTCGACCCGCCGGAAGAAATTGCGGTCCATCCAATCGGCCGACGAGAGATAGACCACCTCGTCGCCCCCATTCAGAAAATAGAACACCCGTGAGTGCTCAAGGAAACGGCCTACGATGGACCGTACCCGAATGCGCTCTGACAGGCCGGGCACACCGGGACGAAGGATGCAGGCACCCCGGACGATGAGATCAACCTGCACACCGGCCTGGCTGGCCTTGTACAGTTCACGGATGATGTTGGGCTCGAGCAGCGCGTTCATCTTGGCCATGATGCGCGCCGGACGGCCCGCGCGGGCATGGTCCGCTTCCTGGCGTATCAGCTCTACCATGCGTGCATGCAGGGTGAACGGCGCCTGCAACAGCTGGTGCAGCTGGCGTTGCTCCCCCAGACCAGTCAGCTGCGAGAACACCCGGTTGACGTCCATGCATATCGCTTCGTTTGCGGTGAGCAGGCCGAAATCGGTGTACACCCTCGCGGTACGTGGGTGATAGTTACCCGTGCCCAGGTGGGCATAGCGTTTCAGGCCGCCACTCTCGCGCCGCAGCACCAATGCCATTTTCGCGTGGGTCTTGTGGCCAACAACGCCATACACCACATGCGCGCCCACCTCTTCGAGACGCGCTGCCCAATGGATATTCGTCTGCTCGTCGAAACGCGCCATCAGCTCGACGACCACCGTGACCTCCTTGCCCGCACGCGCGGCCGCAACGAGCAGCTGCATCAGTTCGGAGTCTTCACCGGTGCGGTAGATGGTCTGCTTGATGGCGACCACGTCGGGGTCGAGCGCGGCCGCGGTCAGAAAGTTGATGACGGGCTGGAATGACTCGTAGGGATGGTGCAGCAGGTAATCGCGCGCCGCGACCGCGGCAAATATTTCGTGCGGACTGCGAGTGGCGTCCAGTTCCGGAGGAGCCCACGGATGGTATTCCGGAAACGACAGGTCAGGACGGCGGGTCTGATCGGCTATGACCATCAGACGCGACAGGTTCACCGGACCAGTCAGCCGGTACGTATCGATCTCCTTGAGACCAAACTGTTGTTGCAGGTAGTGTTCGAGCTCGGGGGGCGTACCCGCGTCGAGCTCGAGTCTGACGGCATCACCGAAATGCCGCTGCATCAGTTCGCCCTGCAGGGCCAAGCGCAGATTGGTGACTTCCTCTTCGTCTACAAACAGGTCGCTGTTGCGCGTTACGCGCCATTGGTAACATCCCTCGACCGTCATTCCCGGGAACAGCTCACCCACGAACGCGAGAATCAGCGAGGTGAGCATGGCATATGCCCACGGGTAACCCGCCACTTCAGGCGGCACCCGGATGATGCGCGGCAATGCGCGCGGTGCCTGTACGATGGCAATCCGCACATCGCGGCCGAAAGCATCGCGCCCGCCAAGCGAGACGATGAAATTCAGACTCTTGTTGTAGACGCGCGGGAACGGATGCGCCGGGTCGAGCGCGATGGGAGTCAACAGCGGCATGACCTCGCGCCGGAACAAGTCGAGTGCCCACGCACGCATTGCCTCGTTCCAGTCTCCCACGCGCAGCAAGGCAACGCCTTCGTCACGCAAGCGCGGCAATATCTCGTCGTCCAGCAATGCATATTGACTTGCCACCAATTCCTTGGTTTTGTGGGCGACGAGTTCGAGCACCGTCTCGACGGACCGGCCATCGCTGCCCACCCGCCCCGGGCGTGCCCGCTGCTGTTCTTTCAGCGACGAAACACGCACTTCGAAGAACTCGTCGAGATTCGAACTGACGATGCACAGGAAACGCAGCCGCTCGAGCAGAGGCACCGCCGGGTTCTCGGCGAGCGCCAATACCCGCCGGTTGAACTTCAAGACGGCAAGTTCCCGGTTCAGGAACAGGTTTTCGGCGGATGTATCGTGGGACATGGGCAAATCGACGAGGCACGCATCGTCGGGGCGATGCAACGTCCGCGGCGCGGAGCGCACCGCCGGGCGCTTCAGCCTTCGGTTGCGCCAAGGTAGAGTTTGGACGAGCGAGTGCCTGTGCGGCAAAAAGCCAGCACGGGTCCCGGGGCGGATTTCAGCAACTCACCGAAGGCGGCAATGTCTTGCGGCTGAATGTTGGCACCATTGACGGGCAGGTAGAAATACTGCAGCCCGGCTGCGCGAGCCGCGACCTCGATGTCGGCGCTGCGTGGCTGGTCGGGACCACCCTCGAAATCGGGCCGGTTGTTGATGACGCTCTTGAACCCGGCAGCGGCGACTTCCGCCATATGTTCGGGGGCCAGCTGGCCCGCCACGGCAAACGCGTCAGTGATCTGCCTGAACATGGGTAAAGTGTCGGACACGATGATCTCCCAGTTGGCGCGCACGCGCAGAAACCGGGGCCGGTTTGCTGCCGCTGGCGCGCAAGTATCCACAGGCATTCATGGTAACGCAACTGGATTGCGTTGCGTGAGTCCACGCCCGTGCATGTGCGTGGCCACCAAAAACCAGGGCGCCAGCGTCCCCTCTCTCCGAAAGAAAGCGCCCGCGCCCATGGCCAGCAAGCGGAACCGCCACGCACCGGCCCAGCCGGTGCATCCGGGTTCAGATCTTGAACGATTCGTAGGTGGCGGGGTGGAAGATTTCCTCTACGCTCAGCTTGCGCGCCGACAGCCCCTGGCGATGGTGATGATGCAGGAAGGTCTCCAGGGTGGCGAGGTTGGGCGCCACGCCATACGACCAGTAATCCTCGCCCATTTCATCGCGAGCCGCCTTCAGCTGCTCCTCCACGAAAGGCAGGGTAACCTTGGTGGCAGACGTATCGCCCAGCAGTTCGAGCGCCATCGCCTTGGACTGCTCAAATGCCTTCATGACGGCGCCAGGCAACCACGGATGCTGCTCGGCCAGCTCCTTGCGAATGCCGACGACGTGCATGATCGGGAACACTCTGGTGCGACGGTAGTAGTCTTTCGCGGCCGCGGTGGGGTCGTCGAACAGCCACCGGATGTTCGGATTGCTGCGCAAGATGGAAGCCGTGGGCGGACGCGGCGCCATGAATGCATCGATTTCGCCCTTGTCGAGCAGGGTGGAAATGGTCTCGTTCTCGGGTGCGTCTTCCAACTTCACGCCCTCGGGCAGTTGCAACTTGATCTTCTCGGGGCGCCCAGGCTCGTCGATACCCCCGCGCACCCAGGTGACGTCCTGCGGACGCACGCCATAGTCGTCTTCAAGAATGGCGCGTGCCCATACCATGGCGGTCAGCTGGTACTCGGGCAGACCGATGCGCTTGCCGCGCAGGTCTTCGGGCTTGTGGATGCGATCGCGACGCGCGTAAATGCAGGTATGGCGGAATGCGCGCGACAGGAACACCGGAATGGCAATGTAGGGACTTTCCCCACGTGACGTCTTCACCAGGTAGCTGGAGAGCGAAAGCTCGCTGATGTCGAATTCGACATGACGAAATGCCCGAAAGAAAATTTCCTCGGGCGAGAGCATCATGCATACCGGGTCCACTCCGTCGATCTGAACTCGACCATCTGCCAGCGGTCGGGTTCGATCGTAGTCTCCCATGGCAACCGAAAGCCGCAATTTGGACAAGGGAATCTCCTGCTGGTTGTGTTTCACATGAACGACGCGTGCCCTGAGGCACGCGCCGGATAATGCACCCATTGTATGGGCAATGTTTTCATGCCAGACGAGGCATTGACAGGGCGCTATTGTACCCGCGCCCGGCCCCCTCACCGCGACTGTACGGAGTACGCCGTATCGAGCATGACCTTCGGCTCGTCGTCCCAGACATAACTGGTCTTGAAATCGCGCCAGTCGGTTGTTTTCGGCACAACGGCCTGAAATGAGCAGACATCTTCCGGTACCCGCGAATCACCCTGCCCGATGACCACCCCCTCCTCGGCAAACTTGCGGGCTGCATCCACCATCATGCGGCGGAACTGTGCGACCGCCAGGTCGCTGCTGCCCAGGCGCTCGCGGGTGCGATCGGCAATGGGACCCATGGTGACCCACATGGCGACGTCCTGGTTCGGAAAGCCCTTGATGCCGGTGAAGTTGCCTGCGCGCATTGCCTGACGGTCTTGCCAGAAGTTGTTCTCGACGTTGCGCAGGGGGCGGTACTGCGAATCGAGATCGACACCCACCGTCTGGCGCAGGAACTTCCGCCACGTTTCGGTTTCGGGCGTCTTGTGCGGATGGCCCCAGGCAATGAAGTAGAACGCC
>ERZ777003.5187-NODE-5187-length-10058-cov-3.299710_pt1 | contig 10058 bp, 4 predicted proteins | sample MGYA00374956_ERZ777003 | MGnify/ENA primary metagenome ERZ777003 (study PRJEB29302, sample SAMN06268252) | bioreactor metagenome | isolation source: Joint BioEnergy Institute, California, USA | place: USA:Joint BioEnergy Institute, California, USA | collected... | reverse complement strand
CTCCGGGCGGGCCCGCGCGCGGGGCTATGGTACCGCGGCGGATGCGCGTGAGCGACATCACGCATACGCAGGAGCGGTAGACCTGTCACTGCGGGCAGGGGCCGCGCCCCCTTCGGTCGCGGCTAAACAGAGTCGCCAGATCAGTTGCCAATAGGTCGGGCACTGCCCGACGGACGACGCTCATGTCGGCACGTGTCCAGCGATGCCCAGCCGACAGGGACGTCTTCGGGCGGCATAGCGATCGATGTTGATCGTTATGTGGCAGGAGATATCGGGCGATGCCCGACCTGCAAGGCTGTCGGGCGCCAGGCGCACAGAAAAACATGGCGATGCGAACAGACATCGCCATGCCACCCAAACATCAGTCCACCTCGCATTCGGCCAGGCGGGCCTTGTAGACCGCGCGGGCGTGGTCGTATGCCTTCGCGCAGGCCTCGCGCTCGCTGTCGCGCAGGCGGTTCGCACTCGACTTGGACTTCCAGCACTGCTCGACGCTGTCGAGGCACCACTGGATGCTCCGGCGCGACGCGCGAATGGGCTTGTCGTTCACGAGCACGTAGATCGGGTTCGTGTGGGCGCTGGCGAACACCCGTGCGGCGATCCAGGAGCTGCGCTCGATCGGCACCTCGAACTCCAGATCATGCACCGTCCCGTCGGCGACGATCTCCTTCCTCGCGACGGCCCGGCCGTTCACCACGATCTCGACCGGCACGCGGTTCGTGCCAGGGATGCGGGCCCGCTCGATATCCCAGTAGGGTGCGTGATCGATAGGCAATGTGCGCATGTGCTCGCGCGGCTTCTCGTCCAGCCGGCCGGCCGCCCGGACACGCACTGTTACCCTGCCCGGCCCGGTCAGCCTGAGCTCGCTCTCCTCTTCGCCGAGTTTCCGCTCGTTCACCTGGAAGTCCATGAGATGCATGCGGCCCTCACAGACGTATGAGCGCCCGGCCTTGATCGCGCTGAGGAACTTCGAGAACGCAAGCTTCCCATCGATCTTCGCGTAGACGCGCCCGATGCCGACGCGCTCGCCGTAGATGCACGGAAAGTCGGTCTCGCCGCTCAGCTTGCAGCGGAAGCCCGCGTTGTTGGTGTGGTACCAGATATTGAGCTCGTACGGATAGCACGTATCGACGGCCGAGATGAAATCCACCGCATCGTGCGTCACGTCGACGATGTATTCGTTCGCGCCGATCCCGTTGAACGGCGGAATCTCGTAGTTGGGCAGTTCCCTGGACTCCGTGGCCAGCCCATTCCCCGAGTGACTGAAGCCCACGACCGCGCCCTGCGACCTGGCCCACTTGAGGATGGGCAGATCCCAGCTCGGCCAGTCCTCGATCCGCTTTGTGCCGGGGAAGTCGTCTTCCTTCAGGCCGATCAGGCACAGATGTCCCGCATAATCGCTCGGGAAACCCGACACTTCGACGTCGTAGCGCATGATGTAGTTCGGCTGTGACAGCGGGTGCACATCGCCCTGGAAGAACGTCTTCTGGAAATACCAGCACGGCCCCCAGCTCAGAACGCAGCCGACGTTGAGATCCTCGCCCAGGATGTGCCGCATCATGTCCTCGGGTGTGACCCCCTGACGCGGGTCGGCGTAGTGCGCGCACCCGGCCGCATGGATGTGATGGTCGCCGAAGTAGTAGCCGAACTTCTTGAGATCGATCCAGCGTTTCAGGTGCAGCTCGATGACCGGGTCAGGGTCGTCGGCCGCCACGACTACTTCCGTGACTTGCGGGATGTACTCGGGCCCGCGCGTGTAGTCGATGCGATACTTGCCTGGCGCCAGCAGGACCGTTTCGCCGTCCGCGCGATAGATCTGGCCCTGGAAGAAGAAGTCGGGCGCGAGCCGCTTGGTTTGCGACGGGTATGTCCGCCAGTGCTGGTCGCGGATCATGAGCGAGGCCATCGTGGGCTGGCCGTCGTGATCCTTGATCCGCAACGTTACCTTCCTGCTCGGCACGCAGCCGAACAGGATGCTCACGTCGCTGCGGAAGCCCAGGTCCTGCGTGCCCTGTCCGACATGAAAACTCAGGAGCGCCTCGCGCTGCCCGGCGTCGCGGCTGTACAGCTGAATGATGCGATACTCGAGCGGCAGGCCGCTGAGCGTCTTCCTGAGCGGCTGGTCGGTAAAGAGCGCGGCATCGAGCCATCGGTCGAGTACGTCGGCATCGCTGATGGTGCGCTGGGGCTCGGGATCGTTGGGGATCGCGCCGTGGCTGTAGACCGGCGCCTCGTTCGGGCTCTCGAATCCGAGTTCGGCCGTCACGCCCGCCTCGTTGTGCACCTTGATCAGGAACGTCCGCCAGCCGTGCTGCATCAGCAGCGGCTTGACCGGCCCCTCGGCGACCTTGACCCGGCTCTCGGGGTTGATGTGAATGCCGACGAGGCAGTACGGGTCGAGGATCTCCTGCACGCCGCGGACGGCCGTCGCCGCGTCAGAGGCGTTGAGCGCCTGTGTCAGCTTCTCGCGGTCGGCCGGCGTGACCAGCGGCTGGCCGATGAAGTCCAGCGCCTCGAGCAGCCGCTTGACCTGGCGGGCGAGCGGCTGGAGGTCCACGTTCTCGACCAGCGGCAGGGCGGGGGGCTTCGGAGCGGCGACGGCCGGGAGGGTCAGCGCGACCGACAGGGTCAGCCCGGCCAAGGGCAGGCGCAGTGCGTGACGCATAGGTTCTCTCCGACTGGGACGTGAAGTGGCCCGGCGTTCCGCAGGAGCGCGGAAACGCGTCATGAATCGCTTTAAGCCTACAGCGCGGCTCCGGCCGTCGCCAGCCATGACCGCTCGCCCCGACTGGCGGTTTTCCGGTGCCGGAGAAGGTGTCTGACCGCTGGCAGGAATGCCGACGGGCGGGTAAAGTACAGACGGGGAAAGGTCCCTGCACCTTCAGGACCGGCGTGGAACGTCGGCGGGCCAACTTTGAGCATGGAGGCTCCTGCACTCACATGTATCTCAAGCGCCTCGTTTCCCAGGGTTTCAAGAGCTTTGCCGACCGGACCGAGTTTGAATTCCGTCCGGGCGTCACCGGCATCGTCGGGCCGAACGGCTGCGGCAAGAGCAACGTCGTGGACTCGATCAAGTGGGTGCTGGGTGACCAGAGCGCGCGGAGCCTGCGCGGCAAGCAGATGCAGGATGTCATCTTCAACGGCTCCGGCACGCGCAAGAGCGCGAGCATGGCCCAGGTCGACCTCACCTTCGACAACACCGACCGACGCCTGGCCCGCGATACCGACGAAGTGACCATCACCCGCCGCCTGTATCGCTCCGGCGAGAGCGAATACCTCATCAACGGCGAGCAGGTGCGGCTCAAGGACATCCGCGAGCTGTTCATGGATACCGGCGTGGGCGGCGGGGCGTACTCGATCATTGAGCAGGGCAAGGTCGATGTGCTCCTGCAGGCCAACCCGGCCGAGCGCCGCCTGATCTTCGAGGAAGCGGCCGGTATCAGCCGTTACAAGGCCCGCAAGAAAGAAGCCGAACGCAAGCTCGAACGCGTCGAGCAGAACCTGCTCCGCGTCGAGGACATCATCGAGGAGCTCGAGAAGCGCCTCCGTAGCATCAAGTATCAGGCCGGCAAGGCCCGGAACTTCCAGGAGTATGATCGGCAGCTCCGCGAGAAGCGCGCGACCTACTCGCTGGCCGAATATCACCGGCTCACCCAGCGGCAGAACGAGCTCGCGGGCGAAGAGGCGAGCCTGACCGATGCGGTGACCGAGCTGCGGACGGCTCTGGAGGCGGCCGACGCACGCACGGCCGACCTCGATCAGCAGCTGATCGGCCTCGAGACTGAACTGCGGACGTTCGAGGGGCAGGTGCTCTCGAACGCGTCGGAGATCACCGCCAACCGCGAGCGGATCGACGGCTCCCACCAGCGGATCGAGGAGCTGGTGGCCGCGCGCGGGCGGGCGCTGCGACGGCTGGCGGTCGAAAAGCAGCGTGCGGCGCGGCTCCGGCAGCAGATCGAGGCCGAGGCGGCCGCGGTCCAGCAGATCGAGGCGCAGCTCGCCCAGGCCAGTGCGAACGTCGACGCGTTCGCGGCTCAGGATCGCGACCTGTCGCGCGAGATCACCACGCTGCAGGCGCGCCGCGAGGACGACAAGGCCGCCATCATCGAGCTGATGCGGCGGACGGCCCAGATCAACAACGAAATCAGCAGCCTCGAGCAGCGGCGTCAGCAGTTCGAGGCGCAGAAGGCGCGGCTGCACGAGCGTGCCCAACAGGTCGAGGCGGAACTGGCGGCGCTCCGCGAGACGAAAGCAGCTCAGGACGCGCGGGCGGCCGAGATCCTCGAGCAGATCCAGGCCCATCAGCAGCAGATTGATGAGCGTAAGCGGCAGGCGGCCGAGCTCGACGCCAGCCGGGCCGAACTGAACAGCCAGATTGCGGCCGCCAAGGAATTCCGCAGCGGCCTGCTGAGCCGTCGCGACCTGCTCATGAAGATGGAGCGTCAGCTTGAAGGCGTCGACAAGGGCGTCCGTGAGCTGCTGCATCAGAAGGAGCAGGACCCGACCGGCCAGACCTTCGGCTACGTGCGCGGGCTGGTCGCCGACTTCATCTCCACTGACGTCTCGCACGCGGTGCTGATCGAGACGGCGCTGGGCGAGTTCGACCAATACATCGTGGTCGACAACAGCGAGGCGTTCTACGCCGATGCCGACCGGCTGGCCGAGCTGCCGGGACGCATTCACGCGATCTGCCTCGACTGTCTGCCGCCGTTCGTCAACGGGCATGATTTCCGCAGCCAGGAAGGCTTCGTCGCCCACGCGATGGATCTGGTGCGCTGCCCCGAGGGCGCCGAGCAGCTCGTGCGTCACGTGCTCGGCCGCACGATCATCGTCAAGACTCTCGAGGATGCGCAGCGGATGGCGCGGAACAATCCGCCAACCTACCGCTACCTGACGCTGGCCGGCCAGATGATCGATCCGTACCGCGGCGTCTGCGAGGTCGGACCGATCGGCGTGAAGACCGGTCTGATCTCGCGCAAGAGCGAGCTGCGCGACATCGATGAGCAGCTGGTCGCGGTCGATCAGCGGATCGCGGCCGCCACCGAGCGGCTCCAGCGCACCAGCGAGGAGGTCCAGCACCTTGAGGCGCTCCAGCAGGAGCTGCGCAACGCCCTGTTCGAGGCGCGCCGGGCGGAGGTCGAGAACAACGCCGCCCGCAACGCGACGCAGAACGCGATGGATCGCCTTTTGCGCGAGCAGCCGCTGATCGCAAGCGAGCTGAAGTCCTTCGACATGCAGATGGCCGAAGCGGCCGAACGTGCCGCCCGCAGCCAGGAGAAGCTCCGCGAGCTCGAGGCCCAGAATCGCGAGCGCGAGGAGCGAATCCGCACGCTCGATGAGCAGATCGAGAGCCTCGTGCAGCGGCGGGCCCAGTTCGCCGAGCAGCTGACCGAGGCCAGGGGGGCGGGGGGGCAGCTTGCCCAGCGACGCAGCATGCAGGCCGATACGCTCCGCCGGCTGCGCGAGCAGGGGCAGGCGAGCGAGGAGGCCGTACGCGTGTCGGCACGCGAGGCCGACGACGCGGTTCACCGCATCACGCAGGCCGAGCGGACGGTGCTGGCCGCTCAGAGCCGGCTGGCCGAACTCTACGCGACGCGGGAGCGTCTGGATCGCGAGCTGCGGTCGCGACAGGAGCAGCGCGAGGCCATCCGCCACGAGCTCGAGAGCATTTCGGCCCAGACCCGTTCGCAGCGCACGGCCCTGGGCGAGGTGGAGGAACGCCTGCATGCGATCCAGATGGAACTGCAGGAGATCCGCATCCGCACCGAGGAGCTCGTGAATCGCATCGCGGCCGACCTGAACATCAACCTGGTCGAGCTGTACGCGACTTACGAGCACACGGAGCAGGACTGGGCGGCGCTGGAGGCCGAGATCAACGATCTGACCGAGAAGATTCGCCGTCTGGGCAACGTCAACCTCGACGCGATCAGTGAACAGGAGGAGCTCGAAAAGCGGGCGGAGTTCCTCATCTCGCAGCGTGATGACCTGCGCGGCTCACGCAAGCAGCTCGAGGAGCTCATCGAACAGCTCAACGTCGAGTGCCGCACGCGCTTCACGGAGACCTTTGAGGCCGTCCGCGTGCACTTCCAGGAGCTCTTCCGCAAGCTCTTCGGCGGCGGCAAGGCCGACATCATGTTCGAGGAGCCTCCGCCCGGTCAGCCGCTCGACGTGCTCGAGGCCGGCATCGACATCCAGGCCCGCCCGCCGGGCAAGGAGCTGCAGCGCATCTCGCTGATGTCCGGTGGCGAGAAGTCCATGACGGCCATCGCGCTGCTGCTGGCGATCTTCCGCAGCCGGCCGTCGCCGTTCACCATCCTCGACGAGGTCGACGCCGCGCTCGACGAGGCGAACAACGAACGCTTCAACAAGATCATCCAGGAGTTCCTCGAACTCTCGCAGTTCATCATCATCACGCACAGCAAGCGCACGATGAGCCACGCGGACGTGCTCTACGGCATCACCATGCAGGAAGCCGGAGTGAGCAAGCGCGTCAGCGTGCGGTTCGATGAGATCGACCGACGCGATAAGGTGGCGTGAAGCACGTTCGACGTGAGACGTTAGACGCGAGACGTGCGGCACCGGGCCTGGGACGTTGGACGTGGAGCGTTAGGCCTGAGACGTGCGGCGCTGGACGTGCGACGTTAAGCCATTGAGATGGGGCGCTGGTGCGGATCGGGTAACCTGAGCGAGCAGTTGGATGGTCGGCTTCAGCCGACCCGCGCTTGCCACCACCTTCAGGTGGTGGTTATCGCCTCTGTGGGCTTCATCAAATCCTGAGCCGGCTTCAGCCGGCTTGCGGCCGGGTGACATGCTTCATCTGCGGATATCCGCGTCCATCTGCGATCGCATTCGCTCTTCGAGATGGATGTCGCAGACCTTATGGCCTCTCTGATCCGCCTCGCTCTACAGAAGATCAGTGTATTACCCCTTTGTGCGACGCATCCGGGATGGAATCGAGCGCCTTGTACATCCCGCCATTGCGGTAATCCCAGTCGCGGCCGGTAACCCACTTGTTCCTGAGACGCAGGCAGAAATCGTTTGCCTTGATGTACTCGCTCTTGAGATCTTTGTTCGACAGGTTCACCTCGGGCACCTGGATCCGTCCGACATGGCCGTCGGTGAACCCCAGGTTCCCGTAGCCCTTCTGGCCGAGCTTGAGGTGGCGGTTGGTAATGGAGTCCTCGTTCGCCCAGCCGCTGTCATCGTTGTAGGTATCCTCGAGGTATACCTCCTCATCCTCTTCGATGATGAGCGGCACACCCTCCAGGGGCAGCATCTTCAGACGATGGTTGGTGCGGCTGTAATCGGCGCTGGCCGGGAAGGAGTTCAGACGATCCGGATAGTGCGCGCCGATGGCCGTCTCGGGCTTGGCGCCGGAGAGCATCAGGTTCGCGGTGAAGCTGTGGTAGGACTCGCCGCGCGCCATGCGCTCGCGATAGGTCTTGTCCTCGGGGCACGTGTACGCGTGCTTCTGGCTGGCCATGTACTTCTTGTAGATCGTGCCCCACTCCGGCTGCTTGCCGCGCTTGCCGGACTTGCCGTAGATGCGCGCCGCCGGGTCGCCGTTATAGCCGCCCAGCCAGTCCGCGTACTCATCTTCGCGGTTACCCGGCAGACGCCCACCGTTGTCGTTCGCGTAGAGCAGGAACGCACTCACGAGCGTGCGGACGTTGGACTGGCACTGCACCATGCGGGCCTGGGCACGGGCCCGCGACAGGCTCGGGAGAAGGATGGCGACGAGGAGAGCGATGATGGCCACCACCACGAGAACTTCGATGAGCGTGAACGCAGTACGTGCCTGAGGCTTCATACCCGCGACTCCCACTGTTGGTGATGTCCCGCCGCAGCGCGCACTCTGGGCCGGTGTCAGCGTATCAAAACGCTACGCTTTGGATCTCCGCGGCGCGACCAGCCTCTCTTTCGAAACGTTTTGATATGGGTCTACCCTTCGCACGTAGACACCCAAATTTTATCGACACCGCGAGAGAGCATCAAGATTTTATTTCGGGTTGTCGACCTCTCGACGGAGTGCGAACGCCGCACCGGAGGAACTCTAAATCGATTTAGATCTCAAGCCTGTTGAGGTTGCCCGGCCTCGATCTGGTGCGGAAAACCGCCCACAATCCGTCACCGCTGAGCTGGCGTGGGGAGCCGTTGTCCTCCGGTCGGCATGTAGCTCACCGGGCCAGCAGGCAGGCTGAGGTATGAATGGCCGGAGTTGGGCACTCGCTTGCGCTTCGTGCTCGGATGGGGAGGGGGCACTCGGCACGTCGCGCTCGGGTGATGCGATGGGGTACGTACCGGCACGTGTCGCACGTGGATGTCAGTGCATGCCGCGGGTGAGAAACACGAAGATTACCAGCAGCACGATCCCCAGGCCGAGGCTGCCGAGGATCATCTTCTTCTCGGCCGGCAGCAGCGGCTCGTAGGGCATCTTCTCGATTTCATCTTTGAGCTTCGGATCGTCGGACATTCGATGTTCCTCGGTTCGCAAAGGGCTGTCAGCTATCGGCTGTCAGCTCTCAGTTCGGGAGCCTCTTGGGCGTTTCAGATATTTGCGAGTTCCCAATTCTCTCCGGACTGCCGCCGACCACAGAGGACCGGCGTAACGGCCGCCACGGGGGGCGACCGCTACATTCGTTGCAAGTCCCTTCAGCTCGTTGCGCCGTTGAACGTTTGCATACGAAACCGGCCGGTGAGTGGTGCGTGCCGAGCCAAGCGAGAGCACTCATCACTCATGACTCATCACTCATTACTCAACTCAGCACTCACGTCGCCAGGGGCGGCTTGACGCCGTGGAAGAAGATCCACGAGACCAGCAGGCCGACCCAGATGATGAAGCCGAACAGGCACAGCACGTACACCGCCGCCAGACGACCGATGCCCTCTTCCCACAGTTTCCGGAAGTTCGAGACCACGCCGATCGTGAAGAACGTCAGCACGAAGAACAGCTGGCGGAAGACGTCCGTCGTGGCCATCAGCCGCTTGCCGGCCGCGAGCATATCGCCGCTCTGCCGGGCGATCAGGAAGATGGCGACGAACGTGAGGATGTAACCGATGACGAACTTCGGGAAGCGATGCCAGATCTCCACCGCGCGGACGCGCTGACCTTCGCGGCGATCGATGGCCGTGCTCCAGATCAGTGCCAGCACGAACGCCCAGATGCCGATGAAGATGTCGATGAAGATTTTGATGTTGGCGGCCGTCGCGGCGATCCAGTCGGGCGCGTACTTCACGCCGAGCGCCTGTTCGGCCTTCGAGCGGATCAGCGCGTCGGCGATCGCGCCGCTGGCGATGGCAGCCCCGTCGGTCTTGACCGCCAGACCCATCCACGCCCCGGCGACCAGCGGCTCGTGATACAGCCACTGCTGCGCGACGAACGGCAGGAGCAGGAGCTCGACGACCGCGAAGATCACGACGAGCGACGAGACCATTACCGGCACGATCGGCCGGGCGCGAATGGCGCCGCCCGTGGCGATGGCGGCCGACACCCCGCAGATCGAGATGCCCGAGGCCAGCGGCGCCGCCCACTCGCGGCTGAAGCGGAAGAAGCGTCGCGCGACGAAATACACGATCGGCCAGTAGATCAGATACGCCTCGATGATCGCGCAGAAGCCGCGGATGAGGATCTGCTTCGTGAGGGCCTGCGTGGCGGCGCTGTCGGCCGCCTTGACGCCGACGCCCACGCCGAGCAGGACGATCGCGGTCTTGATGTACAGCTCCGGCCGCAGCGCCTCCTTCAGCAGGCGCGACACGCCCGGCAGGAAGTTGCCGACGAACAGCCCCAGCAGCAGCGCGAAGATGTATCCGGATTCCCCCGTGAGTGCCATCGACCACGAGATGCCGTACTTTTTGTGATCGTGGGGCGGTGCGGCGATCGTCGCGTAATGGCCGATGATCCAGCAGAGGTAACTAAGCCAGAAGACGACGGCGAATCCGAGGGCGAATCGCCCCGCGGCCGCACCGAGCAGTCGCGCGCCGACCGTCATCAGCACGAGCAGGAACAGGAACGTGAGCCCGAGCGACGCCACGCCCCCCAGCTGCTGGTACGGGCTGCC
>ERZ777003.5186-NODE-5186-length-10058-cov-3.414076_pt1 | contig 10058 bp, 8 predicted proteins | sample MGYA00374956_ERZ777003 | MGnify/ENA primary metagenome ERZ777003 (study PRJEB29302, sample SAMN06268252) | bioreactor metagenome | isolation source: Joint BioEnergy Institute, California, USA | place: USA:Joint BioEnergy Institute, California, USA | collected... | reverse complement strand
CATGGGCATCGCCAACCTCGCCATGGCCACCGGCAATCTCGGTCGCGAGGGTGTGGGCGTGAATCCGCTGCGCGGGCAGAACAACGTCCAGGGCTCGTGCGACATGGGCTCGTTCCCGCACGAGTTCAGCGGCTATCGGCACGTGTCCGATCCGGCCACGCGCGCGCTGTTCGAGAAGGCCTGGGGCGTAACGCTGCAGCCCGAGCCGGGTCTACGCATCCCCAACATGTTCGAAGCGGCGCTCGACGGCAGCTTCAAGGGGCTCTACATCCAGGGCGAGGATCTGGCCCAGTCCGATCCGAACACCAACCACGTCACGGCCGCCCTCAAGGCCATGGAGTGCGTGGTCCTGCAGGATCTCTTTCTGAACGAGACGTCGCGCTACGCGCACGTGTTCCTGCCCGGCTCGTCCTTCCTGGAGAAGGACGGTACGTTCACGAACGCCGAGCGGCGCATCTCCCGCGTCCGCAAGGTGATGGAGCCGCTCGCCGGGCTGCAGGACTGGGAGATCACCATGCGGCTGTCGAACGCGCTCGGCTACCCGATGCACTACGAGCATCCCTCGCAGATCATGGCCGAGATCGCTGCGCTGACGCCCACCTTCGCCGGCGTCACCTACGAGAAGCTCGACCGTCTGGGCAGCATCCAGTGGCCGTGCAACGACGCGGCGCCCGAAGGCACGCCCACCATGCACGTCGGTCAGTTCGTGCGGGGCAAAGGCCGGTTCTATCTGACCGAGTACGTGCCCACCAGCGAGCGGACGACGAGCCGCTTCCCGCTCATCCTGACGACCGGGCGCGTGCTCACCCAGTACAACGTCGGCGCCCAGACCCGACGCACGCCCAACGTCGTCTGGCACGGTGAGGACGTCCTCGAAATCCATCCTCACGACGCGGACGTGCGCGGCATCAAGGACAACGACTGGGTCGGTGTCGTCAGCCGTGCGGGCGAGACGGTGCTGCGGGCGGTCGTGACGGACAGAGTGCAGCCGGGTGTCGTCTATACGACGTTCCACTTCCCGGAGACGGGGGCGAACGTCGTCACCACGGACAACTCCGACTGGGCGACGAACTGTCCGGAATACAAGGTTACGGCCGTTCAGGTCGTTCGGGTGAGCCAGCGCGAGGCCTGGCAGAGGCGGACACGGGAGCTGGCGCGACGTGGCGTCCCCAAACCCGAGGACCTCGCGCCGGCCTGAGGAGCGCCCGGCCGAGTCGTCGCGTTCCATGGCCGCCGAGCACCGGATCGCCCGTCCCGCACCGGCGTTGCTGGATCCCGAGACCGCCAGCGCGGAGTTTTCCGTCGAGCGCTGGCGGCAGGGCCGCGTGGAACGCACCACCGACCGCGTGGCCGAGGAAGTGCCCGTCGCACTGATCTATCATGGCGTGCCTCATGTGGTGATGCTGGCCACGCCGGCGGATCTCGAGGATTACGCGATCGGCTTCACGTTGAGCGAAGGTCTGGTCGCGCGCCCGGATGAGATTCGCGGAGTGGAAGTCGTCCAGGGCACGGAATCGGCCGAGGTCCGAGTCTCGATCGCCTGGGAGCACTTCCCGGAGCTCCTGCGGCGGCGGCGGAACCTGACCGGTCGCACCGGCTGCGGGTTGTGCGGCGCGGAGACGGTTGAACAGGCCGTTCGCGAGCCTCTCAGCGTCGGACCAGGCCCGCGGGTGAGCGCCGCCGAGCTGCACGCCGCCCTCGTGGAGCTGGAGTCCCTGCAGCCGCTGAACGCGCGCACGGGTGGCGTGCATGCCGCCGCATGGGTGGTCCCGGGGGAGGGAATCCAGTGCGTGCGGGAGGATGTCGGCCGGCATAATGCGCTGGACAAGCTGATCGGCGCGCTGGTGCGCGCCGGCGCGGATTTCGGCGCAGGCTGGCTGCTGATCACCAGTCGGGCAAGCTTCGAGATGGTCCAGAAGGCCGCGACGGTCGGCATCACGTTCGTTGCCGCGGTGTCGGCGCCGACCGCCCTCGCGGTCCGCCTGGCCGAGCGGAGCTCGCTGACACTGATCGGCTTTGCGCGCCGCGAGCAGCACGTCGTCTATGCACATCCTGAGCGATTGACCTGACATGAATATCGAATACCTCGTCAAGATGGCCAACGAGATCGCGGCGTTCTTCGCGGCCGAGCCGGATGGCGAGCAGGCGGCGCGGGACATGGCCAGCCATCTGAAGCGGTTCTGGGAGCCGCGCATGCGGCGCGAGATCGTGGAGTACTACCGGCGCGGCGGTGAGGGACTGGGCGAGCTGGCGCGTCGCGGCGTGGCGCTGTTGGAATCCGAGAGCGCGACCGGCTGAAGCATCCGGCGCGCGGATATCTCTCATCAATCTATTTCTGCGCGACGTACGCCCTGGCTGCCGTTCAGGACCAGGCCCCACCTGCGTCGTTTCCCGGCATCGTGCGTGAGCGCCATGCCATGACCACGCTTGCAGCCCCTCTGGACAGCGACGAGCTGAAGCGGCGAATCGTCGAGTTTGCGCGCGGTGCTTCCACGGAGGTTTCCACCCGCGACGAGGATCTGGTCCCGGCGCTGGTGAAGAGCCTCCCTGCCGGTACTACGGTCTACGTCGCCCATACACCCCGGGCCACCCTGGATGATGTCGTAAGCGTCGCTCTCAGGGTAGAATCCGCCGGATTTCGGGCCTCGCCCCACATCGTCGCACGGCGGATCGAGAACGAGCGGGTCCTGAGGGCCGCGTTGCGCAGGCTGCGCGACGGCGGCATCGAGCAGCTCCTGCTCGTCGCGGGCGACCGCGATCCGCCGGCGGGGCCGTTCTCGGGCACGCTCAAGATCCTCGATACCGGAGCGACTGTCGAGGCGGGCTTCGAAAGGCTGGGGGTGGCGAGGCATCCGGAAGGCCACAGGGCCGTCGGGCCGACGGCCCTGTGGAGCGCGCTCGGGCGCAAGCAGGCCTTCGCGCTGCGCACGGGCACGAAGCTGCACGTCGTCACGCAGTTCGGCTTCGATCCGCGGGCCGTCTGTGCCTGGGAGCGCCGATTCGGCGAGCATGGCCTCGATCTGCCGGTGCACGTGGGTATCGCGGGCCCGGCGCCGCTGCCCAGGCTGATCCGGTTCGCCATGCAGTGCGGCGTCGGCGCGTCGATGCAGTCGCTGATGAGGAACGTGAGCGCGATGAGCAGGGTCGCCCGGCTCGCCACCGGGCCGGACGAGATGCTCGTCGGGCTGATGCGCGAAAGCGCGGCAGGCGGCGCCACGCGCGTCGTCGCCTCGCATTTCTATGCGTTCGGCGGAGCGGTGGAGACAGCCCGATGGCTGCGCGACGTGATCGACGGCGCGTTCGAGCTGGATCCGGAGACTGACAGATTCGTCATGAAGGCTTGACGGCAGATACGAACGGGGAGGGACATGCGGCAGGTATCGGGTAGCGGGCGCAAGCGGGTGCTGATCTGCGGATCGGTCGCCTTCGACACCATCATGGTGTTCCCGGACCGCTTCAAGGCGCACATCCTGCCCGACAAGATCCACATGCTGAACGTGTCCTTTCTCGTGCCCCAGATGCGCCGGGAGTTCGGCGGCTGCGCCGGCAACATCGCCTACAACCTCCGGCTGCTGGGCGACGAGGGCTATCCCATGGCCACGGTGGGCCGGGACTTCGGCCCGTATGCGGACTGGATGCGGCAGACGGGCGTGCCGCAGGACTACGTCAGGGTCATCGAGGACGAATACACGGCCCAGGGATTCGTCACGACCGACCTCGACGACAATCAGATCTGGGCGTTCCATCCCGGCGCCATGCAGATGGCGCATCTCAACCGGGTGAGCGACGTGCCGGACGTGGCGATCGGCATCGTCGCGCCGGACGGCCGCGAGGGGATGATCCAGCACGCGGCCGAGTTCGCGCAGGCCGGTATCCCGTTCATCTTCGATCCCGGCCAGGGGTTGCCGATGTTCGACGGCGAGGACCTGCGGCGCTTCGTCGAGCAGGCCACCTGGCTCGCGGTCAACGATTACGAGTGGCAGCTCGTCCAGCAGAAGACCGGCTGGACGGCGGACGACGTGATGCAGCGGGTCGAGGCGCTCATCATCACGCGCGGAGCGAGCGGCTCGGTCATCTATGCCGAGGGGCGCGAGATCGTCATTCCCTGCGCTAAGCCGCGGGCGGTCGTCGACCCTACGGGTTGTGGCGATGCCTACCGCGCCGGCCTCATTCACGGCCTGCTGCACGGCTTCGACTGGGAGACGACGGGACGGATCGCCTCGCTCATGGGGGCGATCAAGGTCGAGTCGCGCGGCACCCAGAATCACCGCTTCACCATGGAAGAGCTGGCGCAGCGCTACGAGGACAGCTTCGGTGCTCCGCTGCCGAGGCCGGAGGGAGCCGGCCAGCCGACGGCGCAGGCGAGCGCGGGCTGATCTCTCCTGACTCCATTTCCCTTTGCAGGACCGGGCCAATGTCAAGTCAGTTTCTGTTCACTTCCGAGTCGGTCTCCGAAGGCCATCCGGACAAGGTGGCCGATCAGATCTCCGATGCCATCCTCGACGCCATCCTCGCGCAGGATCCCCTGTCGCGAGTGGCTGCCGAGACCCTGTGCAACACGGGCCTGGTGGTGCTGGCCGGGGAGATCACGTCGCGAGCCTCGGTCGACTATCAGGCGGTCGCGCGCGAGACCATCAGGGAGATCGGCTACGACAACACCGACTATGGCATCGACTACCGCGGCTGCGCCGTGCTGGTGGCCTATGACAAGCAGTCGCCCGACATCGCCCAGGGCGTGGACGAGGGCAGAGGACTCGACCTCGAGCAGGGCGCCGGCGACCAGGGCCTGATGTTCGGCTTCGCCTGCGACGAGACGCCGGAGCTCATGCCGCTGCCGATCCACCTGGCGCACCGGCTGGTGGAGCGGCAGGCGCAACTGCGCAAGAGCGGCAAGCTGCCGTGGCTGCGGCCCGATGCGAAGTCGCAGGTGACGGTCCGCTATGCGGACGGGCGGCCGAAACAGATCGACACCGTGGTGCTTTCCACTCAGCATGCGCCCGACATCGAACGCGAGACGCTGTGTGAGGCCGTCATCGAGGAGATCATCAAGCCGGTGCTGCCCAAGGAGCTGATCGGCAAGGACATCCGCTATCTGATCAATCCCACCGGCCGGTTCGTCGTGGGCGGCCCGCAGGGCGATTGCGGACTGACCGGCCGCAAGATCATCGTGGATACCTATGGCGGAGCCGCGCCCCACGGCGGCGGCGCCTTCTCGGGCAAGGACCCGTCCAAGGTGGACCGCTCGGCGGCCTATGCCGCGCGGTACGTCGCCAAGAACATCGTGGCGGCCGGCCTGGCCAGGCGCTGCCTCGTCCAGATTTCGTACGCGATCGGCGTCGCGAAGCCCACCAGCATCATGGTCTCGACGTCGGGCACCGGTGTGGTGAGCGACGCGCAGCTCGAGGAGCTGGTGCGCCGGCACTTCGACCTGCGGCCCAAGGGCATCATCCAGATGCTCGACCTGCTGCGTCCGATCTACCGCAAGACCGCGGCCTACGGCCATTTCGGCCGCACGGAGCCTGAGTTCACCTGGGAGCGCACGGACAAGGCTGAGGCCCTGGCGGCGGATGCCGGCATCACGCGGCGGGCGGAGAGTGCCTGACGGAGATCGGTGCGCATGCCGGATCTGATGGCTCCGCTTCCTGCGCCGAGAGGTCACCGGCCATCATGTCCACTCTGACAGGGCAGACGGCGCCCGCCGCGCTGACCGCGAGCGGGCGGCCGCGTCCGAAGCCGGATGTGCCGGTCTACATCCTGACGACGTACTGCCCGGATACCACCGGCATCGTCGCCGCCATCTCCGGCTTTCTCGCCCAGCGCAACGCACTGATCACCGAGGCGCAGCACTACGACGATCCCTACTCGAACACGTCGTTCATGCGCACGGTCTTCCACGACAACGGCAAGGGAATGCCGTCGATCGTGGAGCTGGACGAGGCGTTCCGCCAGACCGTGGGCCGCGAGTTCGGCATGACGTGGCGGTTCTACGAGGCGGCCCGCAAGTGCAAGACGGTGATCGCCGTCTCGAAGCAGGGCCACTGCCTGAACAGCATTCTGCATCGCTGCAGCACGGGCACGCTGCCCATCGAGGTGGTGGCCGTCGTCTCGAACCACCAGGACCTGCGCAGCCTCGCCGAGTGGCATGGTGTTCCGTATTACTACTTTCCAATCATCGACGGGCGCAAGGAGGACCAGGAACAGCGCATCATCGAGCTGTTCGAGCGGCTCGGCGCCGAGCTGCTGGTGCTCGCGCGCTATATGCAGATCCTGACCCCGCAGGCCTGCGAGTACTTCGCGGACCGTGCGATCAACATCCACCATTCGTTCCTGCCGGGCTTCAAGGGTGCCAGGGCCTACCATCAGGCGCATGCGCGCGGCGTGAAGCTGATCGGCGCGACCGCGCACTACGTGACGACGGATCTCGACGAAGGGCCCATCATCGAGCAGGACGTAGAGCGGGTCGATCACACGCTCTCGCCCGAGGACCTCGCGGTCATCGGCAGTGAGCTCGAGACCGTCGTACTGAACCGCGCCATCAAGTGGCATGCCGAGCGGAGGGTCTTCCGCAACGGCAACAAGACCGTGGTATTGCGATGAGTCCGGATGGGTCCGGCGCGGCCCGCGCCGTCGTGCTCGACGGCAAGGCGGTCGCCGCGCGTGAGAGACAGAAAACAGCCGAGCGGGCCGAGGCGTTCGCCGCCAGGGTCGGCCGCCGCCCCGGCCTGGCCGTCGTGCAGGTCGGCGACGATCCGGCATCCACCGTGTACGTGCGGAACAAGCGCAGATCCTGCACGGAGGTGGGCATAGAGTCCTTCGCCTACGACCTGCCGGCTACGACGAGCGAGAAAGAACTGCTGGAGCTGATCGGCCGGCTCAATGCCGACGATCGCGTGGACGGCATTCTCGTCCAGCTACCTCTGCCCGCGGGGCTCGATGCCAATCGCATCATGGACGCCGTCGATCCGGCCAAGGACGTCGACGGCTTCCATCCGCAGAACACGGGATTTCTCGCGCAGAAGCGGCCGCGTCTGCGGCCCTGCACGCCTTACGGCGTCATCCGTCTGGCGCAGGAATACAACATCGCGCTGCGTGGTCTGCGCGCTGTGGTCGTGGGCGCGTCGAACATCGTCGGCCGTCCCATGGCGCTCGAGCTGCTGCTTGCAGGGGCGACCGTCACGGTCTGCCATACCGGCACGAAGGATGTCCGCGCGGAAGTCGAAAGGGCGGATCTCGTCGTGGCGGCGGTCGGCAAGCCGGGCTTCATCCGCGGCGAGTGGATCCGGCCGGGGGCGGCGGTGTTCGACGTCGGAATCAACCGCATCGCCTCGGGCAAGCTGGTGGGCGACGTGGAGTATGAGACGGCCGTGCAGCGCGCAGGCTGGATCACACCGGTGCCCGGCGGGATCGGGCCGATGACGATCGCGATGCTCCTGTCGAACACCGTCGAGGCTGCGGAACGGCGCAAGCTGGCCGGCGCCTGAAGGCCGCCCGGCTCGGGACGGGCTCCCGGGCCCGTGGGCGCCCGGGTCGTGGCCAGGCTTGTCCTGTACTCCGCGTCCGCCGGCGGATCGATTTCCATCGCCGACCTGTTCGCGGCAGGCATCGTACCGGCGCTGTCGATGTGGTTGCCGGGCCTGATCGGCCGTTAGATCGCTGGGCCACCGCAATCGCCGCTGTCGGCGCGCTGTCGCGCCTGATCGGCCAGATGATCGGCCAGGGATAGCAGGGCCGGCGAGGAGTAAGGCGGTCGGCGTATTCCCGGCGCGCGTCAGGAGTCAGTGGGTCACGCCCCGCAGGCTCGTGCGACGCGGATCGTAGCCTCCGCGCTGAGCTCGACGTCCGCATCGGTCGTCGCCCAGGACGACACGCTGATGCGCATGGCGGTGCGACCCTGCCACACGGTTCCGCCGAACCAGCAGGTGCCATCCTTCTGGATGGCCTCGATGACGCGCCTGGTGATCTCCGGTGGTCCGAACGAGACGAGTACCTGGTTGAGCACGACGTCGTTGAGGATTTCGTAGCCTGCCGCGGCGAGACGCTCGGCGAAGCGTCTGGCCTGACGACAGCTGCGCTCGATCAGCTCGGCAAGACCGGTGCGGCCCAGCGACTTCAGTGCCGCCCACACTTCGACGCCCCGTGCCCGGCGCGAAAGCTCGGGCGTGAAATCTGCCGGGTTGCGTTCCGCGCTCTCCGTGGGCAGATACTCGGCCGAGACGGCCATGGCTGCCGGAAGCGCATCCGGTTCGCGCACGAAGGCGATGCCGCAGTCGTAGGGCACATTGAGCCACTTGTGCGCGTCCGTGGACCAGGAGTCGGCCAGCTCGATGCCGCTGGCAAGGGGCGCGAACTGCGCGGATCCTCGCGCCCAAAGGCCGAACGCGCCGTCTACGTGGATCCACGCGCCGGCGGCGTGTGCCGCAGGGCAGATCTGCTCGAACGGATCGAATGCGCCGGTGTTCACGTTGCCCGCCTGCAGGCACAGGATCGTGGGTCCGGCGATGGATGGAACGGCATCGGCCCGCATGCGGCCCTGGGAATCCACGGGCATGCGCACGACGCGATTGCGGCCGAGGCCGAGCAGGCCGAGCGATTTCAGCAGCGTCGGATGCACTTCGTCGCCGACGATGACAGTGATGGGAGGCGCGCCGAAGAGTCCCTCCGATTCCACCGGCCAGCCGGCTTGCCTGAGCACGTGATGACGGGCTGCTGCCAGTGCGGTGAAATTCGCCATGGTGGCGCCGGTGACGAACGCGCCCTGCGTGGAATCGGGAAGTCCGAACAGCTCGATCATCCATCGCAGCGCCACGTCCTCCATGCGCGCCACGCCGGGCGTAACGTTGGCGAGAGCTGCATTCTGATCCCACGCCGTCGCAAGCCAGTTCGCGGCGAGAGCAGCCGGCAGACTGCCTCCGATGACGAAGCCGAAGAATCTCGGGCCGGCCATTGCGATCGTTGCCGGCGAGACGAGCTCATCCAGGCGCGCGAGCACAGTCCCGGCTTCGGTGCGCTCAGCAGGCAGCGGCTCGTACAGCGCTTGCAGGCCGGCTACCGCCGCGGGCGACGGCGCGACCGGTCTCGTGCTCAGTCCATTCAGATATCGAATCGCGCGCCGTGCGGCATCTTCCAGCAACGCCGCAGTCGAGCTGTCGCAGTCAATGCCCGGCCCGCTCGTTGAGCCCGATTCACGCTCGCTGTCGGCTCGATGGAGGTCCCGGGACGTCTCGATGGCCTCGCGGCCACGGCCTGGCCTGCTCGTCAAGCCCGATTCGTGTTCGCTGTCGGCGCGATGGAGATCCCGGGACATGTCGATGAGCTCATCGCGGATGCAGCCAGCCGGGCAGGAAGGAGGCGGGGTCGATATCGGCCTCGCGGTCGTAGGACACGCCGTGCGCTTCGAGCAGCGCCTGCAGCCGGCCGGCGCGCCACGCCTCGAACACGTCCGTGCAGCCGCCGAGGAAATGCCCGCCGACGAAGACCTGCGGAATCGTGGTCATGGAGGTCTTCGCGCTGAGGGCGGTGCGGATCTGTCCGCCGCGATCGTCCTGTTGATATTCCACGGAGTCCAGATCGATCGACCGGTACTCGATGCCCAGGTGCCTGAACATCCTGCGCAGGGACCAGCAGAACTCGCACCACTCCAGCGCGAACATGACGACGGGCTGCGTGCGATCGCGGAGCACGTCCTCCACGAAAGCCTGTGCATCGGCCGAAACGGGCAGGGGCGAGCTCGCAGGTGCCGGAGCAGGCGCAGGCGCGCTCGTTGCCACGTCGAAGCGGAAGTTCGGTGTGGAGCGCGAGATCTCCACCTCTTCCTCGGTCATGTCCACAGGGACATCGGCGAACAGAGGCGTGGTGAGATAACGTTCCCCCGTGTCCGGCAGCATGCACAGGATGCGGCTGCCCGGCGGCGCGGTCTTGCACACCTCGAGTGCGCCGGCAAGCGTGGCGCCGCCCGTGATGCCGGTGAAGATGCCTTCCTTCTGCGCGAGCTCGCGTGACAGGCGCAGCGCGTCCCCGCCGTTGATAATCGGTAGAGCGAGCAAGTCATACTTCGAGAA
>ERZ777003.5182-NODE-5182-length-10060-cov-8.784108_pt1 | contig 10060 bp, 7 predicted proteins | sample MGYA00374956_ERZ777003 | MGnify/ENA primary metagenome ERZ777003 (study PRJEB29302, sample SAMN06268252) | bioreactor metagenome | isolation source: Joint BioEnergy Institute, California, USA | place: USA:Joint BioEnergy Institute, California, USA | collected... | reverse complement strand
TCGACCTCGTGCTCGTGCTCGAGACGCTCCACGACCTCCACCATCCGGTCGAGGCGCTGCGCGCGATCCGCGCCAGCCTCGCCGACGGCGGGGCGGCGCTGATCGTGGACGAGCGGGTCGCCGACCGCTTCGCCGCGCCCGGCGACGAGGTCGAGCGGATGATGTACGGCTGGAGCGTCACGCACTGCCTGCCGACCCAGATGGTCCACGCGCCGACGGCGGCGACCGGGACCGTCATGCGCGCCGACACCGTGCGCGCGTACGCGACCGCGGCCGGCTTCGGCCGGGTCGCGGTGCTGCCGGTCGACGACGACCTCTTCCGGCTCTACCGGCTCGACGGCTGAGCGGCGCCGCCGCGGCCCGCGGCGGCGCCGGCCGGCCGCGCGCCGCGTCGCCCCGCGCAGGATGCGAGCGGCCGCGCGCGACGGCCGCCGGCGTCCCGACGATGACGTCGCGCAGATGGGACATGACCGTCCCGGGCAGCTAGAGTCGGAGGCAAACAGCAACTCGCGTCCTCGAAACGGCAAACCGCTCGTGAGGGCGGGACGCAAAGCCACGGGGCTCCAGCGCGGAGCCAGCCGGGTTGCCGAAGGATCACAGGCGTTCGAGATGCGAGTTCTCGACTGCACCTGGAGTTGCCGTGAATCCGAACTCGCTGAGGCTCGCGTTCGCGCCCGTCGCCGGGCTGCTCGCGACGATCCTCCTCCTGCTCGCCCCGCCCGCGCCGCCGCCGGCTGCCGCCGCGGCGCCGGCCCGCGCCAGCGCCGCCGCCTGCCCGGGCGCCCACCAGCCGCCGACGACCGGCCCCCGCACCGTCAAGGCGATCCGCTGCCTGCTCAACCGCGAGCGGCGGGCGCGCGGGCTGGCGCCGCTGCGCCCGGACCCCCGCCTCGCGCGGGCGGCGCGCGGCCACGCGCGCGACATGGTCCAGCGGCGCTACTTCGGCCACGTCGCGCCGGGCAACGTGACCGTCGTCGACCGCGTCAGGCGCGCCCGCTACCTCGCCGGCGCCCGCCGCTGGACCGTCGGCGAGAACCTCGCCTGGGGCACCGGCCGGCTCGCGACGCCGGCGCAGATCGTGCGCGGCTGGATGCGCAGCCCGGGCCACCGCGCGAACATCCTCTCGCCGTCGTTCCGCGAGATCGGCATCGGCGTCGCGCGCGGCGTGCCGGTCGCCGGCGCCGCCGCCGGCAAGCGGGCGGGCGCCACCTTCACGACCACGTTCGGCGCCCGCTGAGCCGCAGCCCCGCCCCGGGCGCACCGCCCCGGGGCCGCGCCGCCCGCGGCGCGCCGGCGGCCGGACGCCGTTGCGGCGCAACGGCCGCGGGCGCGGCCGGGCCGCCGGGGCCAGCCGGCCCGCGTCAGTGGATGTCCTCGGCGAGCGCCTCGTCGGCCCTGATGATGTGCATCACGGCGTTGATGAGCGCCAGATGGGTGAACGCCTGCGGGAAGTTGCCGAGGTGGCGGCCGGAGTGGGGGTCGATCTCCTCCGCGTAGAGCGCCAGCGGCGAGGCGTACGAGAGCAGCTTCTCGCAGAGGTCGCGGGCGCGCTGGACCTCGCCGATCTCGACGAGCGCCGACACGAGCCAGAAGGAGCAGATCGCGAACGCCCCCTCCTCGCCGGCGAGGCCGTCGTCGGTCTCCTCGACGCGGTAGCGCAGCACGAGGTCGTTGACGGTCAGCTCGTCGGCGATCGCGAGCACGGTCGCGCGCACGCGCGGGTCGCTCGGCGGCAGGAAGCCGAGCAGCGGGATCAGCAGCAGCGACGCGTCGAGCGCCTCGGTGTCGTAGTGCTGGACGAAGACGCCCCGGCCGTCGACGCCGCGCTCGCAGATCTCGGCGTGCATCTCCTCGGCCGCCGCCCGCCAGCGGCGCGCCGCCTCGCGGTCGCCGCGCAGCCGCGCCAGCCGCGCGCCGCGGTCGGCGGCGACCCAGCAGAAGATCTTCGACGAGGTGAAGTGCTTCGGCTCGCCGCGCACCTCCCAGATGCCGCAGTCCGGCTCGCGCCAGTGGGCGACCGCGTCGTCGACCTGCCTGACGACGAGCGGCCAGAGGCGGTCGTCGAGCCGGTCGCCGGAGCGGATGTGGAGCCGCATCGAGTCGAGCAGCACGCCCCACACGTCGTGCTGGGCCTGGTGGCAGGCGTCGTTGCCGATCCGCACCGGCTTGGCGCCCTCGTAGCCGCTGAGGTGGTCGAGCGTCACCTCCGGCAGCGACTCGCGCCCGTCGATGCCGTACATGATCTTCAGCCTCTGGCCGGTCTCGAGCCGGTCGGTGATGAAGTAGAGGAAGTCGCTGGCCTCGCGGTCGAAGCCGAGCGTCGACAGGCCCCACAGCATGAAGGTCGAGTCGCGCAGCCAGGTGTAGCGGTAGTCCCAGTTGCGCTCGCCGCCGGGCGTCTCCGGCAGCGACGTCGTCGCCGCCGCCATCATCGCGCCGGTCGGCGCGTAGGTGAGGCCCTTGAGCGTCAGCGCCGACCGCTGCAGGTAGACCCGCCACGGGTGGTCGGGGAAGCGGCCGCGCGAGATCCACTCGTGCCAGTAGCTGCTCGTCTGCGCCAGCTGCTCGCGCGCCTCCTCCCACGTCGCGGGCGGCAGGTGGTCGCTCCAGCCGAGCGCGCAGAAGCGCACCTCGCCCTCGCGCATGCGCGTCTCGGCGCGGGCGCGCGGCCCCTCGAAGCCGAGCCGCAGGTCGGTGCGCAGGCGCAGCTGGAGCCGCTCCCCCTCGGTCGTGCAGATGCCGTCGCCGTACCCCTCGCCGGCGTACTCCCACGTGCCGCGGCGGCGGCCGTAGTCGAACGCCGGCTCGCAGTCGAGCTCGACGTCGACGAAGCCGTTGAGGCACCTGAGCATCCGCAGCAGCACGTGCGAGGCCTCGTGGTCGCGCGGCGAGCGGGCGTAGCGGGTGGAGCGCGTGCGCCGGTGGTGCCAGGGGCCGACGAGCAGCACGTCGCGCACGACGAGCCAGCCGGTCGGCGTGCCCCAGGTCGTCTCGAGGATCATCGTCCCCGGGAGGTAGCGGCGGTCGGCCGGCACCGTCTCGTCGCGCGGGCCGACGCGGAAGCGGCCGGCGTGGCGGTCGAGGATGCCCGCGAAGACGCTCGGCCCGTCCATCCGCGGCAGGCACATCCACTCGACGTTGCCCGAGAGCGCCACGAGCGCGGTCGTCTCGCAGTCGGAGAGGAAGCCGTAGTCGGCGATCGGGGGGAACGGGCTGCCGGCGAGCTGGATCTCCTGCTGGGCCGGCTCGGCGGCGGTGACTTGGAACTCCACGGCGGTTCGAGGGTAGCGGCGGGACGGAGGCGACGCGTTGGCCACCGCGCCCAATCTTCGCCACGCCGGTGCGCCGCGGCCGGCAGCGTGGCGCGGCGGGGCCGCGCCGGCGCGCCACGACGGAGGATTCCCGCCCCCGTCCGGCGAACTCCCGCATGCCGATGCCCGCGCCGACCGCAGCGATCCGGTGACGACCGACCAGGTCGCCCGCAACCTGCTGACCGCCGCGCTGATCGCCGCGACGCTCTACGTCGCCTACCTGCTGCGCGACGTGCTCCTGCTCGCGCTCCTGGCGGGCTTCGTCGCGGTCGCGCTCAGCGGCCCGGTCGCGCTGCTGCAGGCGCGGCTGCGGCTCCCGCGCGCGGGGGCGATCCTGCTCGCGTACGCGCTCCTGCTCGGGCTGCTCGTCGCGGTCGGGCTCGTGATCGTGCCGCCGCTGGTGCGCGAGTTCGAGCACCTCCTGCGCGCCCTGCCGGGGTACGTGCGCGAGCTCGAGGAGTCGGCGCTGATCGCCAGGTGGGACCGCGAGTACGGGCTGCTCGACAAGCTCGAGGCGCAGGCCGACCGGCTGCCGTCGCTGGTGGGCGGCGCGCTGACCGAGCTGGAGTCGGTCACGGTCGGCGCGCTCGAGCGGCTCGTCGAGCTCGTCGCCGTCTTCGCGGTCGCGTTCCTGCTGCTGCTCGACGCGCCGCGGCTGACGGCGTGGGCGTATCGCCAGCTGCCGCCCGAGCGCGAGCAGCGGGCGCGCCGGATCGCGCAGCGGTCGGCGGCGGCGATCGGCGGCTACGTCGGCGGCGTGCTCGCGGTCGCCGCGCTCGCCGGCGTCGTCGCCTTCCTCGTGATGACGGTCCTCGGCATCCCCTACGCGGTGCCGCTCGCGACGCAGATGGCGCTGCTGGCGACGATCCCGCTCGTCGGCTCGACGATCGGCGCGGCCGTGATCGCCGTCGTCGCCGCCTTCGAGGGGCTGTGGACGGTCGTCGCCTGGGTCGCCTTCTGGATCGTCTACCAGCAGACCGAGACGCACGTGATCGGCCCGCTCGTCTACCGCAAGGCGGTCGACCTGCGGCCGGTCTTCGTGATCCTCGCCGTGCTCGCGGGCGCGACGCTGCTCGGCGTGCTCGGCGCGCTGCTGGCGATCCCGGCCGCCGCGACCATCCAGATCCTCGCGCGCGAGTGGTGGGCGGCGCGGGCGGCCCGCCGCGCGAGCGCGCCGGCGCCGGGTCCGCCGCCGGAGGCGGCCGACGCATGAGCGCCGCGCCCGGGCACGACGGCGCGGCGCCGGCCGTCACGCGGTCGCTCGCCAACGCCATCTACGGCACGATCATCGCCGCCGGCGTGCTGGCCGCGACCGGGCCCGACGAGGACCCCCGCGCGCTCGAGACGGCGCTCTACGTCGTCGCGACCGCCGGCGTGCTCTGGATCGCGCACGCCTGGTCGCACACGATCGCGGCGCAGGTCGCCGGTGCCGCGCCGGCCGAGCACGGCCTCGCGCACGCGCTGCGCGCCGCCGCGGCGCTCGCGCTGGCGGCGCTGCCGCCGGCGGCGACGCTCGCGCTCGTGCGGCTGCTCGGCGGCGGCGACGAGCTGGCGATCGAGGTCGCCACCTGGCTGTGCGTGGGGCTGCTGTGCGGGGCCGGCGGCCTCGTCGCGCGGCGCCATCGGGTCGGGCCGCTGCAGGCGGCGGCCCTCGTCGTCGGCACCGGCGCGCTCGGCGCGCTGCTCGTCGCGCTCAAGACGCTCGTCCACTGAGCGGCGCCGGGCGGCGTCAGCCCGGCGGCGTCGACGCGGGCGCCGGCGCCCGGCGGGCGAGCTCCGCGCGGACGCGCGGCGCGACCGCGGTGCCGAGCAGCTCGATCGCGCGCATGACGTCGGCGTGCGGCAGCGTGCCGACGCTGATCTGCAGCAGGAAGCGGTCGTGGCCGAACAGCTCGTGCTGGAAGAGGATCTTCTCGACGATCTCGTCCGGGCTGCCGACGTGGTTGGCGCCCCGCAGCGTCGTCGAGGCCTCGTACTGCTCGCGCGTGCTCGGCGGCCAGCCGCGCTCGCGCCCGAGCCTGTCCATCGTGACCTTGTAGGCGGGGTACCACGCGTCGCGGGCCCGCCGGCCGTCGTCGGCGAGGTAGCCGTGCGAGTTGATGCTCACGCGCGCGGCCGCCGGGTCGTGGCCGGCCTCGGCCCACGCGCGGCGGTAGAGCTCGACGAGCGGCCTGAACCGCTCCGGCAGGCCGCCGATGATGGCGACCGCGAGCGGCAGGCCGAGCACGGCGGCGCGCACGACCGACTGGGGGTTGCCGCCGACGGCGATCCACAGCGGCAGCGGCCGCTGGACCGGCGTCGGCATGATCGTCGTCGCGTGGATCGCCGTGCGGTGGCGGCCGCCCGGCCAGCTGACCGGCGCGCCGTCGACGGCGGCCCTGCGGAGCGCGAGCAGGAGGTCGAGCTTCTCGGCGAACAGCTCGTCGTAGTCGTCGAGGTCGTAGCCGAAGAGCGGGAACGACTCGATGAACGAGCCGCGCCCGGCCATGATCTCGGCGCGGCCGTCCGACAGCGCGTCGATCGTCGCGAAGTCCTGGAAGACGCGGACGGGGTCGTCGGAGGAGAGGACGGTGACGGCGCTCGTGAGGCGGATGCGGCGGGTGCGCGCGGCGGCGGCGGCGAGCACGACCGCCGGCGAGGAGACGACGTAGTCGGGCCGGTGGTGCTCGCCGACGCCGAAGACGTCGAGGCCGACCTCGTCGGCGAGCTCGATCTCCTCGAGCAGGTCGCGCAGGCGCTGCGCGGGCGAGACGGTGCGGCCCGTGCGCGGGTCGGGCGTCCGCTCGCCGAAGGTGTAGAGGCCGAGCTCCATCGCCGCACACGCTAGCAGGTGATTGCGCAAACAACTACAGGTCACCGGACGGGCGCCGCCGGGCGGCTCGGGGCGGGCGGCGCAAGCGCGCCCACCGGGCTGCGCGACCGGGCGGCGCGGGCGCGCCGCCGCGCTCCCGGCCCGCGCGGGGCTCCGCGCGCGGCTAGGATCGCGCGACGATGGTCGACGTCGACGCCGGCTCGTTCCTCGTGATCGTCGTCGTCGCGGCGGCGGCGGCGCTGGCGGCCGGCGCGCTCGGGCGGCACCTCGTCGTGCCCGTCGTCGTGCTCGAGCTGCTGCTCGGGGTCGTGATCGGCCCGGAGGTGCTCGGGCTCGCGAGGTCGGACGCGTTCATCGACTTCTTCGCGAACCTCGGGCTCGCGATGCTGTTCTTCTTCGCCGGCTACGAGATCGACCTGCAGCGGATCCGCGGCCTGCCGCTGCGCCTCGCCGTCATCGGCTGGGTGCTGTCGCTCGCGCTCGCCTACGCGTCGACCGGGCTGCTCGAGCTGGCCGGGGTCGTCGCGTCCTTCCTGTTCGCCGGCTCGGCGATGGCGACGACGGCGATCGGGACGCTGCTGCCGATCCTGCGCGACGCCGGCGAGCTGCGCACCCGCTTCGGCACGTTCCTGCTGGCGGGGGGCGCCGTCGGCGAGTTCGGGCCGATCCTCATCGTCACGCTCGCGTTCTCGACGAGGAGCGCGCTCGCGAACGCGGGGGTGCTCGCCGCCTTCGTCGCGCTCGCCGTCGCCGCCGGCGTCGTCGCGGTCCGCTGGATGGGCCGCGGCTGGCCGCTGCTGGAGCGGACGCTGGAGAGCAGCGGCCAGGCGGCGATCCGCGTCACGGTCGTGACCGTCTTCGCGCTCGTCGCGCTCGCGCTCGAGATGGGGCTCGACGTGCTGCTCGGCGGCTTCGTCGCCGGCGTCATCCTGCGGGCCGCGCTGCGGGACCGCGAGGTGACGGTGCTCGAGTCGAAGCTGACGGCGGTCGGCTACGGCTTCCTGATCCCGTTCTTCTTCGTCGTCAGCGGCATCAGGGTCGACGTCGACGCGCTCCTCGACGACCCCGGCACGCTGCTGGACGTGCCGCTGTTCCTCGCGCTGTTCCTGCTCGTCCGCGGCGGGCCGGTGCTGCTGCTCATGCGCCGCCAGATGGACCTGCGCGACCGCGCCGCGCTCGCGCTCTTCACCGCCACCCAGCTGCCGCTCGTCGTCGCGATCACGACGATCGCCGTCGACGAGGGCCACATGACGACCGCGACGGCGGCGAGCCTCGTCGTCGCCGCGATCCTCTCGACCGCGCTGTTCCCGATCACGGGGCTGCGCCTGCGCGGCGACCGCGCGTCGGCGTTAGCGGCGTAGCGCCGCGGGGCGCGGTCAGCGGGCGAGCGCGGCGAGCACGCCGGGGGTCGCCGCGCGCACGCAGGCGGTCGTCTCCGCGAGCGCGCGGCGGGCGCCGAAGCGGGCGACGAGGTCGGCGGCGGGGACGCCGGGCGGCGCGGCGGCGACGCGGCCGGCGACGATGCCGGCCGGCACGCCGCGGGCGGCGGCGCGGGCGAGCACGGCGCCGACGACCTTGCCCGCGAACGTCGTCGCGTCGACGGCCCCCTCGCCGGTCAGGACCGCGTCGGCGGCCGCGAGCCGGCGGTCGAGCCCGACTGCCTCGGCGACGTAGCCGAAGCCGTCGACGATCCGGCCCCCGAGCGCGTGGAGCGCCCCGCCCAGGCCGCCGGCCGCCCCGCTGCCGTCGACGGCCGTCACGTCGACGCCGAGCTCGCGCCGCCAGCGGTCGGCGACCGCGCGCAGCCGCGCCCCGAGCGCGCGCACCTGCGCCGGCGACGCCCCCTTCTGCGGCGCGAACACGGGCGCGGCGTCGAGGAAGCGGGTGCGCACGTCGGCGGCGACGACGAGCTCGACCCCGGCCAGCGCCGCGCGCGCCCGCGCCGCCGCCGGCCCGGCGCCGGGCGCGGCGGCCGCGAGCGCCTCGACCGCGCCGACCCCGCCGTCGGTCGTCGCCGAGCCGCCGAGCGCGACGACGACCCGGCGCGCGCCGCGCGCGAGCGCGTGCGCGATCAGCTCGCCGACGCCGGCGCTCGTCGCGCGCAGCGGGTCGTTGCCCTCCCGGCCGCCGGCCAGCAGCAGCCCGCTGCAGGCGGCCACCTCGACGACCGCGGTCGCGCCGTCCCGCCGCCACCCCGCCTCGACGGGCGCGCCGAGCGGGCCGGTCACGCGCGCGACGTCGGTCGCGCCGCCGAGCGCGGCGACGGTCCCCTCGCCGCCGTCGGCGAGCGGGAGCGGATCAGCCGCCCAGCCGGCGTCCCGCGCCCCGGCCGCCATCGCGGCCGCGACGGCGTCGGCGGCGGCGCTGCCGCGGAACGTGTCGGGCGCGCACAGCACCCGCGGGGCGTCGGGCCCCGGCGCTCGATCCGGGTCGGCCATGCGGCAAGGATCGCACCGCGCCGCGTCCGCGCGCGGACCGCCGGACCCGCGATCGGCCGCGCCGACGCGCCAACTCGGGCCGCCCGGCTCGGCCTGCGGGCCGCTCATCCCCCATAGTCGAGACGTGCCCATCCCGGCTCCCCGCCTCGTCCGCGCCGCCCGCGCCGCGCTCGCCGCGCTCGCGCTGCTCGCCGTCGCCGACGGCGCGCTCTCGGCGTTCGGGGTCGGCGGCGCCCCGGCCGGCCGCGCGCTCCACGTCGTCGCCGTCGCCGGCGTCGCGCTCGCGACGCTCGCCCGCGCCGCGCTCGTGCGGGCCGAGCGGGCCGCCTGGGCCGCGCTCGGGGCCGGCATGGCCGTCTGGGCGGTCGGCGACGCCCTCCACGCCGTCCGCACCGACGGGACCGCCGCCGGGACGCTCGCCGACGCGCTCTACGTCGGCGTCTACCCGGGCGCGTTCGCGGCGCTGGCGCTGCTCGCGCGCTCGCGCGTGCGGATCGCCGCGACGGTCGTCTGGCTCGACGGCCTCGTCGTCGCGCTCGCGCTCACCGCCGTCGCCGCGCTCGCCGGGGACCGGCTCGTCGCCGCGACCGGCACGCCGGCGGACGCGGTCGCGCTCGACCTCGCCGCCGTCAACGCGGACCTGCTGCTCGCCGCCACGATCGCGGGGCTCGTCTCGATCGCCGACCGGCGCCTGCCGCGCAGCGCGCTGCTGCTGATGGCCGGCTTCGTCCTGCTCGCCGCCGTCGACGCCGTCTACGCCTACGAGCGGGCGCAGGGCGGCGTCGCCGTCGACGCCGCGCTCAACGCCGGCTGGCCGCTCGCGATGCTGCTGCTCGCGGCCGCCGCGTGGGAGCCGGTCCCGCGGCGCCGCCTCGTCGTCAGCGAGCAGCGGCACCGGATCGCGATCCCGCTCGCCTGCGGCGCGCTCAGCGTGATCGTGCTGCTGTCCGGCCACAACGGGCTCGGGGTCGTCCCGCACCCCCACGCCGTCTCGCTCTGGGCCGCCGCCGCGGCGCTCGGCGTGCTGCTCGTCCGCCTCGGGCTGACCGTGGCCCACGTGCGCGGGCTGCTGGCCGAGCGGGAGCGGCAGGCGCTCACCGACGCCGTCACCGGCCTGCGCAACCGGCGCGCGCTGCTGGCCGACCTGCGCGGCGCGCTCGAGGCGCCCGGCCGCGACCACGACCTCGTGCTCGCGATCCTCGACCTCGACGGCTTCAAGCCGTACAACGACGCCTTCGGCCACCCGGCCGGCGACCTCCTGCTCGCGCGCCTCGGCCACCGCCTCGCCGAGCTCGCCGAGGCCCACGGCGCCGCCGCCTACCGGATGGGCGGCGACGAGTTCTGCGTGCTGGGCGCCGTCGCGCCCGGCGCCGGCGCCGACGCCCTGCTGGCGGCCGCGCAGGCGGCGCTGTCCGATCAGGGCGAGGGGTTCGCGATCAGCGCCTCCTGCGGCCACGCCGTGCTCGGCCCCGAGGCGCGCGACCCCGAGCAGGCGCTGC
>ERZ777003.5181-NODE-5181-length-10066-cov-3.436919_pt1 | contig 10066 bp, 10 predicted proteins | sample MGYA00374956_ERZ777003 | MGnify/ENA primary metagenome ERZ777003 (study PRJEB29302, sample SAMN06268252) | bioreactor metagenome | isolation source: Joint BioEnergy Institute, California, USA | place: USA:Joint BioEnergy Institute, California, USA | collected... | reverse complement strand
GGACGGATCGCGCAAGTGCCACTCCGGATAGTCCAGCAGGGCCTGCGGCGGATCCGTGTACGAGCGGACGTGGACCCAGCCCCGGATGCCGAAGGGGCTGCCCACGCGCCCGAGCTCGACCCAGTCGACCACTGCCGCGCGGCGTCCGCGCGGAGCCCTCAGGCCGCAGCCTGCTTCCGGTAGGAAGCCACCAGCGAGCGGACCCGATCGGACTGCTGCGCGCCCTTGCTGATCCAGTAGTCGATGCGCGCCAAATCCAGTCTGAGCTTCGGTTCACCCTTTCGGGCAACCGGATTGAAGAACCCTACCTGCTCCAGGGCCGCGCCGTCCCGGCGCTTGCGGCTGTCGGTCACCACGACGTGATAGAAGGGCTGATTCCGGCCCCCGCGCCGCGTCAGGCGAATCGTAACCATGATCGTGCTGCTCTCGTTCTGAAGTCCGGCCGGAGGAAACCCGGCCGCTCAAAAAAGAGCGCGGATTCTACGCGAGAAGTCCGCGAAAATCCTAGTACAGACAACGAAAATGCCGCCCTGCCCGCCCCCGGCCAGCCCGGACTGGGGTCCACCGGGTCCCAGGGGTGCCGGAGGTCGGCGGGAAGCGCCCCTCAGCGGCCGCGCAGGGCGTTCATCATGCGCTGCAGGCGGCCGCCCTTCATGGATTTCATCATTTTCTGCATCTCCATGAACTGTTTCAGCAGACGGTTGACGTCCTGCACCTGCACGCCGGCCCCCCGGGCGATCCGCCGGCGTCGCGAGCCGTCGATGATGGCCGGACGGCGCCGCTCGGCTGGCGTCATGGAATTGATGATCGCAATCTGCCGGCGAAGCTGCAGATCGCCCTGCTCGGCCGAGACCGCGCCGCGCTGGACCGCGGCGATCGGCAGCTTGTCGAGCAGCGCGCCCACGCCGCCGAGCTTCTGGAGCTGCTCGAGCTGGCTCTTGAGATCGGCAAGGTCGAAGCCCTTGCCCCTGACGACCTTGCGGGCCAGGCGCTCGGCCTCGTCGGTGTCCACCTGACGCTGAACCTGCTCGACCAGGCTGACGACGTCGCCCATGCCGAGGATCCGGCTGGCCATGCGCTCCGGATCGAACGGCTCGAGCGCATCGGTCTTCTCGCCCATGCCGAGGAACACGATGGGCTTGCCGGTGATGTGCCGGACCGACAGGGCCGCCCCCCCGCGCGCATCGCCGTCGGCCTTGGTGAGGATCACGCCCGTCAGATCGAGCGCGGCGCCGAAGGCCCGGGCCGCGTTCACCGCGTCCTGGCCGGCCATGGCGTCGACGACGAACAGCCGCTCCGTCGAGCTCACCGCGGCGTCGATCTCCCTGACTTCGCTCATCAGGGCCTCGTCGACGTGCAGACGGCCGGCCGTGTCCACGATCAGGACGTCGAACACCCCGCGCCGGGCCCGCTCCAGCGCCGCGGTCGCGATCTGGACCGGGGTCTGAGCGGGATCCGCCGGGAAATACTCCGCCCCGACCTGCTCTGCCAGCCGTTCGAGCTGCAGCATGGCCGCCGGCCGGCGCACGTCCGTGCTCACCAGCAGCACGCGCTTGCGCTGCCTTTCGATCAGCCAGCGCGCCAGCTTGGCCGCCGTGGTCGTCTTGCCGGCGCCCTGCAGACCCGCCAGCAGCACGACGATGGGCGGTTGGGCGCGCAGGTTGATGCCGGCGCGCGGCCCTCCCATCAGGTCGACGAGCTCGCGGTGCAGGATGCCGATGAAGGCCTGACCCGGCGTCAGGCTGGAAGCCACTTCCTCGCCGATCGCTTTGGCCTTGACGGCCTCGATGAAGCTGCGGACCACCGGCAGGGCGACGTCCGCCTCCAGCAGCGCCACGCGCACGTCGCGCAGCGCCTGGGCGATGTTGTCCTCCGTGATGCGGCCCTTGCCGCGCAGACTGTCGAGAGTGCGCGTCAGTCGTGCCGTGAGATTGTCGAACATGAGCGGGTCCGGGGTTCGTCGGGGGCGGAGCCGGACCCGTACGGCGGGCCCGATATCCGCGCAGAAAGGCGCATTATAGGGGCAGAGGGGCGATTTTCCGGGGGGCGCCGCGACATCCTATGCTAGATGGCCAGCTCCGGCCATCCGAGGTACCCGGTCTTGAACGACGCCCCGACAGTCGCCCTTCTGATCTCCCTGGTGATCCTGCTGCTGGTTATCGCGTTCTCTTCCGGCACGGAGGTCGCCATGCTCGCGGTGAACCGCTACCGCATCCGTCATCGGGCGCAGTCCGGCCAGAGGACGGCCAGGGTGCGGGAGCGACTCCTGGAGAAGCCGGACGACTGGCTCGGAGCCAATCTCGTGATCCTCGCCGCAGCCAGCGTGTTCGCCTCCTCGGTCACCACGATCCTGGCCCAGCGCACCGGGCATCCCTATGCCGTACCGGTCGCCGGCGCCGTGCTGACCGTCGTCATGATCGTCTTCTGCGAGCTTGCCCCGAAGATCTACGCGGCCGCGCATCCCGAATCGGTGTCGCTTCGGTCGGCGCACATCTACCGCGCGCTGGTCGTGGTCGCCCGGCCCCTGCTGTGGCTCACCGGCCGGATGGCTTATGGATTCCTGCGCCTGTTCGGCGTCGTCAAGGCGAGCGGCAGCCGCCATGCCCTGAGCACCGAGGAGCTGCGCACCGTAGTCGCCGAAGCCGGGCCGATGATACCGGCGCGCCATCGTCAGATGCTTCTGTCGGTGCTCGATCTGGGCCAGGTGACCGTCAACGACATCATGATTCCGCGCCAGGAAATCGCCGGCATCGACATCCAGGAGAGCTGGGACGAGATCCTGGAGCAGCTTCGGCACACGCCGCACACGCGCCTGCCGGTCTACGACGGCGAGCTGGACAACATCATCGGCATCCTGCACATGAAGCGCATCGCGCAGGAGCTGGCGCGCGGCACACTCACGCGCGACCGCCTCGTGGAGATCGCTCGTAACCGCGAACCGTACTTCGTGCCCGAGGGTACGCCGCTCACGGTGCAGCTCGCCAACTTCCAGAGGAATCGCCGGCGCCTGGCCTTCGTCGTCAACGAGTACGGCGATATCGAAGGGCTGGTTACCCTGGAAGACATCCTCGAAGAGATCGTCGGCGAGTTCACCACCGATCCCGCCACGACCACTCACAAGGACATCCACGAAGAACGGCCCGGCGTGTTCATCGTCAACGCGAGCGCCACCATCCGGGCCCTGAACCGTGCCCTGCAGTGGGAACTGCCCACGGATGGCCCGAAGACGCTCAACGGGCTGCTGCTGGAACGGCTGGAGACGATCCCCGACCGCGGGACGACACTGAAGGTCGGCGACTACCAGTTCGAAGTGCTGCAGACCGGCGAAAACGCCATCAAGACGGTCCGTGTTCTGACACCCGCCGCATCGTCCGCGTCCGCCGCGTCGTCGTCCGGAAGCTGACAGCCCCCGGGAGCAGTTCGGGCGTCCCGTCGGATAAAGACGGTTACGAGCGGTGTGGAACCAGGGCGGCGTCCAGCGCCTCGTCGACCCGGGCGACCGGGATCACCTGTAACCCCTCCAACGGCCGGCGGGGCGCGTTGTCCCGCGGCACGATCGCGAGCCTGAAGCCCTGCTTCTGGGCCTCCCGCAACCGCTCTTCGCCGAAGGGCACGGGTCGCACCTCGCCGGTCAGACCGATCTCGCCGAAAGTGACCAGCCAGGTCGGCAGAGCGCGATCCTTCAGGCTGGAAGCCAGGGCCAGCACGACCGGCAAATCCCAGGCCGTCTCGCCGATCTGGATGCCGCCGACCACGTTCACGAACACGTCGTGCTCCTGCAGCGACAGGCCGGCATGCCGGTTCATCACGGCCAGCAGCATCGCCACGCGATTGGCGTCCAGCCCCTGCGCGATCCGGCGCGGAGCCCCGAAGCGCATCCGGTCGACCAGGGCCTGCAGCTCGATGAGCAGCGGGCGGCTGCCGTCCCGGGTCACGGTGACCACGCTGCCGGCGGCCGGCTCGGGCGAGCGGGCCAGGAAGATGGCGGACGGATTGCGGATCTCCTTCAGGCCCGTCTCGGTCATGGCGAAGAAGCCCAGCTCGTTCACCGCCCCGAAGCGGTTCTTGGTCGCCCGCACGATCCGGTAACGGCTGCTGGCCTCGCTCTCGAAATAGAGCACCGCGTCCACCATGTGCTCCAGGGCGCGCGGACCGGCGATCGCCCCCTCCTTGGTGACGTGGCCGACGATGATGACGGCAGTACCGGTGGACTTGGCGAAGCGCACGAGCGCAGCCGTGCACTCACGTAGCTGGGTGACCGCCCCGGCGCTCGAGGCCACCGCGGCGGTCTGGACGGTCTGGATGGAATCGACCACGAGCAGCCCCGCCTCGCTGCGGGTGGCGACATCCAGGATCACGTCCAGGTCGGTCTCGCTGGCGATCTGCAGGCCGGCGGCCGAAAGCTGCAGGCGCCGGGCCCGCAGCCCCACCTGGGAAATGGACTCCTCTCCGCTGGCGTACAGCACCCTCCCCTCGGTTCCTACATGGGCCGCCACCTGAAGCAGGAGGGTGGACTTGCCGATGCCCGGATCGCCGCCGAGCAGGGTCACCGAGCCGGCGACGATGCCGCCTCCCAGGACCCGGTCGAGCTCGCCCTGGCCGCTGGAGATTCTCGGCGCCTCCCCGCTGGTCGCCGCCTCCAGTCCACGGGCGGCGCCCTCACCGGTCCTGGCGGGCTTTCCGGTCCGCCCCGGACGGACGGCGGCCTGCTGTTCCAGGGAGTTCCATTCGGAGCAATGGGGGCACTGGCCCTGCCACTTGAGCGTCTCGCCCCCGCAGGCGCGACACACGAAAACGGGACCTGAGGAACGTGCCATTCGACGGTGCGCCTGCAACGATGCGCCTTGAGCTCAAAGTGGCTAGGATGCCGTCCTCGGAAACGATGGAATGACGGGTTTGTGACCAGCCGCTCGGACTGCATCCGACGCAATGCTAGCTTATGCCAGCTCGAATCGGGGGCGGGATTGTGCCAGGGCGGCCGGATCGACTTGCGATGTGGAGCACAGACCGTTTTGGACTTGAGCGTCACAGCGTCCACCGCCCCGACCACGAATCTGTGACGGGCTTCACAGTTTCTGCTCCCAGCGAGGGCCTTCCATGCCCGCCATGAGCCTGCGGAACAAGCTCCGGTGTGTCGGTATGACCGATACCGGCAAGGTCCGCGAGCACAACGAAGACACCATCGCCTACGATCCCGACATCGGCCTGCTCGTGCTCGCCGACGGCATGGGCGGCTACAACGCCGGTGAGGTCGCCAGCGGCATCGCCGTCAGGACCATCGTCAATCAGGTCCGCGAATCCATCGAGCGCGAGGACCTGACCACGGTGGACAAGGAGTCGGGCATGTCCCGGCCGGCCATCATCCTCCGTGACGCCATCTGTCGGGCCAACAAGATCATCTACCAGACCGCCCGGAGCCAGCCCCAGTGCGAGGGCATGGGGACGACGGTCGTGAGCGCCCTGTTCTTCGACAACAAGGTCTCGATCGCCCATGTCGGGGACTCCCGCCTGTACCGCCTGCGGGACAACCAGTTCCAGCAGGTGACCATGGACCATTCGCTCCTGCAGGAGCTGGTCGACCGCGGGTTCTACTCGGCCGAGGAGGCCCAGCGGGCGGCCAACAAGAACTACGTGACACGTGCCCTGGGCGTGGAGCCCACCGTGGAAGTCGAGGTCCAGGAATGGGCCGTCCAGAAGGGGGACTTCTACCTGCTCTGCTCGGACGGCCTGTCCGACATGGTAGAAGATGACGACATTCACTTAACCATAAGCACCTTTAGTGCTAATCTGGATACGGTCGCCAAGCAACTGATCCAATTGACGAATGACAATGGGGGGCGAGACAACGTCTCGGTTGTCATGGCCCATGTTGTAGATGCGTTTCCGGCCCGTACAAGGTTGCTCGACCGAATCCTAGGCTGGTTTGGCTGACGCGAGGCGCACATGGCAAGGTTGGTCTTGACCCTGGATGGCCAGGTGCTGGCCGAGTACAACATGAACAAGGAGCGCTACACGATCGGCCGGCTCCCGGACAATGACATCCGCATCGACAACCCGGCCGTCAGTGGGCACCACTCGCTGATCATCAACATCCTCAACGACTCGTTCCTCGAGGATCTGAACAGCACCAACGGCACGTACGTCAACGGCAAGCTCATCAAGAAGCATGCCCTGCAGCACGGCGACGTGATCACCGTCGGCCACCATCAGCTCCGCTTCGTCGAAGACGACGAGCAGCAGGACGATTTCGAGAAGACCATGGTGATCCAGCCGTCAGCGCGGCCGGTGGAGAAGGTGCGCACGGCGAGCGAGATCGCCGAGAAGGCATCCGCGTCGCTGTCCGCCACGGGCACGCGCCGGGCTCTCGGCGACGGCGCGGTGCCGAAGAAGGCGAAGCTGCAGGTGCTCTCGGGGGCTTTCGCCGGACGCGAGTTGGAGCTCAACAAGGCGCTCACGACCCTCGGCCGGCCCGGAGTGCAGGTAGCCGCCATCACGCGCCGTGCGGACGGCTACTTCATCGTCCACGTCGACAGCGAGAAGGAAAACGACTATCCGCTGGTGAACGGCGTGCCCATCGGCGCACAGGCCCGGCAGCTCCACGACAACGACGTCATCCAGCTCGCCGGCGTGAAGATGGGGTTCTTCCAGAGCTGAGGGGCCGGACCGGCCCGCGTTGTCCTATTGTCCTAAAGGAGCGGCGCTCAGCGCAGCTCCAGGGGGACACGCTGGCTCACTCCGCACAGCAGCTCGTAGGGGATCGTGCCCGCGTTGCAGGCCACTTCCTCTACAGGTAACCCCCTGCCCCACAGCGTGACGCTCGTGCCGACACGGACGTCGGGATGCTCTGTCACGTCCACGGCGATCATGTCCATGGACACGCGCCCGACCAGCGGCGCCCGGCGGCCGTCGATGAGCACCGGCGTACCGTTACGCAGGCTCAGAGTGAGTCCGTCACCGTAGCCCGCGGCCACGATCGCCACGATCGAGTCACGCTCCGCGCGCCATAGCCCTCCGTAGCCGACCGTCTCTCCGCGCGGCACCCGGCGCACGGCGATGACCGTCGACTCCAGCGCCATGACGGGTTGCAGCCCGAGGTCTGCGCTCGTCTGATCGGCAAAGGGCGAAACACCGTAGAGGGCGAGGCCCGGCCGTACCCAGTTGCAGGCCACGGGAACGGTGCCGAAGATCCCGGCAGAGTTGGGAATGCTGGTCGAATACTCCAGTCCGCGGGTCGCGGCCTCGAACCGGGCGATCTGCTCGCGGGTCGCCGCGTCGTCGCGCTCGTCCGCCCTGGCCAGATGCGTGAGCAGGCGGATCTCGAGCGGCGGCGGCCGCAGGCTGGTGATGCGCTCCAGGGCCTTGCGAAACTCCGCCGGCCGGAAGCCGAGGCGGTTCATGCCGGTGTCGATCTTCAGCCACAGCACGAAGCGATGCGAGCCGGGGAAGCGCTCGAGCAGCTCGATCTGCAGCGGATCGTGCACCACGAGCTCGAAGCCGTGCCGGGCGGCCTCCAGCAGTTGCTCGCTCGCGAACACGCCTTCCAGCAGGACGACCGGCTGCGCGATGCCCGCGGCGCGCAGCGCAAGCCCCTCTTCCAGCCGAGCCACGGCGAAGGCATCGGCCTCGGCCAACGCCAGCGCGGTCGGAACGAGCCCGTGTCCGTAGGCGTTGGCTTTCACGACCGCCATGACGCGCGCACCGGGCGCCCGGGCGCGCACCGTCCGCAGATTGCTCCGCAGAGCGCGCGTATCGATGACGGCCCGGATGAGCCGGCTCACCGCAGAACGCCTTCCGCGTAGGAATCGGGCGCGTAGTTCGCAAAGCGCGCGTACTGGCCCTGGAAGGTCAGCAGGAAGGTGCCGATCTCGCCGTTGCGATGCTTGGCGAGATCGATCTCCGCGATGCCCTTCTTGGTGGTGTTCTTGTCGTACACCTCTTCGCGGTAGATGAGCAGGATCATGTCCGCGTCCTGCTCGATGCTGCCCGACTCGCGCAGGTCCGACATCACGGGCTTCTTCTCCGTGCGCTGCTCCACGCTGCGATTGAGCTGCGAGAGCGCGATGACGGGCACCTGAAGCTCCTTGGCGAGCACCTTCAGTCCCCGAGAGATCTCGGCAATCTCCGTCGCGCGGTTCTCCTTGTTGCCGGGCACCTGCATGAGCTGCAGGTAGTCCACGACGATCAGATCCAGACCGTGCTCGCGCTTGACGCGCCGGGCGCGGGCGCGCAGCTCCATCGGCGAGAGCGCCGGAGTCTCGTCGATGAAGATCTTCGCCTCGGAGAGCTGGGCGGTCGCGCTCGTGACGCGCACCCAGTCTTCGTCGGAAATCCGGCCGCTGCGCAGGTTGGCGAGCGGCACGCTGCCGATCGACGCCAGCATGCGCGTGACGATTTGATCCGAGGGCATTTCCAGGCTGAAGATGGCCACGGAAGCCCGGATCTTCGGATTGACCGCGGCGTACTCGGCCATGTTCACGGCAAGCGTCGACTTGCCCATGGACGGCCGGCCCGCCACGACGATGAGATCCCCCGGACGCAGACCGCCGGTAATGCGGTCGAAGTCGGTGAATCCCGTCGGCAGACCGCGCATCTTGTCGGGATTCGAATGCAGATCGTCGAGCTGGTCGATGATCTGCGGCAGGAGCGAACGGACGGGCACGGCGCCTTCGCGCCCGCGGAATCCGGCTTCGGCGATCTCGAATATCCGCTGCTCGGCGCGGTCCACGAGCTCGCGCGCGGACTCGCCCTGGTTCTCGAAGACCGAGGTGGCGATGTCCGTACCGGTCTTGATGAGCTGGCGCAGCAGCGAGCGCTCGCGGACGATCTCCGCATAGGCGCGCACGTTGGCGGCGGTCGGCGTGTCGCGCGCCAGCGTGCCGAGATAGGCCAGACCGCCCGCCTCAGCGAGCTGCCCGGTCCGCTCGAGTTGCTCGGAGACGGTGACGACGTCGCAGGGCTTGCCGTTCGTGGCCAGAGTGCCGATCGCCTCGAAGATCAGGCGATGGTCGGGCCGGTAGAAATCCTCGGCCCGGATGATGTCGGCGACGTGGTCCCAGGCCGACGAGTCCAGCAGGAGGCCGCCCAGCACCGCCTGCTCGGCTTCCACCGAGTGAGGCGGTGTCCGGACGTCGAGGACGGAGCCGGTGTCGCGACGCGCTTTGGCTGACCCGGCCACGTCTGCCCCCGGTCGGCTACTCCTCGGCGACGATGGTTACCGGCAGCTCCACGTCGACGTCGGCGTGCAGGTGCAGCATCACGACGTGCTCACCGACCGTACGCAGCGGGCCACTGGGCATGCGCACCTCGCTGCGCGCCACCTTGAACCCGGCACGGGTGCACGCTTCGGCGATGTCGGTGGTGCCGACCGACCCGAAGAGCTTGCCCTCGGCTCCCGCCTTGGCGGTGATGGTCAGACGGAAATCCTTCAGCGCCGCCGCGCGTTCCTGCGCGGTGGTGAGCTGCTCGCGCGCGATACGCTCCAGCTCGGCGCGGCGCGCCTCAAACTTCGCGATGTTCTCCGGCGTGGCGAGCGTCGCCTTGCCCTGCGGAAGCAGGTAATTGCGGCCGTAGCCGGACTTCACCTTGACGCGGTCGCCGATGTTGCCGAGGTTCGCGACCTTCTGCAGCAGGATCACTTCCATGGGAGCGCCTCAGTGCTGATCGGTGTACGGCAGCAGCGCGAGATAGCGAGCCCGCTTGATCGCGGTGGCGAGCTGCCGCTGGTAGAACGACTTGGTGCCGGTGATGCGGCTCGGGACAATCTTGCCGGTCTCGGTGATGTAGGCCTTGAGCGTGGCGAGATCCTTGTAGTCGATGGACTTCACGCCCTCGGCCGTGAAGCGGCAGAACTTCTTGCGTCGGGAAAAACGGCTCATGGTTCAGATCCTCCGATGCGACGGCGGTGCGCTCACTTGGCCTCGGCGGCCGGCGCTTCCTCCTGGGCGGGTGCGGCCGGCGCGGCAGCAGCGGGCTGCGCTTCGGCAGGCTGAGCCGCCCCGTCGCGCGACGCGCGATCCCGGTCGCGGCGGCTGTCGTCGTCGTCCGACTTCGCCATGGGCGAGGGTTC
>ERZ777003.5175-NODE-5175-length-10077-cov-5.689483_pt1 | contig 10077 bp, 8 predicted proteins | sample MGYA00374956_ERZ777003 | MGnify/ENA primary metagenome ERZ777003 (study PRJEB29302, sample SAMN06268252) | bioreactor metagenome | isolation source: Joint BioEnergy Institute, California, USA | place: USA:Joint BioEnergy Institute, California, USA | collected... | reverse complement strand
ATAAACGTACGAGTTTTTCAGGCTACGCACGGGCATCGCCACCATCTGCGCATCGCCAAAGCTGACCGCCCCTGCATGCAGTTCAGCACCGCCGGGGTCTGGTCCGAGCAGAAGGTCGACGTGTGCCCCATCGCCCCCAAGCGCTTCAAAGCTGTGACGTACTGCCCCCTTTATGCCCGAGCCTGCAAAGCAGGGATGACCCGTGTGACGTTCGCGCTGAATCGGGTTATCGATCACATCGATTGCCTGCCCTGCACCCATGTGTACCGGGCTGATGGCATACAGGAAAAGTGCTGCCTGCTTCTGAAACATCACGACCTCCTTACATGACTTGACGGTGCGGGTGCGGCCATGCAGCGATTGCGATCCGGTTGAATCCCTCGGCGCGGCGCGAAGCGTCGGGGACTGCACCCCCATCGTTATCCTCGGCTTCATCGAGCCACAATCCCTCTTCAACAAGCTTGCGAAGCGCTTCGGGAGCAGCCTCGAGCTCATCCAGCCAGTAGACGCTTCCCGCAGGTGCGACTCGCTGAGCGGCTTTAGGACGATCGTTGGCCAGGTCCCAGCCTGAAAGCATTTCCGTCCTCGGAACCGCGGCAGACACGAGCCTCCCCCGGATCCCGCCAGGGAGGGTGACCCGATTGTTCCCGTCAGTGCCCGGCAGACGCCATCCCTGCGGAAACAACCCGGGTGTGGTCAGCACGATGCGACAGCGTCCGTCTCGAGCGATCGCCTCGTAGTCGGGCTCCGGCAGCACAAAATCGACCTTGGAGATGGTTGTGGCACGGCCATCGCCTCCGAAACGCAGCAACCCGCTTTCTGGCGGAACCGCCCCCCGCACAACGGCCAGGAATCCAACATCGTAGTCCGCGGCATCTTTACCCTTCCCGATGGGGTGCCCGGACTTATAAGGAACAATCGCCTGAACCGAAAAAAGCCGCGACTGTTCCACGCCTCGGGTAACGCTGCTGAGCCCGATGCCGATTCGTGTGTCGTCACGCCAGAGCCGGCGCGAATCCACCAGATGCTCTTTCAACGGGATGTTTCCTCGGAGATAGGCTTCCCATCCTGCCTGCGTCAGCCAGTAACCTGTTGCCGGTTTTCCACGCTTCGCCCCCTGCTTCATGACGGGCAACATCGGAAGCGGATACGACGTGCTGAACGCGACCGGCTGCGGGTTTACCTGCCTCAACTCGAGCTCGCCCGACTCTGGGCGATTGACGACGAGGTCGGCCGGCAACGCTGCAAGCATCTCGAGTGACCCATTGCTGAAACGCCGCGCAAGGTAAAAACCCGCCAGCACGAACGACCCCGGGTTCGCGGGCGTTCCAAGCTCAGGGTCATCCAGCCGATTGGCGACAAAGTCAGCCAGATCCGCATGCTTGTCTGCCAGCATGCGCGACCGTATAGCGCCCGCCGCCACCGAAGGCCAAGGGGGCATCTGGCTCTCGCCATAAGATCCGGCTTCGCCAAACAATCGGTTGCCCCGCAGAAAGAGAACGTCAACCGGTTCCAAGAAGCGGTATTCGTATCCAGCGTTGCCCATGTCACTCTCCCGACCGAACCCCTCGACCGAGAAACTCGGCTACCGACAGAAAATTGCGCAGTCGCGCTACCCGTTCTTCCACAGGCCACCCACGAGCCAGCTGGGTTAACTGGCGTGCCAGCCGTACCGCATCCGGTTTGAGTTCAGCCGCGGCGGTTTGCCGCTTGAGCTGATACTCCAGCAGGTAGGTTGCCAGCCCGGTATCAAACGCGCTGGCGGGCAACCAGGTTTCGTCCAGCCACTCGAGCGTGTGGTACACCGCACGGCGCGACACACCGTCATGTGCCAGAAAATCGCGCAACCCGATAAGAAGCGTGACCGGCTCACCCCATTTTTCGGTCAGGTACAACGCACCGCCCGACCGTTTGATGACGGTGATGGAAAATGCGTCGCGGTGTCCCTTCTGTTTGGCGCGCTGCTCCGCGCGGCGAAGCTCGCGCATCACGGCTGAAAGCGGCGCCTGGTGATGCGCAACGACCGCACCGCACGACGCCGTGGCATGCCTGCCCATCATGCGCATCAGACGCCCATTGAGCCATGCATAGCCGTTCTTGCAGACCAGCCCCTTGCGCTGGCGCAGTTCGCCCCAGTCAATCGCCGCTTCGGCGGGTGAAGTGCCACTGTAGGCGTGACGCAAACGCTGCATGGCGGCAAGCATTTCAGAAACCGGCAACATGGCCAGCACATCGTCCCCGCCGGAGTAAATGACGCGACCCATGTACTCTTCTTCGAGAACATGACGTACCACAACCTGGGAGAAGTCGTTCAGGGCGCCTGAAATCGCCTGGTGCCGGCTCGGCGCTATCGCCCGCTTCTGGATGGCATAGTCCGCAAGCCGTGCCTGCGTGGCCGCCCGCTGTCTGAAGCCCGCCTGGACGTGAGGATGGAAACTCTCCAGGTAACTGATCACGGTACCGGTCGACTCGTCGCCTACAAGAATTGCCCCCATCCGGTCGCCGTCCATCATGATGAGGCTGTAATAGGTCTCCAGACGGTCACCCAGCGCGTCTTCAATCTCGCGCAAGACACTGCGGTACTCATGAGATGTCTCGGGCGATTCACGGGCATTGTCTTTGAGCCATTCCAGCCACCCGGGTATGCGCGCAATCACATCCAGATCTTCGCCAGCACGACGCGCTGCTTTCACCAGCTTGCGGGGAAGCGCCACCCGATAATCACGACGGGACAGCTGACCCGCAGCGCCAGCCCACGCTTTAAGCTTTTCCTTGAGTGTGTTTGCGACCGGGCTGTTCAGGCTCTGCAGCAGTGGTTGAGCCATGGCCATCGTGTGGGTAGACACCACGAACCGCGAAATCTGCCGTGGTTCACCGGCCCCCGATGGCGACAGCGCATCCCGCACCTCCTCAGCAAACAGGGTGGGCCACACTCGCTTGATCGCGGGTAATGCACTGAGGTGCTCGCCCTCCTTGACCCATGCGGGCCGCGCCTTCTGCACCGCCGTCCACAAAGTGCCCTTCGACTTGCGTTCCTCGCGTGTCCACCACAGGTGCTCCGGGCTGAGCGCAAGGCATTCATTTTCGCCAGTAAGCGTGCAGCGCCAGCCTTGTTGAACCGTCTGCTCAAATGGTCGAACATTCTTTGCTGCTGCCAGAACACGCTCGGCAAGATCGAATACGGCCGGATACAGAATGCCCGGGTTGGGAGCCATGAACGTGTACGTTCGGCCGTCCTCGCTCCTCAGTTCGATGCCCTCCCGCAGGAGTTTCCACGCCGGAGAATCGAGAAATCCCGGCTCGCGCCCATCTTCCACCTCGAGGAACTGACGCATCGCGCTGGAGAGCAACGTCACATCGAGATCCCGCTGACGCTTCGTGTCCCGGCAACGGATCAGCGAGAAAGGGACCACCGCCCAGTGGATTTCCGGGAAGCCTTGCAGCTGCCGCTGCATCTGCTCGAACGGGAATTTGTACTGTGCGTCTTCCGGGTCGTAGCCCGCGGTTTCCAGCAGGCGCCGCACGACTTGCTCCCCCAGACTGTCAAGCCAGCCGCGTACTGAACGCTCGACAGTACGGGCGATCTCCACCGCCTGCCTGGCCGGGAGGACTGCGACAAAACGGTTCGGTAACGATGCAGAAAAGAGCGGGTTGGCGTCAGTACTATCCTCGCGCCACTCACAACCCTTGAACAGCTCCGCAGGCAGGCCAACATCCCGCTGCAACCAGACATCGACCTGCGGCACCCGACGCAAACGCGGAAACAGGATGGCATCGGGACCAAAACGCTCGCACACCGGGCGCATTGCCTCCCAGCTCAGACGGGACAACAGATGCGAGCCAGCCCAAAGATCGGAGGTACTGCGAGCGGCAGCGATAAAGGGTTGCACCGGTCCGATCGAGAGCGTGAGAAGGGCCACCTCGCCTTCCGGATCGGCGACGAATGCGCCCGCAAATGCCGAGGCAAGATCCAGATGGTCCCAGATACTGTGATCGGGAATGCGCGTGTCCGCCGGCAGTACATCCCAGAGAACGCCCAGTTTGTCGTGATCTTCGGTATCTGCCCCCGAGACTTTCAGTTCCGGCCCAAACCGCCAAAAGGCGAGATACAGCTTGCGCCAGTCGGGGGCCTCGATTGCGCTGTCAGCAACCTTCAAAGCCAGTGACGTAAAATGATCGAAGCTACGCTGCTTGATGGCATCCAGCGCGGTCGCATCGAGTGAACCCGCCTTTCCAAGATCAAAATATTCACCGGTCAGGGGATGAATCAGCACAGGCTTGCGCGACCATACTACCTGTGCCCAGGACGCAACCTTGAGCACACGCTCCCCGCCTTGTTTGTCTTTGACCGGGAGCTCGTCCATGGGAAAGTTGGGCCGGTCGGCTGCAGCGGCCCACCAGTCTGCGCGCTGCACGTGCTTGTAAATGTCGAGAGGAATGCCTTTCCTGAACAGCGTGCGTGCCAGCGTGCTTTCGCTCTCTGCCTGCAGCAGCTCGGGTGTCAGTTCGTGATAGCCCAGCAGGCGTGCCAGCGCCCGGCTGGTTCCGTTTTCATGGCCTGCGGGATCACGCAGGAGCACCAACGCCTTTTCCGCCGGATCGTGAATCCAGGCCGCCACCTTGGTTTGCCACAACGTGTTTCCGTCTGCCATGACTACCCCTCGACCCGATGAAACTGAGAGTGCTTGTCCAGAAACCGGTGCACTGAGCCAAAACAGTCTACGAACTCGTCCAGCCGCTGTTTGTCCCTGGGGAGCCGATTCCAGAGTTCTTCAGCGGGACGGCACGGGATATGGAAGATGGCTGCGACGTACTGCTCCCCCCGAGCCCGTACCTTGAATCGGATACTGTGCGGCACCCGGACGTCTGCTCCCCACCCGATAGCATCGTTGAAACCGGTCAACGGGTACGCGAGCATCCAGCGGTAGCGTACGCTTCTGCGCATGTCCAGCCGCGTCTGGGCAAGCAATCGAAGCGCGTCTTCCCATCTGGCGAGCGGCTGCGATTCCCACTCGAGCGGGCCACGCTGGTCTCGTCCGAGTGCGTGCGGCCAGTCCAGTTCCATGGCCTCGGTCCAGGTCCGCTGATGCACGCGTGTACCCACGTGATCCCCCATCAGCTGGAAGGAGCCCCAGCCGTTCCGACTACGTCCACCCACTGTGCCATATGCGTTCATCAGTGCCAGCGCATCCTCGATGTACTGCCCTTCCGGAAACGCGAGCGCAAGCTTCGCTTTCGCTCCGGCTTCGATCGCCGGGCTCTTCTTGAGCGTGACGCCACCCTTGAAAAGAACGGGCCCGTAACCGAGGTACAGGGCCGCCGCAACCCTGCCGCCCCCGTTTGCAGATGCCCCAAGCGTTACGGCGCCGAACGAGGGCGCCTGGTTGAGGCGGCCGGACTCCCATGTATCCAGTCTGAGCCTCACCTTGCTCCTCCCGTAGTCGTCACCGTTCTTTTTCGCTTCTGCCGCACGGCCAAACAGGGAGCCCTCCTTCAGCCGAAGCTGCTCGACGTTGAAGTTCAACGTATGTGCGACCGCCATACGCCACCACTGACGCAGTAACGCCTTGAAGGGTGGTGTACGCCACTGCCCTGCCTGCTCCGCGTTCCCGACAAAAGCGGGAGTGAGGAACCGAACCGTGTATTCCAGCTGCCTCATCCTCATGCTCCTTGCAACTCGTGGTGCCAGTCGGGTCTCTACCCATGCAGTCCCGGCTGGGGCGAGCCGACTTCAGTCTCAATGCGCAATTCCAGACCGTCAGGAAAAGCGTAGCCACGCCGGCGGCCAAACTGCCGGCTGGCAAGCTTGCAACGGCTGGCGAGTTCTGGTCCGACGCTGGCCTCGATGGTCTTGTTGAGGCGCGAAACGTTTTGCTCCAGCCAGTGCTGGGTGATCCCCTCCTTCCGCAGCAGGGTCTCCGTTCTCGGCTGCAACTCCAGCCAGTACCGCTCAGCGAGCGAAAGCAGATCGTCTGCCGGTCGCGTCTCACCGTCGATCAGCGGTTCGATCGGGGGGCTGCCCTCGAGTGCACGTGTCACCATCCATGTCAGCAATGCTGTGTTCAGAGGACTCAGCTTCCCGTGGCAATGATTGATGCGATAGGTTCGTTCGAACGGAGAGACGGCCAGCTCGACAGGCTCGGTAGCCTCTCGCGCAAGACGAACGGTCTCACTGAAACTGTGCTTTCCGGTAAGCAGGATCTCGGGCAAGCGATCGCGCATCCGCACGAACGGAATCCTGGCGAGCCACACCTTGGCAGCGCTCGCGTCCAGCACGCTTCCATCTGCTGCATGAATCACGCGCCGCTTCGGGGTGGGATAAAAGAAATCCCGATTGGATTCGTAGAGCTCGCTGACCAGAACATGGCTGAGGCAATCCTGCGGGCGCCCGAACAGCGAGAGTGCAAACCCGGCATAAAAACCCATCGTCTTGCGCCCGCCTGCCAGCGAAACGTGCAGCTCGGTGTGATCGTCACGGGTGAGCTCACGAACAATGGAGCAAATCGTGTCAGCGGCAGCTTCGTTGTCTTCCGGGGTTCTGATATCGGACAGCGGGCGGCCCCTCGCATCGCGAACGACGGTAATCAATTGTTCGTCGAAATGTACCCGGTGCGAGACCTTGTAATCAGCCAGGAGCCGGAAAAAGTGCCTATCGCCCTCGAGCAGTTGCAGCACGGCATTCTGCCGGCCCCGCTCCGTGGTAATCAGCCTCACCTCATCCGGAACACGATTCTCCTGGATAAGTACATACAACGTTTCCGTGATGACCTGCGGCGACATTCCGCTAACGACCAGTAGTATCGTGCGTCTCAATCCCATCTTTGACGCAATTGCCTATCTTCCATAACATTTTGAAATCATAACCATCTTACGAGTGCTTCGGAACAGTTGCAAGCTTGCGAAGCTGTAGGGGTTGACCTGTGGGTACCAATCCGTACCAGGTGCGGAAGTACCCTGCAGCCAGCGAACGGGACTGTTTCCTTTCGGAATAACGGAGGTGCCGGATGACCACACTGATCAGTTTTCTCGGGCGAAGCAACAGCGACCGTGCTACCGGCTACAGGAAACTGCGTTACCGTTTCGAGAACGGTCACGTTGAAGAAGTGCCCTACATCGGCCTAGCCCTGTTGGGTCAGCTAAAGCCCGATCGGCTCGTGCTGCTGGGAACTTCCGGGAGCATGTGGGATGTTTTCTTCGACCACCTTGGATCAACAGAGCACATCCTTGAACTGGTCGAGGCAGCCGAAGCAAGTGCAGTCACCCAAGAGCTTCTCAAAGCTCATGAGGCGTACCTGACCGCGAAACTCGGCGTTGATGTACATTGCGAACTGATCGGTTATGGACGCAACAACGCCGAGCAGGCAGATATTCTTCGATCCCTCGCCAACTGCATTCCGCAGGGCGAACAGGTCTACATTGACATCACTCATGGCTACCGCCATCTGCCAATGCTTGCCTTGGTGGCGGCGCGGTATCTCCACCACATTCGGGGTGTCGAGGTCAGCGAAGTCTATTATGGCGCTGAACAGATGAAGGATGAGGGTTTCACACCCGTGCTCCGACTGGGCGGCATGCTGCAAATGCTGAACTGGCTGGAAGGCTTCGCGGTCTTTCAGCACAGCGGTTATTACGGGCAATTTGCCGACCTGCTCGAACAGGACGGCATGCCCGGCGAAGATGCCCGCCGGCTCCGGCTGGCCGCTCACCTGGAGTATCACAACGACGCCGCCCAGGCGCTCACGCCCCTTAGAAGCGCCGTCGATAGAGTCAAGCAGCACAACGGTACACTCGGCGCCCTGTTCCGCGACGCACTTGTCCAGCGCATGAGCTGGCACGAGCAGTGCCAGCGGCAAAAGCGTGATCTCGCCATCGCCGACCGTTACCTCAAAACGAATGATTATCTTCGCGCCACCATATTCTTGTTCGAGGCATTCGTCACGCGGTGCGTCATGAAGCAGATGGACTACCGGAATCCCGACGACTACGACGTACGCAACGAGGCCCGCAAGAGAGCACTCGATACAAGCGCTGCTGCCAGGCGACTGGACAGCCTGCGCAACGCACTCGCCCATGGCGTGCGCGGTGAAAATCAGAAAGAAATCAGCAGACTACTTCGCGACGAGAGTCGTCTTCTGACCGAGCTGCGCAGGCTCAGGAAGGAGCTGTTTCGCGATTAGCGTTTTCCATTCCCTGTTCAGTCCACCTCCTGCGCCTGCAGGAACAGCGACTTGCTCAAGGCGTTGAAAAAGTCCTGGTACGGTGCAGGCTCTGTTATCGGCCGAAGGTTATATTGCGCGTTCGCGCGCACTACGACCCGATCGCCTCTCAGACGTGTGCTCACTGTCATGCGCACCTGGTAGGTGTCCCATTTTGTCGCAGATACGCTCCCGAGATTGCTGTCCGTCTGATCGATCAGGAAACCGAGGTCTTGCAGCGTATCGATGACTGCACGCAACACCCGATTCCGGTCAGTTGTTTCAAACGCCCGGGTCTGAAAGTTTCGTTGAGCCAGCTGGCTTCCACTTCCCGAATCGAGCACATGCTGGCTGGTTGTTGCAACGCACCCAGCCAGAAAAACGCTTAGCAGGACCGCCGGGCATACCCGCGCCACGCTGTGAACTCGTGCCTTCATATCTTCTGCGCCTCTATGAAAACCGATTTGGACAGCTTGTCGAAGAACTCCTGATATATTGCGGGGTCGTTGATCGTTTCCACGTAGGTGCTGCGGTCCGTCCTTGTGACGACCCTCTGAAATGTCGCCCTGACCACAAATTCGCCCCTGCCGGTCGTTCCCGCGGCCGCGGCCCCCGCATACTCAGGTGCTATGACCGACTCGCTGCCAGCAGGACGCACAACCAGCGACACCCTGATCTTCTGCGCCGCGCTCACGGGCGGTATGTATCCAGTCAACAGCGCCACAAGGACCGCGCCAGCTACTTCCCCGGCATTTACGGCATCACGTTCCTTGCTTCCGGTAAGCAGCCCCAGGGACGTTTCGCTCGCGTCGAGGTTGTACCCCATATCCTGCAGCACATTCGCGCCCGCCTGCAGGATCTCTTCCTCAGAGAGGCCATCAAACCGCCGAGATTGTATCTGCCGCTGCGCAAGCACTTCTCCCGACACCGTGAACGCACCCTCAGGAACCTGTAAAGCACACCCTGCCAGAACGGTGACGGCACTCAACATGAACGCCCTGCGTCCCTGATGAAGAATTCTCTGGTTCGTCATCTCAGCACATTTCTATTCAGAACTTTGCCTGATGGTAGGCAAAATCACGCACTCGGCCTGCCGCGTCGAACTTGATGATCACCGTCAGTGAACGCTGTGACACCGACGAAGCACCCGCCGCCTGATTGAAGCCCAGTCCTCCTCCAGCGCCCAGTTGCGACCCGAACCCAAGAATCAGGGAAGAGACACCCCCACTGCTCGTCGAGTAGACGCGATCCGTGGCGATCCTGTCGTACACCCAGACTTCGCGCCGCTGATCGTCGGAAGTTACGATGTTTGGCGAGCCGAGAACCTGAACGACCTCCGCGCTCGTCATGCCTGCCCGTATCTCCCGTTGAACCACGCCCGCTGAAAGGGCTGTTCCATCGATGGCGGCGCGCACCGCATCTGCGTGGTGCACTGCCGTCTGACACCCCGAGAGCATCACTACCGCAGTCGCGAACACGATGCCCTTGACAATATTCATTGCCTTCGCTCCAGAGTTTCAACACCCCGGCGAGTATATTGGTTGCACGTCGTTTGTCAGACTTTGGAGAGCTTGCGAACGGAACAATGGCCTTGCGATCGGCTCTTCAACCATGGGCGAAACACCAGGTCCGTACACAACAGAAAAAGGCCCTGTAAAGGGCCTTTTCTGCATGGGGCGTTCAGTCGGATTCCCTTCTGCCTCGTATCCATCCCCATATGGCCAGAACGCTGTTGCTTCGACCTGCTGGGGTCTCGCGATAGAATGCAATGCTTATATTAACCGTAACATTCTCGATATTGATCCCATTTTCTTTCAGATACTGACAAATGGCGCTGCGGATTGCGGGGTTGTCGAGAGTGATCTTCATAATGTCTCCAAAA